>Ga0075271_10000001_pt1 | contig 38771 bp, 33 predicted proteins | sample SF_Rice_5C_0N_30_FD_69775 | JGI IMG/M metagenome (GOLD analysis project Ga0075271, IMG submission 69775) | Rice paddy soil microbial communities from Twitchell Island, California, USA - SF_Rice_5C_0N_302 | ecosystem: Environmental > Terrestrial > Soil > Paddy field/soil | place: USA: Twitchell...
AACGTGAACCTGCGGGGCACGCTGGAGGTGATTAAGTTGGCGGTGGCCGCGCGCGACCATCATGGTCTGCGACGCTTCAGCCACGTCAGCACGGTAGCGGTGGCCGGCCAGCGCAGCAACGAAGTGGTGAAGGAAGACGATGCCATTGACTGGGCCCGCTCCGATTACGATCCTTACGCGCGCACCAAGAAATACTGCGAGCACATGATTCGGGAGTTGCTGCCCGCTGTGCCGCGTACCATCTTTCGCCCCAGCATCGTGCTGGGCGACAGCCGCTATCCGCAAACCACACAGTTCGATATGGTCCGCGCATTCGTCTTTTTGGCTGGCTTGCCGGTTCTTCCTTTCCGGCCCACCGACAAAATTGACATTGTTAATGTGGATTTTGTGGCTGATTCCATCGTCACCCTGCACCAGAAGCCCAAGCCGGACTATGACATCTACCATCTTTCTTCCGGCGTGGCGTCGCAGACTTTTCGCGAGTTGACCACCACCCTTTCACGCGCGCAGCACAAGCGGGCGCCCATGTACATGCCCAGCCTGGAGAGGCCGTTCACGGGCGTGGTGGAGCGGCTTTCGCGAAGGCGCGGAAACCTGGGCTTTGGAGCTTCGCTGATGAAGGTGTTCCTGCCTTACCTGGCGTGGAATACGGTGTTCGATAACACGCGGGTGGTGGGGGAGATGGGACGCCAGCCTGCGCCTTTCTCGCAATACAGCTACCCGCTGCTGAAGTTCAGCCGCGACAACCACTTCAGCTATCGCTATCAGGATTGGCCGGCGCCGGCGGGAGGCACAGCGGCATGACCGACCTGATGCTGGAAGCCTGGGTGAGCGCCTCGATTGAATTCACCAAGCTCAAATGGATGCTGGGCGAGGGCAAGCCGTGGCAGCCGGGAGAAAAACTCAAGCTTTTGTTTGCCGGCTATAACGGCACGCGCAATACCGGCTCCGATGTGCGGGTGGAAGAGATGATGCGGCAGGTGCGGCGCATTCTGGGGCCGGAAAACCTCAGTCTGAGCGTGATGACGCAAAACTTTGATTGCTCGCGGGGCTACTTCGGCGACGCGCGCCAGACCCATCTGCCGGATGTGTTTCCTCCTTACCTCCATCGCGAAGTGCCGCAGCACCATGGCGTGGTGGCGTGCGAAGGCTCCATGTTCAAGAGCAAGTTCGCCAACGCGCTCACCACCATGATGATCGGGTCGCTGGCGCTGGCTTCCGCGCAGAACAAGCTTTCTGTCGGCTACGGCGCGGAGGCCGGGCACATGGATCCTCTGGTGACCAAGATGTGCCGGCGGTACTGCCGCGACTCGCTGATCATTACCCGCAATGAGGAGTCCCGCGACGTGCTGCGCGGACTTGGGGTCTCCACGGAACTGGGGACGGACACGGCATGGACCTTCGAGCCGCTTCCGCTGGATTACGGACGGCAGCAACTGCGGGGAAAAGGCTGGGATGGCAGCAGCACGGTGCTGGTGGTGTGCCCGATTAACCCCTTCTGGTGGCCGGTGAAGGCTTCGGTTGCCAAATACGTGCTGCGGGCCGCCACCGGCGCATTCAAGGACAGCCACTACCGTACTGTGTACTTTCATCGCTCAGGACCGGAGGTGGAGGCGGCGTACCGGAAATATCTGAGCTCCATCGCCAGGGCGGTGGATTCGTTTCGCAAGGTGCGGCCGGTGTTCGTGGTGCTGGGGGCGACGGAGGGGCTGGATACCCGGGCATGCGAATGGATATCGCAACGGCTGGGCGGAGTGCCCGCGTTCAGCTCGAATGATTACGACATGTACCAACTGGTAAGCATTCTGCGCGCCTGCCATCTCATGGTGTCGTCGCGGTATCACGGCATTGTGACCTCCATGCCGGGACTGGTGGCTTCGGCGGGGATCACCATGGATGAGCGCATACGCAACCTGATGCGCGACCGCGGCCACACCGACCTGCTGCTGGAAGTGGACGATCCAGAACTGGAAGGCAAGCTGATGGTCACGCTGGATAAGCTGTGGAAAGAGCGGGACCGGATCGCCGAGGGAATCGGGCGCACAGTGGTGAGGAATTTGCAGCTGATGGCCCGCATGGGCGTTTACTTTGAAGAACACCTGCGGCGGCGATACCCCGAGTTTCCATTGAACGCCGGGGTGCGGGGCTGGGAGAATTATCTGCCGACGATCAGCCCGGCGCTGGAGAGGTTGGCGGAAGCTTACGAGGCGGTGAGCGCATAGGGGAGTGGTGTTTTCGAGGCGACCCGCAGCGGCTAAAGCCAGGGCAGTGATTCGAATAGGGCACGGCTGAAGCCGAGCCCTTCTGAAAGAACATTGATCCTTAAATGGCAGGCGCAGGGGCTAAGGCCCGATTCAATTTTGAGGATTCGGTTCCCCGGACTGAAGTCCCGGGGCTTCCACGGCTGTCATGCGTTAGCCCGGAGTGCCGGAATTTAAAACTGAAATCCGGCAACTGAAGTCCGAAGCTTCAAAACTGAGAACTGACAACCGAGAACTGATTTGAATTTTCTGGAGACCATCTTCGAGAGGCTTAAGAAGTCGCCACAAGCCGCTCTCCTGCAGGAGTTGAGCGGAGGCGAGTCAGTTTCCGCCACCGGAGCGGATCTGGCCGCGCTGATCCAGAAAGCGCGAACGTTTTTGCGAGCACAAGGGTTCAAGAAGGGTGAGCGCATCGGGCTTCTGGCCGCCAACAGCATTCGTTGGGTAGCGATGGACCTGGCCGTTATTGCCGAAGGGCTCATCGCGGTGCCACTTTATGCGCGGCAGGCGCCCGGCGAACTGGTCGCCATGTTGAAGGACTGTGCGCCGGCGCTACTGTGCTGCGGCGATTCCGCCCTGCGCGACTCCATTGCCCAGCACTGGCTGGGAGCGCCGCCCATGGCGGTGTTCGACGACATCTTCGCCACCGCAACGCCCGGCGAACTGCCGGCCCCGGTTTTCCCCGCCGCTGGCGACGCGGTTGCCATTGTGTACACTTCCGGCACTTCAGGAGAGGCCAAGGGCGTGGTGCTGGCCGCGGAGGGCGTGGATTTCATTCTGAACGCAACTGCGCAGCGCCTGGATATGCTGATGGCCGGACAGCAAGGCCCGGAGCGCGTGTTTCACTATCCGCCGTTTTGCTTTGCCGCTTCCTGGATCATGCTGCTGACCTGCCTGGAGCGCGGCAACGTGCTGATGATGGCCATGGACCTGGGCACGCTGGCGGCCGATATGCGCGCCGCCGCGCCGAACTACTTTCTAAACGTGCCGGTGCTGCTGGAGCGCATGCGGACGGCAATTGACGAGCAGCTGCGCAAGACCGGCGGGCTGGCCAATCTGGTGTACACACGGGCGCGCGAGGCTTGGCTGGCGCGCGATCGCGGAGAGCGGGCGGCGCTGGGTGGAATGTGGCTGGCGCTGGCCCGGGGCATGATTTTTCCAACCATCCGCAAGAAGATGATTGGAGCGAACCTGAAGGCGCTGATCTGCGGCTCGGCGCCGCTGGCGCGCGAAACGCAGCTGTTTTTCACGATGCTCGGGATTCCGGTCCTGCAGGTGTATGGCCTGACCGAGACCACCGCGATCTGTACGATGGACGATCCCCGAGACGTGGAGGCTGGACGAGTGGGGCCGGCGGTCGCAGGAATCGAGATGAAGCTGGGGGAGAATGACGAAATCCTGGTGCGCGGCCCCAACCTTTTTCAGGGCTACTGGAAGCGGGAGGAGGCCACGGCTGAGGCTATGCGCGACGGCTGGTTCCATACCGGCGACCAGGGCGAGGTGAATGAGCGCGGGAAATGGCGGATTTCAGGCCGGATCAAGAATCTGATCGTGCTCAGCTCGGGGCACAACGTGGCGCCGGAGCCGGTTGAGGACGAGATGCTGCGCCTGCTGCCCGATGCCCAGCAGGTGGTGCTAGTGGGGCATGGTCGTCCATTTGTGGCGGCCATCGTGACGGGCGGGCCCACGGCCGAACAGGTGCGGTTCGCGATGGCTGAGGTGAACCGCGAACTGCCGCATTACAAGCGGGTGCGCGCGTACCATATTCATCCCGAGCCGTTCACGGTAGAAAACGGCATGTTGACGGTGAACGGCAAGCTTAAACGGGAGGTGATTGCGTCCCGGTTGCGGGAGCAGGTTGAAAGGCTGTATGCCAACCAGGAAGTAAGGGCGGGGTGAGACATAGCAGATACATTCCAAGGTGAAGCGCTTTCCTGGGAACTGAAGGGCGGCGTAATCGAACTGGGGCTGCACCGGCAGCCCGCCAACGAGATCGGCACGCTCCTGCTTAATGAGCTGGAAATGTTCATGGGCGCGCTGAAGTGCCTAGAGGACCAGGCGTGCGCGCTCATCATTTACAGCCGTTTGCCGGCGGGATTCAGCGCGGGCGCGGACCTGCGCGAGTTGTACCAGAAGGCCCAGGGAATCTCGGTGGAGGAGCGGGTGCGGCAGGTGCGCCTGTTTTTGCAGCGTATTCACCGCGTATTCAATTGCATTGACGCTTCGCCGCTGACCACGATTGCGGCGGTACACGGCGTGACCTTCGGCGGCGGCTTTGAATTGGCCCTGACTTGCGACCTGATCATCGCCGACAAGATGGCGCGTTTCTGCTTTCCCGAACTGCGCCTGGGGCTGATTCCCGGCTTCGGCGGGATTCCGCGACTGAAGCGGGATCTGGGCAACGGCGTGGTTCGCGACCTGCTGCTGACAGGGCGAAGCTTGAACGCGCAGAGGGCCGCGACCGCCGGCCTGGTCAGCCAATTGGCAGGGGAGGGCGAGGCGCTGCGGGTGGCGCGCGCTACCGCGGCGCAGCTGCGCAAGTTCGACCGGCGCACCGCCATCGCGGCCAAGAAGTTCATCAAGCCGATTCCCTATGAGGAGTTGCGCCGCGAAATTGACATCTTCTGCGAGCTATTTGGCCAGCCCGCGGTCGAGGAGGGCCTGCAACGATTTGTGGAAAACACCAGCGCGCAGCCTTACCTGCCGTGAAGACTTACCTGGTTGCGGGCCTGGTGCTTCTGCTGTTCGGCACCGGGCTGGCAAAGAAGAAGAAAAAGCCGCGCGAGAACAACGGCTTTGTCTATGAGCAGCGGTTGGGGGTGGCGGAAGTCGGTCAGCAGGGTGTGGTCTGCCTCACTATCCAGAACGCCAAGCTGAAGCCCGGCGATCCTGCTTCTGTGATCTCCACCGAAGGCGGTGTGGAGCAGGCGCAGGTGACGGCCAAGCTGGACAAAAGCTGCTCGAGGGATCCCAATCCCCAGCCCGGCGACGTCGTCTACACGCTGCAACTGGGGAAAAACCACCTGCCGGCGGGCACGCTGGGTGTGGGAATCGGCGATTACGCCGGGCCGTTCGAGAACCGGGGCGAGTTCGTGGGCTTTAACACGGTGCGACTGGAGGGCAACCCCGATTACTTCAGCAGTTGCACGGGAAGCGAAGGCGTGAACCTGCTGGTGTGGAACGGCCTGCCGCCCCAGGGCACGCTGGAATGGCACCGCTACCATTATCTTGGTTATGATGTGGAAACAACCTGCACGGAAGCCGACACCGCGGCCATGGAGAAACTGAAGGAGTAATGCGCACTCCCGAGCAAACTCTGGACGAAATAATGGCGCTCGCGGCCACTCACTTCAAAGTGCAGCGGGAAAAGCTGGCGCCCGACGACGACTTCTTCCAGAAGCTGGGCATTGACAGCCTGCAGGCGCTGGAACTGCTCACACGGCTGGAAAACCACTTCCAGGTGGAGCTGCCGGACTACGAGTTGCAAGGCGTGAGTGATTTCCGCACGCTGGCCGATCGTATCCAGGCTAGGCTCTGAATGATTGACGGTTTACGATTGATGATTGACGATTGATTTTCCGATCCGATTCGACTTCATCAAAGAGAGAAATTGAAGATTTACGATTGACGACTGAAGTGCGGCCGCTACCAGCGGGTTTTCATTCGTCATGCGAAAATTTTCAATCGTCAATTCATCTACCGCTGTGTCTACGTGGTGGAACAGAGTTTCATGCTTGACCTGACGCAATACACCTGCCTGGGAGGGGCGCTGCGCGACGCGCTGGAGCGCTTTGCCGGAGAGGTGTGCCTGATCGAGGCGGACCGGGAGCGGGAAAACTGCCGGCTTACCTACGCCAATTTCAAACACGCGGCGCTGCCCCTGGCGGCGGCCCTTCAGGAAATGGGTGTGCGCGAAGGCGACCGTGCCGCAATCATCATGACCAACCAGTCCAAGTGGCTGGTTTCCGCCTACGCCATTTTCTACGGGGGCGGAGTAATCGTTCCGCTGGACTATAAGTTGAGCGCTGCCGAACAACTGCAACTGCTGGCACACTCCAGGGCGCGACTCCTTATTGTCGAGTACCACCTCTGGCGCGCCATCATGGCCGCGCCCAGGTTCAAGGAGCTCAAAGCCGAATTTGTCCTGGTTACGGAAGCTCCGTCCAAAGCCGAGCTGGGCGGGGCACGGCGTTGGGAGGAGGCGAAGAGCACCGCCGAGCCGCGGTTTCTCATGCGGCGCAGCGAGGACACGGCTTGCATCGTGTATTCCTCCGGCACCGGTGGGCGGCCCAAGGGCTGCGTGCTCACCCACGAGAATTATCTGGAGCAGTGCCGCTCTCTTACTGCGTGGTATCCCTTCTGGCCGGGCGTGCGCTATCTGAGCATTCTGCCCACCAACCATGCCATTGATTTCATGGTCGGCTTTATCGGGCCATTCGTCTGCGGAGCCTGCGTGGTGCACCTGCGCACCCTGCGTCCGGAATACATTCGCGAAGCCTTTACGCGATACAAAATCACCTACATGAGCCTGGTGCCGCTGGTGCTGAAGAACCTGGAAAAGGGGTTCAAGGCAAAATTTGCCGAGTTGCCCCGCCATCGCCGCGCCGCCCTCAACGGGCTGATTGCGATTAATCGAGCTTTCACCCGCCGGCGCTCCAGCCTGGCGCTCAGCCGGCAGGTGTTGCCGCAAATTCACCAGGCATTTGGCGGGGAACTCCGTGCTCTCTTTGTGGGCGGCGCTTTCATGGAACCGGCCACGCTGCAGTTCTTCTACGATCTCGGCATTCCGGTGGCCAACGGCTACGGGCTCACCGAGGCAGGCACGGCGGTTACGCTGAACGACTTCAAGCCCTTCCGTGCAGACACCGTGGGCAAGCCGCTGCCCGGCATGGAGGTGAAGATCGTCAATGCCGACGCCGAGGGGGTCGGCGAAGTGGCGGTGCGCAGCCGCACGGTGATGTCGCATTACCTCGACGACCCCGAACTCACGGCGGAAACGATTGTGGACGGCTGGCTCCTGACCGGCGACCTGGGCCGCATAGATGAGATGGGCCATTTGCAGCTGTTTGGCCGCAAGAAGAACATGATCGTGACCGAGGGCGGCAAGAACATTTATCCCGAAGACATTGAGAATGTGTTCGAAGGGCTGGCGGCCAAGGAGTTCTGCATCTTCGCCTCCAATTACCTGTGGCCGAAGAGCGGCCTGGGGAAGGACACGCTGGTGATGGTGCTGCATCTCGAACCAGGGCAGCAACTGAACGACGGCTTGCGCCGCGAATTGACCGGCCGCAACCGGAGCTTGCCTGATTTCAAGCGGGTGAGCGGTTATGTGCTGTGGGAACGCGATTTTCCCCGCACCGCCTCGTTGAAGATCAAGCGCATGGTGCTGGCCGAAGAAATTACGCGGGAACTTCCGGAGCGCGATTCGGCGGTGGTGCCCCTGTGAGCCAGCGCTTTCTGGCGGTAGTGAACCGCGCCGCCGGCGGAGGCCGCTGCGGCAAGCTGGTGGATGAGGCGCTGGGGCGATTGCGCGCCGGGGGAATCGAACTGGAACTGGCAGAGACCAGCCGGCCCGGGCACGCCACCGAGATTGCCCGCGAGGCCTATGGGCGCGGCTGGCGCAATTTTCTGGCCGTAGGCGGCGACGGGACCTCGTATGAAATTATAAACGGATTATTTCCCCAAGCAGAGTGCGGCGAGCGCCCAACCCTGGCGTTTCTGCCGCTGGGCACCGGCAATTCCTTTCTGCGCGATTTCAGCGAGCGCGGACTGGAGCACGCAACCCAGGCTCTCTTGACGGGCAAGCGGCACCCGTGCGATGTGCTGCGACTCACCCATCGCGAAGGCGTGCTGCATTACATCAACCTGTTAAGCATGGGTTTTGCCGCCGACGTGGCCACGGTGCGCATCCGCCGCTTCAAAAATATGGGGGAGCTGGGATATCTGCTGGCACTATTCGTATGCCTCGCCCGCCTGGACCGGCGCGCCTTTCCGCTGCGGGTGAACGGAGATGGCACAGCCGACCGGCGGCGCTGCCTGTTTCTTACCTTCAATAACAGCAAGTTTACCGGCGGCAAGATGATGATCGCGCCCAACGCCGAAATTGCCGACGGCCTGATCGAGTATGTGCGCTGGGGACCGATTGGGCGACTGGGGCTGCTCCGGAACCTGCCCGGCCTGTACGACGGAACGCATATCAAGCACCGGCTCGCGGAACGGCATCCGGCAACCCGCATTGATTTCCAATTGGACGCGCCCGTGGATGTGATGGTGGATGGCGAGGTCCTGCGCCTGCATTGCCAGAAGCTGGAAGTGTTGCCGGGAGCGCTGGAGATAGCGGCGTGAAAAGCAGGGCGGGCTCAGCAGGCCGGAGTCGGGGGATTGTGTAATTGAGTAATTTGTAATCGTGTAATTGAAAACCGCAGTTTGCCGCGTTACCGCAGATCAGAAAAAACAAAGGCGCGGAAGGTCCGCGCCTTTTTCCCTGGTTCGCTCGGCCGAAAAATTTGGTCGCACCCGGCCGATGAGTCATCAACTGTCAGGGGACTGCCAGCTACCCCGTGCCCGCCAACTACCAATTACTGGCTCTTTTACCAAACCGGTTTTCCGTTCTGATCGCGGAAGACGAATGAGTCCTGGCCACGGGTAATTTCGCGCGCCAGGATGGTGTCGGCGCCGTTGAACTTTACCTTCGAGCCGGCGACCTCGATTTCGTCGCCCTTGTTGAAGACCATTTCGTAGCTCTTCACGTACTTGGTGGCGGCGAGGTGGAGTTCAATCGTACTGCCATCCTGCACCTTCAGCGTGACATGGGCGCCCATGGCACCGCTGATGGGGCATTCGTAGTCGCGAACCTCCATCACGGTGCCCTTGAGTTTGACCTCGGTGGCCTTGTCGTACTTGGGGACTTTTCCGTTGGCGGGCGCCTGATTGGCAGCCAGCGCCACACAGGCCAGCAACGCGACCAACACAGCCAATGCCCAGGCTCTCATAGTCGTTCCTCCTTGCAGCAGGCGGACTCACAGCCCCGGCATTTTTATTATGAAACGTGGGTGAACGGCATACTGTGACAGTTGTCACAAGAGGTGGTGAGCGGGATTACAAAATTTGGCGGTTGAGGAGGGCAGGGCACAGGCGAGGGCGCCTGTGCCCGCATGAGGCTAGCGGGTAACAGCTTCCTTGGATTTGTCGGTGTCCTTGAGCTTGTCCAGGATGCCGATGGCCACTTCAATGAGGTCCTGGTCCACCTTGCGGTTCTCACCAATGGCCTCGGCCAGAGAAACGGAAACAATCTTGTTGCCGCGCAACGCGGCCATGCAGCCGAACTCGCCGCGGTGCACCATGTCAATGGCGCCGATGCCATAGCGGGTAGCCAGCACGCGGTCGAAGGCGCTGGGTGAGCCGCCGCGCTGGATGTGGCCCAGCACCACGGCGCGGGTTTCAAAGCCGGTGAGGCGCTCGATTTCGCGGGCCAGAATGTTGCCGATGCCGCCCAGGCGAACGTGGCCGAACTCATCAGTGCCCACCGTGCTGACCACGGGGGCGCCGTGGTGGTGGTCGGTATCGCTGGCGAACTTCGCGCCTTCCGCCGCCACCACGATGCTGAAATAGCGGCCGCGCGCGTGGCGCAGCCGGATGGTTTCGGCCACTTCCTCAATGTCGAAGGGCTTTTCGGGGATAAGGATAACGTCGGCGCCCCCGGCAATGCCGCTGTACATGGCGATCCAGCCGGAATCACGGCCCATGACCTCGACCACCATGACTCGGTTGTGGGCCTCCGCCGTGGTATGAACACGGTCAATGGCGCTGGTGGCCACGTTGACGGCGGTATCGAAGCCGAAGGTAAAATCGGTGCCGCTCAGGTCGTTGTCAATGGTCTTGGGCACACCCACAACCTTGACACCCATCTGATGCAGGCGCAGGGCGACGGAGATGGTGTCATCACCGCCGATGGCCACCAGGGCATCTACGCCATTTGCCTTGAGATTCTCGATGCAGCGGGCGAGGCCGTTTTCATACTTGGCGGGATTGGTGCGCGAAGTGCGCAGAATGGTACCCCCGCGCGGCAAAATGCCGCCCACGTTGGAAAGGTCGAGCGGCTCGGTCTTGTTCTCCAGCACGCCCCGCCAGCCTTCCAGGAAACCGACAAACTGGTCGTTGTAGTGGAAAACACCTTTGCGCACGACCGCTCGAATCACGGCGTTGAGCCCGGGGCAATCACCGCCGCCGGTAAGAATTCCAACCTTCATCTGCTGCTCCAATCACCTCATAGTCTCGCCGTGGCAGGTGGAGAACCGCGCTCGGCGCGATCCTTTCGGCTCGGCCCTGAACCGCGCCTTGAGGGGAAGAAAATAGACTATCACGTTTGCGGGCGGAAACTGTGAGCGGGCCGGGGGGAGCATTGCCAAGGGCAACCGCATGATCAGCGAAAAAGGTGGATCTAAGTACGTGCGAAAAGCCTCGGCCCCTCAGGCGCAGCATGACGCATGCAAAATGGATTAGTGCCGCGGGCCGATGTTGAGAGCCTGTTGACCGCGGGCAAGAGTGCGGAAAGCATAAATCTGGGCTGGGGGCACACTGAGAGTGGAGGATTGGTCAGTTACCGATTCCGCAGACTGGCTGGAACTTGACGGCGCCTGGTTGGATTCAATGCTGAAGAAATAGCGGGTATCGGACTGCAAGTCTCGAAGCACAACCCGGTGGGTAGCCGGGGACCATGGCGCCTTCGCCGTCCGGTCCAGGTGTTGTGGGTCAGGACCGTAGCGGACAAGAGACGAGGAGGATCGGTTGGTGGACCAGGCAATGGTGGCGGAATCAGGAGTTATCTGCTCGAAGAGCGGCCCGTTTGTGATGCGTACGTTATCGTCGCGGGTATATCCGACCGGCTGGGTGGTGAACTGGCCGACGGCGCTCCTGGAGCCGTCGGATTTCAGTATTCCGAGATAGTAAGTGGTGGCCGGCTGTAGCTTTTTGACGCTGACTTCGTGGGTGGTGGTTCTCCAGGGCCTTTGCACTCGAAAGCGCTGGTCGTTGGGAGCAGTGCCGTATATCAGGATGCTCTCTTCCGGTGCAGTCGTCTGCCACCACACCAGGGCGGAGGTGCTGGTAATCTTTTCCGGAATCGGTCCCGCCACTACTTGGGGCTCGTTCCGAGAAGAGTCCTGCGGCTCATGGTCTGGCCAGGACTGGGCCAGCAGGATCGTCCCTAAGCCCAGGACCAGCGACGCTGCTAAAAATGCGAGCTCTCTTTTCATTACGGCGTGTGCTTAAAATACGACTGGCTTGGGTTTGACGAAACGGCGGCATTTGTTGGATGTGCTACCGCTGGAGCAAGGTGGCTCGCCGAAAGCACAGAACCTGCTCTCAGTAGCTGGCAGTGGCGGTTGGAAAGTCGAGCAGCAGCTCAGGTCCAGCTACAAGCCTCCAACCCGGCTGGCAATTACGAATGGTGTAAGATTTTTGCCATGCGGGTCCTGGGCATTGACTGCGGCACCGAGTACACCGGTTATGGCGTAGTCGAGGAATCCCCGGAAGGCCGCCTGATTTGCCTGGCAGTGGGCGCGATCCGGTTGAACAGCCGCGAGCCCTTGCCGGCTCGGCTCAACACAATTTTCGGCCGCTTGGGCGAACTGATCCAGCAGCATCAACCGGAGAATGTAGCCATCGAAGACGTGTTCTACGCGCTAAACGTCAAGTCGGCATTGAAGCTGGGTCAGGTACGCGGAGTGGCCATGCTGGCCGCGGCCGCTGCCGGGCTGCCGGTAACCGAGTACGCGCCCCTGGCCATCAAGTCGGCGGTGGTGGGCTATGGGCGGGCGGAAAAGTCGCAGGTACAGCAGATGGTCAGCCGTTTGCTGCGCCTGGAATCCTTGCCCCAGCCTTCCGATGCCGCGGACGCGCTGGCTATCGCCATCTGTCATCTGCATACGGCGGCAACGCTGGCCCGCCAGGCGGCGGCACATAGCTAGGGAATTAATTATGCGAGTTGTCCGGTGGACGCTGGTTTCAACTCTGTTGCTCTTTGCCTTCGCGCGGGCGGCGCAGGTTCCGGACCTGCACCCGCAGCGGACCTTCACCCCCGAGCCCATCGTCAGCTTTTCTCTGGAATTGGCCGGGTCGGTGCCGCCCTATTACTCCATTTCCGTGGAAAGTACGGGCAAAGCCGCCTACCGCTCCAGTCCCGTGCCCGGAGACATGGAGGGAGATCCATACATCATGAAGTTTGTGGTCTCGCAGCCGGCCCGAACGCGCATCTTCGAACTGGCCAAAAAGCTCCATCACTTCAAAGGGGATTACGAATATCGCAAGGGGCGGCTCGCCAATACCGGCATCAAAACCCTCTATTACACCGACGAAAAGACCAACGATTCGACCACCTACAACTATTCCAGCAATCAGAACATCCAGGAGCTGACTCACATTTTTCAAGGCATCTCCACTACGCTGGAATTCGGTCGCCGGCTGCAGTATTACTACGATCACCAGAAACTGGGGTTGGATGAAGAATTAAAGCGAATGGACCAGATGGCGCGGGATGGGGAGTTGGACGAACTGCAGGCGGTGTCCCCGATTCTGCAGAAGATAGCCGGCGACCCGCAGGTCATGCACATTGATCAGGAACATGCGAGGCGCCTGTTGCAGATGGCGGCGGCGCCGTCGCGGCGGGGATAGCGGCAGAGTCAGCCGGCCAAAGGCGGTAGATCCAGCTCGAAACGAATAGCGCCTTCCTCCGCAGGGGTGCCGCGCCGAACAAATCCATTCTTCTCCAGCACACGAATGGAGGCAGTGAGTTCGGGTAATGTGTGGGCCGCGACTATGCGTACCTTAGGGTGGGCGTGCGCCCAGCACACCAGGCCAGCTGCCGCCTCCGTAGCATAACCGTGGCGTTGGAATTCCCCTACTATTCCATAGCCGATCTCCACTAGGCCATTGGCGGGTGGTCCTTTGAATCCGCCAACCCCCACCAGATGCGGTTTGCCTTCCGCCCGCCGCAGCAGGATGTACCAAGTCCACCACGTGGCCGGGGCCGGCGATTCCCGCAGCTTATTGAGAGAGTAGAGGCAAGCGTCATCGTCGTAGAGGTGGGGCGGCCAGCCGAAGGGTATCTGGGCTGGGAGCAGTTCCGCCAGGGCAGCATGGTCGTGGCGCAGCTCCGCTTCCAGGGCGGTAACGGTGGCAGGCAGCAACCGCAGGCGGGAAGTGGTGATCCGGCTCTGGGCGAGGTCTACGTGGATATCGGTTGTCATGCGGCCGCTTAATCCTATCAGGCGGCACTCCGCAAAGTGTTGTCCGCAGCTACTTGGCGGGCATTTGACAACTCTGATTGCAACCGGGGGTACAATGAAGACGTCTAATAGGGGAGAGGATTTCCCCCAGGAGTTTCCCATGACCCAGCGAGTAAGCAAATCGCTTCTCCTGCTGGCGGTCTTTGTCTGCGGCCTGTTCACCATTTCCGCCCTCGCCGATAGTCAGGTACGAATTGTTCGCCTGAGCGACCTGGATGGCGAGGTGCAGATTGACCACGGCACCGGTTACGAAAAAGCCCTGCGCAATATGCCCATCACGCAGGGGGCAAGGCTGTGGACCAAGGCGGGCGGACTGGCGGAGGTGGAGTTCGAAGATGGCAGCACGGTGCGCCTTACCCCGGACACCATCGTGGAATTCCCGCAGCTGTTCCTGCACGACTCCGGCGTCAAGGTGAGCACGGTGGCGGTGAATCAGGGTACGGCTTATTTCAACATCGGCAAGCAGAAGAGCAACGAATTCACGGTCGAGTTCGGCGACCAGCATGTGGCCATCAAAGATGCTTCGGCTTTTCGTGTTGACCGCAACGATACCCGGGTGAAGCTTTCAGTAACCAAGGGTGAGCTGCAAGTGAAGGGGCCGTCGGGTGAAGTGAAGGTGGCCAAAAATCACACCCTGAACATCAACTTGGGTGAAAACGGCACCTATGAGGTCGCTAAGGGCGTGCCGCCCGACCAGTACGACAAGTGGAATAAACAGGAAGGGCAGTTCCAGAACCAGTACAACTACGGCAATGCGGTTACCGGCTCCTGGCCCTACAGTTACGGCTTGGCGGATCTGAACTACTACGGCAACTATTTCTACCAGCCGGGGTGGGGCTGGCTGTGGCAGCCCTATTACATGGGCGCGGGCTGGGATCCGTTTATGAACGGCGCCTGGTCATGGTGTCCGGGCGTGGGCTACACGTTTATATCGCAGTATCCCTGGGGGTGGATGCCCTACCGCTACGGCAACTGGGCGTTTGTTCCAGGCATGGGATGGGCCTGGCAGCCCGGCGGGTTCTACGGTTGGAACGCCGCCCCCGCCATTGTGGATCCTCCGACCGGGTTCCGGGCTCCGGTCCCGCCGGTGACTACGGTGGCCAATCATCCAACCGTGCCGGTGAATCCGATGGGACGCAGGCCGTTGCCGATGGGTGTGCGTGAAGAGGCGATCGGAACTCGCGCGGCAGTAGCGGGCGGCAGGCCGGGACGGATGGTGACCAGCATTCCCGTGCACGGCGGCACTCTACAAGGGGGCCGCTCCATCAACCGAGGCACCATGGGACCCCACGGCACCATGCTGGGTCCACGCGGTTCGATCGCCCGCTCGCCGGCCATGACGGCGCCGCGCATGGGCGGGGAACGCATGGGCAGCTTTGGCGGGTACCGCTCCATGGGTTCGGCGCCGCATGCGGGATCGTCGCATCCCGCTTCCACGTCCTCCACACCGCACCACTGAGTTGGGTCGAATGGCAAGCCAGGGCGACCTGCGGGTCGCCCTATTTATTTAAGAAAAGGTTTTCCGTTTGCCAACAACTAGCTGCTGACTACCTATCACTGGCTCCGCACTCCTGGTTCTCACTACTTGTCCTTGTGATTCCAGCGATGTCCGACCAGGCCGGCCTCAAAGGAGCGCTGATCGAGGCGGGCCAGGCGCTTGGCCATGCCTGGCTTCAGCAGAGGGTAATGCTGGACCTCGAAGAGGTAGAAAGGAATGAACCAGACCGGTTTGTCGGTGGACATCCAGTTGAGCTGGTCGAAGCGGGCCAGATTCACGGGACGGGAAAAGGCGCGCAGAGAGAGCTGGCGGCGCAGGTTGAAATAGCCTTCAAAGTAGCTCAGGGCCAGCTCGCGCAAGTTGCGGTAGATGGGCTGGCGGCCGCGGCAGGCTGAGTAATTGGACTTGGCGATGGAGCCCCAGGCGGCGCCCATGCGGTAAACGGCGACCACGTGGTCGGTATCGCGCTCGGCTTCCAGGTCAATGACCAGCGGCGGGTAACCGATGACGCGCAGGGCAGCGGCAGCGAATATGGCGCCCTCGAGGCAATGAGCGGTGCCCTCGCGCAGCACGCGGCGGGGCGACCACGCGGTATCAGCCAGGTGGTAATCAATTTCGTCCAGGAAGCGCTGAATGCCATGAGGCGTTTTGAGCGCGCGCATCTGGCGCGACTCCGCCCGGGTAAAACCGAAATTGCCCTTGAGCATGGGTTGGGAGCAGTGTGGGGCGGGGTGATGGCGGTTGTCAACCCAGCGCCTGGGCGAGCTCCGCAGGAGAATCCACCAGCAGGTCGGGCGGAGGGGTCTGCAGGGTCTGAGGGGCAAAGCCGTAGGTGACGCCGCAGGTCCACGCCCTGGCATTCTGGCCGGTCAGGACGTCAACCGAGGAGTCGCCGATGATGATGGTTTCCTGAGGCGAGGCTCCGGCTTCCTCCATCAGCTTGCGGGCGCCCTCAGGATCGGGCTTTTTGGTGGGGAAGCTATTGCCCCCATAAACCTGGTCGAAAAAAGGCCTCAGCCCCAGCGCCTCTACGATTTGGCGGGAGGGATTGACGGGCTTGTTGGAGAGTACAGCCATGTGACGATCAGTTCCATTGTTCCCGCGGCGCAAAGCGGCCAGCATCTCCGGCACCCCCGGGTAGATATGGGTATGGTCCAGCTTGTGAAGCCGGTAATAGGAAAGGAAATACCCCAGGGCTTCTTTCAAAAGGGTTTGGTCGCCGGGGTCGCCCAAGGCGCGACGGATCAGCATGGGAGCGCCATCGCCTACATAGGTGGCGATTACATCCGGCGGCAATTCCGGGCGGCGCAGATGGCGGAGGGTCGCATTTACCGAATGGACCAGGTCCAGGCGGGAGTCAATTAGCGTGCCATCCAGGTCGAAAATAAGCAGCTTAAGCGGCTTGCCATCCAGTTTGTGGTTGCGTTTGACCATGATTTCCAAGCTGGCTACCGCTGGTTCAGGGCGGGCCCAATCCAGTATATTCGTAGAGCCGCTCGTGGCTTAGAATGCGACAGGAGTGCGCTGCGCATCCAAATGACTGAGCCGAAGATTACTTCTGAGGAGTCGGATGGCGACCACCAAAGTAGAACCTAAGGCGGCTAAATCGCCCGCCGCCCAGGCGAGCCACGGGCCGGAGAAGACCTTCGAAGGCATTACCGGCAAGCAGCTTATTGAACTCTACCGCCTAATGTTCTTGTCGCGGCGGCTGGATGACCGGGAAATTCTCCTCAAGCGCCAGCAGAAGATTTTTTTCCAGATATCCGGGGCCGGGCACGAAGCCATGGGCGTGGCCGCGGGACTGGTGCTCAAACCAGGGTACGACTGGTTTTATCCCTACTACCGGGACCGGGCGCTGTGCCTGTCGCTGGGTGTGACCCCCCTCGACATGCTGCTGCAGGCGGTGGGCTCGGCCGAGGACACCGCATCCGGAGGGCGGCAGATGCCCTCGCATTGGGCCAGCCCCAATCTCCACATTGTGACCGGCTCTTCGCCGACAGGAAGCCAATTGCTGCAGGCGGCAGGCTGCGCCGAGGCGGGCCGCTTCTATGCCGCGCATCCGGAGGCCGCCCAAAAAGGTTCCGGGGCTTATCGGGAGTTCAAGGATGTGAGTTTCCAGGGCGACGAAATCACTTACGTCTCCTGTGGCGAGGGGGCCACCAGCGAGGGCGAGTTCTGGGAGACCATGAACACAGCTTCCTCCCGCAAGCTGCCTTTACTGGTGTGCGTGGAGGATAACGAATACGCCATCTCGGTGCCTATCGAGGTGCAGACGGCCGGGGGCAACATATCGCGGCTGGTGTCCAACTTCCCTAATTTCTGCTTTGCGGAGTTTGACGGTACCGACCCCATTGCCAGCTATGACGCGTTTCGTAAGGCGGCGGAGCACATCCGGGCCGGCAACGGTCCGGCCTTTTTGCACGGACACGTAGTGCGGCCCTATTCGCACTCTCTTTCCGACGACGAGCGCCTCTACCGCCCTGAGGCAGAACGGCGGGAGGAGGCGCGGCGTGATCCCATTACGCGCCTGCAGATGTTCCTGGTGCGCGAAGGCATCCTGGAGGAAGAGGCCATCACCCGGCTGGAGAAGCAGGTGGAGGCGGAGGTGCAGGAAGCGAGCGATCGCGCCGTGGCCGCAGCCAAGCCCGCGCCAGAGTCGGTGATGCAGTTCATTTACTCCCCGGTCCTCGATCCTGCTGCGCCGTCGTTCGCCACCGAGCCGGCGTTCGCTAACCCGAAAAACCATGCCCAGCCCACCATTGCGGCGGCCACCGCGCAGAAGACGATGGCAGACCTGATCAACGCTTGCCTGCACGACGAAATGCGGCGCGACCCGCGCATTCTTGTGTTTGGCGAGGACGTAGCCGACTGCAGCCGGGAAGAGTACCTGCAGCAGAAGCTCATCAAGGGCAAGGGCGGGGTATTTAAGCTTACCGCCGGGCTGCAGCGGGAGTTTGGCTCCGACCGTGTGTTCAACTCGCCCCTGGCGGAGGCCAATATCGTGGGCCGGGCCACGGGCATGGCCACGCGCGGATTGAAGCCGGTGGTGGAGATTCAGTTCTTCGACTACATCTGGCCGGCCATGATGCAGCTAAGGAACGAGCTGCCGCTCATCCGCTGGCGCTCGGCCAATGCGTTTTCAGCGCCCACCGTAATTCGTGTGGCCATTGGCGGATACCTGACCGGAGGCGCGATTTATCACTCGCAGTGCGGGGAGAGCATCTTTACCCATATTCCCGGGCTGCGCGTGGTGTTTCCCTCCAACGCGCTCGACTCCAACGGGCTCTTGCGAACCGCGATCCGCTGCGATGATCCGGTAATGTTTCTGGAACATAAGCGGCTCTACCGCGAAACCTTCGGCCGCTCTCCCTATCCCGGGCCCGACTACATGGTCCCGTTCGGCAAGGCCAAAGTCCTGCAGGAAGGAAGCGATCTGACAGTGGTCACCTACGGGGCGGTGGTCCCACGGGCGCTGCAGGCGGCGCAGCGGTTGCAGCGGGAGCAGGGAATCAGCGTGGAGCTGATTGATCTGCGCACGCTCAATCCCTACGACTGGGAGGCGATTGCCACTTCGGTGTGCAAGACCAATCGTGTGCTGGTGGCCTACGAAGACACGCTGAGCTGGGGCTATGGGGCGGAGATTGCAGCACGAATCGCTGATGAATTATTCGAGGACCTGGATGCGCCGGTGCGCCGCATTGCCGCCAAGGATGTGTTCGTGGCCTACCAGCCGTTGCTGGAAGACGAGATTCTGCCCCAATCCGAGGATATCGAGCGCGCCATGCTGGAATTGGCGGAGTTCTGACCTCCATCTAAATTTCACCACAGAGACACGGAGGCACGAGAAGAGCAATTCTGCTTCCGCAACGCCGAGTAGGGCTCCCTTTCATTGGGTAGAGGCGTTGCTCGCAACGTCTCCGGCTGTCCGAGAGCTTACGTTACTACCAGTGTTTGTTGTGTTGGTAGATTCCCGACGAAACCTTCAAAATCTCCTACCGTGACCACGATCAGCGTGGCGTCGTCAGCAAGCTGCGAATCGCAGAAATTCTTCACCTGGCTCAACAACTTGTCCTTAAGCTCGGCGGAGGAGCGCTGTGCCAAAATGGTGGCGGTATCAATCAACCGCTGTTCGCCGAATTCCTCGCCGTCGGGCTTTGCCGCCTCGGTAATGCCATCGGTGAACAGCAGCAGGCGGTCGCCCGGAGCCAATTGAGCGACTGAATCTTCGTATTTCCATTCGGGAAAAACTCCCAGCAGCGCGCCGCCATTTTCGAGTTGTTGTGCCGCACGCGAGTCGTTGAGCACGATGGGACGGAGGTGGCCGGCATTGGTGTACTCGAGGATGTGGCGCTCCGCGTCCAGCACACCGTAAAAGAGGGTGACGAACTTGCCCGAAGCTATGTTGTTGCACAGCACCGCATTTACCCGCTCGCACAGCCACGAGGGCGAGGCCGATTCCGAGGCGAAGGCTCGCACCGTGGCCTGCACATTGGCCATGAGCAGCGCCGCAGAAACGCTCTTGCCCACCACGTCGGCAATGCAAATGCCCAGCTTGCCGGGGCTGAGCTTGATGACGTCAAAATAATCGCCGCCCACCACGCGGGCCGGCTCCCAGGCGCCGGCGATGTCGAAGCCGGGTATCTGCGGGATCTGCTCAGGCAGAAGGGCCTGCTGAATTTCGCGGGCGCGCTCCAGTTCCTGCGCCTGCAGTTCGCGCTGGGCGATTTCCATATCCACCGTCTGCTGTAATTCCCGGTTGCTGCGCTCCAGCTGGCTTTTGGTGGCATAGTAAATCTGGGCGACGATACCGAAGATAACCGTGGCGACGAAGGGAAACTTCCAACTGCTTTTTAAAACCGGCAGTAAGGGGGGACGCGGCGCACAGAACGTGACCAGGTAAACGACCGTCGTCGAAAGCACGACGGCTACGGGAGTGACGGCGAGCAGCAGGAGGAGGTAAGCGATCCAGTAGGTGGCAAATGGCCGGTGGGCATAAAGAATGCCCAGTCTATCCTAAGGAGCAGAGTGTATACGAAGGTGACGAACAAGCCCGCCCGCTGGGGGTCTATCGCCCAGAATATAGCGTACACCGCCAGGGCGATGGCAATGTAAAGCTGCTGCTGGCGCAGCCAGCGCAGAAGTCCCGGCGAGATGCTGTGGACTTTCATGCCCGTCGAGGATGAATTGTAGAGCCACCGCCCCCGGCGGTCTGTGACGTGGCTCACCGTGAGAAAAGAGGGCTAGTGATTGGCGGCGGAGTCGGCCTTCCGGCTACGGCCGCGGCCCCAGCCAATGACGGCATCCAGCGCGATGGGGCCGGCGCCAAATAAAATCAGGGCCAGGGCAAGAGCCGCCAGGGTCATAGGCAACTGGTAGTTGCCCTGTCCGTTAAGGCCATTTTTCCAGTGCACCTTGTCAATGGCCACGATCATGTCAATCAGGAGCGCCAGGCCGAAGAATCGGGTAAGGAGGCCAATAATGATGAGGATGCCGCCAAAGAATTCCGCGCCCGCGGAAAGGTAAGCCGACCACCAGGGCAGCCCCAGGCTGCTAAAGAACTTCTCCACTCCATGGATGCCGGTGACCTTGGGATAGCCGTGCACGATCATGACCGCACCCAGCGCGATGCGCATAGCCAGCAGGCCGAGGGGTTGCAGTTTGTCCAGGGTTCTCATCTTTCACCAAATTAAGAATTTAACTACAGAGGACACAGAGGGCTCAGAGGAACACTTTTATTGTCTTTGTTTCGGTCATCAGCATTGTGTTGTTAAAATGAAATTGCCTTTCAGAAAATGAAAGGTACCTAGAAACCTCTGTGTCCTCTGTGGTTATTTCTTTAAGTCCTTCAGAATCTCGCGGGCCGCATTGAAGCCGGAGGCCCCGGTCAGGCCGTCGCCAGGATGGGTGCCGGAGCCGCACAAATAAAGCCTGCGGATGGGAGTGCGGTAGCGCGCCCAGTCCAGCAGCGGACGCATGGTGAAAATCTGGTCGAGCGCCAGTTCGCCATGAAAAATATGGCCGCCGGTCAGCCCGTAAGTCTCTTCCAAATCCTTCGGAGTGATGATCTGCCCGGTCTCAACCAGGCCCGGCAGATCAGGGGCGTACTGCGCCAGCGTGTCCACCACGGTGTTGCCGAGGGCGTCGCGCTGCGTGTTCCAGTCGTTGTTGCGCAGTTGGTAGGGCGCAAATTGCATATAGATGGACATCACGTGTTTGCCGCCGGGCGCCAGCGAGGGGTCGGCGAGCGAAGGGATGGTAGCTTCCAGGTAGGGAGCTTTGGAGAAGCTGCCATATTTGGAGTCGTCAAAGGCGCGTTCCAGATAATCAATTTCCGGACCGATGTGAATGCGGCCGGTGAGCGCGGCGCCGTTGGTGCCAGCCTTCTCCAGAGCGGTGAAATGGGGCAGACCATTGAGCGCCAGATTTACCTTGGCCACGCTGCCGGGTGTGCGGTAGTGCTGCAGCTTGACCACAAAGTCGGGAGCGAGATGCACGGGGTCAACCAGTTTGAGCAGCGTGCGCTTGGGATCGGCATTGGAGATGATGGTGTTGGCGGGAATCTCTTCACCGTTGTCCAGAACGACGCCGGTGGCCACGCCATCCTTCACCCGAACCTGCCTGACCTCCGCATGGGTGCGGATCTCAGCGCCGGCGGCGGTTGCCGCGGCTGCCATGGCTTTGGTGACCGCCCCCATGCCGCCCATAGCATAGCAACTGGAGCCCACGGGGGAAGAATCGGCGGCGGCGCGCATCAGCAGCACGGTGCTGCTGCCAGCGGACCACGGGCCCAGAAAGGTGCCAAAGATGCCGCGCGCGGCCACCACGGCGCGCAGCAGTTCGGTTTCAAAAAATTCGGCGACCAGATCGGCTACCGCCATGGGGCCCCAGCGCAGCAGTCGGTACATGTCCTTCTTGCCCAGGTTGCGCACGCCCTTGCCGGTTTTGATCATTCGCCACAAATCGGCGGGGGCGGGATGGTCAATGTCGGGAGGCGCCATGGCCAGGACGCTCTGGAAGACGCCGGCAATTTTGCCCAGGGAGAGCTGGAGTTCGCCGTAATTCTGAGCGTCTTTGGCGGAAAACTGGGCGATGGACTGCGCCGATTTGCCAGCATCGCCGTACAGGAAAAGGGCGCGTCCGTCGGGAGCAGGAGCGAACACCCGCAGCTCCGGGTTCAGCATCTTCAGCCCGTGCTTCTCCAGTTCCATGTCGCGAACAATTTGCGGGCGCAGGGGGCCGGCGGAGTGGGCCAGGGTGGAGCACTTGAAGCCAGGATGGAATTCTTCAGTGACGGCGGCGCCGCCGGGCTGCTCGCGGCGTTCCAGCACCAGCGGTTTGAATCCCGCGCGGGCGAGGTAGAAGGCAGTGACCAGGCCGTTATGACCCCCGCCGAGAATGACGATGTCATGAGCCATGGCCTAGCGTGCTCCGTTTCCCGAATCTTTGAGGATTTCCAGGGCCGCCAGACGCCCGGGCGCGCCCATAATGCCGCCTCCGGGGTGCGTGGCCGAGCCACACATGTAGAGATTTTTGATGGGTGTGCGGTACTGCGCCCAGCCTGGCACCGGGCGCAGGAAGAAAAGTTGCTCCAGCGAGAGCTCGCCCTGGAAGATGTTGCCCTGGGTGAGGCCGAACTCGCGCTCAATGTCCAGAGGCGTGAGCACCTGCTTGCCGACGATAATTTTCTTCAGGTTGGGCGCGTACTCGGAGACGGTATCAATCACGTTGTTGCCGAACTCTTCGCGCTTTTCATCCCAGGCGCCTTCCTTCAGATTGTAGGGCGCGTACTGGACGAAGCAGGACATCACGTGCTTGCCCGGCGGAGCCACGGAGGGATCGGTCAGGCTGGGAATCACCATGTCAATGTAGGGGCGGCGCGAGTACCTTCCGTACTTGGCGTCATCGTAGGCGCGCTCCATGTAATCCACAGCGGGGGAGATGGAAATAGCGCCGCGCAGGTGGGCGCCTTCGCCCGGCATGCAGGTGAAGTTGGGCAGAGCATCGAGCGCCAGATTCACCTTGCCCGAAGAACCGCGGTACTTGTAGCGGCGCACCTCCTCTAGAAATTCGCCGGGCAGTTCGCCCGAGTCAATCATCTTCAGGAAGGTGAGGTTGGGGTCCACGCTGGAAGAAACTATGTCGGCGTAAAGTTCGTCGCCGTTCTGCAGGACCACACCGCTGGCCCGGCCATTTTTGACCAGGATTTTGGCGATGGGAGCGCGGGTGCGAATTTCGGCGCCAAATTCCCGGGCGGCGTCGCCGATGGCGTTGGAAATGGCGCCGGTGCCGCCGCGGGCAAACCCCCAGGCGCGGAAGGCACCGTCAATCTCGCCCATATAGTGGTGAAGCAGCACGTAGGCGGTGCCGGGTGAGCGCACGCCCAGGAAGGTGCCGATAATTCCGGAGGCCGACATGGTGGCCTTGAGCACGTCGGTTTCAAACCATTGGTCCAGGAAATCGGCCGCGCTCATGGTCATGAGCTGCACCTGGTTGTACTTGTCCTCGCTGGAGAGGTGCTGGAAGCGGCGGCCGATGAACAGCAGCTTCATCAGTTCCTTGGGGTTGAGCGTGGAGGGGTCGGGGGGAACCATGCTCAGGATGGGCTTCACAAAGCGGCACATCTGCTGCATGGCCTTGCCGAACTCTTCGTAGGCTTCGGCATCCACGGCGGAGTGACGGGCAATTTCACGGCGGGTCTTGCCATGGTCATTCACGCGCCACAGGTGGTCGCCGTTGGGCATGGGAGTGAAGGTGCCGTCCAGGGGCAGGATTTCCAGGCCATGGCGGGGGAGGTCGAGGTCGCGGATGATCTCCGGGCGCAGCAGCGATACCACGTAGGAGCAGACGGAGAACTTGAATCCGGGCACGATTTCTTCGGTAACGGCGGCCCCGCCCAGCACGTAGCGGCGCTCCAGCACCAGCACCTTTTTGCCGGCGCGGGCCAGGTAAGCGGCATTAACCAGGCCGTTGTGGCCGCCGCCGATGACGATGACGTCGTATTTATTGTTGCCGGAGGGCATAAGGATTTTGCGGAATGAAGCCACATTGTATGCGAGGCGGGAGGATTTGTCTTGCGGCTCTCCTTGCTGCCGCCCCGCGCGGCTGGCTATAATCCGGCTTCATACAAAAAGCGTCGCAGGAGCCAGCTTGCCGGTCGGAACCGCATTCCACGAGCGCACTTTTCCCCTGTGCTACAGCCTCAACTACCGCGAGTGGTCGGGCTACTACACGGTCAGCGTGTATGAAACCCACCACGAGCACGAGTACAACGCCATCCGCAACGCGGCCGCGCTGATTGATATCACGCCTCTGTTTAAATACATGGTGAGCGGCAAGGACGCCACCCGGCTGGTGAACCGGGTGATTGCGCGCGACATCAACAAAGTCTCGGTGGGACACGTCATCTACTGCTGCTGGTGCGACGAAGAGGGCAAAGTGATTGACGATGGCACCATCACCCGCCTGGAGGAAAACAAATTCCGCTGGACGGCCGCCGACCCGAGTCTGCGCTGGTTTCGCCAGAATGCTCTGGGCATGGACGTGCAGATTGAAGATATCTCCGAAAAAACGGCGGCGCTGGCGGTGCAGGGACCGACTTCGGGCAAGCTGCTGAAGGCGGTGTGCGACGCCGACATCAGCAACCTCAAATACTTTCGCGTTACCCACGGCAAACTCGAAGGCGTGCCGGTGGACATTTCGCGCACCGGCTACACCGGCGACCTGGGATACGAGATCTGGGTGCAATGGAACGACGCGGTCAAGGTGTGGGACGCGCTGATGAAGGTGGGAAAGCAGTTTGACGTGCATCCCACCGGCATGCTGGCGCTGGACGTGGCGCGCATCGAGGCGGGGCTGATCCTGATCGAAGTGGATTACATCAGCAGCAAGAAGGCGCTGACGGGGGAGCAGAAGTATTCTCCCTTCGAAATCGGCTTGGGGCGCCTGGTGCATCTGGAGAAGGAAAATTTCATCGGGCGCTCGGCGCTGGTCGAAGAACAAAGGCGGGGCGCACCGCGGCAATTGGTGGGCCTGGAGCTGGAGTGGTCGGAGGTGGAGCGCTTCTACGACCAGCTGGGCATGGCGCCGCAGACGCCTAGCACGGCTTCGCGCGTGCACGTGCCGGTATATAAAGGCGGGAAGCAGGTGGGGAAGGCTACTTCCACTACCTGGTCGCCACTACTGAAAAAGATGATTGCGCTGGCCAGCGTGCAGCGCGAGCACTCGCAACTGGGCAGCAAGCTGAAAATGGAGTTCACCGTGGAGTCGGCGCGCCGGACAGTGACCGCCACCGTGGTCAAGCTGCCCTTCTTCAATCCGCCGCGCAAAACCGCGGTGCCGGTGTAGGGAGCGGCATTCAGCACCCAGCCGTCAGCATTCAGCCCATCACCATTCGCGGCGTGCAGGGATGCTTCTGTGCGCGATGGTTTCGCTAGAGACGTTGCTTGCAACGTCTTGGAGACGTGACAAGTTACGTCTCTACCGATATGTGACGTGGCAGGCAGCGGAGTATGACGCCGGCGACGGGCGAAAATCGCCAATCGAAAATCTTCAAACGTCAATCAGCTTGCGGCTGGTCCGCTTCCAGTAGATGTATCCAGGCACGCCGATGAGCACGATGACCAGGCCAGCCAGGGCTTCCTTGGGGCGTTCTACCAAGGTGTTGGCGGCCCATAACCCGGCAATGAGCAGATATAAAGCCGGCAGCCAGGGATAGCCGGTGCAGCGGTAGGGGCGGGCCAGGTCAGGGCGTTTGCGGCGGAGAACGAACAGGGCTCCTACTCCCGCCACGTAGGAAAGAATCATCATGAACATCACATAGGTATAGAGCTGGTCATAGCGCCCGCTGAACACCAGGAGCGCTCCCCACAATCCCTGGCCGATAAGGCTGAAGGCGGGAGTGCGCCAGCGGGGATGGACCTCGGCCATCTTCTGAAAGAAAACGCCGTCGCGGGCCATGGCGAAGTACACGCGTCCGCCGGAAAGTATGCAACTCGCGTTGGCGCCGAAACAGGAGAGCGCAATCATGGCCGAAAGCCAGACCGCGGCTGCCGGTGAGAACAGGCGTACGGCGGCGGCATGGGCGATGGTTTCCGTGCCGGCAATGGCCGTCATGGGCAGCGCGTAAAGGTACACCAGGTTCATAGCCACGTAAATGACGCCCACACAGAGCACGCCCAGCACCATGGCGCGAGGCAGATTGCGCTGCGGCTCTTTGACTTCGCCCGCCACCCAGGTGATGTACACCCAGCCGTCATAGGCCCAGAAAACCGCGATCAGGGCGACACCGAAAGCACCCATCAGGCTGGAGAGGCTGCCGCCCATCAGCAGGCCGGAAGCGCGGGCGCCGGCGGCCACTCCTGTCTGGGTGAAATGCGACCAGGAGCCCTTGCCCACGGCGAAGCCCAGCAGGACAAAGGCCGCCATGGCCAGAAATTTCAGCCAGGTGGCGATGTTCTGCAGCACGGCGCCACGGCGCAGGCCAGTCACGTTCATCCAGGTGGTGAAGGCAATGGAGGCCAGCGCCACCAGGTGGGTGCGGTTGACGGTAAGGCCCAGGCCGCTCCATACCACGTGCTCAGCGGAAAGGGCCGGCACCACCTTTCCCAGGTACACGGCGGAAGCCACGCCCAGGGCGGCTATGGTGCCGCCGTTGCTGACGGTGAAAATCATCCAACCGTAGAGGAAGGCGACCAGGTCGCCATAAGCCTCGCGCATGTAGACATACTGCCCGCCGGAATCGGGAAACATGGCGCCCAGTTCGGCGAAGGCGAAGCAGGCAAACAGCGAGACCACGCCTCCCAGCACCCACACCAGAATGAAGAACAGGGGATGTGGAAGTGGGCCGGCTACATCCTTGGCGGTTAGAAAAATTGAGGAGCCGATGATGCCGCCCAGCAGCAAGAGCACGGAATCCAGCAGGGAAAGCCCCCGAACTAGGCTAGGCTGCGGGGGGGCCTGAGGCTGCGATTTGAGTTGGGGCGAGGCGCCGGGGCGCGGGTTCATGGATTATCCAATGCCCAGTTCGTCAGGCGACTCCAGGGGTGAACCACAGACCCGGCAGATTACAGCCGAGCAATCGCCGCAAGTGAGGGGATCGGTGACCTCGCGCGCGCAATTAGGGCAATAGAGCGGCTGGGGACGGCTTTCAGGCCGGGGTTCCGGGGACTGCGGCATGGTGGATGGCAAGATACCAGAAAAACCGGCAATGGGTCTGTGTTCTCTAGCGGGCTTGGCGCCGCTGCTGGTTTGAGCCGAAGGCGGCCAAGCCCTCGCTTTCATCGCGATAAGCCGTGAACACCTGGTGCAGGTGAGTGCGCTGCAGCGCCTCCGCCACCCGCTTGCTGGGCGCTACCAGCTTCAGTTCGCCTCCTCGATGCACCGACGAGACCAGAAGTCCTACCAGGATTCCCAGACCGCAGCTGTCAACATAATCAACCCCGCTCAGGTTGACCAGCACCTTGGGAGTGCCGATGAGCAGTTGAACCAGACGCTCGCGGAAGGCCGCAGCTTCATCGCCAAACACGATTCGCCCTGTGCATCGCACGATAAATACATCACCGGAAACCTCGGTGGCTATTTTCAGCAATGTTCACCCCATGACGGCTCAATCCGGGCGCTAGGATAGCGCCTGCGGCAGTGAAACACAATCACTGGTAACCAGCCACAGATTACCGGCGTTACCAACAAATACTCTGCCCTTGCGGGAAAATAGCAGAGAGGCTGGGTATCTCATGGGCGCGATTTTCAAGAAGCATAACGTGCGTTATGCTCTGGAGAAGATCGGCGATTACCTGCGGGGAACGGGGTCCGGCGTGCTTGCCGGCTGGCCAGAGACCTCCGCCAAGATGATTGTTGAAGCGCTTCGCGAACTGGAGTGCGAGATGCGCGTGGCCGGCATGACTCCCGAAACCGGTATTGTTCCCTTGGCAATTTACGCGGCGCAGGAGCTGCAAAGACACCTCAAAGCAGAGTCCAGCGATATTCGCAACCGCAATGCGGCTCTCGTCTACTTCCGCTGTCTGGGTTCTCTGATCAGGGAATTGCGCCAGACAGACCAGCAGTTGGAACAGAGAGCTTCCCGAGCGTAACCTCCGGTCCGGTCAGCGTGATTTTTGAAAGCTGCACCGGAACCAGTTGGTGGCGCACATTCCAACCTTCGACCTCAACCGCAGGCGAGACCTTGCCGGCATCAATGGTGCGGTAGGTGGCGGTGATCTGCCGCGTTTCACCGGGCAGCAGTTCAAAATAGTTGTCCTGCCAGAGCACGGGAAGGATTTCGGCGTCAGTGGGTGCATCTGCGCTCACGTGGTCGCTCATCGCGCGATCTAGTTTCAGGCGAATGCCGAAAGCCAACGTGCGCTGCGGGTTGCGCAAGGTGACCGTGGTTGAGCTTTCTTTGCCCTGTGACTGTGTGCGCGCGGTCACCTGCAGGTCCACCTGCGGCAGACGGTTGAGCGCGGTGTAGTCGGCGAAGCTCTTGGTCGGCGCCCAAGTGGAAATGTCGTACTGGCCGGACGTATCTTCCTGTTCCCGCGCAAAGTCAATGGTTTCCGGATTAGTGGAGAGCCAATAAAAATTCCTGCTCATCACCTTTCCCGCTGATTCCAGCGTGAGATTAATGAAGTAGGTGGTGGTCAGGCCGGGGATATCAGGCAAGATGAACACGCGCGTACTGCTGTCCGGCGCCAGATCCAGTTCGGCTTGACGGGAGAATTTCTCTTTCATGTCCAGGTTGAAGATTTTGGCCATGACCTTTACGTGGGGGAAGCTCTCGTAAAACGAATTGACCACCACGATGGAGCGATCATCGTAGGAATACTGCACGTGCATCGGTTCGCACGCCTTCTTTAGGCCGAAATAGGAGCCTCCGGGCCGCAGATACCAGTCATAGAGGTGCCAGATCATACTCGGCCAGGCGTTGTTCAACATCCACTGGATGATCCCGGTGGAGGTGTACTTATTGCGTCCGTATGCCTCCATCATGGCGCGGTGCGCTTCATAGGCCTGCATCTGGGCCTTGCGGGAGTACTCCTCGGCCGACTGGGAGGGCCCGTAACGCTTGTTCAAGGCTTCGGTAAACACGTTCAGCGTGCGTGACATTCCACCCGCGTGGTACTCCCATACCGAGTCAATGGGCCACAAGTGGTCGGGCGGGAGCATGCGGCGCAGGCTCTCAATCGGCGGAATGGCAGGCCCGGGGCTGGTTTCCGTGTTGAAGCCGAAGGCGCCGCCATGGCGGTGATCCACGTACCAGAACGAGGGCGCCACGTATTCGTACGGCCCGGTCATCTTCACGCCGGTCGGGCCGATGGTGGTGGTCCGGCCGCCAGCAGAGGCAATGGCCGGGTTAGGCCAGTCGGATTCTCTGAGGATCTCGAGATACATCTTTTCCACCTTGGGCGGCGGAGCAAAGTCGCTGCCGTAGAGCCATACCAGGATGGAGGGATGCCGTTCCAGGCGGCGAATCTGGTCGCGCAGAGATTGCGCCGCGATGTGTTCATCTTCCATGTCCCACTTAGGCCAGTTTTCCCACTGATCACAGCAGCACCACCCCGGCATCATCAGGATGCCCATCTCATCGGCCAGATCGAAGAAGTGGTCATCTTCCAGCTTACCTTCCATGCGCAACGCGTTGAGGTGGAGGTCGCGAACGTACCGCAGCTGTTCCAGCTGCTTCTCCGGACTGGAGCGCAGGAGCAGGTCAAAGCTATATCCGGCGCCGCGGATCAGGATGTTCTTGCCATTGATCTGAAACACGCGGTGGTTCTGCTGGTCAAGCTTCGAAGTTATTTGCCGCACGCCAAAGCGGATATGGCTGGAATCGGAAACTTGGCCGTCCACCTCGGCATGCAGGTCGAGGGAGTACAGGTTTTGCGGGCCCACCGGCGCCGGCCACCACAGGCGTGGGTGCGCCAGGTTCAACTGAGGGAAAGCGCCGGGAGTGAAGTGGATGACCCGGGTCTGCTTGGGCCCCAGCTGCACCGGCTGCTGGAAATCAATCTTCTCAATCCTACCATTCAAAACGCCGGTAACAGAATGATCGGCGGCATTGGTCAGCTCCGCCTTAACCGTGAGCGCGGCCTGGTCATTGGCCGGCGAGTTCAGCGTTGTGAGAACCGCGGGATAACGCAGCCGCAGCGGGCCGGTGGCGATGATATGCACATCGCGCCAGATGCCCATTTCCTTGTCGGGCGGCATGGGCGCCCAGTCCACCAGCGTGATAGCGAGGTCGCGCGGCTGGGGTGGAAAGACCTCGACGGCCAGAGAATTGACATGGCCGGGCCGGGCCGCGCCCGTGACATCGAATTCGAACTGGCGCCACATGCCGGCGAGCTTTTCGGAAGTAGCGACCTGCACCCCATTCATCCACACGTTGGCGCGATAATTGATGCCATCGAAGGCGAGCCACAGCGTCTTGCCGCTGAATTCGGGTGGCAGCGTGAACTCGGTGCGATACCACCAAGCCTGCCGGAAGGGGCTGTCCGGGGCCATCAGGATGTTGGAAAAATCTTCAAAGATTGGGTATGTAGTGCCGGGAATCGAGCGCAGATTCATGCCGGTATAGGGGTCGGGATAAACCTGGTCCTTCACCAGCGCGCTGACAACAGTGGTAGGGACGGTGGCCGGGTACCAGTTAGGAGTGGCATAGCCGGGAAGGGAAATCGCCACACCACCGTCGCGTACGTCTGCCGAGGAGGCAATGGTCCAGCTGTTGCGGAGGAGCAGCTGGCGCGAACCGCTCCGGCCAGCGGCAGCAGCCAAGGCCGGGGTTGCCGCGACGCAAACAACGGTCAAACAGATGAGGAATGATCGGGACAAGGTTCTAGTGGCCCCCCTGACTGAAGTTATGTCGTTTCCTCTTCGGGAATATCAAAGTTGACCAGTTCGCTGCGGAAGCCCCGGGTGCGCCAGGCGCCGTAGGCGATGCCCACGCCCATCCATACCGCGCCCGCGATTTTGGCTGGAATGCTCAGACTCAGCCACAGCACAAAGCAGACAAGGAACCCCATCGTGGGAATAAGGAAGTTGCTCCATTTCTTTTCCCGTTCACGCAGAAAATAGTGAGTGAAGGAGGAGGCGTTCACGCCCATGAAGGCGAGTAGGGCGCCGAAATTGAGCAATTCCGCGCCGCGCTCGAAGCTGATAGTCAGGCCGCCCAGCAGCGCCAGGGCGCCCACCAGCAGCACGTTGTTGCGGGGAATGCGCCGTTTGGGGTCAATGGCTCCGAAGAAGGACTTGGGAATGGCATTGCCGCGCCCCATCCCATAAAGCAGGCGGGCGGCTCCCAGTTGCGAGCCCATGCCGGAGCCGACGGTGGCCACCAGCAGAGTCAGGTTGATGACGCCAAACATCCACGGGCCGCCGGCGCGCCCGGCCACCGCGACGTAGGCGGTGTCCACGTCGGGAAAGGTGGAAGCCGGCCACACCAGTTGGGCGGCATAGACTTCCATGGAAGCCAACGCGCCGGTGAGCAGGCAAACCAGCACGGTGGCCAGCAGAATGTTGCGGCGCGGGTTTTCCGCTTCCTCCGACAGCGTGGAAATGCCGTCGAAACCAATGTAGGTGAGCACCGCCAGCGAGGTGCCACCCAGCACTGCCCGCGTGGAATAAGTCTGCGGGTCATAGAAGGGCCGGGTGAAGAACGCTAGTCCGTCATGCGGCGTGTGGAATACATAGCGCGCCGCAATCACAAAGAATAGCGCGATGACTACGCCCATGGCTGCCGCCAGTCCGTCGTTGATCCTGGCCGAAGTGCGAATTCCGTTCAGGTTCAGCAGGGTGAACAGAGAAGCAAAAAATATTGCCCAAACAAAATAAGGAACGCCGGGGGCAAAGTTGAGCGCGAACTTGCTGCACAAAATAGTGCAGATCACCGGGTTGAGCATGTAGTCCATGGCCATGCTCCAGCCGGTGACGTAGCCCAGGGCAGGATGAATTTCCTGGCCGACATAGGTAAACGCCGAGCCCGCGCTGGGGTAAACCCGTGCCATGCGCCCGTAGCTGATGGCGGTGAACAGCATGGCTACCATGGCAATCAGGACGGTGGTCACGGCGTGGCCGTGCGCGCGCTGCGTCATCACCCCGAACACCGGCATGGGCGCCGTGGGCTGGATTACGATCAGCCCGTAAAGCACCAGGTCCCACAAACCCAGGGTGCGCCGCAACCGGGGCGCCGCTTTCACGGAAACCGAGGTCCCATCCGCCATAAGAAACTTTTCCATGCGGCCAGTTCCGGGAACAGTCCACAGCCGAACTCCCGCAGATGCTCTCGGGGACTCAGGGCTACGAATCTTTCATCCTGCCGCTTGATGGTTGTAATTTCGCCGGGGGGGCGCGGCGGCCCTGGCAGCGGAAGAGCAAAGAATTTGATTAAAACGATTTACATGCTTATACCCGAAAATCTTCCCTGTCAAGCCAAATTCCCCATCCTAGGACCGGGCTGCCGAACCAGCCTCGCTGGCTTGCAAACGCCCGCTGATCGTGCTGGCAAATTTCAGCCCCTGCTCCGCGGCGAACCCCATCAGGGCATCCACGCTGGCCTGGGGATGGATGGTGTGCGGCGACGTGACCGTGTAGCTGGCTAGAAGCACCGCCACGTCCAAAGCGTCGGCGAGCGGTCTTTCCAGAGCGGAAGAGATTGGTTGCGCCCCGTCAATGAAGGGAATGCCGGCCACGATGGCCGCGATGAGTCCGGCCAGCAGGGCATCGCCCGCGCCCGCCGTAGAAGCGACTTGCACCCGGGGGGCAGCACGGAAGTCCCACGCGCCCTGCCAATAGGCGAAGGCGCCCATCCCGCCCGCCGTAACCGCCAAGCGGAGGTTGGGATAGTTCGCCCTTAAGACGGCCTCACAGGCGCGCAGAAGAGGCGTGGGGTTGGCAGGATCGAAATTGCACCCCGCCAGCACCGCGGCTTCACCCTGGTTCAGACTTACCAGATCCAGATTGCGGAACACGCCCAATTTCAGTGCCGGCGTCACTTCGGCAGCAGTAAAGGAGGCGGCACGAAAGGCGCGGTGTTTGCCTGCCATCTCCAGAAAATGCGCTCGCGTTTCCAAGGGAACCTCGGGGGCCGCCAGCGCGACCGCGGGTTCAGCGAACAGGTCCTCCAGTGCGTTCAAATCTTCACTCTTCAGCAGGGCGGCCGCCGAGTTGCTGGTGGTGATGTTTCCGCCTGTCCCGTCGGGATACTGGAAGCAGACGCTGAACAGGGTGGGAGCCCCGGCGACGGTCGCAACTCGGCTTGTATCCATGCCGGCGGTTTTCATTTCCAAGATCATCTGCCGCCCGGGCGCATCCTCGCCCACTTTGCCGACAGGAACCACGCGGAATCCGCTCCCCGAGGCCGTATCCAGCAACTTGGCTACGTAGTGGCTGATGATGTGCAGCTTGCAGTAGTCACGGACGTCCAGCAACGTTCCCAGGCGGCTTTCATCGCGTCCCAGCGTGCGCCCGCCGGCCAGGGCGAAGAAAATCCCGCTGCCGATTCCTCCAATCCCGATCAAGCGCCGGTAGCCCGTGGACTTCTCCAGGCGCAGCCGCAGTCCGCCGTTCAAAACAGCTCCCAGTCTGGGTTCTCGCTGATGGGATGGCGAGCCGTTTCTTCCGTGGCGGTAATGATAGCGTCCGGGTGGCTCTGCAGAAGAGTCATGGGATATTCCGGTGTGGGTTCGCTGAACAGGGCCACCCGCAAAGCGGTCTGTTTCCAGGCGCCGGTGTCGCTGTAAACGCGCACTTTCTTCGCCGACAGGCATTCGCGCACGCCCAGGGTGATGGACATGGGCGGCACAAACTGATAAGCCGTGCCAAAGGTGCGCTGGGCCAGGGCCAGGATGGTGTCCGGGTTGTTTTCCTGGATGCGAATGGTGGAGTTGGCCACATCCTCGAGCGTTACCTGGTTATAAAAATTGCGGCGCGCCTGGTTATAGGCCACGTGGCCATCCTGACCCCATCCGCCGACAGTGATGTCAATGGGCGCCTGAGCGATCGCTTCCGCCACCTTCTGCGCGGTGACGGGCGTCAGCCAGAAGCGTTGCGCTGCAGGAACAGCAAGCTCAGGCCGGATGTCGCCATAGAAATGCTTTTCCATGAAGGTGCGGAAATTGTAAGGATGATTGCGGGGCAAAAGCCGGCCTTGCCAGTCCAGGCACTCGTCCATGTGAAAAACGAAGAAGTTGGCTAACGAGACGGCGCGAGAATTTACCAGGTCGGTCCACGGCTTGTACCAGCAGGTGGGGCCGCAGGGAATGATGGCCCGAGTGGCCCGCCCGCGCTGGCTGTTCTGCTCGATAACTTGCACCAGTTCGCGCGCCATCAGTTCGCCCATGGCGCGGGAGTCGCGAATCACGCGGAAGGGCACTCGCAATGCCGGGTGCTGCGGCAGTTCGTGGCCGGGAATGCTGCACCATTTGTAGAGTTGCCTGCGGTCAATCGCCGCCATGCCCGCCTCGCTCATTAAAACCATTTACTGTGGGATATCAGCGGCGGGCTGTCAAGCGACAATTAAGCTTGTGGACGCTGCGGCGGAGCGGTGGACTGGCGCACCACCAGTCGCGGCACTACCCGGCGGTGCAGAGGTTTCACATTCTGGTTGCTGTTGCGGGCGTGGATCAAGTCGCGGATGATCTCCGCTCCTAGGGAGCCCTGCATCTCCAGGTGCTGGTGCACGGTGGTCAGGGGCGGATTGTAAAAGGCGGCGCCGGGAATATCGTCAAAGCCGACCACGGAAACGTCTTCTGGAATCCGGCGGCCGCCCTTAGTCAGGCAGCCGATGGCGGCGAACGCGGTCAAATCGTCAAACGTCACCAGCGCTGTGAACGGGCGCCCACGGCTCAGCAATTCCTGCGTCAATTCCACGCCCACGGGGTAGCTGGAATTTCCTCCCTGGATTTCGACCACCAGCTTGGGATCTATCTTCAGTCCGGCCTGGCGGGCGAAGTCGCAGAGGCCCTTCCAACGCGGGGCGCTGTCCGCCAGAGCCTTGGGCCCGCGGACGAAGGCAATTTTGCGGTGGCCCAGGTTGTACAAGTGCTCCAGGGCGGCGAAGGTGCCGGCCTGGTTGTCCACCACTACGGAGCTGAGCGAATCCTCCCCCAGTTGGCGCCCAATTACCACCGTCGGCACCTCGCGATGAGCGAAGTCCTGCAGCAAGTCGCTTTCCAGGTATAGCGGGTTGGCAATGGCGATCACGCCTTCCACCCGCCGTTCCAGCAGCAGTTCCACGCAGCGCTGGAAGCGGGCTCGCTGGTTCTGAATGTCGGTGAGGATGGGCAGATAACCGGAGTGATAGAGGGAATCCTCGATGCCCCGCAGAATCTGCGTGCAATAGGGATCTGTGATATCGAAAACCACCACGCCCAGAGTCTGGCTGCGATTGCTGCGCAGTGAACGGGCAAAAAGGTTGGGGCGGTAGCCCAGTTCCTTGGCGGCGCGCTTGACCCGGTTGCGAGTGGTGAGCGGGATGTGGCGGGCCAGAGGCGCGTCATTCAGGACCATGGAGACGGTGGTCACCGAGACCCCGCTTTTTCCGGCTACATCCCTTATGGTCACAGTGGCGGTTTTGGTTAGGCGCATGTTGCTTGGATTCCGCTGTCGTCTCGCGCCGAAGTGTAGCATAGCGTGAGCGCCGAGTTCGCCAGTGCGCTGGCGCAAATTGACAAGCTTTCCCGCAGACGGTAGATTGGCTGCGCACCGCATATTACATCGTTTTAATAGCTTGTGACTGCGAGCGCCAAAAAACTTCGGCTCAATCGTATTTTCCACGGCCGCACCCGCGGCATTCTGGTTGTAGCTTTCGATCACCCTCTGGTGCTCGGTCCCATTCCGGGGACGGAAGATGCGGCCGGCCAGATTCGCCGCTTCGTCAAGGCGGGGTGCGACGGCATTCTGCTGAGCCCCGGACTCCTGCGGCACTGCGCCGACGCCCTGCTAGCTCCCGCCATGCCCGGCATCATCGCCCGCATTGACTGGTCAACCATCTGGGGCGCCCCGGAAACCATAGCCGCCAAACAGGCCCGCAGCCGCCTGCTGGCCCGGCCGGAGGAGGCCCTGCGCTTGGGGGCCGACGCGGTGATCACCTACCTGGTGGTGGGCACGGGCGATTCCGAATTCGAAGCAGGGGAGATCGCCCGCAACGCCGAGGTGGCGCGGGAATGCGAAACACTGGGTATGCCGCTGATCGTGGAATCGCTGGCCCGCGGTCCCAAGGTGCAGGATTATCGCGACCCGCACTGGATCAAGTATCACACCCGCATTGCGGCGGAGCTGGGCGCTGATGCCATCAAAACCGATTACGCCGGCAATGTGGCGTCCATGGCCGCGGTGGTGAAGGAGTGTCCCATCCCTATCCTGGTGCTGGGCGGCAGCCGGACTGGTTCTGACCAGGAGGCGCTGCAGACGGTGCGCGAGATCTCGCAGTCCGGGGCAGCTGGAGTTTTCTTCGGACGCAATGTGTTTCAGGCGGCGGACGTGGAGAGCTTTCTGGCTAAGGCCCGATCCGCGCTGGCGGGCGAAGAAGGACAACGCCCGGCGGCATCAGGTTCGCCGGGTTAATCACCACATGAGCATTTTGGCGGTGGATGTCGGTTCAAGCCGGTGCAAAGCTGTAGTGTTTTCTTCATCCGGCGAAATCCTGGCGCAAAGCTCCCGCCAATACTCTCCGCAGTTTCCCCAACCTGGATTCGCCGAAGTTCCCCCGCTGGTTTTCTGGGATGCCCTGCGGGCCACCACGCAGGAAACGGTTGATGGCAGCCATCACGATCCCGTGCAGGCACTGTGCCTTTCTTCGCACGCCGAAACCTTCGTGCCGGTGAACCGCGAGGGCCAGCCCCTCGGCTCTGCCATCTTGAACATGGACACCCGCGCCACCGCCGAATCGGAGTGGTGCGAGAAGGAACTCGGGAGGAGGCGTATTTTTGAGCTCACCGGGCTCATCGTGCATCCGATGTATCCGATTCCGAAGATTCTGTGGCTCAAGCGGCATCGCCCGAAGTCTTTCGCCGGGGCTGAGCGCTTTCTCGGGGTCACCGATTTTCTGCTCACCCGCCTGGGCCTGCCGCCTTACATTGATTATTCCCTGGCCTCACGCTTTTTAGGTTTTGACGTGCGACGCGCCTGCTGGTCGGAGGAAATTCTTTCAGCCGCGGGCATTGCCGCCGAACGCCTGCCTGTTCCGGTTCCCGCCGGGACAGTTGCGGGCAAGCTCAGCGCTGAGGCGGCGGCGCAAATCGGAGTGCCCGCCGGGGCAGCAGTCGTAGTGGGCGGCCACGACCAGCCCTGTGGCGCGCTGGGGGTGGGCGTGGTCAAAGCGGGACGCGTGGCCGATTCCATGGGCACCTACGAATGCCTGCTGGCATCATCGCCCCAGCCGAGTTTGTCGGACGCCGCGTTTTCCGCTTCCCTGAATACCTACCGCCACGTTGTTCCCGAACAGTTCGTCACGCTGGCTTACTTTCCCGCAGGAATCATGGTGAAGTGGCTGCACGATCTGCTGTATGGCGGCACCTCGGAAAGCAGTGTTTCAGAAACGGAGGACTATGCCCGGCTGGAGTCGCATGCTGCCGCTGAGCCCTCCGGCATATGTGTGCTGCCTCATCTGATCGGCACCTGTAACCCCGACTTCAACCCCAGGGCGCGGGGCACGATTTTTGGGCTCACGCCGGCGACCACACGCGAGCAGCTCTACCAGGCGGTGTTGGAGGGGATTGCCTGCGAACTGGCGCAGATGGCGGAAATACTCTCGCGCGCGGCAGGCGATTTCGCGGATGTGTACGGCAGCGGCGGAGGCACGCGCTCGGCGCTGGGGCTCCGGTTGCGGGCCGCCCTGAGCGGCCGCCGTTTTCACCTCATGCGCTGCCCGGAGGCGGTGTGCCTCGGGTCGGCCATACTCGCGGGCGTGGCTACCGGGATTTATTCCAGCTTTGCGGAGGCGATTGAGGCGCTGGTCCGCGAGGATAGCGTGGTCGAACCTGATCCGGTGCTGGCCGCCTCTTATGCGCATCAGGTGTGGAAATACCGGTCGTTATATCCGGCCTTGGCGCCGGTGCGTGAACATGCTGCTCACTTCGCCCAAGGAGGCGAACCGCAATGATTCAGCCTGTCCTCGGCTTCATCGTTTATGGCGTGCACAAGGATGGCCTTAAGGATCCCATGGGGGCGCCGTTCATTGACGCCCAGGTGGTGAAGAACGCGAAATCGGCGCTCCAGAAAAGCGGAGTCAAGCTGGTAGAGCACGATGTGGTGGTTGCCAGCAAGGAAGAGGCGCGGGCCGCCATGCGCGAGATGAAACTGGATGACGAGATAGACGGCGTTGTGCTTTTCTCCGGCACCTGGGTGTGGGCGGCGCACCTGGCGGCCGCATTGCGTGATTACGCGGCCACCGGAAAAGGATTGCTGCTGTGGACGCACCCCGGCTCGCAAGGCTGGCGCCCCGTGGGCGGCCTGGTCATGCATGGGGCATTGCTCGAGATTGGAGTGGAACACAAGTTTGTTTACGGCGATGCGGCGGAGCAGGAAACGCTGGACAAGATTGCCAGCTTCGCTCGGGCCGCGCGCTTGAAGAACCTGCTGAACGGAGCCACCATCGGCACCTTCGGCGGCCGCGGCATGGGCCAGACCTGCGGCGTCGCCGATCCTTCCCAGTGGATGCGTATGTTTGGCGTGGATATTGATTCCCGCGACACCGCCGAACTGGTTCGAACCGCTGAAAAGATTTCCGCTAAGGAGATTGCG
>Ga0075271_10000003_pt1 | contig 23959 bp, 20 predicted proteins | sample SF_Rice_5C_0N_30_FD_69775 | JGI IMG/M metagenome (GOLD analysis project Ga0075271, IMG submission 69775) | Rice paddy soil microbial communities from Twitchell Island, California, USA - SF_Rice_5C_0N_302 | ecosystem: Environmental > Terrestrial > Soil > Paddy field/soil | place: USA: Twitchell...
GCTGGGCGATCTGCTTTGCGGGGGGCAGCCGGGCAACGTGAGCGCCGACCTTAAGCAGGCGCCGGGGTTGGTGCGCGATTACCTGAGCCGCTGGCGGAATCACGTAGACGCGCTCACGCCCGAACTGGATGGGGTGCGTGACTTGTTCTTTCTCGGGCGCGGCAGTTCCCTGGCGGCGGCCATGAACAGCGGCCTGACCATCAAAGAGTCCACCCGCTTTCATTCCGAGGGCATGAGCAGCGCAGCCTTCCGCCACGGGCCGTTCGAACTGGTGGGGCCGCAGGTTTTTGCGCTGGTGTACGCCGGCGATCAGCAGGTGGAGCAACTCAACCGCGGGCTGGTGGATGACATTCGCCGGGCCGGGGGCCGAGCCTTCCTGTGCGGGCCGCAAGCCAACCTGGAACCGCTGCGCCTGCCGGCGGTGGCACCCGCTTTGCGCCCCATCCTGGAAATTCTGCCCTCCCAGATGATTTCGCTGGTCCTGGCCGCGCTCACCGGCGTGGAAGCGGGCAAGTTCCGCAAGGCGACCAAGGTGACGGAGAAGGAGTAGAACCAGTTCTCAGTTCTCAGTGTCGAATGCTCGTTTTCAGGTTACTGACTGACCGCTGAGCGTTGTTCCTCACACTTGCACTGTTCACGCGTCACAGTGTCATGCGACCCGTCTCTTCTAGGATTCAAATGGCGTGGAAATACAGGCGCCGACGAGGGAAGAACATGTCATTTTCCTACATGGTGCTGGGAGCGGGGCGGCAGGGAATTGCTGCGGCTTACGATCTGGCGAGATTTGGCGACGCCAAGCAGGTCACGCTGGCGGATGTGAATGGGGAAGAGGCAAAACAAGCGGCGGCGGGGGTGAACAAGCTGCTGGGCCGCCAAGCCGCCGACGCGGTGGCCCTGGATGTGCGCGATGAGGCGGCGGTGGGGCGCGCCCTGAAGGGCTACGACGTGACGCTGAGCGCGGTGCCCTACTTCTTTAACCTGGGGTTGACGCGCGCGGCCATCGCCAGCGGCGTCTCGTTTTGCGACCTGGGCGGCAACACCGACATAGTTCGCCAGCAGCATGCCCTGGATGCTAAAGCGCGCCGCGCACGGGTGCGCGTGATTCCCGATTGCGGCATGGGACCGGGCATGGGCAACACTCTTGCGGTTTACGCCATGGGCCTGCTGGACACCGCCGAGCACGTTTACCTGTACGATGGCGGCCTGCCACGGCGTCCGGCGCGGCCGTGGAATTACCAGCTGACCTTCAGCATCGAGGGGCTGACCAACGAGTATTTTGGCGGCATGACGGTGCTGCGCGGCGGCAAGTTGACGCACATCCCCTGCTTCACCGAACTGGAGATGCTGGAGGTGCCGCCGCTGGGCGAACTGGAGTGCTTTTTTATTGCCGGCGGCGCTTCTACAGCCCCCTGGACCTTTGCCGGCAAATTGCAGACCTACGAACTCAAAGTGCTGCGCTATCCAGGGAACTTCGCGCAGCTGAAAGCGTTTTCGGACCTGGGTTTGTTCGACACCAAGCCGGTGAAAGTGGATGGCGCGGAGGTGGTGCCGCGGCATCTTTTCCACGCTCTGTTCGAGCCCCAGGTGCGGGCGCAGGTAATTAAGGATGTTTGTATCGTGCGCGTGCGGGCGTTGGGGAAGAAGGACGGAGCGGTGGCCGAAGCGACGGTGGAGGTCATTGACTACTACGACGAGGCCACAGGATTCTCCGCCATGCAGCGCACCACCGGCTGGCATCTTTCCATCGTGGCGGCCATGATGGCGCGGGGCGAAACTCCGCTGGGCGCCCAGCCCCTGGAGTTGGCGGTTTCCGGCGAGGCCTTTGTGCGCGAAGCGCGCAAACGCGGGTTCCACATTCGAGAGTCCATCGCCGAAAGCACGAGCGCGGAGATGCTGGCGAGCACAGCCGACTGAGCGCAGCTTCGGCCAGGGGCTATCGGCTGTTAGCCACTTCGGCAAGAAATCAAACCACCTTGAAGCCTTCCGCAAGGGGCGGCTTTCTTATTTCCAAGGAGCGCCATGTCCAGGCAAGAAGTGCGGGTCAGCAGTTTGCGGGCAGAAGGAGCGGGTGAGCCGCTACACCAGCCGTCGCTGGAGATTGAGATCCGGCGCGAAATCTACACCGGCAAATCCACCACGGGACGGCTGTTTGTAAACGGCCAGTTCGAGTGCTACACGCTGGAAGATTGCGCCCGGTCCGCAGGTATAAAAGTTTCGGGGGCCACCTGCATTCCGGCGGGCATCTATGCTCTAGGCATCAATCACTCCAGCCGGTTCCAGAGACTGATGCCGCAGTTGCTGGAGGTACCCGGGTTCGAAGGCGTCCGCATTCACTCGGGAAATACGGATGCCGACACCGAGGGCTGCATACTATTGGGCACAACGCGGAGGGAAAATTTTGTGGGTGGCAGCCGAGCCGCCTTCCGCAAGCTGTTCGTCAAGCTGCAGGCGGCCAAGGCAAGCGGCTGCGAGATCAGGATCGCGGTAAAGGATGGCGGCCAATCGCAAACGATGGACACCTGTTCTTCTCCGGCCAGCCAGCCCGTGTAGCCGAACCCAATTACAATTATTCCGCATGCAAGTGGAACGCTGGAATCCGGAACGCGACGCACCTCTGAGCGAACTGAAAGTGCCGGGCCCGCGGCCGGTGGTCACCCTGGATGCGGTGAAGGCGGGCTGAGGTGCGGGAGCGCATACAGCCTGCGGCATCCGGCCAAGCGCCATTTCCGGTCACGATTCCGCGCGCGTTGGCCAGGTGGTGGCGGGAAAACCTCCCGCGCCTGGGCCTGACGCGCGCTGCGGGAATGTTCCTGGGAGAGATGTGGGAGTTTCTGCGCGATTCTACCCCGCAGCGCCGTAAGCAGCGCTACGGCGACGTTGACTTCGACTGGGACTACCGCGTGGACACCACCTCCGCCAACGTGAGCCGCCGCGCCGACCTGCTGGCCGTATTGGCCGGCTGCCGCTACCAGCCCAGCGATCCCACGCTCTTCCATGAGAGCATCCGCAGCCTGGGAATTGATTACCGCCAGTTCCAGTTCATTGATGTGGGTTCGGGCAAGGGGCGTACCCTCCTGATGGCCTCGGATTATCCCTTCCAGAGGATTGTTGGGGTGGAGGCGGTTGCCGCGCTGCATCGCGTCGCCCTGGAAAACATCCACCGCTACCAAGCCGAAACGCAAAAGTGTTTTGACCTCGAGTCGGTTTGCGGCGATGCCCGTGATTTTCAGTTTCCGGCGGCGACGCTGGTGGTCTTTCTCTTCCATCCTTTGCCGGAACCCGGCCTGCGCGATGTAATGGCAAACCTGCGAGCATCGCTGCGGGAATTGCCGCGGCCGGTTTACGTTGTTTATCACAATCCGCTGCTGGAGCACGTGCTGACGGAGGATGGCGGGCTGCGGCGTGTGCGCGGCGATATGCGGTGTGCCATTTACGAGTTTCCCCTCGCCGGCCAGCAACTCGCGAAACTCTAGCCGGTTAGGCCGGCATCCTGGCTCTGGGCGGATTGCGGCGCGAAAAACCTTAGCGCATCCGGGATCTTACCTGTATATTGTGCCTGCTCGGTTTTGCCGCTTGCCACTCGTTCACTTTGTAGAGGCGCGGGAGGGCTCGCATGCCCGGAGACCATAAGACTCTCCTCTGTATTGATGACCATACGCCCTCCCTGGCGGGCTGGTGTCTCTATCTTCAGGGTGCTGGATACCGCGTGGAAACCGCCCATGGAGGGGAGGAAGGGCTGCAGCTATTTGCCACTCATGCCATAGACCTGGTCCTGCTCGATTACGCCATGCCGGAGGTGGATGGAGGGCAGGTGGCAGCCACCATGAAGCAGATTAAGCCGCAAGTGCGCATTGTGATGTTTTCCGGGGTTTCGGAAGTTCCGGAAAATGCCCGGGTTCACGTGGATGCCTTCCTGCAAAAGGGTCAGCCCCCCAGCGTGGTACTTCAGACCATTGACGAACTGCTGGGTGACAACCAGCACGCGGCTTAGATCCAAGATTGCGGCCGCGCCACCCCCCGCTGTTCCATCACCCCGCCTCGTGACGTAAATCACAGCCCCATGAGACAAGGTGCCGATAACATCGCTATGCGCGGGCCGGAGTGCGCTGGGGAAAACACAAATGAGCCAAGAACTGTTGCAGGCCATGCGGCAGAGCATTATTGACGGCGCCGCTGACCACGCCATTGAACTGGCGCAGCGCGCGTTGGAAGCGGGCATTGATCCGCTGCAGGCGGTGAATGGCGGCTTTGTTCCCGGCATGGACTACGTGGGCGAGCAGTTCGCTGCCCGGCAGATGTTCCTGCCCGACCTGGTGATGGCGGCGGAAGCCATGAAGGCGGGCATCGCGGTGCTCGAACCCGAGATGCGCCGCCGCGGCACGCAGCGCGAGTTCCTGGGGCGGGTGGTGCTGGGCACGGTGAAAGGCGACATTCACGAGATCGGCAAAACCCTGGTCGGCATTCTGCTTTCCGCCGCCGGCTTCGAAGTGGTGGATTTGGGAGTGAACGTGACCGGGGAAATGTTTGCCGCCAAAGCACGCGAACTGCAGGCCGATATCGTGGGCGTTTCGTCGCTGCTTACCACCACCATGGCGCTGCAGCGCGGGGTGGTGGAGGCGCTGGACCGGGCGCAGTTGCGGCCAGGGGTGAAAATTATCGTGGGCGGCGCGCCGGTGACCCGCAAGTGGGCGGAGGAAATCGGCGCTGATGGCTATGGCAAGGATGCTATAGGTGCGGTGGCACTGGCCAAGTCGCTGGTCGGCAAAGCCAACGAGCAGGCCAGGTAGCAGGAAAGCAGATTCCATGATGCAGCCGAAAATCGAGTTACTCGACAGCCAGTTCATTGAGCGCATTCTTGGCGAAGCCTTTGAGTTGCTGGAGCAGCCAGGAATCAAAGTGCAGGCTCCGGCGGCGCTGGAATTGCTGGCCTCTTCCGGAGCGCGGGTGGAAAGCGCGGCGGAAGGCGGTGTGGCCCACATTTCTGAAGCGCTGGCGCGTCGAGCCCTGCAAACTGTGCCGCACGAATTCTTTGTTTACGACCGCAGCGGGAAACCAGCGGTGCACTACGGCGGCGATGATGTCCACTTCGATCCCGGCTCTTCCTGTGTGTATTTGCTCGACCCGGAGACGCTGGAGCACCGCCCGGCGCAGGCCGCCGACCTGGCGCGCCTGGTGCAGGTGGCGGAGGTGCTGCCCCAGTATGCGGCGCAGTCCACCGCCATGGTGTGCAGCGACGTCGCGGCAGAAATCGGCGATCTGTACCGGCTTTTCCTGGTGTTGTGGCATTCCAACAAACCCATCGTGACTGGCGGGTTCAGTGCCGCGGGCGGGCGGCGCATGCTGGAGTTGCTGGCCATTGAGGCGGGCGGCTGGCAGCAGTTGCGCCAAAAGCCGCGAGCGGTGTTCGACGTTTGTCCTTCGCCGCCGCTGACGTGGACGGAATTTGCCGGACAAAGCCTGATTGGCCTGGCGCGCGCGGGCGTGCCCGCCGAGATCATCTCCATGCCGCTGGCGGGAGCGGCCGCTCCGGTCACGCTGGCCGGATCGGTGGTGCAGCATGCAGCCGAGTGCCTGAGCGGAATCACCATCCATCAACTGGCGGCTCCGGGAGCGCCGGTGGTTTGGGGAGGGGCGGCGGCCATTTTCGACATGCGCACCGGCAACACGCCTATGGGGGCGGTCGAGACGGCGATGATTGACATCGCTTACGCCCAGGTCGGCAAGCGTCTGGGTTTGCCTACGCACACCTACCTGGTGGGAGGGGACGCGAAAAATGTGGATGCGCAGGCGGGGATGGAATCGGGCATGGCGGCGGTGCTGGGGGCGCTGGCCGGCATCAACATGATTTCGGGCGCCGGCATGCTGAATTTTCTGGCGGCGATGAGCATTGAGAAGCTGGTGATTGACGCTGAGGCGATCGGCTACGCCCAGCGCCTGCTGGCCGGCATCGAAGCGCGCACACCCACTCTGGCCACGGAGATGTTTGCCGCGCTGGGGCATAGCGGCGATTTCCTGAAACTCAAAGAGACGCGGCAGCTGTTCCGCAGCGAGCAGTATCTGCCTTCGCCGGTGATTGACCGCGACTCGCTGCGCGGGTGGCAGGAAGCGGGCTCACCGGATGCGTTTGACCGCGCCCGCGCCCGGGTCAACGAACTGGTTGCCGCTTATCGGCGGCCGGAGATGCCGGAAGCACGGGAACAAGAACTCCTCTCCTTCATGGAAGCCGAGGCGCGCCGCGTGGGCATGGCTCAGTTGCCGGGAATTGAGGAGCGAGCGCGGGCGGGGGCAGCGTAGTGCCGGATCCAGGAAATCATGGCCATGCTACCCAGGACTGGAGCCCGCCCTGAGCGTAGTCTAAGGGTCCTGGGCTTTACTATGCCGCCCCTTTGGAGCTTGCAAAAACAGGGGCTGAAGCCCGTTCCGAGTTTGCATCTCCCCGCCCTGCTGAAGCCGGGCGCTTCTATGGTTTCGCGAGCGGTAAAGAGACGTTGCAAGCAACGTCTCTACTGCTATGGGTAGAGACGTAACTTGTTACGTGTCGAGTTCGGAAACGTGCAGGCTCAAGTGCTGCTTCCCACGATAGTGTCGGCAGGCGTGGCCAGCGGCAGGGTGAAGAAGAAAGTGGAGCCGTGGCCGAGAGCGCTTTCCACGCGAATGCGGCCGCCGTGAGCGAGCACGACATGCTTGGCGATGGCCAGGCCCAGGCCGGTACCGCCGGATTCGCGCGAACGCGCCTTGTCCACGCGATAGAAGCGTTCGAAAAGCCGGGGCAGGTGTTCGGAGGCGACGCCGGCGCCGAAATCGCGCACATAAAATTCCACGCCGCCCTCAACCTCGCGCGCGCCCAGTACAATGCGGCCGCCGGCGGCGCCGTACTTGGAGGCGTTGTCAATCAGGTTAGTCAGCACCTGGTGAATTGCGTCGTTGTCCGCCTGCACCGCCGCCGGCGTGCTCTCCGCAATTTCAATCCCCATTCCTGAGGACTTGAGAGTCTCCTGAAAATTCTGCTGCGCCTCACGCAGCAACTCGGCGGCGGAGTGCGGCTGCAGGGAGAATTCGGTTTCGCCGGATTCCACCCGCGCCAGGGTGAGTAAATCCTCGGTCAGGCGACTCATGCGGGCGGCATTTTTGCGGATGATTTCCAGAAATTCCCGGGTGTTGCCGTTGCCGCCGGAATCGAGCAGGGTTTCTGCGTAGCCCTGAATGGAAGTGAGGGGGGTGCGCAGTTCGTGGGAGACATTGGCGATAAAATCGCGGCGGGTCTTCTCCACGCGCTCCACTTCGGTCAGATCATGAAGCACAACCACGGCGCCGCCTCCGGGCAGAGGAGCGGCAATCACGTCGAAGCTGCGCCCGGCGCCCAGGGAAGTGGCGCGCGCGGTCTTGACCTGGCGAGTACGCAGGGCCTCGTCCACGGCCCGCAGGAAGTCGGGGTCGCGCATGGTTTCCACCAGGGGCGCGCCCACGCGCACATGCCCGCGAGCCAGGCGTTTCATTACTCCATTCGACCATTCCACCTTGCCGGTGGACGAAACCGCGAGCACCGCGTCCTGCATGCTGTTGAGCAGGGTTTCCAGCTGCTTGCGGCCGGTTTCCAGGGCGGCAAAGCTTTGTTCCAGCTGGCGCGCGGTGCGGTCGAGAGCGGCGGCCACGTGCGCAATCTCGTCACCGGAAGGTTCCTCGATGCGCGCCGTCAGGTCGCCGGCGGCGATCTGCTCGGCGAAAGTGACAATGCGCTGCAGGCGCCGTGAGATGGCCTGGGAGACCAGCGCTGCCAGGAGCAGGGCCACCAGCAAAGCCAGCCCGGAGGCAAACAGCAACTGCAGGCGCACGTGGCGCACACGCTGGGCAATGGAAGAAAGGGGATAGGCCAGGCGGACCGCCCCACCCGGCACCGGCGCGGCAACATAAAGGAAGGGAATGCCCACGGTATGGCTCACGCGCTGGGCGCTGCCCGTGCTGCCGTGCAGGGCGGCAATAAATTCGGGCCGGGTGGCGTGGTTCTCCATCTCTTCGGGATCGGCGCGGGTATCGGCCAGCACCTTGCCGCTGGATTCAATGATGGTGGCGCGGGCGTCAGCGGCCTGGGAAACTTCGTCGGCAATCTGCTGCAGGGGGCGGCGATCGCGCTCGTGTTCCACCTGGCCGGCAAAGAGGCGGGCCTTCTGGGTGAGCGTGGTTTCGAGTTCGCGGCGCAGGGAGGTTTCCCATGCGCGGCGCACTGCGAAGTCCAGGGTGGCGGTGGCCACCGCGATGACCAGCAGAAACGCTCCCAGCAGCTTGAAGAAGATGCGCTTTCTCACCGCGGCGCCTCGAAGCGATAGCCGGCGCCACGGACAGTGCGCAGGTAGCGGGGATTTTCCGGATCGCGCTCAATCTTTTCCCGGATGCGGCGCACATAAACGTCCACCGAACGCGGGGTGACGTAAGCCGTATCGCGCCAGACGGCATCGAGGAGCTGGTCGCGGGTGAAGACGCGCCCGGCGTGGCGCGCCAGGTATTCCAGCAGGCGGAACTCAGTGGCGGTGGCGGTCACGGTTTTGCCGCGCACCTTGAGGATCATAGCTCCGGTATCAATTTCCAGATCCTCGAGCTTGACTGTGGCCGGCAGCAGCGGCTGCTCGAAGCGGCGCAGCACCGCCTTAACCCGGGCCACCAGTTCACGCGGGCTGAAGGGCTTGGTGACGTAATCGTCGGCGCCCAGTTCCAACCCCAGCACGCGGTCGGCTTCAGCCGTGCGGGCGGTCAGAAAGATGACCGGAGTGGCGGCAATGGCGGGCGTTTCCCGCACCTGGCGGCAAAGCTCAAGGCCATCGCCGCCCGGAATCATGATGTCCAGCAGCATGAGGGCCGGCCTCTCCTGTTCGGCTTGGGCCATCACGCCGGAAGCGGAGGCAAACGAGCGCAACGCAAACCCGGCGGCTTCCAGGTGATGCCGCACCAGGCGCGCGATGTCGGCATCGTCCTCCACCAGAAATATCGTGGATCTCACACGGGTATTGTATGGGAAAGCCAGGCCTAATCGCCGCCGTCGTCGTGAGGCCCTTGTGGCGCTGGCGCCCGCGCCCGCGAGGCTGACACCGAGAGGGCCTCAGGACAGCCGGCGAGACGCCGGCGCTACGGCAACACGAACTGCTCCATGGCCTGGGCGAAGCCCTCTTCCTGATTAGAAGCGGTCACGTATTTGGCGCCCTTTTTAACTTCCTCAGACGAGTTGCCCATGGCGATGCTCACGCCGCTGCGCCGAAACATGAGCACATCATTGGGCCCATCGCCGATGGTGGCGATCTTTGCTGGGGGAATTTTCAGCATCTGCGACAGCGCGGTCACGACCTCGCCCTTATTTGCCTGCGGATGGGTTACGTCCAGGTAGTAGGGTTGAGAGCGGGAGGCGGAAACCTGGGTGCCGCACTGCTTCTGCACGTCCTGCTCGCAGCGGGCCACCGCCGCGTAGTCGTCACTTACGCCCACCAGCTTGGCCGTGCGCGCCAGCAGGCCGTCGTAGCTGGCCGCAACCTTGGGCGGGAACTTCACCGTCCACTCTTCGCGGTCCACGTGTGGCGCCTGGCGCTTACGCACAAACCACTCCTTATCGGTGTAGAGCCAGAGGTCGAGCCGGTGTTGGGCGATGATTTCCGCCGCGCTCTGGGCCGCCGTCTGGGGCAGCAAATGCTGCTGGAGCACGGAGAGGTCGGGCCGCACGATCACGCCGCCGTTGAAGGCGGCGATCGGGTCCTTCAGCTCCAGCGGTTCGATCAGCATCTTCATGCCCAGGGGCGGGCGCCCGCTGGTGATGGTGAAGGCGATGCCGGCCGCCAGCAATGTGCGGACAGCTTCGCGGGCGCGCTCCGTCAGAATCTTGTCCTGTGTTACCAGGGTGCCGTCCACATCAGCGATTACCAGTTGAACGCGGTCTTTTGCCGGCATGCGGAGATCAAGCCGCCTTTTTGCCCAGGCGTTGTTCCAGGAACTCCTTCAGGGCAACCGCATTATTGTGCTCGGTATCGTGCGAACTGTAAACCAGGGTGACGCGGCCGCGGCGGGCGGCGGCGACCAGCGGCTGCCACGCCTGGGGATGGGCCTTGAGTTCCTCGAAGTAACGGCGGCGGAATTCCGGCCACTTGGCTGGTTCATGGGAGAACCACTTGCGCAAGCTGGCGCTGGGGGCCACTTCCTTGACCCAGGCTTCCACCTGCAGCGACTCCTTTTTGACGCCCCGCGGCCAAAGCCGCTCTACCAGATAGCGGGCGCCATCATTGCTGGCGGCGTCATCATAAACGCGCTTGAGCTGAATCATGTTACGCCTCCTCTGCATCCTCTCTGTCCGAATGCTCGCGGGCGAGACTTAGCGCCGGGGCTGAGTCAAACCCCCAGCCAATCATATCGCAACACGATAGGTATCCGGGCCATAGTGCGGCACGGCCTTGCGATGTATCATAGAAGTTTTGCGATTCTGCCGACGCGGAACGCAGGCGTTGGAATTGTGAGTTCGCCGCGGGCGACGCGCAAAATGTAACCGCGGCGGGGCCGGCTTAATCAAAGTAGGTTGGGGCAAGAACCGCCGGCGCCACCCAACTGGCTGCCGCACGGGTGCAAGGAGCAAGATCCATGCCTGTGTACCAGAGCAAGCTCAAATCACGCGAGCAGGTTGCCGAGGGCACCATGGCCTTTCACTTCGAGAAGCCGGCGGGATTTGCTTTCCAGGGCGGTCAAACTGTGGATATGACCATGCTCAACCCGCCGGAGACCGATGACGAGGGCAACGTTCGAACCTTCTCCATCGCCAGCCCGCCCTTTGAAAACGAGCTCGTGTTCGCCACCCGCATGCGCGACAGCGCGTTCAAACGCAGCCTGAAGTCGGTTCCATTGGGCACGGAGCTGAAAATTGACGGTCCCATGGGCTCCTTCACCCTGCACAAGAATGTTAAAAAGCCGGCGGTGTTCCTGGCCGGCGGCATCGGCATCACGCCTTTTATGAGCATAGTCGCCCAGGCCGCGCACGACCGCCTTCCGCATCAGCTCTACCTTTTCTTTTCCAATCACCGGCCGGAAGACGCCCCCTTTCTCGATTTTCTGCGCCGCCTGGAAAAGGACAATCCCAACTATCACTTCATCCCTACCATGACCGCCATGGAAAAATCCCAGCGGCCATGGCAGGGCGAACAAGGCTTCATTAACCGCACCATGCTCATCAAATACCTGAACAATTTGAACGGACCCATTTATTATTTGGCGGGACCTCCCGCCATGGTTGCCGCCATGCGCAAAACCCTGCTCGACACAAAGGTGGACGAGGATGACATCCGGACTGAAGAATTTGCCGGCTACTGAGCACGAAGGCGCCATTTCCCAGGGCCAGCCCAAAGGCAGCGAACTGGATCGGCTGTGCGTAAACACCATCCGCATGCTGGCGGTGGACGAGGTGGAGAAGGCGCATTCCGGCCACCCCGGATTGCCGCTGGGCGCCGCCCCCATGGCCTACGTGCTCTGGGACCGCTTCCTGCGGCATAATCCCGGCGACCCGCGCTGGTTCAACCGCGACCGCTTCATCCTCTCCGCCGGGCACGGGAGCGCCCTGCTTTATGCCTTGCTGTACCTGTACGGCTACAACATGCCGCTGGAGGAGTTGAAGCACTTCCGTCAGTGGGGCAGCGAAACGCCCGGACATCCGGAGTACAACCTGGATCGCGGCATCGAGGCCACCACCGGCCCGCTGGGACAGGGGTTCGGCATGGGCGTGGGCATGGCGCTGGCCGAGGCGCACCTGGCCGGCTGCTTCAACAAGGAAGAGCTGGGCGTAGTGGACCATTACACCTACGCCATTGTGTCGGATGGCGATCTGATGGAAGGCATCTCCGCGGAAGCGGCTTCGCTGGCCGGCACGCTCAAGCTGGGCAAGCTGATTTACCTCTACGATAACAATCACATCTCCATCGAAGGCTCCACCGACTTGGCGTTTACGGAGAGCGTGGTTGAGCGTTTCCGTGCTTACCACTGGCATGTGCAGACGGTGCCCGACGGCAACGACCTGGATGCGGTGGAGGCGGCCATTCGCCTGGCCCAGGCGCACGACGACCAGCCTTCGCTGATATCGGTCCGCAACCACATTGGTTACGGCAGCCCGCTGCAGGATACCGCCGCGGTGCACGGCGAGGCGCTGGGACCGGAAAACGTCAAAGCCACGAAAGAAAAACTGGGCTGGCCACTGCAGCCGGACTTCTATGTTCCGGAAGCAGCGCTGGGCCACTTCCGCGAAGCTGTAGCGCGTGGCGAGGAACTGGAAGAGGAATGGAGAGAGCGCTTCGATGAATACCGCAGCCGCTTTCCCAAGCTGGCGCAAGACCTGCAGCAGATGATCTCCGGCAAGCTGCCGCAAGGATGGGATGCGGATGTGCCGGTATTTCCGGCCGACCCCAAGGGCATGGCCACGCGCGATGCTTCCAGCAAGGTGATGAATGCGCTTGCCGGGCGAGTGCAGGCGCTGGTAGGCGGCTCCGCCGATTTGGCGCCTTCCACCAAGACCAACCTCACCGCTTATGGCGACATGGGCATGGGCAGCGATTGCGGGCGCAACATCCATTTCGGCGTGCGCGAACACGGCATGGGCGCCACCGTGAACGGAATGGCGCTGCATGGGGGAATTATTCCTTACGGGTCCACCTTCCTGATTTTTTCCGATTACATGCGCGCCTCCATTCGTCTGGCGGCGCTGATGAACACGCACTCGCTGTTCGTGTTTACCCACGACAGCATCGGCCTGGGCGAGGATGGGCCGACGCACCAGGCCATCGAGCATCTTATGAGCCTGCGGGCCATGCCCAACATGACGGTGATGCGGCCGGGCGACGCCAATGAGACGGCGGAAGCCTGGCGCATCGCCCTGGAGCGGCAGCGGCCCATGTGCATGGCCCTGACCCGGCAGAAGCTGCCAGTACTCGATGCGCAGCGCTATCCCATTCGCCAGGGGGTAGGCAAAGGCGGCTACGTGCTAGCTGAGGCCGAAGGCGGCAAGCCGCAGATTGTGCTGATTGCCACCGGTTCAGAGGTGCAACTGGCGCTGGGAGCGCGCGAGGAACTCGGCAAAGAGAAAATCGCCGCCCGTGTGGTTTCCATGCCCTGCTGGGAGATGTTTGACGAGCAACCGGCGGAGTACCGCCAGCAGGTGCTGCCCAGGGATGTGCCCAAGCTGGCCATCGAAGCGGGGGCGACGCTGGGCTGGTGCAAGTACGTGGGCGACAGCGGCGGCGTGATCGGCATTGACCGCTTCGGCGCCTCCGCTCCCGGCAACGTGGCCATGGAGAAGCTGGGCTTCAACGTGCCCAACGTGCTGGAGCACGCGCGGAAGCTGGTGAAGCAACGATAGCAGTCAGCACTCAGCGGTCAGCATTCAGCCCCTGAGCCTTTATGATGAGTAGCGTGAAAACCAAGTCTGAGAACCTGCAGTTCGTCGTCGGTGCTGGCACTCAGGTTCACCGGCTGAATGCTGATTCTGAACGCTGATGTTGGCCGTCAGCCCAGAGAAGAGGGAGAGCGAAATGAATCCGCTTAAGCAGCTCCAGGAGCAAGGACAATCGGTGTGGCTGGATTACATAAGGCGCGACCTGCTGACCGGCGGCGGCCTGAAGCGGCTGCGCGACGAAGATGGGTTGGCCGGCGTGACCAGCAATCCCACCATCTTTGACAAGGCCATTGCCGGCAGCTCCGATTACGACGAGACGCTGCGGTCGCTGCTGGCCAAAGACCCTCACGCCACGCCGGAGAAGCTGTTTGACCACCTGGAGATCGAGGATATCCAGATGGCGGCCGACATTTTGCGGCCGGTATATGACCAGACCGAAGGAGACGACGGCTTTGTAAGCATGGAAGTGCCGGCTTCCATGGCGCACGATACCGCGGCCACGGTCAGCGAGGGGAAGCGCCTGTGGAAGGTCGTGGTCCGGCCCAACGTGATGATCAAGGTGCCGGCCACGCCCGAGGGCATTCCCGCCATCGAGGCGCTGATTGCCGAAGGGGTTAACGTCAACATCACGCTCATGTTCTCGCTGGGACACTACGAAGCGGTGGCGGCCGCCTATCTGCGCGGGTTACGGCGCAACCAGAATCCCGGCAAAGTGGCCTCAGTGGCGTCCTTCTTTGTGAGCCGTGTGGATACGATGGTGGACGCAGCTCTGGAAAAAATCGGAACCCCGGAGGCATTGGCCCTGCGCGGCAAAATCGCCATCGCCAACAGCAAGCGGGTTTACCGGCGCTTCAAGGAGATTTTCCTGGGCACGCCCTTCAGCGAGTTCCAGCGGCGCGGGGCACGCCTGCAGCGGCCGTTGTGGGCCAGCACCAGCACCAAGAATCCGGCTTACCGCGATGTTCTGTATGTGGAAGAACTCATTGGGCCGCACACGGTGAATACCATACCACCCGCCACCATTGACGCCTTCCGCGACCACGGGAAGGTTGCGCCTACGCTGGAAGCGGACGAGCAGGAGGCGGAAGCGGCCCTGGCCCGCCTGGCAGGGCTGGGAATTGACCTCAATCAAATCACGGAACAGCTTTCTGTGGATGGCGTGGCAGCTTTCGACAAGTCCATGCGCCAGCTTCTGGACACTTTGCGGGAAAAGCGCAACAAATTGATCTCGGTTCCCATGGATCGGCAGCAGCTCAGCCTGGGACCGGCGCGAGCCGCCGTGGACGCACGCCTGGTACAGTGGCAGAAAGATGACTTCAACCGCCGGTTATGGGCCAAGGACTACACCCTGTGGTCGGCCAAGCCGGTTCCGGAACTTACCGACCGCATGGGCTGGTTAAGCCTGCCTCAGGCCATGCACGAACACATAGAGGAACTCCAGACTTTCGCGGTGGCCATTAAAGATGCGGGTATGAAGCACGTGGTGCTGCTGGGCATGGGCGGTTCCAGCCTGGCCCCGGAAGTGTATCAGCGCACCTTCGGAAATCAGAATGGCTTTCCCGAGCTGATTGTGCTCGACAGCACACATCCGGCGGCAGTGCGCGCGGTGGAACGGCGCATTGACCCGTTGCGCACGATTTTCCTGGTTTCCAGCAAGTCCGGCACCACCACGGAAACTCTTTCCTATTTCCGCTATTTCTGGAAGCTGGTGAGCAATCGCGGCACGCAGCCGGGGCAGAATTTCGTCGCCATCACCGATCCCGGCACGCCCCTGGAAAAGCTGGCGCGGGAGCGAAACTTCCGGCGTGTATTTTCGTCGCCGCCCGAAGTCGGCGGCCGTTACGCTGCCCTGACCGTGTTCGGGCTGGTTCCCGCCGCGCTCATCGGCATGGACCTGAAGCGCCTGCTCGATGAAGCCTGGACCATGGCCGAGGCCAGCGCTTTCTGCGTGGAGGCCAAGAAATGTCCCGCCCCGGTCCTGGGAGCGGCCATGGGCGAGCTGGCGCGCATGCAGCGCGATAAGGTCACGTTCCTGGCCTCGCCCTCGCTGGCCGCTTTCCCCATATGGGTAGAGCAGCTGATTGCCGAAAGCACGGGCAAAGACAACAAGGGCATAGTGCCCATTGCGGATGAGCCCATCGGTCCGCCCGAGGTATACGGCCAAGACCGCTTTTTCGTCCTTCTTTGCCTTCCCGGTGAGGACAAGGGCCTGGAGGCGAGGGTGGCTGCGCTGGAGCAGGCGGGGCATCCTCTGGTCCGGATCGCGTTGCAGGATAAATACGACTTGGGGCAGGAGTTTTTCCGCTGGGAGATGGCTGTGGCCGCGGCCGGCGCAGTGCTCGAGATCAATCCTTTTAATCAGCCGGACGTGCAACTGGCCAAGGACCTGGCCAAGAAAGCGATGGAAGGAAAAGCCGGCGGGCAGCAGGCGCCCGAGGTTGCGACCGCGCAGCGCCAGCAATTGTTGACTGCGCTGCAGGATTGGCTGGGACAGGCGCAGGCGGGAAATTACATTTCGCTGCACGCCTATGTGGAACCCAATGCGGCTACCGACGTGGCCCTGGAGCAGTTGCGCGTGCTGCTGCGGGAGAAATCGCGGCTGGCTACCACCGCCGGCTACGGCCCTCGTTTCCTGCATTCCACCGGGCAGTTGCATAAGGGTGGCCCCAACACGGGACTGTTTTTGCAGCTGGTGGACCAGCCGGGGATGGATGCGGCGGTGCCGGAAACCAACTACACCTTCGGCCAACTCATCAAGGCGCAGGCACAAGGCGACTGGCAGGCGCTGACGCAGCGGGGCCGTCGCGTGGTCCGGGTGCAGCTGGGCGCGGATGCCGAGAAGGGCTTGGAGCAGTTGCTGGACGTGGCGGGGGAGCTGCGTTCCGAGCTGGCTTCCGGGCATCGCGCGGCCTGAAATCCGAAGGCGCATGAGGGCACTGGTAGCATACGAGGAGCGAACGTGGCTGTCCTGACAATGGAAAATCCGCTGCGCGAAGGCATCCGCCTGGAGCGCACTCCCGATCCTTGTGTGATGGTCATCTTCGGCGCTTCCGGAGACCTGACCAAACGCAAGCTGATGCCCGCGCTTTACAATTTGTGGCGCGAACGCCTGCTGCCCGCCGGCTTCTCGGTGGTGGGGTTTTCCCGCACCGACATGAACGACGAGCAATTTCGCGCCGCCATGAAAGAAGCGGTGGAACAGTTTGGCGACCAGGGGCCGCTCAACAGCGAAGCCTGGGACAACTTCGCCGAGGGCCTCTTCTACCTGTCGGCGCATCCCGGCCACCCCGAAGCCTACGCCAGCCTCTCCTCCCTGCTGAAGGAAATTGACCGGCAGCGCGGAACCAACGGCAACCGCATTTATTACCTGGCGGTGCCACCCAGTTCCTTCGCCGGTATCGTGCAGCAACTGGACGCAGCGGGGCTGTCGCAGGCGGAAAAGGGCTGGCGGCGGCTGATCATCGAGAAACCCTTCGGTCATGACCTGCAGAGCGCGCGCGAGCTGAACCAGTCCATCTCCAAGGTTTTTCACGAAGAGCAGATTTACCGCATTGACCATTATCTGGGGAAGGAGACGGTCCAGAACCTGTTGGTGTTCCGTTTTGCCAACGGAATCTTCGAGCCTATCTGGAACCGCCGCTACGTAGACAGTGTGCAGATAACCGCCGCCGAGACGGTGGGAGTGGAGAATCGCGCCGCCTATTACGAGGAATCGGGTGCCCTGCGCGACATGGTGCAGAACCATCTTTCCCAGGTTCTGGCCCTCACCGCCATGGAACCGCCCGCGTCTATGGGGGCCGAGGAAGTGCGTGCGGAGAAGCTCAAGGTGCTGCGCGCCATTCCGCCGGTTACGGGCGACCGCGTCAGTTCCTGCGTTGTGCGCGGCCAGTACGGCCCGGGGTGGGTGGATGGCAAAGAGGTTCCGGGCTACCGCTCCGAGCCTGGAGTCAACCCGAAGTCAAAGACCGACACCTATGTCGCCCTTAAGCTGTTCATCGAGAACTGGCGCTGGGCGGGCGTTCCCTTTTACCTGCGCACGGGCAAGCGGCTGCCCAAGCGTCTGAGCGAAATCGCCATCCAGTTCCGCCAGGCGCCGCTGCTGCTGTTCAATCAGACCCCCACGGAACAGATGTCGCCCAACCTGCTGGTGATCCGCATCCAACCCGATGAGGGCATTTCTCTGAAGTTTACCGCCAAGCAGCCGGGGCCGTCGGTGCATGTGCGGCCCGTAAACATGGATTTTCGCTACGCCAGCTCCTTCGGCATGGCTTCGGCCAGCGCTTACGAACGCTTGGTGCTGGATTGCATGCTGGGGGACGCCACCCTGTTCGCTCATCGCGACGCGGTTGAGGCAGCGTGGGGGATCATTACCCCGATTCTGGAAGCCTGGACCAGCCAGCCAGCCTCCTCGTTTCCTAACTACGCGGCCGGGACCTGGGGTCCGGCTGAAGCCGAGAGCCTGTTGCAGGGCGGCGGCTGCTGGCATAAACCCTGAGAGAAGGAAGTTACCAGGATGTCTTCCAGTGGTGTTCCGACGGATGCCGGCAAGGTGGAGCAGGAACTGCGCCAGCTTTGGCGCCAGGAGGCGGAGAAGTCCAACGCCGGGCCGGTGCTGTGTTCGCGCACTCTTAACCTGATTGTTTATTGCCGCAATTTTGCCGATGTAGAGAGAGCTACCGGACTGCTTGACCCCATCATCAGCCACCATCCCTGCCGCGCTATCGTGGTCTCGCCCGCGGCGCCGCAATCGGAAGAGGAAATCCACGCCGAAGTCTCCGCTTCCTGCCTCACTTCCCATGCCGGCAACCGCTATATCGGCCGGGAACTAATCAGCCTGGCGGCTACGCCCTCCGCGCAGCGGCGCTTGGCCAGCATCGTTCGCGCCCTGGTTCTGCCTGACCTGCCGGTGTTTTTGTGGTGGCGGGACGCGAAGTTGCTGGGCGGCCATCTGTTTCAGCAGCTGAGCGAAATAGCAGAGCGGGTCATCTTGGACTCAGCCGGGCTGGAGGACCTGCAGGCCGACTGGCCGCACGTGCACGCGCTGGTGCAGCGTCCCCGGCTGGCGCTGAGCGATCTGGCGTGGTCGCGTCTGACTTCCTGGCGGCAGTTGATCGCCCAGTTGTTCGATGGCCCGGCTCGCGCTTCCTACCTCGGCCAGCTGCACCGGATTGTGGTGGAATTCGCCAATGAGGGCAGCCAACCGAAGGTTCCGGCGGATGCGCTGCTGCTGGGGGCATGGCTGGCGCGGCAGCTCGGATTCAGGAACCCGCAGCCAGTGGCTCCCGAGGATGCTCCGGACCAGCACGCTGCCCGCGCCTGGGAGCTGCGCAGCGGGACGACAAAATTACTGGTCGAGTTGCGCCATGGCAAACGCCCGGGCACGGGAGTGACCGCCGTGTTCCTCACCTGCCAAGGCGACCCACAAGCTGTGTTTGTGGTCAGCCGCACCCAGGATGGCAAGGGCCTGGCCACACGCGCCGAACTGCCCGGCCGACCTCCTATGCGCCGCCTGGTGCGCACCGGGGATGAATCGGCCACCTGCCTGGTCAGCCGGGAATTGGAGATCCTGGGGCGGGATGTGTTGTATGAAGAAGTGTTGCGCGTGGCCAGCGAACTGGCGCCAGCGCTCTCCCCAGCCTGAAACTCTCTACGCATCGTAGACTGGATCTGCTTCTTCACCCGCTTCTTCGAGAGATTCTTCTTCCAGAGAGCGGGCAACCGACGAAACCTGCAACGCCCCGTCAATAGCGTCGAGAATTGAATTCAGCATATCGGGACGCTCGCCCAGCGCGGCGAAGCTGGCCCGGTCGAGTACAAGCTCGCCTAAACGGTAGGAGGCGTCCATGTCGCCCGCCGGAGTCTGTGGAGAGAGAAGGTGGGCCGGCCGGGACCACTGATAATCCAAGCTGCCGGAGAACATCCAGTGGGAGACGAGTTCCTCCACGTGGGCGGCAGAGCACAAGGGGTACAGACCAGGATGTTCCGCCAGGCGGCTGTTCCACTTTAGAATCTGGAGAGTGTCCCGCTCCCGGTCCTCGCTCAGCAGGAACCAGTCATCCTCGTTCTTCTGTGCAGCGCCGCAAATTTCGCAGCGGTAAATGCCGGTCGGTTTCATAATGCCCCCTTCCTGTACCTCTGATGCTGGAGCTTATCTGGCCGATAGCTGCAACATGGGAGCCGGAGACTTAGCGGCACGCGCGCGTGGAGCCGCAGGGCCGATCCTCACCGGGACTATTTCCGGACTCCGCCGTAACCCGTTGCCTGGAGCCGGCAGCCGCGCTTCTGCCGGCTCATCGCTGCCCGGGTTATCCGCCAGGGATTGCAAGGCGGCGCGGTTGCGGATGAGCAGCGTGGAGCCGTGCACCTCGATGTAGTTCTTGGCCCGGAAACGGGCCAGCATGCGGGTTACCGTCTCCCGGCTGGAGCCGATCATTTGCGCCATTTCCTCGTGGGTGAGGGTCAGCTTGAGCGTGGTCGCGCCATTGCTGTGGGCATGGAATTCTTTCCACCCCAACAGCAGGCGGGCCATCTTTTCCGCCGCCGAATGCGCCAGACCCAGGGAGCCAATTTCGTTGCAGGCGGCCCGGTATTCGCGGCTGAGAAACTCGGCTACCCGGAACATCGCTTCCGGATGATTGCGGACATACTGCAGGAAATCATCGCGGCGGATGAAGTTCAGCTGGCACGGGCTCAGGCTCTCCACCGTCGCCTGATAGGGCTGGCCCAGCAGGCACGAACTCAGGCCCAGAATTTCTCCCGGTTCGGAGATGTGCAGAATGAGCGTCTTGCCTTCGCTGGAGACCATGGAGAGCTTGGCTTTCCCGCGGCACAGGATGTACACCCCGCGCGGCATCTGCCCTTCTACAAACAGCACCGAATCTTCCGGGTAGACGGTGGGATAAGAAATTGCCGCCAAGCCCTGCAGTTCATCGCCTCCGAACTGGCAGAAGTAGCCGCGGCCCCGCAACTTGCAATTGATGCAGTTGTCGGACATTTCCAGGTTATATGGTGCGTGTACTGTCGCCATCATTCGCCCCCTCGTTGAATTTCTACCTGGCCCACAGAGTGAGTAATTTGTTCCACCAGGGCCCGCGTCATCAGCCCGTCACCGGTTAGCCGGGCTCCGGCGCGGCAGAGCTTTTCCAGCAGATGTTTGCCCTGTGAACTGACAAAGGTGACTTCCTTCAGGTCCACCACCAGCTGCCGGTTGCCGTTACCAGCGGCGATTTGCTGCCAGCAGTTCTCCAGCTCCGATAGACATGGCCCGCTTAACCGGCCCTCGATTCGCAGCGTCACCAGGTCACCGTGATGCTCAACTGTCGCTCGGAACATGGTTTTCGCCTTCCCTGACTTGATGTGATTAAAGGCACGCCCAGGGCCAACTGGTCACAAGCGGTTGTGACCGTGGACACAGTGCAAACACAGGCAGATAGGGAGCAGGCTTTGGGAGGCTACGAGGATGGCGTCAGGGGAAGGTGGCAGTATGCGGTCAGCCTGTCAGCCGTCTGTCACTCGCGGCTGTCACAGGTCGGCGCGGCTGATTCCCAACTTCTTCATCTTGAAGTGTAGAGTGGTGCGTTTCAGGCCGAGGCGGTTGGCGGCGCCGCTGGGACCGCCAATCACCCCCCCGGCCTCGCGCAGAACGCGCAGGATGTGCTCCCGCTCGGCCTCGTCCAGGCGCTGCAGATTGGTGCCATCTCCGTTGGTCGGACGCAACTCCGCGACGGGCACATTCAGAATCGGTCCGGGGGAGAGAATCACAGCTCGTTCTATCATGTGCTCGAGTTCGCGGATGTTGCCCGGCCACTTCCAATCCACCAGGGCATCCAGGGTTTCGGTAGGGATACTCTCAATGTGGCGGTTCATGGTGCGGGAGAATTTCTGCGCGAAATAGCGGACCAGCAGGGGAATGTCTTCCCGTCGCTCGCGCAAGGGCGGGATGCGAACTGGGAAGACATTCAGGCGGTAATAAAGGTCGCGGCGGAAGCTGCCCTCTTCCACCATCCTGGCCAGATCGCGATTGGTGGCGGCCACGACCCGCGTGTCTACTTGCTGTGTCCGGGTACTGCCCAGGCGCTCAAACTCCCGCTCCTGCAGGGCACGCAACAGCTTGGGCTGCAGTTCCAGGGGGATGTCGCCCACCTCGTCCAGGAACAGCGTGCCTTTATGGGCCAGTTCGAGACGTCCGATCTTCTGCACGATGGCGCCGGTAAAGGCTCCCTTTTCATGCCCGAATAGTTCGCTTTCCAGCAGGCCGGTGGGAATGGCGGCGCAGCTCAGCTTGACGAAGGTGTGTTCGCGGCGTGTGCTCAGGTCGTGAATGGCCCGCGCGATCAGTTCCTTTCCCGTCCCGGTTTCGCCCAGAATCAGCACCGTGGCGCCGGTAGGTGAGACCGTTTCCACCTGCTGCAAGACGGTCTGCAGGGCGCGGCTTTCCCCCACGATTTCGTCGAAGTTGTACTCGGAGTGGATTTCCTCCTGCAAGTAGAGCTTCTCCTGGGCCAGCTTGTCTTTGAGTTGGGCGATTTCACGGAAGGCCAGCGCGTTTTCCAGGGCGATAGCGATTTGGCTGGCCACCTGGGCCAGCAAGGCTACATCTTCGGCGCGAAAAGCGTGCTCGCGCAGGCTGGCCAGGCTTAACGTGCCCAGTATGGTATTGCGGGTGATGAGCGGCAGCCAGACGGCGCAGCGCACCCCTTCGGAGACCATGCGGGCGGTAATTTCCGCAGGATACTGTTCTTTGATGAGCGGGTCGGCGAGCAAGGGTTGGCGACCATCCAGTGCCCGTCCTCCCGGCGAGCCTTCCCTGGCAAATACCAGCTCCTGATGCACCAGGCCCTTGCCTTCGGGAAAAACCAGAGCCTGTAACCGCAGCAGCGTGCCGCCAGGCTCCAGCAGGGCCAGGCTGGCGTAGTCGTGTGCTACCACCTTGCGCAGGCAATCGGAGATGGCGGGAAATAAATCGCGGATCTCGCGGTTGGAGACCAGGACGTTGTTGACCTCCAGCAGCAGGCGCAGGCGATCGCGCTCGTTGGCCAGTTGCTGCTGGTAAATCAGGGCCTGCTGCCGCTGGGCCACGTTGTCAACTGCCACCGCAACCTGCTCCGCCACCCGCTTCAGAAATTCCAAGTCGGCGTCGCCGTACGCATTTTCCTGGCGGCTGGCCATTGCCAGAGCTCCCAGGCGGCGTTCCGCCACGGTCATGGGCAGGACGCAACAAGAGTGAAAGCCCGCCCCTTGCAGGATCTTTAGCACCGGCCCCAGGCGCTGTTCTTTCTGCAGGTTCGGCATGACCAGCAGTTCTCCGGTTCGCCACACGTGCCCGGAGGCGGAGTCTTCGATGCTCATGGTTGCGGGCAGGGGAAGCTCCTCTCCGAAGGCCTCGGCATGGACGAGGCGCATGAGTTGGGCGGCGGGGTCATGCAGGACAAAGCTGACGGAATCAAAGCGCACAATCTTGCGCAGGCGGTACGCCAGGTCACGCAGCAGTTGGTCAAGGTTGTCGTGAGGGGCGATGGCGTCGGTTACTTCCAGCAGCGCCCGGTAGCGCTGTTCCGGGGAAGCGTCCGCTGCGGGCTGGGGGATCTGTGCCATCCGACTACTTCCTGCGATTTGAGGACGCGGGCACAACCTATGGTAGCAAGTGATAACACATGCGCGGATACGTTGCTCGTCAGCTAGTGATAACACCATTTCTGCGGGTTGCAAAGGGGAGGGTGGAAAATTCCCGCTGGCCGAACATTGTAAAGAGGCTCTGCATTTCTTCTGTCCGCATTGCAGAAGGACTGTGGCGGGCGTCGCCTCCTTATTGCGAAGCGGCGGCTCCGAACTGTGCAACTCCAATTTTGACCACCGTGCGATGCTGCTCAGCGGCAGTTGCTGGCTTTTCTTTTCCCGGCGGGGCGGGAGGAGCGGGGGTGACCTCAGTCCAAATGCCATAAACGCGCCCTTGCCAGGCGGCAATTCCCAGGTAATCGCCGATGAACTGGCGATGGCTGGCAAACGACTCTTCCTTCCATGTGTAGTTGATAAACGATTTGCCGCCATCGCCGGAACGGGCCAGGGTGATTTTGGTCTTGACGTTCTCCGGGTCAGCGCGGCGATCGTAGAAGATGACATTCGCGGCTCCGGTCGCGGCATCCACGGCCAGCCACTGGAAGAACTGGTCGGTGCCGTCGTGAATGGAGTCGGAATTCACCCTCAGCGCCGTGCTCCAGGTGCGTCCACGGTCACGCGAACTGGAGCAGAAGACGTCCACATCGCCGTTGCGGTAGTCGCTCCAGGTGACGTAGAGCACGCCGTTTTTGCCGCGCGGATCCATGCCAATCTCGGGGAAGCCGTTGGAGCGCGAGACGTCCTCCACGTCAAAATACGAGGGCGCTGTATCCAGGATTTTGCGGCTGGGGGAGAAGCTGCGCCCGCCATCGCGCGAGAGGGCCAGCACGATGCTGCTGCCGTCGGCCCACACCACGTAGAGCGTTCCGTCGGCGCCCACCGCGCCGGTAAAGCCTTCAACCGCGCCGTTGTCGTCGCGGGGCAGGCCTTCGTGGGTGCTGATCT
>Ga0075271_10000004_pt1 | contig 22292 bp, 39 predicted proteins | sample SF_Rice_5C_0N_30_FD_69775 | JGI IMG/M metagenome (GOLD analysis project Ga0075271, IMG submission 69775) | Rice paddy soil microbial communities from Twitchell Island, California, USA - SF_Rice_5C_0N_302 | ecosystem: Environmental > Terrestrial > Soil > Paddy field/soil | place: USA: Twitchell...
AGTCGGATTGAAAAAAATGTGAGTAGTTCCGCTTCTAAATCGTTTGAGTTTGGTGATATTTTATATGAGCATACTACTGAAGGGGACCAAAATGGAGTCCATTTTCTAGTAAGATCTACTACCTATCCCTATCCAGACTTAGATTCTGCTCAAGTTGTTCATGAAATAAGGATAGACCCTTTACCTGCGGAAACAATAATTAGAGTAGATACACTAAGGATTCCAATTCCACAGTATGTAGAAGTTCCGATTAAACCTGAGTTTTTTGCTAAACCGGAGGTTGCGTATCCATTAGGGTTTATTGTAGGAGTTATTGCAACCATAGTTATAGTTAAGGAAACTAAATAATGTCTAAAGAATAAAGGAGGTAGATGATGGCAAAGCATTGGATACAAGGGGCTATAAATCCAGCTCATAAAGGTTATTGTACTCCTATGACTAAAAAGACATGTACTCCCCGTAGGAAAGCTTTGGCTAAAAGGCTTAAAGCTATGGCCAGAAAGAGGAAGGGTAAGTAGCAATGGCATTTAAATATGTTGAAGCTGCTCTTGCTGATTATTTAAGAGATTGCCATGAAAGCGCTTTCGTACATTTTGAATATGAGAAAGAAAGATTTATTGTAGTGTTTACTGAGGCAGATGAAGACCCTGATCTTCAGTATAAAGGTTATGGGACAACGTTAGGATTGGCTATTGAAGATTTAATTAATAAGATGACAAAGGATAGTTACGATGGACTCAACGAATCAAGTTAAAGAACCCTTTTGTCTAGCTTGTACGACAGAAGTAAAAGATAGATGTAAAACGTTTAGAGATATAATTACACATGCCGCTAGTGAACTAGGGCTATCACAAGCTGAATTTGTATTTGAGCTTGAATTAGCGAAATTTAATACATTTGCGATAGAAGATGATGCAGAAGAATCAGACGAAGTGTAGTAAATGTAACAAAGCTGCGGTTGACGGATTATATTGTACAGAACATCATATTGAAGCTAAGAAGATAGAGTGGCTTGACAATACTGATATGGAAAACTTGGGTATTGTTAGGTGGGTAAATGAAATGATGCCCGAGGCCACTTTTAATAAGACTCCAGAGATCCATAAATATCTCTATCATAGACTCCTACAATTATATAATCCTTCCTTAAGAAATAAATATGAGCGGCTTATTGAATGGATCTCTTACAGAGGATCTGCTAAGTCAGCTATCCAATCGCTCTTTACTAGCTATATCCTTGCACATAATGGCGAGAAGATTAAGATTAGTATTGATGGTATAATTAAGGAATTTACTATTGAAGAGCGGGCAATTGTCATTATTTCTCAAACTTCCACTCTTGCAGAAGAATTTGTTGTACGAATACGTGATGCCTTTACTGAGTCAGAAAGACTCCGCTATTATTATAAAGTTGAGATTGTTGATGCTCTCGATTCGCTCACAGGACAATGGACTCGAATAGCATTTAAATTTAATAATTGTTTTGTGTTGGGGGTAGGTTCAGGGCAAATGATTCGTGGGAAAGTGAAAGGATTCTCTCGTCCTACTTTAGTATTCGCAGATGATATTTATTCCGAAACTAATGTTATTACCGAAGAATCTAGAAGGAAGGTAAGGAACTGGTGGAATAACGCGGTAATGAACTCTATTGATGACTTAAAAGGAAAAGTCATTGTATTAGGAACCATAGTTCATGAAGATACAGTTATTGTAGATCTGGAACGTAATCCTATATGGGAGACTATTAAGGTCCCTGTGATGGGAGAATGCGATAAAGATGGGGATGCTGACTTAACTACATTCCACAAGCTCATTCATGAACATATGAAGATAGACTGGGATTTAGCTCAGTGTATATTACCTTTTGATGAGATAGTCGCTCCTGAAGAAAAGCTAAAAAAGCAAAGAGAGTATTATGACAAAGTCCAAAACTCTTTTGATTGGCAACTTCATTGGCCTGAAAGAGTAGATTTATATTTACTCGCAATTAAGTTTAAAGAAGCTGTATATAATCAGACTGTTGCTGGCTTTTACCAAGAGTATTTTCATGTCACTGTACCACCACAAGAGAGAAGATTTAGAAGGGATATGTTTAAGAGAGCTCATCCTTTTGAAATAAAGTATGAGCACAACTATAATTGGATAAAGCTTGAAGGGGAGCAAGTTTGGAAGTTGTTTAATATCGAATTCGGTATCGATATAGCTGGAGCTGGTACAGATGATATGGTTATATCAGTTGTGGGGGCTTTGCCAGATTCCCGAGTGATTGTACTCCAGCAAGCGATAGGAAAGTGGTCATTGCGTGACAATCTGAGAGAGCAAGACGACCAAGAACTTCGGCGTTATAAGGTGGCAACTCAGTGGTCTCCTGAGACCATGACAAAGATAGGTTTGATCGATGAGACATTTCGACTCGCCATGCGTTATAAACCCTCGAAAATAAAAGTTGGTGTTGCTGGTGAAGAGGAGCTAATAGTCCGAGAGATGCGCCGTGTTTTTGAGCAAAATCGAGTGTACACAATAGGTATACATAGTCGTCCTCAGACTTCTCGTGAAGGTCGAAAGGAGCAACGAATAATGGGTACTCTCCTACCATACTATGAAACGAGAATGGTATACCATACATCTGGCTTAGAGAAGTTGGAGTATCAGTTGGAGTACCTTGGTAAAGCAAAACATGATGATTGCGCTGATTCTCTAGAATGTGCATTTCACAACCTCGAGTTCCCTCAAGCATTGACTATAGACTTCTTTTCAAAGAAAGAAGATAATTATGTCCCTACACACCTTAGGAACTTAATCAAAGCCACTACCAAAGAGTTTAATTTACACAATAATTGGCGTGAGTATGTTTAAAGTAGGCATAGTATAATAGTTATTATTACTGCGCTAAATCCTGCCCAGTTCATAAATGTGGCTTGTATATTTGCATATTCTTCTAAGAGTCTAGTAGCTTCCATAGGAGCTTCATCTTCATAAGGCCAATAAGGCGCCAGCATACCTAATTTTAATCCTCTTATTTCTTCTATAAAATCCAATTGTTGTTGTTTTGTGCTTATCATATAATTGTTCTCCCATGAGTACGTTTAAGATATTTTTAAGGACTCTCAATAGTGTTTTTTATTTCTTGGAGGGCATCTTTTATTTCTTGAAGCTTTTTGTTTGCCTCGCTGTTAGACTCTATGTTATGGTTAAGCCAGCTAGAATAAAAAGAGTTAAACATTTCTTTTATATTGATAAGTTTACATACTGTATCTGAATAAAGACTATTTGAAGAATCCGCAGTCTTTCTTAATCTATCTTGTACTTCTTTTTGTTCACATACAGGACACTCTTCTGTGAAACTTACCACATCAAAGCAAATCTCTTTATGGTCGTTACTACAAGTTTTAAACATATTGTGCTTCTTTCTTTTTCATAAGGGAATATTCCTTCATTATTTTTTAGTTGTATGCCTAAAGATAACCAATGATTATTATATAACCATTCATCTAATCCTTTAGATCTTCTACTATTATAATTAACACGTCCTTTTAGTTTCCATTTCTTTTTAGGAACTTTTCGCGCCAGCGAGTAAGGATTTATAACCATATAATGCTATCAAATATGCGTCACAAGTTTTAAGAGTAAGTTTATTATGGAACTGCTTTTCAGATAATTTATGAGCCTGAGTCCGTATACGTTTTTTAAAGTCATATTTAGACTCTTCAGCGGCTTTATCACGTGTAAGTGTAAAATAATTAAGCCACGTGGCAGGATTCACTTTAGAGGGCCTTGGGAGCCCCATAGCGGCAATAACTCCCTCAAGTTGACCTAATCCCTGGCCAAAAACAAAAGCACTCCTCACGCCATCCGTAGGCATGCTATGGACGTTCTCAATGAATATGTGACATTCGTCATGTTTCAACACTTGTGGGAAACCTAAATAACGAAAATGATCGGCTATCTTTTCCGGAGAATCTGGCATAGAAAGAAGAGAGATAATATGCCCATTGTTAAGTGCTACAATACCACCGCTTTTCCCCGGGTCAATTCCAATCGTATATATACTCATAATAAAGAATTCACTTTCTTTAATCGTCTTCTACAATGGGTTGCTTAAAATATTCAATCATTTTATCTAATATAACTCTTTCTAACATTGAAGTCAATTGTCTATTAAGATCCTGTAAGTTATTGTCTACCATGGTGTTCCAACCTGCATTTAAGTTCATACGTGCAGTACCTATCGTCTTTTTCATGCAAGCTACATCTTCCATGATTTTATGGATTTCCTCCCTTTTCATTACATAAGCCTTTCTTTTTAAAATATCGACTACGATTAAAGCGGATGGGAACTTAATCCCACCCAAACAGTGATCATTAACTAAGACTTTTTATAATACCGAGGTTTATATGAATTCTTTTGGTTAAACTTTTTATTCTTAGCTCTCCAACGGTAGCTAGTAATAGTTTGTGCTGAAAGCCCAAATTCTCCAACCATTACTTTGATGATCTCAGTATTATTTTTATAATTGCCAGTCTCCTGCAATTCATTAAATCTATCGTCAATTTGCTTAAAGATTGGGTTACTTGGGTTCATAGTTCTTCACTACTTTCACCCGTTTGGCTGGTGTCTTCCTCAACCATTTGCTTCCATCTCTCTAAAGATTTAATTACTTCATCTATATCTTGTTCTAGGGTTTTAAGTGATCTGCCCGCTCTAAATAATTTCTTTATTGCATGCTGCTGGGCTGGCTCGGTTATATCATAAATCTTTAGGATTCTATAAATATCAAGCTTAACTCCTTTAAATTCACGGTCGTATAATGAGATATAGGCCATTTCTATCCTCCGCTTACGTTTATGAATATTTACTTTTCTATTTATAATGGATAGGAATTGTTTCTTTGTCGTTTTTTCGTCCTTCATTCCACAGTCGAAACAAATGTTTTCTCCATTTGGGCCGTAGGGTCTAAGTTCAGCAACTTTACCACACAGCTCACATTTTGCATCAGCTTCTCGCCCCGTTATAAAAGTTCTGTTTATTATTCTAGCCATTATTATTTTTATCTCCTTCCATAATACTTAAGCAAAGCAAGTCTGAGTACATGAATACTGGCTCTCCTTTCATCACTTTCAAGCTTAGAATCAAATCTAAGTTGTGGAAGCCTTCCGAAGAAATCAGCTACTTCTTCTGGTTTAAGTTGCTTTGAGCTAAACCTTATGTAAGGAGATGATGACCAATATTGTTTCCTAGAATCAGCTTTCAGTATCTCAATAAAAGAGTATGTGGTAGGCTTATCAGAACCTCCGGGATAAAACTCATTTAGTTCATCTACAATCTTCTTAATTCTTTTAGGACTCATTGATAGTTTCCTTTCATTTAAAATCGAGCTTAGGCCAGACTTCTCATTATGCTCTCGGCATATCTTGCCTGACCCAAGCTACGATAGCGTTAAAGATGATCGCTTTTTAACTTTTTAATCCTGCTTAGAAATATCTGAAGTTCTTGGACTAAATTTGAGTCATAAACAACCACTGTACTATCGTGTTTAATTAATGTATCTCTATATACTAAAATAATACTATCCCGGAGAATAGCACTATCTTTAATATTAAGATACGTTACTTTTGTAGCAGGGAACCAAACATTTGTTGTGTCAAATGTATAGTAAGTTCCTTTTTCAAAATATGCTCCATGCTTATATGAATCATTAGCATGAACCATGTACACAGTATCGGGTTCCTTTTTATTGCAAGAGAGCAATAAGAGCATCGCTCCTATTGTAATCAGCAGTAGGACCCAAAATTGCGGGTCTCTTGTCCTTCGATACTTTGACGAGTTTACCATTTTTAAACTCCAGTTTATTGCGTTGAATTTCTTCTAAAATATTATCAAGCTCATCTATCGATGTAAAGGAGAATATGGGGACAATATTGGTTTGATTCTCATGTTGATACACCATACCACATCCTCCCTCCTCCACTATCATTGCAACGTGAATCTCATCAGATCCATCATGCACTAGATGAGCTTTAAACTTATTATTTAAAACCCAAATTACTCTTCCTAATGTCACTATTCCTCCAGGCATGATTAACTCTCTTCCTGGTAAATTTCTAGATCCATTATATATTCAAATGACTCTTTAGTAAACCTTACTTGGTCCTTCCATATCAGTTTCGAAATAAGATTCTGTTTCTCATCTTGAGGTAAGATATGCTTTATTACAAAGTCTTCTTGAGTTTTTGTTGGAACTTCAATAATCTTATAGACATTCTTACCCGCTTTAAACTTTAAGTTCAGAGCTGATTGTGGATCGTCAAGATTAACTACATCTCTTAACTTTATGCCCATTACTTTCCTTTCGAGTTATTGAAACCATTCACTTTAAAGCCTACTTCAGTCTTCCTTAAGATTCTCTGTGATCTATTGTCTATTGCTGTGAGCTTTTTATTTATAAAACTTTGGATTAAGGGTTTACTAAATAAGTGATGCAGTATTACTTCTTGTAAATATACATCTCCTATTTCCATACAAACTTGAGCATCAGTTACCTTAGCTCTTCTATAATGAGTCAGTGCATTGGCTAACTCTATTAGTTCCTCCAAAGTTTTATCTATCATCCACTCAAAAGAGTTGGCGTTAATAGCGTCAATTATAATACGAGGATCGACCAAAAGATCGACCCTCTCAAGTTTTAAATTTTTATCTGTCATCTTGTGATTCCAGTGAATTGACGAAAGTTATCCCATTAGTAATGAGTGCAACTTCTATATTGCGTTCACTTTCTTCAATTTCCGCTATAGGCATAGGAACAGCTAAGCCTATCATTTTCTGATGACGTGGATGTCTTAACAAGCTCTCATGCACTATTCGTGCAGTAGACTGATTTAAGAAAATCATTGGAAGTGCTGCTTCATAGTTGTTGTTAATAGCTGGCGTTGAGACAATTAATAGGCTGTCTCCTTTATTATCGGTGTAGGCATGACCGATAATGTAGCCATCCGGATATTCTGACATTATTGTGGTTGTATATCCGTTGTCAGAAGCCTTCGGTGCTGGAGGTTCCCCTTTACCGGATTTATTTGAATTGATTTGATTTTGTTGATTAGTGTTTTTACCTCCTTTTTTCTTATGTTTATTCTTGCCTCCCTGTACAGGCTTAGCTTGGATAGGCTGAGCAGCTACAGGATTTGTAGGGGCTTTGGTCGGTAGTTGATCTAAGACAGCTTTTACGTCTTCTACTACGAATTCGTTAGGAGCTGTCTCTTTGAGCGGTAGAGAGTCTATTGGGCTTTTGACTAAATACAATTTGTGATTTTTTTCCGCTGTTTTAGCAATATCAATTGCTGCGACATCGATAATCTCACGTAAAACTTTTGTTGGATCATCTTCTGCTGTTTCGGGTAAGATAGCATGAATCTTATCCATTAGTTGCTGTGCATCCATTAGAGTTGGATAAGTAATGCTTTCTTTAAGTTTCTTTAGTATCCCTGGTTCAATTCTTTCCCATGGGATGTCTCTTACTCTTAGTTCACCACTGAATTTTTGGGTGCTGTAGTTCATATCACCGGATGTTACTTTGCATTCTACTGCATCTACGGTATCCATAATGAGTATAGCTCTTTTAGGCTCACCCATTTCAATGAATAGCTTAACCATTTTTCTTCTCGCTTTCTTTTGATTTATTCTTGAACTTTTGATTCATGGCTTTTTCCCATTCTCTATATACCCTTGGATTATCTAGCTGAAGTATATCAAAAACATCTAGTGTTGCTAATTTAGCATATTGAAGTCCTTGCTCATACTTTAAAGCCTTAGATAATCCAAATTCGGATATTTTTAGAAAAGATTGATCTCTTCCATTAATTAATGTTTTTCTTATGCCATGATCTATAAAATAAAGTCTACTTGTAAGTAAAATCTTACCTCTAAATTTAATATTTATTAATTTAAAGATAAGATCTTCATCTAACAGAATTTCTTCATCAATCCCTAGAGATTGAGATTCTATATGATAGTTATCTTTATCTGTTATGTTTAAAACAGTGTCTTTAATACTACCAACACAAATCTCACCCCCAATCTTTGGAGTGACGAGTAGTTCCACTTTATTCATAAGTCTGTACATTCGATACTCCTACAATTGTTATTGTATCCCATCGAAAGTGTAATGGAATGTTGATTTCTTTAATTTCTCCTGATGGAGATGAGATTAGTTCTTTAGAAGTTTCCCATGTTGATTTGGGAAGCCCCAGACAGTCGCGGTCGATAGAGATCGCTGTTTCACGAAGTGTGAGTGGGATATCTTTCTTCTTTATTAGTTGATATAGTTCACGTCCTCGTTCTTTTATATATGAATCTGGGGCATCTCCAAATCTTATATTTAATATTTCCAGTCCTTTATACTTAACATATATGGTATTAGCCCATATATCAAGAATAAGACTGAAAGCCTTGTAGTTTAGCCTTTTCTTCGGCGGTAACTCTTTTGACTTTTGTGACATACTTAGATCCTAGATAGAATGTTCTAAAATGAAAGAAATTAGGAAATTGCTCTGATGGAAAGTATGTTCTATAGACAATTAAAATATGATATTTATTCTTTTTGTCTGCATTTACAAGTATCTGATCTCCCAATTTTAATGGAGATTCCATATATCCATAGCCTATTCCCCTATCCCAATCGGTATAAAATATACATCTTCCTTCTAAATCTTCGAGGAGATGTATATTCTTATTTCGCTTAAGATAAGCAAGATAGATTATCCTATATGTCTCAGAAACTACCCCTAACGGTTTTTTCCTTCCATGCGTATGCAGTATAGACCATAAGATTACAAAAGACAAAATATTTGCACCAAAGATGACAGCTAAAGTAATTATGTCATTTACGGTCATTTCTACTCCTTCTTAGGAGCCAATGGTACTGGTGGTAACTGTGTAAAATGTGCTTCTTCTAGCTCTCTTTTATTAATAGGAGAGACACTTGGTGTCTCCACTATCCCTAATGTGGTTCCGAATAGTTCTAACCCCAACTTAAATGTCATTATTTCAACTCGTGGATCTTTGTGTTCGGTCCCGAGTAGTTTAGCTGCTTTTTCAACGAACATTTGATTCAAGTCTTGATATCCAGTTATTTCTTTAAGGTGTTGTTGAACTTGTTCCATATAGGGCTGTAGTGCTTGCATAAGTGCCTCTCTAATTTGTGGGTCAGACAATAATTTATTTACTTGAGCTGTGATAGCTCCGGGTGTGGATGTGTGAATATTGTAAGCCTTTACACATGCGGAATATGGGTCATATCCTAATTGGACAAGCGATACAAATTCTTTCTTTTTGATTGTCATGAATTTGCCAAGTTTTGATGTATTGCCTAAACTTGATTTATTATGATTAGCTAATTGAGCATAAAAGTTTTTCACCGAATCGCTCTTCTTGCCATGATATACATAGAAGATACCTTGGGGAAACCTAAAAGTGTCAGTATACTGTCCACTCCGATGCCGTTTATTTATTAAGGATCTTCGACCCAGACACTGGACTACGTATCCATCATCCGATACTATCCAATCTCCTACAGCAACATTCGGGTCATGCCATGGTTTCTTAGGTGAAATTCCATTATCTTTAGCTTCTTTCTCGCTATCATAAATTGTATGCTCTCCAGCATATAATCCTTTCCGTATTGTAAATGTTCTCATCTTATTTTTATTTCTCCATCCATTATTAAGAGCCAGTTTCCTGGTCTTATACCCCAAGTAATTTTATGTCCTTGTTGGGCTAGTAGTGCATATTTGCTACTCTTGTGTGGGTTTTGTTCCATAAATTTAATATTGTTTATCTCAATATAACAACATTGATTCTGTAAATTTCTTTGTAAGTTATATCGGACTCCATTAATTTCAATATATGGAAGCTGATTATGAATAACTGTGTGAATCCCCAAAAGGACTTCGTCAGTCAATTCTACCTCCACCGGTTCCATTTGGCACTCCATTATTTATGATAAAATTGTTTTTCTGCCTACCTTTGTCGATTTAACTGATACATACCCTGATTTTACTTCACTTAGTGGAAGATTTAAATCAATTGTATGCTCTTGTCCTTTATTATCAAATGATGTACCTTTAATCACAACTCCTTTTTCTGAAATAGAAATAGAAGATATTAAGTCTTCTTCTTCTAACTTTGTAGTTGCGGCTAAGAAACTTTCTAAATCCGATTTTTTAATCTTAATGTCCATAATAACTCCAAATAATACTGTTAAAAATAATTATAAACAGTACCAATGTCAATAGCCTGTAGTTTGCTAGGAGTTAAAACCTACCTGACTGTACTATTGACACCCGCTAGTAATATACTAGGTAGTACTGCAACAGCGACTAGCTGTTAATATTTAGGTAAGTTTAGTAGATTCCGGATCTTTAGGAGGCTGTCCTTGATTTTGACCCTGATTTGGGTTAGCGCTTTGCTGGGGCTTATTTTTGGAATCATTATAGAACTTTTTATTACCAGATGGCATATCTACTCTTTTACCACCTGTAGAAAACACTGGTTCTTGTCTTATTTTAACAAGATTCTTTTTTCTTAATGCTTCTGCGAGTATAGTTGGTGTTACCATTAATCTGCTACCGTGTGATGTTGGATAATGAAGCGATTCATATGATCCTCGAGCATTAATTAAATCATTTATTACATCTGCAACTTGGTCTAATCCAAGTTCTACTGGTCCTTCCATTTCAGGAGGAGAATTAAAATCTTCTACTCTAGACTCTACTATTACTGTAATATCGACTGCGCTACCGGTAGCCATGTCATTTACTACATTTGTTACATGATCAGTGACTGCGATATATGCTATTTCTAGCATTTCTTTTATATCACGCATCCCTGTGACAGCATTTCTTTTATTACTATCCTGATCTATAACAATGAAGCCTGCATCCATTTTAAAGATCGAGACTTCCACTCTACCTTTCTTTGCGACATCTAATACTGGGATGTCAGTTCTGTTGTTTGAATTCTTATCAGCCATTTTGCTAATCCTTTACATTTATTCATTTTTGATTTAAAACTTGATTAAAGTGGCTCAGCTTGTTAATATATAATGTTATATACCAATAGAGGCTGAGTCTATTGTTGCATTTGATCAAATAAGAGCTGTTCTACTCTTATAAGATTGCAACTAAAGAAGCGAGAATGCATATTGCTATTCCCTTTATTTTATGGTTACTTTTCCATCTTCATTAACTGATACTTCCGTATTATACTCTTTTATAGCTTCCTTCATCTCTTGTTTGAGAGAAGTAGGTTTAATAGAGCTTGGCTTCTTATCTCTTATTGAAGCATTCATTAATACGATATTTTGAAATAAGACATATCCTACCATTAAGAAAGCAAATATGCCTACTACGAGTGTCATTGGTTCCATAGTGTTAACTCCATGTTTTGGTTAATAGCGTGAATAAAAAGATTAATGATTAAATATAGCAGCTACTCTAACCATATAGGTTATTTCGCTGCTATATACTATAACAATTTACCAAAACCTGCATCAGGCACTTGAGCTGCTGCTGGCTCTGAAGAACTTTGCTTTCTATTGAAGCTTAATATTCCAGCTTTTGCACCATTGATACTATAGTCAATATCTAATGCTGCGATAAGCCTATTGCCTGGCCTATCAACACTGATTAATCTAGCTTCAACATTCTTATTATCATATCTTAAGTTAAATGATATGAATGCTCTTGACTGATCAGCGCTATTTGCTGCTTTCTCTTTCATGAAAGTTAATAGTTCTTCAGCTACATCTAGCGGAGAGTTATGTATACCATTATTAGGATTAGCATTACTATGACCGATTGATGCATACATTCTACCGTCCGTACCTTTCCATTCTCTAATTGTACGGATTTGCTGAGATAACCAGCCTGATGCTTTAGCTATAACATCAAGAGAATCATCTTTTGTTTCAACCTGAGTCTGCTGAGTCTGCTGGGTCTCAGTTACTTTTTCAGGTTTAGAAGGTACGAAAACATTTGGATTTGCCATTTTGATCTCCATTTAGTTTGAATGAAATTGTAATTTATAAAACTCAATTAGTCTACGATGCCGAACGAAGAAAAAGAAACAAGAAAAAAGAGAAAATGATGTGGAGCAGAAAGAAACACCACTCCACACTAAACGCTAAAGGCTAGCTGTACAAAGAAAGAGCCTATGAGCTATTTTCTCAAGCTTTGCAAAATATTTCATTGCTAATTCTATTGGTAAATTTCTTACTAGATTATATTCTTCTTCATCCATTATTACTACTTTATCTAGTAACTCTGAATGATTAAGAACATACATTCTACATTGAAATTCAGAGCCATTATATATAGCTCCAACTGAACCATTTTTATAATGATAAACATAGTACAAATCACATGTTGGTTGTACATAATTAAGTTTATCATTACTCTTGTCTTTAGAATGAAAATAGTTCACGATTGATCTCCTTTTTTTAGTTGTGAAACAATTGATAATTTAGAAGTTAATAAAGAATACGATGCTAAAAAAATAGAGACAATACAATTTGTACTGTCTCTATATAATTTAAACTCTAGATATAGCAAGAGCGTTGGTATTCACTCTGATATTATCAACAGAAGTAGAGCTAAGTTTAACTCTAATCTGATAAATACCTTTATTTATACCATTAGATTTAGCATAATATGCTGTAAAACCAGGCTGTTTTCTCAACCAAGCTAATAACTTAGCCTTTTTATCAGTTGGAATCAGCTTCCAGTTAATCTTATATAACTCTTTCATGACCACTCCTATAATTAAATTAAAAATCAAGGAGAATACAATGCTCAAGGCTTAGGCTCAAAGCTTACGAGCATGTCAGCGTTAACTTGAAATTAGCCTGAGAACTATAAGAGTCTAGGGGGGGGTACTCTAGATTGCCCAGCATTACACTAAAGCTAATACCCCTCTCATATTTGCGCCAATTTTTTAAAAAAGTGGAGCTCTTACATTGAGTCGGCCGATTTCTAAGGATAATATAAATAAGAATGTAGGTTTCTTTCTTTTTTCTTTTTTCTTGTTTTTCTTGTTTTTTTGGCATTTTCTCTTTGCATCGTATTTTTCTTGATATTTTCAAAATTAAATCAACAGAAAGGTAAAGGTTGAAGAAGATCAAATTATTCATCATAGCTCTTGCTTTAGCTCTTATTTTATTTACAACTGAATATAAGGAGTTAAAGAAGGTAGAATTCACCCAAGAGCTTAATCAAAAGGTTGAAAAGCCTAGTTTTACCACTAAAAGTGAAGAAATATCTTTAAAACAGGTATTTTCAGAAGGGGAAGTAGCCTTTGCTACTATAAGGGGACCATGAATAAATTAAAAAGTGTCTCCTTTTGTTAGAGGATTACGCTTAAAGCTACAAAAAATTTAGGAAACTTTCAAGTCAAAAATAAATAATATGAAGAATCATGATAGTTTTTCAGTTAAAAAAGCTTCCACCTTCATTGTTGATGATGAAATTAATTACTATAGATGATGTAGTAATAGAATTTATGGAGAACAATCGGATTTTTATTTCAGAACTCGTAGCAATATCATATTATGGATCAAAGCTGATTCTTGAGGACAATGTGGGCTCGATCGCTAATGGCGAGAGCATTACAATCCCAGAAATGGGACGACGCATTGAAAATCGAAATTTAGAAGCTTATAAATCTTTCTCATGCGATAAAGATTTAGCTACGTATGTTCATAGAATCTGCAATGCCTTTGCTAATTTACTGGCAAGGGTGGGAACAGATGCTACTAAATATAAGAATGGCATTAAAGCCGTTCCTTATTTGGTGGTCCTATCAAAAGATCGCAATTCCACATGGTATAGAGTGCACGACTAAGCTTCTGCTCTGTACCTGTTTTTATCTCGCGAAACACAAAATTATGTGAATGAAGCTTTATGGAGTTAAGCCGAATTGCGAGTCAGAAAGAACTCCAGTTAATTAATAATTCATTTATAGATAAATCATGGAGTAACAATGGCTAATAGAGATGTAGCTGAGTTAGAAGAAAGACAGCCAGAAAGCGGCGATCAAAGTGATAATAATGGATACCATCAGCCAAAAGGCAAGATGTTATTGGATTATACACTTAAACCAATGGTGAATTCCGCAGTGTTTGCAGTGCATTATATAGGTAATGATCTGTATAATTATCTGGCAAGTCATGGTACATTTACCGCTTCTAACGGGATAAGAATCCAGTTAAGTCCTATATTTTCTGAATGGAAAGAGTCAGAGAATCTTATTCGATTAAGTCGTAACCAGTACGACAGACCGGATATTACTTTTTTTGCTTCGTTTGGTCTCAAAGGAAGAGAGATCATTAAGGGTTCCCAGATAAGAAGGAACAACAAAGTTGCAGCAGTAAACGAAGCCCTTAAAGAATTGGTTAACTTTATAGTTGAATACTATGGAGAACCAATTGTAGAATCAAAAATAAGAAATGATGGGAGAGTTAGGTTATCATAATAACCTGGTTTATTACCTATTATTTTCTTATATTTAAATCACCCAATACTAACTAAAAAAAGGAGAAATCCTATGTTAGAGTTCTTTCTTGAACCCATAGGTCAAACGTCTCTGGTTTTTCAGATTGAAAACCAGTCTGATGTTGTGACAAACTACGTAAAATCGCGTGGTATATTTTATGCCAGTAATGGCTGGAGTGTAACCATCGATAATGAACCGGAGATTGATCTTGACCACAAGACCATCTATCTCCGTGGACATGATAAAGAGCTTGATACAAAGCTCGATCGACACTGGAATATGAAACCCAAAGAACAGAAAGAAGCAATAAAAAGCATCAATCAGGCTCTTAGGGAAGTTGTCGAAGCTGCTAAGAAAGGCAAAGGAAGACCGGAACTGCATATATACGATAGAGTCGTTATTAGGCAGGAACTTCTGGATCCGTTGATTGTTTTACAGCATATGATTCCAAATGTTATTATTGTTAGATAATAACATCTCAGGCCTAAAGGCCCTGCTTTCATAGTAGGGCTTATTTTTTAATAGTAACAGGAATTAATTAATGGATAGTCAGCCTCGCTGTAATTCGTATAAATGCCAAAATCTGTTGAATTCATTTATTGAACTCGTTGAAGGGACATGCGAATCCTGTGCAGATATTATGCGGGTTGAAAGCAATTATGTCGGGATATGTTGGAACTGTAGCAAAGTAACCTGCATAGGCTCAAGATTAAATAGACATAATCAAATTGTTATTCCATCGAAATACATCTTTTCCCATGCATGTAGAGCATGCAGCGGAAATGAAGAAGCTAATATATCATGGATGACCATTGATACCAATTCCTTACCGGTTTCTGAAGTGACTGGTAGAGGAGAGGAACCTGCAAAAATAGTGGCTATCAAGAATAATCAAAAGACATCACCCAATGATCAAGTAACGTAAAATCAGGTAATTTTAAGTTAAAATGTAAGTCGTCTTGATTTGAAAGGATATAAAATGTCAGATCAACTTCAGAAAGAAAAAGACAAGACTGAGAATCTTGTACCTAGACCTTATTTAGGTGAAGTTTCAGAGACATTGAAGGCAGTCGCGAATATTGAAATGATGAAAAATTTCCAGGCTGTAGTGACGGAACACATTACGTCCCCATTCGATGTATTAACTCCCAAAGAAAAGGTAAAAAAGCGACTAGACGGATATGACTATGTTGAGTCTAGCTGGATGGATAAAAGCTTTAAAACTCACTCACCTTTATATTCAAGTGAATTATTACATTATTCAGAGAATATGGGATGGGTAACAGCTATCGTTAAAGTAACAGATAGAGTAACCGGTAATTCGGAGCTGGGCGGAAGCTCTGTACGAATACAGGTTAAACAAGGAACGCTAGAGCCTACATTCCGGGATATTATTGATAAAGGCAATAATGTCGCAGCGGTAATAACACGAGCGATAAAGAACGCCCAGTCCAGATTTGGACACTCCGCAGACATTTATGGAAAGCGGGAATCAGTGAGAACTGAAGATGAAAAGCAAAGGTTTACATCTATGCTTAATAGAATCACTATAATCTCTAAGGATAGAGCCAGACTCTTCCAGGAGCAGTGGAACGGATTAGGCACTGATTATACCGAATTTCTGGAAAAATGGCAGATCTACATTGACAGAAATAAGACTTTAGCAGAAGCGGACAGTGATGTTCGAAGGAGTCCATCAGTAAGTGAAGCTGAAGTAACTAAAGTTAATTCACATATAGATCAAGTTAAAGCATCAAATCCCATTGCAGAGAAGATTAAATTAGTATTTTAATAAAGAGGAAAATGATGTCTACAATCGTAAACCCATGGGAATTGGGAGAAATCACGACAGGAATGCCTGTCTTTACAAAAGGAAAGTTCATTACTCTAAAGATTACCCCTCCAAAAGGTAAGACGATAAGGAATGGACTTGTTGCAACTCTTGCTATGATAGCATATGAAAATGAAGGCGAAATGATCGAAACGGTCAGTGTAACTGGATCACCGGCAAGCTATCATGTGGAATTCCCACACGGCAAAAGAGATATAATGGCTACAAAATATCGTGGACCGAAATCTTGGTATAGGTTCAGGAATAATGAAACTGGAAGCTTTTATACCATCGGCAAGAGGGATCCAGTAACAGGTATAAATAGTCGAATGACCGACGATGGCGCAATCGATTATTTGTCAGGAAAAATTACAGGGTGGGAAGGACTTTCTCCCGACGAGCAAGATAGCATGATAGATGACTATTTTGCAGAAATGTATATGTTTGCACTTGCAAAGGATTATAACATGGACGTTGAGCAGGAACCAGCCTTAACACCGTTTACTGGGATGGTTACCGACTTCTACCGCAGATATACTCCGCCGAAAGAAGGAGAGCGCTGGGGTAATGTAGTCGTAACTAAGTTTGCACGTCAAGAAGGTAAAGAGACCTTATCTGGTGACTACACTCAGGTTGACGCAGAAATAGCAGCGACCATCTATGAAACTTTAACGACACATGAAGCCTCCACAACTTCATTTGATCCGGCAAGTTTTGTGGAAAATAGCGAAGATAATGATATAATGTAATGTCAAGTTACATTAAAGATTTGGGAAGCGTTTCAAAATGCGCTTCCCAAGTTAACCAGGTATTGCAAACTTTCCGACACTATAATAAGTATAGCTTAAATGGTCTCGCACCCAGTATTTGTTCAAAGTTAAAAGACATACCAATAGAGATCATTGATGAAGCACTATCAAAATATCAAAATAAAGCGGATGCTGAAAAGCATGCGCCACATCCAAATTATTTTCTGACGATTTGTTTCAATTTATCAGAGAAACAAAGACCTATTAAAGGTAATGAAGATGATCTACCACCATTGATAACGGGAAGGATGTTGTAATGATATATACCGATGCTCTACGGAGTATTGAAGCTGAGCAAAATGTTTTGGGGTTCTTTTTTAACCCCCATATAGAAGAAGATAAAAGAATGCAGGTACTGCAACTTATTCAACCAAATCATTTTACAGAAGAGAAAGCTCAACTAATATTTGGATTAACAAAGAAGCTCCAGATATTTGATAAGATAGTGTTATGGGATAAGATAAAAAGTCTTAAGCCGGTTAAAGATGCCAGCATCGAATGGACTGATATCGAAAACATTGATGATTTTGTCAAGGAAGAAGATATAGATTCCTATGTCGAAATCCTCATTGATAAGCACCAAAAGCGTGAGCTACATGAGTTTGGCGGAGAGATCCGCGACGCAATGCTGAAAGGTGAGGATCAGTTTGATATTGCTCTTAGAGCACAGAACATTCTATCAAGGATGTCTTCTAAGATTAATATTCAAACCAATCAAGATCTTTTAGAAAAGGTTTTGAGTGAGAAAGCTAGTGATATAATACCTACTGGATACAATGCCGTAGATAAGTATATAGGCGGGTATTCGCGGGGTATGATTGTCACGATCGGCGGGGATTCCGGTCACCTGAAGACAACTTTGGCCTTGGATATGGCGTTCAGGATAGCTGAAAGTAATCCAACTCTTAAAATTGGAATATTTTCAAAGGAGATGACAGATGTGACTCTCGTCAAAAAACAAATCTCCCGGATTTGCGGGATCCCAACAAATCTGATATTCAGTCAAGAATATGACAAAGAATATGTAAAGCAGAAAATGATGGAGATAGAAGCATGGCGTACTAACAGAATACGAATTATAAACCCTAATACATTCACAGGAGTAAGCGACATCGCTCGTATTCAAATGACGCATCGATTTGATGTATGGTTTTTAGATTTTATTCAACTTCTTGAGTTTGCACGCTCGGCTACCAGCAGTTCAGATTATAATATCCAAATAGGACAAAATATGCGTAGCCTGCAATCGTTATCTTTGGTAACGAAGTCCGTTGGTATTGTACTGAGTCAAGTTAAGAAGGGGATAGAATACCGTAAAGAAAAGAAACCAACTATCTCTGACCTTGAATGGTCTGGTCTGATCAAACAGCTTTCTGCATACATCTTCTTTTCTTATTATCCGGGGAAGTATTACGGCTTCCATAAGATCCCACAAGATCATTATTATCTCTTAGGTGAAAAGACCCGATTCGCTGAGTCGTTTACTTATCCAATGAGAGTCAATCCAGAATTGGGTAGATTCACTGAGATAACGGATCAAAGTAAGAGAAGTGAGATGATGGATAAGTTATTACAATTATTAGATTCAGATAAATCACAAAATTTCAGGAGAAATCAAGATGAATTTTCGAGATATTCCGAAAAACCAGATAATTAAGTTTAATCTGGATTCGGAAAGGATCTTAATCCCAGGTTATGTCGTCGGTGAAATAATAACCATTATTAGGGATGCTTGGTCAAAGGATCAAAACCCAGATACTTGGGATCAAGTATTTTCTTATTCGGCTTGTAATGACAGTATTGAATGGGTCTGGATAACTTCTAGGGGAACACTTCCTAAAAGAATTGCTAATTGGTACTATAAAGCTTATAATAAGCAACTAGATGCTACGATAGTTTCTAAGATAGGCAATATAGTAAGAGCAGCTATGCCTAAAGACCAAGTCTATTATTTTGATATAGTGGACAAATTAAACTGGAGAGCCGGTGATTTCGGAGACCATGGCTCATGTTTTTTCAGTAGTTCTAACGGAAAAACAATAAGAGGTCATAGTCCATATTTAATGGAAAAAGATGGAAGGTTTAAAGCAATAAGATTTTTTAAACCTATTGACAACTCGAATACAACATTGAGTGGTAGTGCTCATAAATTCTATGAGAATAAAGATTTCTTTTATTATGGAATCTCAAGAGCATGGATATATGAACATTCAAATCTTTTATCTGCTAAAGTAGGTGGCGTTGAAATTAAAGATACAGTCCAGGTGATCTTTAATGGATATGGACTTACTACTAAATCTATTTCTCAAATTTTTTCGAAATATATGGATATCAATAGTACTTATGACATTAGTTATAAGAATATCCGTTTTGAAGAAGAGTATGATATGCTTTATATTAACGATAATGGATACGTTATCGGAAGAGATGAGATAATAGAAAGGGTTGATGATATCATAATAAGAGATATCGTGGATGACGACGAGGACGAGTATGATGCAAATACAGATGATAGCATATGGATACAGGGGGATATACGAACTCCTTTAGATCCAAAACCCGTTAGATCAAATCCAGTTCCAGATTTTCTTAATGGTTACGTTTCTTTTCCCGATAGAGCACTATTAGACAAGTATAACTCTCTTGTTAATAGGGTTCCTGATAGAGTCGCAGGCGCACTAGATTTAGCGCCTCTAGCATTTAATTAATCAAAGTTATTTTATCACAATAAATCATGGAGTTTAAAAATGGTTAAGCCAACTAAAGAGGAGGTTATGGGTTTATTTAAAATAAGCTCTAAGCTTGTTCTTAAGCCACTCTCTCCGGGAGTTCCCAATATAAATTGGAAACAATTAACCCGGTTTTGCCGTATGAAGATAAATTCATTTGGCCAGTTCGGAAAAAGAATTGACACACCGGACGGTCCTTATTTTTATAAAGATAATGGAGCCGATATCCTTGCAGTAGCCCATTTGGATTATGTCCTTGGGCCACTTCACACACAAACCCTAAAGTTAAGCGATGATCACCTATATTTCTGTCCGACTCTCGATGACAGAGCAGGTGTCTATGCGATATTGGACTACCTTCCGTCCAAAGGTCTGAAATATGACGTACTCTTAACTACAGGAGAAGAAAAATCAATGTCAACCGCAAGATATTTCAAACCACCTAGTGGCAAGAGATATCGCTATATGTTTTCCTTTGATCGCAGAGGAACAGACGTTGTAATGTATCAGTACTATGATAAGGCCTCAGTCGAGCTTTTAAAACAATCAGGTTGGGAAGCTGCACATGGGTCCTACAGTGACATTGGCGATCTTGAACATCTTCGTTGTAAGGGGTTCAACTTCGGAGTAGGTTATCATTCTGCTCATACATCACGATGTTATCTTTCAAGATCAGAATTTTTGATGAACATGAGAAAATTTATACGATTTTATAATTCTCATTTAGGAGACTGGTTTCCCCATACTCCTCAATTTAATTCTTATAGTTTGGAAGATGGATTTCAATATTTGTATTCTAACTTAGGTCAAAACCAAGATACGTTTACAGATGAAGATATTGAAATCATAGAGATCCTGGAGAGGATGAACTATGATTTTGGTAATAAAAGGATTACTCCTTTAGATATAAAGGAAATAATACTTGATTATCAAGGAGTTCTCAGTAAGAGAGACTACGCTGAGCAGGTAACTAAAACCAATAATGATCAGCTTAGACTCCAATTTAAGGCATCTAAAGAAAAGATAAAATCGAATAAGCATTTAAATATATCTAAGATTCCGCTCACAGTGGGATCTGAAGATAATCCGGATTACAATGGCAAGTCCCGTAAGACCGACATTGTGGCTCCAGAGACTAAGCCGGTGACGGTTTTTATCGTAGGACCTAGTGGAGAAACCGAATTAAAAGTAGTCAGTGAAATAGCTGAGGAAAATAATTTAGTTCCCCTTGGAGTGGCAGATTGTACTCGATGTCATTCGCCATTTAGTTTTTACTACGGCATGAAGTCCACTCTTTGTCCTAAGTGTCTTGAAGAGAACCAATCGATCAAAGCTATATCAAAGCGAAGAATTGGAGCTAAATTAGTTTTGAATAAAGCAGGAGCAAGAGATGTCCCGTACAAATATGTCGAAGACAAAGAAGGCGGAAAAGGATGGTATTGGACCGGAGAGTACCCAGTTAGGGTCAGAGAACTTGCAGAATCCGACCATGCTACCCTCGCTGCTTAGATTATTGCTAGATAAAATCTCACTTGAAGATAAGATCAAAGAATCGGGAGGAGAGACAAATAATGATCTTGATTTAATTTGGCAGCAAAAAGATCTTGCTGTTAAGGAAAAAATAGATGCATATGGGCATTTATTTACTGAGTTAGATGCTGAGGAGGCTAAACTCAAAGCTCTTAAAGATAGGATCGCGGCTTCTCAGAAGCGAATTGATGCTTTGAGAGTTAAACTTAAATCAAGGTTATATTCCTTTTCTAATGGAGAGCCATTGAGGGGAACTATATTCTCTTTTCTTCCTTATGAGTCTACTCATAAAATGATCACTAACCCAGAGCTTTTAAGTTCTAGTGAGAGATATCTTACTATAGAGATAACCGAAGAGCATTGGGATAAATTGATAAAAGGTTTTGAGAACTATCAGGAATCTATTGGGAAAGAATATTCCATTGAAGCTGTTAACGGAGTAGCAGTCGAATCGCCAGTCGAACTGAATACTCTTGAATCTTATGCAACATGGAAGATCATTTCAACGAAAGGTAAGGTTTCTGAACTATCTGACGACCATCCAGCTATAGTGGTGATCAAGGAACCTTCAGTGAGAATATCTTAATTATTTAACCCTCGAGCGCACATCATGGTGCGCGAGGGTTCTATTATGGCCGGGTCGTCTAGTGGGAACACGCGAGAGACTATACTATGTATTAGGGTGTAGGACGATAGACTCTCAATCTATAAACGGAAGTTCAAATCTTTCTCCGGCCACTATAACTAACATGTACAACAATCAAAGGTAATATCATGGCTCTATCAATGGAAACTTTAATTATAGGTTTATATAACGAAAGTAATATAGACCCATCAGGTAATTTAGCAGA
>Ga0075271_10000008_pt1 | contig 20100 bp, 15 predicted proteins | sample SF_Rice_5C_0N_30_FD_69775 | JGI IMG/M metagenome (GOLD analysis project Ga0075271, IMG submission 69775) | Rice paddy soil microbial communities from Twitchell Island, California, USA - SF_Rice_5C_0N_302 | ecosystem: Environmental > Terrestrial > Soil > Paddy field/soil | place: USA: Twitchell...
CTCTGCAGAAAAGGGTTCTCGCGGCTACGCAGGGAAGGGTTAATGATGCGGGCAGATGCGTCCAGCCTTATGGAAAAACAAGCAGTGAAACATTGGAACTATCATGCCTCAGCCTCGCATTTTGACCCACTTCCAAGAAGGCGAATCACCTTCTTGGACATTGTGGCGCAATACTCAGCTGGTGTTATGATCACCAATTATTGGGACCGTAAGCATGAAACGAAATTGAAGCTCATATGACGGCGTTCGCTGCTACCAGGAAGAGGCTGCAAACCGAAAACAGCATCGGCCATGTCCACCGCTCTTGCCCGGTGTGTGACTCTCCTGAACTCGACTATGAGTTCATTGTGGAGGGCTACCCGGTCTGCGTGTGCCGCTACTGCACGCTGATGTTTCTGAACCCACAACCGGAGCGGCATCCCGACCCCGAAGCGGCGAAGGAATTTTCTGAAGCGGGCGTCTATGACATTGGTTCCGCCAATTCCGCCGCTCATCTGGATCACGTCGCCACGTACAGCGGAGTTGAGGGCGGCAAGCTTCTGCTCATCGGCGGCGATCATGTTTTCGAGGAGGAGTCGCGCCGGCGGGGATTTGAAGTCACTCGCTTGAGCGCGACGGAATTTGAGGAGATCTCCGCCACAGACCGGTTCGAGAGCGAGTTTGAGGCATGCATTCTGCTTTCCAGCCTGCAGACCATGAAAGATCCGCTGGCAGCCCTGAAGGTCATCCGCCGCGGGTTGAAGGCTGAGGGCACGCTAATGACGGTTTGCCCGGCGCTGGACAGCAGAACGGCACGCATGTTTCGCTCCTCCTGGTGGGAGTTCAGCAAACGGAACCGTTATTACTTCAGCCGCGATACCCTGCAGTCATTGTTGTTAAAGGCGGGTTTCGGTGACCCGCTCATCATGCCCGATGAGAGTGTTGTTTCCCTGCAGTACATGCGCAAAAAGCTGGCGACCCTGCCCCCTAAGCTCCGCTATCGTCTGCTCAGCATGCTGTTGTCGCTCAGTCCCGGCTTCCTGCGGCATCGAGCGTTTCGTTTTCTGCACAGCCGGGTGGCCGTCATGGTCCGCGCCAAGGAGCGCTCTGGCAAACCCAGGTTGTCCGTCATCGTTCCGGTCTACAATGAGCGCACAACCTTCGTTCCCCTCATGGAAGCGCTTCTGGGAAAAGAGATCAGCGGCGTTGATATCGAAATTATTCTGGTCGAAAGCAACTCCACCGATGGCACGCGGGACCAGGTTTTTCAATACCAGGAACACCCGCGCGTCAAGGTCATCCTGGAAGACCGCCCGCAAGGAAAGGGCCACGCGGTGCGCAACGGCCTGCAGGTCGCCACCGGCGATGTCATCCTGATTCAGGACGCGGACCTCGAATATGACATCGGGGATTACGATGGCCTTCTGGAGCCCATTCTGAGTTACCAGCAGAACTTTGTGATTGGCTCGCGGCACCTGTCTCGCGGCCGGGTGTGGAAGATCCGCAAATTCAATGACGCCGGGGGGTTGGCTGCCCTCTTCAATTTTGGGCATATGACTTTCCTTGGGCTTTTTAATCTGCTTTATCAGCAACGGCTGAACGATCCATTTAGCATGTTCAAAGTGTTCCGGCGCGAGTGCTTGTATGGCCTCAGCTTTGAATGCAATCGCTTCGATTTCGACTTTGAGATCGCCATCAAGCTTCTGCGTAAGGGATATAAGCCCCTTGAACTGCCCGTCAATTACCGTTCCCGCTCCTTTAAGGAAGGAAAGAAGGTCTCCATGGTGCGCGATCCACTGACCTGGATTCGCGCCCTGGTGAAATACCGTACTTTACCTTTGTACACGAATACCTCAGTCCGCAATGCCAGGGCTGGTCAAAATTAGGGGCGGGGCCCTGCCAGATTTTGCTACTTTTTGATAGATTGAGAAGCTCACGCGCCGCGCTCTGGCCTGCTTTTTTCAGTTGCGGCTTTCGCTGGTGCGCCATGCTCCCGGAGAAATGATTGCGTTTTTTCGTGACCGGCAGTGCAGGATTCATTGGCAGCAATCTGACCGACAGGCTTCTAGCCGCCGGCCATGAGGTGGTCGGTTTCGATAATCTCTCTACCGGACTGCCGCTGTTTATGCAAGCCGCGAGGCGCTCCGGGCATTTCACCTTCATCGAGGGCGATGCCCTGCATGCTCCCACCCTGACCCAGGCCATGTCGGGCACCGAATTTGTGTTCCACTTGGCCGCCAACGCCGATGTGCGCTTCGGCACGCAACATCCCAGGAAGGACCTGGAGCAGAACACCATCGCGACCGTCAATGTTCTGGAAGCTATGCGCTCCAACGGCATCCGCCGAATCGCTTACGCCTCCACCGGTTCGGTGTATGGAGATGCGCAGGTGTTCCCCACCCCCGAGAACGCTCCGCTTCCCCTGCAGACGTCTCTCTATGCCGCCTCCAAAATTTCAGCAGAAGCCTTTATTGAAGCCTACTGCGAAGGCTTCGGCCTGCAGGCCTATATTTTCCGATTCGTGTCCATTCTGGGTGAGCGCTATACCCATGGCCATGTGTTCGACTTCTACAAACAGCTTCAGGTCCACCCTGATTATCTGGATGTTCTCGGCAACGGCAAGCAGCGAAAATCCTATCTTTATGTCCAGGATTGCGTCGATGCCATGTTGCTGGCCGTGGAACGGGCGCCACAAAGGATAAATATCTTCAACCTGGGCACCGACGAGTATTGCAAGGTAGACGACTCTATCGGCTGGATTTGCGAATGCTTGAAGCTCAATCCGCAGCGGCGCTACGACGGGGGTGTACGAGGCTGGATTGGCGACAATCCCTTCATCTTCCTGGACTGCTCGGCCATGCGGGCTCTGGGCTGGCGGCCGAAATTGACCATTCGCGAGGCTGTGGTTCGAACCGTCCGTTACCTGCAGCAGGCTCCCATGGTTCTGGAGGCGCGAATTTGAAAGTTGCGGTCGCAGGGCTCTGGCATCTGGGCACGGTCACCGCGGCCTGCCTCGCATCTTGGGGCCACGACGTGATCGCGTTCGACGAAAGCTCCGAAACCGTCAGCAACCTGCGGCAGGGCCGCCCACCCGTACTGGAACCGGGGCTGGCTGAAATGATCTCGGCTGCGGTGGCGCAGCAACGGCTGGTGTTTACGGATGATCCTAAGGACCTCGGCCGCGTCGAGGTGCTCTGGATTTGCTACGATACCCCGGTTGACGAGAATGATGTTGCCGATGTTGATTTTGTGCTCCAGCGAGTTATTAAGCTTTTGCCGCAACTGAGCAATGGCGCTATGGTCCTCATCTCTTCCCAGTTGCCCGTCGGCACCACGACACGGCTGGAATCGAGCTATCGCACCATGGCAAGACCCGAGCACCTCAGCTTTGCATATGTGCCCGAGAACCTGCGCCTCGGCAAGGCTATTGAGGTCTTTACTCACCCCGATCGCATTGTCGCGGGAGTTCGCAGCCGCGTCGATCGTGAACGCATCGCTTCCCTGCTGAGTTCGAGTGCCGAGCGAATTGAGTGGATGGCGGTGGAATCGGCGGAGATGACAAAGCACGCATTGAATGCATTTCTTGCCACCTCGGTGGTTTTCATCAATGAGATCGCCACCTTGTGCGAACAGACCGGCGCGGACGCGCTCGAAGTGGAACGCGGACTGAAGAGTGATGTGCGCATTGGCAAAGGCGCGTACCTGCACCCCGGAGCTGCCTTTGCGGGCGGAACACTGGCACGCGACGTCAGCTTTCTTCTGGATTTGGCTGGCCGGAAAAAAATAGCAGCCAGTTTGCTTTCCGGCGTGCAGCAGAGCAACAGGGCTCACCAGGACTGGATCAGGCACCGCCTGATTGACTCTTTGGGTTCTGTTTCCAGCAAGACCATCGGCGTCCTCGGGCTGACTTACAAGCCGGGCACCAACACGCTGCGACGCTCCTCCGCGGTGGAGCTTTGCCGCTGGCTCAATGAGCAGGGAGCCGCAGTCCAGGCTTTTGACCCGGCGGTGGAGAGCTTGCCTTTCTCTTTAGCGCCGGTCATTCGCCTTGCGGACTCTGTTGAGGCTGCGCTCGATCATGCCGACGCGGCGATTATTGCGACAGCCTGGCCCGAGTTCCTCGCCCTTTCTGCGGCCACTGTCCTTGCCACCATGCACTGCGCGATTGTGCTGGATCCTGCCCGCCATCTGCAATCCGCGCTTGGCCGCGATCCGCGAATCCGCTATTTCGCTGTGGGAAGAAGTCCCACCGAGGCGTTGCCCTCCGCCACTGCGGAATGACCCCAAATTATGAACTTAGCCAACAAGTCGGCGGTTATCACCGGCGCCAGCGTGGGATTGGGATATGTTATCGCGCGACGTTTCGCCGAAGAGGGCGCCAAGGTGTGCATCTGCGCGCGAAATATCGATGCCATTGAACGTGCCGCGGCCGAAATTCGCGCCGCCATCCGGGCGGAAGTGCTAAGCGCCGCGGCAGACGTCTCGCGCGAACCGGATGTGCGCCAACTGGCCACCCTGGTAGAACAACGCTTCGGCGCCTTGGATATTCTCGTCTGCAATGCCGGTATTTACGGCCCTAAAGGCGCTATCGAGGAGGTTGACTGGGCGCAATGGACGCAGTCCGTAGCCATCAATCTGATGGGCACGGTGTTGTGTTGCCGTGCCTTTCTGCCTCTGCTACGGCGCGCAAAACGAGGCAAGATTCTGCTTCTGTCCGGCGGGGGTGCCACCAAACCGCTTCCCTTTCTGAGCGCCTACGCTGCTTCCAAAGCGGCGGTGGTCCGCTTCGGCGAGACGCTCGCCGAGGAACTCCGCGACGCCGGCATTGACGTTAACAGCATCGCGCCCGGCGCCCTGAATACTCGCCTGCTGCAAGAGGTAATCGAAGCCGGCCCGGACAAGGTAGGAGCCCCGTTTTATGAAGCCTCTCTCCGCCAGAAGAAATCGGGAGGCACTCCCCTGGAAAAAGGCGCCGACCTCTGCGTTTACCTTGCCAGTAATGCCGCCGACGGCATCACCGGCAAACTCATCAGCGCAGTTTGGGATCCCTGGCCTCAGTTTGAGGAGCATCGTGGCGAACTGCAGGGCAGCGATATCTATACCCTGCGGCGAATCGTACCCCGCGACCGCGGCCTGGAGTGGGGATAAAGAATATGCGCGTTGCCATCATCGGTTGCGGTCTCATTGGGCAGAAGCGCGCTCGCAACGTCGCAGGCGGCCAGGTGGTGCTCTGTTGCGACCGGATGTCGGAACGGGCCCAAGCTCTATCTTCCCAGTGTGCCGGCGCTGCCAGCACCACCGACTGGCAAGACGCGGTCAAGCGGCCCGATGTAGACGCCGTGATGGTTGCCACCAGCCATGACATGCTGGCGCCGGTCGCCAGCCTGGCGGCGGCGCACGGCAAACATGTTTTGGCGGAGAAACCTGGCGCACGCCGCGCCGCCGAACTTGATAACGTGGCTGCGACCGCGAAACGCGCCCAAGTCGCGGTGAGGATTGGGTTCAATCACCGGTATCACCGTGCGCTTCGCAAGGCACGCGAAATTTTTGATTCCGGCGTGCTCGGCCCTCCCCTGTACGTGCGGGCCCGCTACGGTCACGGCGGCAGAATCGGCTACGAAACGGAATGGCGCGCGGCTCCCCACATATCCGGCGGCGGCGAGGCCATTGACCAGGGAGTGCACTTGATTGACCTGGCGCGCTGGTTTCTGGGCGACTTCCCCACCGTCCACGGTTACGTGCGAACCTATTTTTGGCAAATGCCGGTCGAAGACAATGCCTTTTTTCTGTTAAAAACAGCCGAGGGGCGCGTAGCCTCGCTGCACGCCAGTTGGACAGAATGGAAGAATCTGTTCTCTTTTGAGCTGTTTTGCCGCATGGGGAAGCTGGAGATTTCCGGTTTGGGCGGGAGCTACGGGGTGGAGCGGCTGATTCATTATCAAATGTCACCCGCCATGGGGCCGCCGGAAACCATCAGTTACGAGTACCCGATGGAAGACGACTCCTGGCAGCGGGAATTCGAGGATTTTCTTGATGACATACGTTTGCGGCGCGAGCCTCGCCCGGGCGTTACCGACGCACAAGCTGCTCTGCGCATAATCGAACGTCTTTACCAGGAAGCACACTCTTGATCATCACTCGCAGTCCTTCCCGTATCTCGCTTGGTGGCGGCGGAACGGATCTGCCCTCCTACTACCGCCAACACACGGGTTTCGTGATTGCCGCGGCCATAGACAAGTACGTTTACATCACCCTGCACCAGACCTTCGTTGACGACTTGATCATCAAATACTCGCAGATGGAACGGGTGCGCGAACTGGACGGCATTCAGCACCCCCTGATACGGGAGGCGTTCAAGCTCACCGGCGTTGAGCCGAGTTACCTGGAAGTTGCCAGCATGTCCGACATACCGGCGGGAACCGGTCTGGGATCTTCAGGCAGCTTCACCACCGCGCTGTTGCACGCGCTGCACACCTACAAGCGGGCCATCCTGCCCAAAGAGGAGCTGGCGCAACAGGCTTGCCACCTGGAAATTGACGTGCTTAAGGAACCGGTGGGCAAGCAGGACCAGTACATCGCTGCCTACGGAGGCATCACCTGCTTTCATTTTTTACCCGATGATCGCGTCGAACTACAGCCGCTGCAGCTTAGCCCGGAGACTCTGATCAATCTGGAGGACAATCTCATCCTGTTTTTCACCGGCTATTCGCGTTCCGCCTCGCAGATTCTCCAGCACCAGGACACCCATACCCGCGAGCATGACAAAACCATGCTGGAAAACCTGCACTACGTGAAGCAACTCGGACAGGAGAGCAAGAAGGCGCTGGAAACCGGCAATCTGCGGCAATTTGCAGACCTGATGCATGTTCATTGGGAACACAAGAAGAAGCGTTCTCCCTCAGTCTCCAATAGCGCCATTGACGAATATTATGAGCTGGCGCGCGCCAACGGAGCCATTGGGGGCAAGCTCATCGGGGCTGGAGGCGGGGGCTTCCTGATGTTCTATACCGAAGACAAGACCCGGCTGCGGCACGCCATGCGTCAAGCCGGGTTGCGTGAAATTCGCCTGCGCTTTGATTTCCATGGCACCTCGGTGGTGGCACAGTCGTGAGCTCGCCGCCACTGCCAGTTGCGATTCTATGCGGTGGGCTGGCCACCCGCCTGCGGTCACTGGGGGCCGAGCTGCCCAAGGCGCTCATGAAGGTAAACGACGAGCCCTTTATTGCACATCAGCTCCGCCTTCTGCAATCACGAGGTATCAGGCGCGCCGTCCTTTGCGTCGGCCACCTGGGCGAGATGATTCGCGATTACGTGGGCGATGGCTCTAAGTTTGGGTTGCAGGCGGTGTTCTCCTTCGATGGCCCGGTGCTTCTCGGCACGGCTGGCGCCATCCGCCGCGCGCTTCCCTTGCTGGATGAAACCTTCTTCGTCCTTTACGGGGACTCCTACCTGCCTTGCGACTACTGCGCCGTGGCCGAGGCGTTCGCCCGCAGCGGCCGCCTTGCTCTCATGACCATCTTCCGCAACGAAGGACAGTACGATGCCAGCAACGTCGAATTCGACGGCGCTCGCATTCTCCGCTACGACAAAGGATCCAGAACGCCGGCCATGCGCCATATTGATTACGGATTAGGGGTCTTCCAGGGCGCCGCATTCGAGCAGGTGCCGGAAGGACAAGCTTTCGATCTGGCGCAGGTTTATCAGCATCAGGTGGCTGCCGGACAGTTGGCTGCTTTCGAGGTAAAAGAACGCTTCTACGAGATCGGCTCCCTGGAAGGTCTGCGGGAGACGGCCGAGTACCTGCGCAAATCCACTCCTCTCCCGCAGCGTTGATCCTCATTGATTTCGAAGATTTTTGCCGGGCTATTCCAGCAGAGCCGCAAAATGCTTAAGCTGCCTTGAAGTCTAAAGAGCTGCGGCCGCGGGAAAACCTGCCACCGCGTGGGCCGATATGCGCTTCAGTCCACCAGGCGCACCCAGCGAATTCTCCCGCTGCCGCGATTTGGTTGCAGGTGGCTGTTGAACAAGTCCAGCCGCAGACCGGTGATGGTGCCCCGCCATTCCGGGTGGGTATGTACCGGAAAACTCAGCATCTCCCAATGAGGGCGCGGCCTGTGGGCCACGTGCATGGAGGAACTCTCGCCAAAACCCGCGTCCCGCCTGCGCCAATACAACGAACAGAACGTTCCCGTGCCACCGCTCAGACTTGCCCAGACCTCCTTCACCTCGCCTGCGCCAAAGGCCTCCACGGGCAGGAAGATGTGAAAATCCGGACCCCGCACATGTACGAGGGCGCAATCCGTGTCCTCCTGCAGTTCGCCATCAGAGGAATGGTCAATTTTAGACAGCCTGGTCTGTCCCGGGGCGAAGGAGATCTTCATTGCGGTCCGGCTGCCAGTGCCCGGTGAAAGCGGGTAGCCCAGCGCGGTCATTTCTTCATGCAGCAGTCCTTCCAAAAGCAGCAGCAACTCCGGTGCAATGGGCTCCCGCTTCCAGCGCTCCACCGATTGGCGGCTGTTCGCCGTCGTAGCGTGGCTGCTGTTAAAGTGTTCATTTGTGGAATTTAGCTCCAATCCAGCCAACTTCTCAATCTTCTTTGTCACCGCGGCCCGGTCAAGAATGTAGTCCTCGTAACGCACGAGCAGAGTGCCCTCGCGATGGCAATCGGAAGAGTAATTGTCAAATACATTGAGAAATGCCTGCGCGATGTGGCGGGCGTGATCGCGGTCCGAGTCCCCGGCCACGCGCGCAAATCCCAAATTCTTCCTCTTCTTCATAAACGCGTTGCTGGAGAGGAAGATGTCACGCGGGTCGCGAAAATTGTAGATGGTGAACTGTTCCAGCTTCTGCCGCAGAAACGGGGCCAGCCAGACGGGGGCTTTTTCCGCATAAAATGCGGCCTGGGGCATTTCCCGCTGCACGTCTGCACTGAATTTACGCCACATCTCTAGCAGCCAGCTACCCCAATCTCCCCGCGGCAGGTAGACATAGGGAGAAAACTCGGGCACGTAATCGGTGCCCGGCATGTACCCTCCGAAACCCAGGTAATTAAGTTCGAACAGTTGTTGGGGCTGAAAGAACTGCAGCAGGCCAGGGTGCTGCATCAGCAGAGCAAACTTAGCGAAATAGGTTAAATAGCGATTTTCGTAGGGAAAGGCGCGGTCAAACACCGTTCTGGAATCAGTTCCCAGCAGCGTCATGATCTGCGTGCTGCCGGTCCGCCCTCCGCCAGAAAGCAGAATCGGTTTGAGAAGGTCCATTCGTGCCCGGTACTGATTCGGGTAGGCTCCCCGTTGCTGCTCTGCATGAACATCAACTGGATCCGGCTATTGTAACGAATTATGTTTGCCTTCACATTCTGATTTCAACCGCGCTTGACCGCCTGCTCGATGGCTTTTCTAGCTCATTCCCCGGCGAGCTCCGATGCCATTCGGACGAGCGCGAGCCCATTCTGGTGCATGAAGGAGTAGAAGCGGCGCTGGCGCGGCCTGGAATTCACAAACTCATGCACGGCGCGGCTGACGCCGGGAAAGGAAACGTAATCGTGCAGTGCTATCCATGAGCCCGGGCGCAGATATGCCGAATACTTATTCAACTCCGCCAGAGTGGGCTCGTACAGGTGGCTGGTGTCAATAAGGAGCAGGTCGATGGGGACGGAAATCTGCGGAGGCTGCAGCTCCATGTCATTCGCTTGCAGAAACGTCCAGCTCTCCAGGAAACCAGCTTTTTCCACCCTCCGTTTGGCTTCCAGACATGGTTCAACATCCACGCTGGTGACGTGCCCGCCCGTCCCGTGGCAAGCTTCCAGAAGCGCCAGCGTTGAATTCCCATCGCGCGTACCCAGCTCCACCACATCCTTCAATCCAAATTCCCTGACCAGCAGAGATAGAGTCATCAGGTGATTGCTGATATCGGCGGCGCCCCGATGCTGCATTACCTCCAGCGTTACAGGAAGCGCATTCAGCGCCGCTTGTGAGGTGTCCCGGGCCGTTGACCAGGGCACGGCCGCGGCTTCCGACGGAATACTCGGCATGGCCGCATAGAGGCCAGCATAGTCCTTCAGTATTTCGTAGGCGGAATCCTTCCATTGTCTGTACGACACACCGGCTGCCCAGTTGATTAGCCGCCCCAGATCGCCTTTCTCCGCTTCCGGGTACACCTCCTGCAAGTCGGACCTTGCAATATATACCCGCATAAGGGTTGCGATCGCGGCCTCCCGTTTCTTCCAGTCGGTTGTCCGCCGGGCCGCCCAGCCCATCCGAAAATAACGGTATCCGTTCGAAAGTAAACGTCGTGTGTTACTGATCATGCGCACATACCATTCCGCAAGACAGTTTCAGTTTTCGCCCTTCCGCCGTGTGGTTGGGTTTTCTCCGGATAACCCGAAGGCACATCCCCAGTCAGGGTTTTGAGGCATGATATCATCTCAGTCACTCCCACAGCTGCCCCGAGGACAAGTCATAATGTCTGAATTCTGTGCCGATCTTTATCGCTACCGCGAACTCATCTGGGCATTAGCGCTGAAGGAACTGCGCGTGCGCTACAAGCGGTCGGTCCTGGGTTTCCTGTGGGCGCTGCTCAACCCCCTGCTGATGATGATCATTCTTACGCTGGTGTTCGGTACCATCATGCGCTTTTCCATAGACCACTACGCCATCTTTCTGCTCAGCATGCTGCTGCCCTGGACATTTTTTTCCCAGTCGCTGGCTTATGGCGTGGAATCGGTGGTGGGAAATGCGCAACTGCTGAAGAAGGTCCAGGTGGCCAAGCTGGTGTTTCCGGTGGCTGCGGTGCTGGCCAACATCATCAACTTTCTGCTTTCCCTGCTCCCGCTGGCCCTGCTAATCGTATTGTTGCGTTTCCCCCTGCATTGGACGTGGATTTATCTGCCGGTTCCCATGCTCGGCCTGATCCTTTTCACCCTGGGGACGTGTTTTCTTTTCGCCACGGCCAACGTGTTCTTTCGCGACGTGAGCCATATCGTGCAGATTATTCTGTCGGCCTGGTTCTATGTTTCTCCCATCATTTACTCCCTCGACTTTATTCCCCAGAAGTATCGTTTTTACTTTCGCCTGAACCCGATGCTGTATGTCCTGAACGGCTTTCGGCTCAGCATCTACTACGGCCTGCTGCCTAGTGTGCAATCGGTGGTCATGTCACTCGCGTGCGGCATCGGAGCCCTGGTGATCGGGTTTGGACTGTTCCGCCACTATCAGGATAGCTTTGTGTATTATGTCTGACTTCCGATGAATGGTCTTGCCCTAGAGTTCGTTGACGTGGTGCAGCGCTTCCGCGTCATCCGTGAGCGTCCAGACACTCTGCGCGAACTTTTCTCCGGTCTGCATCGCGGGTCCAACCGGACCACCTACCACGTTTTTGAAGCCGTCAAGCACGTTTCCTTTCAGATTCCTCATGGCGCCACGGTGGGCATTATCGGGCGCAACGGCTCAGGCAAGAGCACCATCCTCAAAATTATTGCCGGTGTCTACAAACCCAGCAGCGGCCAGGTTCATGTTTTTGGCAGCATCGCCCCCCTCATCGAGTTGGGCGCCGGCTTTCATCACGAACTCACCGGCCGGGAGAACATCCTCATCAATGGTCTGCTGCTGGGATTGAGCAAGCGCCAGGTCCGCGATTTGGAGCAGCAGATCATTGACTTTGCCGAGATCGGCGAATTCATTGACGCTCCCGTCAAGCAGTATTCCTCCGGCATGTATATGCGCGTGGCCTTCGCGGTAGCCACGGCGGTTGATCCGGATATTCTTCTGGTGGACGAAATCCTGGCCGTGGGCGACGCCGGATTCCGCGCCAAGTGCTTCGAACGTATTGCCAGCTTTCACGAACGGGGCAAGACTATCATTCTGGTTTCCCACGATAGCAGCCAGATCCGCGAATTCTGTGACCGGGTCCTGCTCCTGCACAATGGGGAGTTGATTGCGGATTCCCCGCCCGACGAGGCGCTGGCCCGCTACGACGAATTGATCGGCCAATCCCAGCAACAGAAAGTGCCCGCCATCCCTGAAAGATAATGTGCCGCGGCGGTCATGGCGGCGGGCTAGCGATCAGAAGCGAATCGAAAAATTCTCGTGTTGCAGGGTCAGATTGCGGTTGTAGTAAGGATCATTCACCAGGCGTTCTCCCCAGCGCTGTTTCATCAGCTCTATTTCCCGCACGTCCAGATCAAAGCCGCGGCTTGCGGACTCGTGGTGATACAGCTCAGCATGCGGCGTCCACGCAACGCGATAGCCTTTGTCCCGCACGCGCAGGCACAAGTCCACGTCGTTGAAGGCAACCTTCAGTTCCTCATCGAACCCGCCCACCGCCTCAAAGGCATCCCGCCGCACCATAAGGCAGGCGGCGGTCACGGCGGAATAATTGCGGATGCAGACGAGAGAGTCGAAATATCCCCGGCTGCGGCGCGGAAAGTACTTGTGGGAGTGCCCGGCGACCCCCTGGATGCCGAGCACCACGCCGGCATGCTGGATCCTGCCGTCCGGGTAATAAAGTTTCGCTCCCGCGATTCCCACTCCCGGAAAATGACAAAGTTCGAGCATGGCCCGCATCCACTCCGGCGAGATAACTTCCGTATCGTTATTCAACAGCAGGAGGAAATCGCCGGTGGCGTGTTGCGCTCCGAAATTGTTCAGCCGCGAGTAGTTAAATGGCTCATTGAGGCGTAGCACCCGGTGCCGCAGGGTGCTGAAGAACTTCAGGCTTTCAGGCTTGCTGCTGCCGTTATCCACAATTAATATTTCGTAATTGGGGTAATCCGTCCGGGTTTCGATGCTGTGGATGCAGCGCCCCAGCACCTCCACCCCGTCCCGGGTGGGAATGATCACGCTTATTTTTGCGTTGCCTCTGATGGTTGGTCGCACCCGATACCGATTGGGATATTCGCCATTCAGCACATGAGCCGGCAATCCCTGCCGCTGCAAGTGCTCCTGTAAGGCTCTCTGCCCCGCATCCGTGCTGTACAACTTCGCCAAGGCGGTTTTCGCGGTGGAACCGCGAGCCTTCCGCCAGTGGTAGAGAATCTCAGGAATATGGAACACGTTTGGCGTCTTCTCGACAATTCTCAGCAGCAGGTCGTAATCCTGGCTGCCGTTGAATTCGCTTCGAAGCCCCCCCGCCTCGTCCACCAGCTTCCTTCTATACAACCCGAAATGGCACACGTAATTGCAGGAGAGCGCGTATTCCGGCGACCAATCCGGCTTGAAAAAGGGTTCGCTGCGCTTCCCTTTGCTTTCCAGTTTGTCCTCATCGCTATAGATAACGTCCGCCTCGGGATGCTTCTGCAGCAGCTTCACCATCTCGTAAAGCGCCGCCGGACTGAGTTCATCGTCGTGATCGAGGAATCCGATAAATTCTCCCGTGGCCGCTTTGATCGCCAGGTTGCTGGCGGCGCTTATGCCTCCATTGCTGGGCGCCCAGACCACCTTGATGCGGGCATGGTCGCGGCTTAAAGCTTCCAGCATGGGACGGATATGCTCCGCGGTGCTGGCGTCATCGCAAATGCACAGCTCCCAATTCTCATAATGCTGCCGCTGAACCGACTGCACCGCTTGCTCCAGGTATTCTTTCGGAGTGTTGAACACCGGCAGGATGATGCTGATTGTGGGGCGATAGGAAAACTGGCGGCTGGTTTCCTGGATGATCCGGGGGGCCCAGACCGCCGCCTCATGGGCCTGATACCAGCGCTGGTAATCTTGCTGAGAAATCAGGATCCGGCTGCGCCGCGAAGCCAGCCGGCGGGCAACATGTACCAGCCGGTTGCGCCGGACGCCGACCTTTAATTCCCGGTATTTGTTCAGCATTCGCCAGCCCTTGCTGTTCAGGACCTCGGTCAATACCGAGTTCTTGACCCTGAGCGTCTCCTCGGTCTCCTGCAGCTTATCCTCCGCCCGCTGTAGTTTGCGGTTCGTCTGCTCCAGTTGCTGTCGCGCCTGGTTCGTTTCGCGGAGCAGATTGCAGACGTCGCGGGCCAGGCCGGCCAAAACCTCCGCCGGTTCGGCCGGCCTGCCCTTGCAGACAAACTGGTAATCCAGCGCCTCCTGGTCTTTTTCTACGTAGGCCACGGCTTCGTCAGGCAGCGCCTCCCGCTTCGGCCGGACCTCGCCATCAAAAATGCCGAGACGGCAGGTTTGCAGCTCCTCCATCAGGTAGCCCGCACGTGCGAACAACTCGTGCACACTCTCGCGAGTGAAGAACCGCAGGTGGGTATGGTCGAGTAAGCCCAGATTGCGATAACGAAATTCGCCCGAGAGCAGCGCCAGCCGCACGCTGCCGTGAGCGATATTAGGAATGGAAACTACAACATACCCGTTGGGCTTCAGGAAGTGCGCGGCGCGGCGCAGGGTGGCCTCAGGATCGGCCAAGTGCTCCAGAACGTCTCCAAACACCGCTACATCGAACCTGGTGTTTCCCAGCTGAGTCATCCAATCTTCGCCGCTCAGGTCCGCCTCTATCACTCGCTCACAATGTTCCGCGGCCAATCGCGCCGCTTCATGGTCTAACTCGATTCCGGTTACTCGGCAGCCATGCTCACGCAGCACTCGCGACATGTACCCGCTGGCGCACCCAAACTCCAGAACCGTCTTGTTGTCGCCAACCAGCGCCACCATCCGGGAATGGGACGTGTTGGGGTCGGTACAGTTGACCCCTTCGCCGTATTTGAACTTTTGCTTGTCCGTCATCTCTGCGCGAGGGAACCCGATCTACGGCGGCAGTGTGCGTCGTAGAGGCAGGCCGGGAAGTTAAATGTTAGCACGCGTATACGGACTTAGCATGTCCAAGCAGAGGCGACCGGCCCCGCTTTGTCCTTCGCGACATTCTTCCTTCTGGCCGCGCCCCTGAACAGGCGACAGTAAATCTCGCGAAAGCTGCGGCTGGGGTGTACAATGGCGCCAATCTTGGGCGTGTAGATGTTTCTTATTTTCTAAGGCATGGGTCGGTACTTTTGTTGCTTCCTCGACTCTATGCCTTTACCGATTTGTATCAGTTCAAGCAGGTCACGCCGGTGCGTGTCGGGTGCTTCCCCGCGGCTAAGCTGCGCGGATCTCGCATCCCGGCGCCAGCCAGCGGTCTGCTATCGCGATGCATACGGGCGAGCACCAAAAACGGATGGTTGTGGTGCTGGGCATGCACCGCAGCGGCACCAGCCTGGTTACTCGGGCGCTGCATGTGCTGGGAGTGAGTCTGGGTGACCACCTGATGCCGCCGGTGGAACACAACAACGAGAAGGGATTCTGGGAAGACCTGGACGTTAACGCCCTGAACATCGGGCTGCTCAAAACTCTGGGGCGCGATTGGCACGCCTTTACTCCACTTCTGCCCAATGAATTCTCCGGGCCGGCAGTGGTGGCATTCCAGGAGAGCGCGCTGCAAATCCTGCGCCAGAGGCTGTGCACGACCGATTGCTTCGGATTGAAAGACCCGCGAATGTGCCGGCTCTTGCCCTTTTGGCAAGATGTTTTTGTGAAGCTGCAGGTCAGGGTCAGCTATGTGGTCGTCTGCCGCAATCCCCTGAGCGTGGCTCATTCTCTGGCTAAACGCGACGGCTTCGATCTGCAGAAAGCTTGCTATCTTTGGCTCGACCACATGCTGGAAAGCCTGGTTTGGACACAAAATCGAAATCGCATTGTGGTGGAGTACGATCGCTTCCTGGCAGAACCAGCGCGACAACTGGAAAGGATGGCCCAGGCCCTTAGTCTCTCATTCGACGCTACCGGCCCTGAGGCGACCGGGTTCTTAACTGATTTTCTCGAACCATCCATGCGGCACAACCAGCATCGGCCTGAGGACCTAGAACTGCAAAAGACCCTTCCCGCTAACCTGACCGCATTGTACAAACTGCTGGCCCAACTGGGCTCTAATCCTTCGGCCTATGAGGGCCCGCAAATAGCTTCCGCCATCGCCTCTATCCGAGCACAGCACCAGGATGACTATCCCGCGCTCTACTACCTGGAAGAATGGGAGCAGAGGCACGCGCGCCTGGTCGGCGAGCGTGATAAGCGGATCGCTGAACTCTGTGCCGCGCTTACGGCACGGCAGGCGACTATCGGCAGCCTGCAGAATGAAGTTTCACGCATGGATTCTCAGCTCAGGATGATCTGCTCATCGCGTGCTTGGAAGATGGCCCGCGTCTTGCGCAAGCTCGCATTGCCCTTCAAACGGCTGGTAGACTGGCCTTCTCTGAAATCCCTCCGCCTGTAATCAGAGTCGCTATCGTAAGCACTTGAAGCCATCAGGTCGCGTACATACGAACTGACGATAATGACGCGGGTCAACTCGTATCGCGCGTTTAATTGCCGGCTGCAAACGCAATTCGTGGGGCAATTCTCAAATAGCTACGTCTGCGGGAAATCATTAAAATAAGAGCTGCTTGGCGCGCCTTGGCCATTGTTCTGCCGTAACCGCAAAAACCATGAAAATCGCCATCCTGGGTACCCGCGGCATCCCCGCCCGTTACGGCGGCTTCGAAACCCTGGCCGAGCAACTGGCGAATCGCTTGGCGGAGCGCGGCCATCGGGTCACCGTCTACTGCCGGCGTCCTTTTACTCGCCCGGATGACGTGCTGCGCCCGGGCGTGACCCGTGTCATCCTGCCTACCATTTCCCGCAAACACTTTGACACCATCTTCAGCACACTTCTTTCCGTCTTCCACGTCGGTTTCAGCAACGCCGAGGCGGTCCTGCTCTGCAACGTAGGCAACAGTCCGCTGGCCTGGGTTCCGCGTTTGCTGGGCAAGCCGACGGTTCTGCACGTGGACGGACTGGATCGCAAGCGCAAAAAGTGGAAATGGTTTGCTCGCCAGTACCTGCTGTTCTGCGAATTTCTCGCCGCCTATACCCCTACCCGCTTGCTCACCGACGCGGTCACCATCCGCGATTACTATTTACAGCGCTATGGCCGGGATTCCTCTATGATCGCCTACGGCGCCGAGGTGCCGCAGTTGCCGCAGGTTCCCTGGCACGAGCACGATTTCAATATTCTCCAGCGCCGCTACATCCTTTTCGTCTGCCGTCTGGAGCCGGAAAACAACCCGGAGCTGGTGATCCAGGCCTATGGCCGGCTGAGAACGGATTGGCCCCTGGTGGTGGTGGGCGACAACAAGTACACGCCCGGGTACGTGGACGATCTTAAGGCGATGGCCGGGTCCAATGTCCGCTTTGTGGGCGCCGTTTATGGGTCGCGCTATTGGGAACTGCAAAACAACGCCGGCCTGTTCGTCTCCGCTTTCGAGGTCGGCGGCATCCATCCCTCGCTGGTGGAGGCCATGGCCGCGGGCAATACCCTGCTCTACCTGGATACAATGGAAAACCGTGAAGCGGTGGGCGATTCCGGCGTGGCTTTCCGCGCCGAACCTGGCGAACTCGCTGCCGCCATGCAGCGGCTGCTCGATACTCCCCAATCACGCGAGGAGTTGGCACGCAAGGCCCGGGCGCGCGCTGTTGAGCTCTATTCCTGGGAACACATCGTGAGTCAGTACGAGCGGCTCTTTTGCGAGCTCGCCAACCTCGGCCCCTTGCCCGCTGACGCCGAATTGAACGTGGATCGCACTGGGGGAGGCGACGTCGTTTGACGGCCCGGTCAACCAGGATAACGGAACCAGAGTGATGGGAAACAGCGCCGCCGCGAAGACTAGTCAGCAATTGCCGGCCCCCAGCGTGGTCCTGTTTGTCCTCGAAACCTGCCTCTGGTTCGGCATTGTGGCTGGGCTGGCAGAGCGCCTTTTGTACCCTTTGTTTCCCCGCCCCATTGGGGGAAATGACCTATGGTATGACGCTCTCGCCGATCTGCTCCTGTTCTTGGCGCTGGCTGTTTTTATTCTGATACTGGGCCTTGTTGCCGGACGTGGCCGCCTGAAGACGATTGCGTTTTTCTTCTGCGCCGGATTGTTTGCCCTGGATTGTCTGTTCGTGGTCTGGCCGCCGGTTGGACATCGTCTGGGACAGATGGCGCTCCTGAGCGGCGGCGCGTTGCTGATCGCCCTCGTCGCCACCGCCCTGCTCTGGCGCTTTCCTTCCTCTCTAAATGCCTTCGGCAGGACCACTCTTCCCTTGCTGCTGGTTTATGTCGTTCTCTTTCTGGGGGGCAGCGCCTGGTGGGAAAGTCATAAGGAGAGCGTCAGCACGGCCGCACTCCGCGCGCGCACCGGCTCCCCTGACGTGCTCCTCATTATCATGGATGCCGTTGGGGCAAACCACCTGTCCACCTATGGCTATGGCCGCGCCACCAGCCCGCACCTGACCGAACTCGCATCCCATGGCTTGCTGTTCGAGAAAGCTGTGGCTCCTTCCTCGTGGACTCTGCCCGCCCACGCCTCCATGCTCACCGGCCGCTTGCCTACCGAACATCACGCGGGGGAGTACAACTGGCGCCTCGACGATCGCTTTCCCACGCTGGCCGAAGCCTTTCAGCATGCCGGCTATCGCACCGCTGGCTTCTCAGGCAACACCCTTCTGTTTAACCGGCGGGTGGGGCTGGCTCGCGGCTACCTCCACTTCGAGGACGGAAGCCTGCTGGAACGCCTGTTGCAGACCACTCTGGGCCAGCGTATCCAGACCCGCCTTGTCCGCGCCAACCTCATTGACAACCTCGCCGGCCGCCAGGACGCGCGCGAAATCAGCCAGGACGCACTGCGCTGGATGCGCCATGAGTCAGCACCTTTTTTTGTCACCATCAACTATTTCGACGCCCACGAGCCTTTGCTCCCTCCATCCTCTTACTTTCACCGCTTCTCCACTCTGCGAGTTCCGCTCAGGGGACAGTACAACTGGCCCGGGGATATTCAACTCCCGCCTAACCAGGTGAAGGCTGAGGTGGACGCTTACGACGCTTCCATCGCTTACATTGACCAGCAGATCTCGGATCTGTTCAAGCAACTCGAGGCGGCCGGCCTGCTGAAAAACACGATTGTGGTCGTCACCTCTGACCATGGCCAGGAATTTCAGGAACACGGATTCATGTTCCATGGCAAGGGACTGTACTGGAACCTCCTGCATGCACCGCTCCTCATCAGTTGGCCGGGACATCTGCCCGGCGGCGAGCGCATTCCCACTCCCGTTGCGCTTCAGTCACTGCCCGCCACCCTGCTGACGATGGCCGGAGTTGCAGATGACCCCTTCCCCGGACCGTCGTTGACCGAGCTGTGGGGTACGCCCGTATTGGCGCAGAACTGGCCCGCTCCGATTTCGGAATTGGCGGAAATGGGGAGGCCACGCTTTCCCAGCTATTACGGTCCCATGAAGTCTGTGGTTACCCCGCAGTGGCACTATGTGCAGGGCGGAAAGTCGGGCCAAGCGCTGTATGCCTGTTGCGACGACGAGCAACGCGACCTGGCCTCTACCGCGCTGGGAGCGGCGGTCAGTTCCACCTTTGGCCAGCTGTTGCAGGAAAATGAGCCGGTCTCCTCGGAAGGATTTCGAGCGGCCCTCCGCCGCCAGCTTCTGCACAGCGCTTTGCAGCGTCCGGGTGAGGCCCCGGTCAGCGGCCGGCAAAAGCCCGCCAACCGCCAGCGCATGAATGATCAGTTACACGCCTTGGGTTACGTTCCCTGAAGATGCATGGGTGCGAGTTCGCAAGCTGAACGGTCTAACGTTTAGACTCGGGCACGTACCCGAGAGCCTTCAGATAATCATTTATTCTCTGTCGCTCGGCAGGACCGTTGGCTGGGTTCTGCATTCCATTTGCCTCCGCTTCTACGCGCTGCAAGTCGCCTCGCAGCATCTCTGTGACAGCCGGGTTGGCGTTAGACAGGTTCTGCTTTTCGGCGCTATCGCCTCCCCAGGCAAACAATTCTTCCCCCTTCTTGCCGCCTGCGATCAAATGCCACTTGGAGGTAACAACTGACACCAGGGCGCCGGAATAATTCGGCGCGTTCGGATCCTGGTACATCTGAGCCACTTCGGATACCGGGTCAGGCCAGGCGGACTGCGCAACGCCAGTCCAGCTCAGGTTCATGGCTGGACCGAAGAACTGACCAGAACTCGCGCCGGTCAGTGACAGCAGGGTGGGCGCCAGCCACGTCATCGAAGCCGGCCGTTCCACTGCGGTACGCACGGGTATACCCGGCCCCACCATGATAAGCGGCACATGAATCAGTTCCCGATACAAGCTGTT
>Ga0075271_10000012_pt1 | contig 19236 bp, 21 predicted proteins | sample SF_Rice_5C_0N_30_FD_69775 | JGI IMG/M metagenome (GOLD analysis project Ga0075271, IMG submission 69775) | Rice paddy soil microbial communities from Twitchell Island, California, USA - SF_Rice_5C_0N_302 | ecosystem: Environmental > Terrestrial > Soil > Paddy field/soil | place: USA: Twitchell...
AAATTGCGCGGAGTGGAGAAGGTCATGGCCGGTACCATAGCCTTCAGGTGGGGAGGACTCTCCACCGCCGCCAGCCACTGCACCGCGCCCGGATAGGACAGCCCGAAGGTGCCTATGTTGCCATTTGACCAAGACTGGCGCGCCGCCCACTCGATGGTGTCATAACCGTCGCGGCCTTCATTCTGATAGGCGGCAAACTCGCCCCCCGAGCCATAGCGGCCGCGCACGTCTTCCACCACCACCGCGTACCCGCGCTCCACCGCGTGGCGGAACGTGGTGTAAGTTTTCAGCGCCTCTTCTTTATCGTAGGGAGTGCGGTAGACCAGGGTGGGGAAGCGGCCATTCCGCCGCGGACGCAGGACATCGGCGCGCAGCACCACTCCGTCCCGCATGGGTACGGCTACATTCTTTTGCAGCACGGATTCGGGGGGCGCGGCAGCGGCGAGTGCCGTCGCCAATGAAAGCAGGAGCAGGGTCCCGGAGAGCTGTTTCATGGGAAGCGCGTAGCCTAACACTTGCGCACACAAGCGCACAATACTTCTACCGCGCTGACGCGGAGCTCATCGCCCGTGCCTGGCGACTGGCCCACAGCCAGTTCAGGAAGGCGATCAGCGTAACCACCGCCAGGACATAGAAGGAGCCACGTTGCATGGCGGTCAGGAACACCATACACATGCCAATCCCAATCACGGCCAGCACCGGGCCGCCAGGCAGTCGGAAGCGCGCCTCGCCGGGCGCGCGGCGACGTAGAACAATCAGGGCCGCGCATACGATTCCGTAATAAAACAGCCGGGCAACAGCCGACAGCACTACATTCCACTGGAAGCTGCCCGTGAAGGCCAGCACCCACAGTAGCACCGCAAAAACAACGATGGAAACGTAGGGAGTACGAAAGCGCCGATGAATGGCGGCGAACACCTGCGGGAAGTCCCCCTGCTCGGCCAGGGCGAAGGTGAGCCGGGGCGTGTTCAAGATCATGGAAGCAAGATAGCCGTAAACTGAGAGCAAGGCGCCAAGAGTTATGAACGAAGTGCCCACGCCCCCCATGAAAACACGTGCCGCCGTGGCCAGGGGCCTATCGCCGGCAGCAGAGTTGGCCAGTACTCCCATCACCACCACCTGCACCAGGGTGTAGATAACAGTGCAAGTCGCCAGAGCGGCGACCAGCGCCAAAGGGGCATCGCGGCGCGGGTCTTTGGCTTCCCCCATCGGCAGCAACGCGCCTTCGAATCCGCCATAGGCGAAGACCATCAGCAGCATGGCATCCAGCCACGAACCGCTTCCCGTGTTCGCAATTCCAAGATGGACAGGCTGATGGCGGCCCATGAGGTAAATGCCGCCAATGACTATGAACACCAGCAGCGGCAACAGTTTGGCCACCGTGAACACGTTGCTGAGTTGCGTGCCCGCATTCACCCCCACGTAGTTAATGACGGTCAGCATGCCGATGAGCGCTGTCAGCACGAGTACCCGCGACAGCGGCGCCTGAGCGTGCACCCAGAATTCAGCCAGGTAAATGACGAACAGGTTGGCATTGGCCGCCGCTGAGGCCAGCCGTACCAGCCACGTCAGCCAGCCCATCAGGATGCCGGTGAAGCGCCCAAAGGCCACGCGGGCATACAGGTAGGGGCCTCCGCTGGCGGTGAAGCGCGAGGCTACTTCCGCGAAACAGAGCATGATAATGCCGCTGAAAACCGCGGCGGCGATCCACGCCACGGGGCCGGCGCTGCCCAATTGGCGGGTAATCAAGGACGGCAGGCCAAAGATGCCGCTGCCGATAATGGAGTTGACCATGAGCGCGGCCAGGCTCCAGCGCCCAATACTGCGGACCAAGCCCCCGCGCGCGGGCCTCGCGCTCTGCACAACAGGGGTTGTAACACAAATCAGCTAAAAGGCTTACGCAAAAAGTCGCGGCGAGCTGGGAGGGTAAGAATCTAGCCGGCGCGAAGGGTGCAACCTGCGCTTGAAAGCCACCCCTCTAAGCCCCCATACGGCTCCCCAAGGGGAGCTGAAGGAGGCTCGCGGTGGGACTATTCCTGTGGTTGTTTTTTGTGCTGGTGGTGCTGTGGCTGATTTTCTGGCTGGCGGTGCACGTTACTTCGGGACTCATCCACCTGCTGCTGGTGGTGGCGGTGATCTCGCTGATTCTGCATTTTGTACGCGGACCACGGCGCTCTGCGGTCTGAACCGCCCGGCGGTGCCCGGGCAAGCTGCCGCACGGTTACTTCCGGTTCCCGGCAACGACAAAATGTTGCCCGGAAATGCCCGCTGGGAGCGGTTTCGCCGGAAGTAACCTACTATTACCAAGGCTCATGGACACAGGACATCTGGCTGCTGAACCCTGGGGAGTGAGAACGTAAGCTGGTCTTCTTGCAGCGTGCGCTACACCTGCGGGAGAAGGGAACAGGGCCACATGGACGAAGTGACAGCTCGCATTGAACGCGTAGCGGAAGACCTGCGGGTCATTCAACAAGAACTGAATTTAGCCGCTATGCAGGCGCCGCCCGATCCGGAGGAGGAACCAGTCAGCGCGGACGCGCTGGAAACCCTCAAATCAGCCCTGGACCAGATGCGCCATTTTCTCTGGTTTTACTGTCAGGTGGTCAACCAGGAATCTGACCTGCGTGAAAAGCTGCGCCAAGCCTTGCGCCAGGACGGGGACACAGAAACCGATACCGCTTCCGCTATTGACCGGTTAGCGCGCGCCGCCGATCGCGCCTTTTTCCGTTATCGCCTCAACGGGAAAAAACCGAACTAAATTGTGTAATTGAGTAATTGTGCAATCGGGAAATTGGGCACAGCCGTGACTCCCCATCAATCGCTCAGTTACCCGATTACCCAATCCTTAGGCTCCCACGCTCTGCAATTGCGCCACCCCAGGAAGGAAGCGCATGGGGATGTCGCGCGAGGTGAGCAGGCCGGGCTTGGCCTCCAGCAGTGCGGGTACGCAATTCACCGCAATCGCCGCGGTGGCCAGGTCGCCATGGATGCCACCGGGGATGGCCAGTGTGAGGTCGGGCACGCCGCTGATCTCAATCGCGTCCACCGGCTCAGAAGCGCCGAGGTACATCTCCAGCTCCAGGCGCACGCTTTCTTGCCCGTCGCCCATGCCGCGGGCCACCTGGCGCACTCCCTTGACGCGGCCGGGGGCGACCTCCAGAAACTCGCTGCGAACCACTTCCTGCGCCACCACTGGTTCGATAGTTTCCTCGATGATATCCACCTCCAAGCCCAGCGAGTCGGCGATCATGGCAGCAGACTCCGGCAACCCGTGGTGCTTGATAACGCCGGCTGACACCTGCGCCTGGAATTCCTCCACCGTCATGCCCGCGCCCACTTTCTTCTGCAGGGGGAGGCGGCGCCGCGATGCGTCTACCACCCGCCGCACCTTCACCCGCCGCACCTCTTGGCAAGCGGTAGAGAGCGTGAGCACCAGCTTGTCCATGGCGAAGCCGGGATTAACGCCCGTTCCCAGCAGCGCCACCCGGTGCTCGCGCGCCTTCCGGTCAAGTTGCTGAGCCAACTCCGGATGCTTGCGAAATGGATAGGCCAGTTCTTCACAGGTGGAAACGACATGGCTGCCGGCCTGCAAGCAGCCCAGAAGCTGGTCGGAAACCTGAGTGAGATAAGACGACGTGGTGTGTACAACTACGTGGGCGCCAGCCCGCAAAACGTCGCGCGCGTCGCCCTGAATCACAACTCCCAAGTCTCGATCCGCGCCAACAATGCGGCCCAGGTCTTTGCCCATTTTTCCCGGGTCCAGGTCAATGGCCCCGACCACTTGGATCTCAGGCTTTTGCAGCATCAGGCGCACGATTCCAGCTCCGATGGGCCCTACTCCGTACTGGATGACGCGAATCTTATGAGTCGCCAACAAGACCTCCACCCCCGCGACGGGAAGGTCCGGGGAAAACCTCATATTACATGATGGTGGAAGGTGGTTCAGTGACGCTAGACACCAGATTCTGAGTTCAAAACCCAGAGCCGCCGTGCTTGTCCGTAGAATTCCTTACGCACACCTACAGATTGACGCGCCGCATGCCCTCGTCGGGGTAACGTGCGCCGGCAGCCACTCCCTGGGGCGCCGCTTTTTCAATGCGGGCCAGGTCGTCTGTGCTCAGCTGGATGCTCGCTGCTGCGATGTTTTCTTCCAGATACTTTTGCCGTTTGGTGCCGGGGATGGGAACAATGTCCTCGCCCTGCGCCAGGAGCCAGGCCAATGCCAATTGCGCAGGTGTGCACTTCTTCTCTTTGGCCAGGTTCTGCACTTGTTTTGCCAGGTCCAGATTGCGCTGCAGGTTCTGCTGCTCAAAGCGCGGGCTGCGGCGGCGCCAATCATTCGGCGCCAGATCGTCCAGGCTCTGGATCTTGCCCGTCAGGAAACCGCGTCCTAGCGGACTGTAGGCGATAAAGGTGACGCCCAGTTCGCGGCAAGTGGGGATAACCTCCGCTTCCGGGTCGCGCGTCCACAAGGAATACTCGGTTTGCAGAGCGGCAATGGGGTGGACTTTGTGGGCCCGGCGAATTGTTTGCGGCGCTGCTTCAGACAGCCCGAGATAGCGCACTTTACCTTGTTCCACCAGACGCGCCATAGCGCCGACGGTTTCTTCGATGGGTACGTTGGGGTCAACCCGGTGCTGGTAGTAAAGGTCAATGGTGCTTAGACCCAGACGTTTCAGGCTGCTCTCGCAGGCCTGCTGCACGTACTCGGGGCGCCCGTTGATGTCGGCCCAGCCTCCATCCGGGGTGCGGACGTTGCCGAACTTGGTTGCCAGAAAAGCCTTGTCGCGGCGGTCGCGAATAGCATTGCCCACCAGTTCTTCGTTGTGGCCCATGCCGTAGGCATCGGCGGTGTCGAGAAAATTGAGGCCGAGTTCCAGGGCGCGGTGAATAACCTCTATCGATTCCTGGTCATTGCGCGGGCCGTAAAACTCCGACATTCCCATACATCCCAGGCCGATGGCGGAAATCATGACCGGGGTGCTATCCAGGCGGCGATACTGCATGGCGGTTTTTCCCTGAGAGCTCATTCCATTACCCCTTATCAGGATTCTGATGCCTTGAAAATGCGGGGGTTGCAATTTTCCAGAAATGCTCGAATAACGTTCTGGCGGCGTTGACGGGTGGGCCTACCCGCTGATTTTTCCCGCGATTATGGTTTTCTGCACTTCGCCACCGGGTCCGAGAATGATGATATCGGCATCCCCTCCCGCCGCTACAACGCCTTTCTGCGTCTCTCGGATCACCGCGGCCGGGTTCGCGCTTGCCAACTGAACGGTTTCCTGGAGCTTCCAGCCGGCAAATTGCATGGCGTTGCGCACGGCCTGATCCAGGTGGAGCACGCTTCCGGCTAACTTGCCCTTGCTGGTGCACTCCTCGCCTTTGAGTTCGACCTCAAACGACCCCAGCCGATAACGGCCTTCCGGCATGCCGGTAGCACTAATGGCATCGGTGATTAGAACAGCGGTATCCTGTCCCTTCACCTGCAAAAAGAGTTGCACGATGGCGGGGTCAACGTGGATGCCATCGGCGATGATCTCAGCGGTGACGTGCTGATCAGTCAGTATTGCCCCTACAAGTCCGGGCTGGCGATGGTCCAGCGGACGCATGGCGTTGAAGGTATGAGTAGCATGGCGCGCGCCCGCGCGGATTGCCGCCCTTGCCGTTTCCAGGTCGGCATCGGAGTGGCCCAGGCTGCAGCAAACGCCCCGCCGCGAGGCTTCCGCCACCAACTCCATTGCTCCTTCTAGTTCCGGGGCGATAGTCATGATTTTGATATGGCCGCGCGCCGCCTGCCAATAACTGTCAAATCGCGAGAGCGTGGCAGGCAGAAGGTATTCCGGCGGGTGAACCCCGCGCCGGGTGTGACTAAGGAACGGTCCCTCCAAATGAATGCCTAGCGGGCGGGCGCGGACACCTGCTTTATCTTCCGGCGGGTTTTCAATGCAGTTCGCTAGCCATTCCAGAGCCCGCAAGATATGGTCCTCGGGCGCGGTCACTGTCGTCGGCAAATATGCGGCTACGCCATGCCGTGATAAAAAGGTTTCAAAACGAGTGAGGCCTTCGCTGCTGGGCTCCATCACATCGTGCCCCAGTCCGCCGTGGATGTGGATGTCCAGGTAAGCGGGAGCCAGCACCGCGCCGGAAAAATCGAAGCTGCGGCAGCCGCGGGGAAGCTCCCGAACTGCCCGCGAAGTAACCTCCACAATCTTTCCGCCGTCCAGCAACAGCAACGGTTCCTCGATGCACTCCCGAGGCGTGAGCAGGGCGGAAGCAGTAAGGGCAATCATGTACTTAGCCGCATTGTAACGGAAGCAGTCAGTAGTCAGTAGTCAGGAGTCGGGAGCCAGTAGTTAGGAGTCATTTCCGGTTCGGTAAACAATCCTCGGGCGCAGCCGCAAAGAGAGCTCGCGAGAGCGGAGGTGAAGTGTGCAAGCTCATTCCACCCGCTGACTCCCGACTCCTGACCCCTGACTCCTGGTTTTTAATGCGCCGCTACCGCCGCGCCTTTGTGTTTTGGCTTTCGCATCAGCAGGATGAGGGGGGTGACCACCAGGAACAGAATTCCCAGCAGGAAGAATGCGGAGTTGAAGGAAATCATGGAGGACTGGCGCGCGATCATGCCGAATACGGCGGCATAGGCCTGGTGGGTGGCGGTGGCAAAATCCATTCCCTGCGACATGAAACCGGAGCGCGCGGCACTAATCATCTGTCGCGTGGTCATGTCGAAGGCGGTCACGTGCGTGATCAGATCGTTAATGTGGATTTGTGTGTCCCGCGCCACAATGGTGGTGGCTCCGGCGATGCCTACGCTGCCTCCGAGATTCCGCATCACATTAAAGATGCTGGTGGCATTGCCCATTTGCTCCTTGGGAATGGGGTCATGCGTGGCGGTGGTCAGGGGAACGAAAATAAAACCCAGCGCGAACCCCTGGATGAATTGCGGCCAGGCGATATCCCAGTATCCGGCATTCAAGTTGAGATGGGAGAGGGCATACATGCTGAAGGCGGCGCCCAGCAGTCCTCCGGTCAGCAGCTTGCGGGCTTCAAACTTCGACAGCAAGGCGCCGACGATGGGCATGGCGATGAACGATCCCAGTCCGCGCGGCAGCATGGCCATGCCCGCATTCAGTGCGGGATAGCCCAGCAGAGTCTGCAGCAAGATGGGAATAAGCACCATGCTGCCATAAAGCCCAAAACCCAGCGTGGTCATTAAAAAGACACCTGTGGCGTAGGTGCGCACGCGGAATATTCGCAGGTTGACCACGGGATGCCAGTCCAGCAGTTCGTGAATCACGAACAGCGACAATCCGACGGCGGCCACAATGGCCAAAATGAGGATGAAATGCGAGCCAAACCAGTCGTCCTCCTGGCCTTTATCGAGCATAACTTGCAGCGCGCCGATTCCGACCGCCAGAAAGCCGATACCCCAGTAGTCCACGCCGCCGGCCCGGCGCTTGATGTAGGCGGGATCGAAGATGAACAGCTTGGACATGATCAGCCCGGCGATGCCTACCGGCAGGTTGATGTAGAAGATCCAGCGCCAGCTATAACTGTCGGTGATCCAGCCTCCCATCACCGGGCCCAGCATGGGGGCAACCACGATGCCCAAGCCCCAGAAAGCCATGGCCTTACCGCGCTCCTCGGGCGGAAACGCCTCCAGCATGATGGCCTGGGAAAGGGGCTGCAGGCCGCCGCCGCAGGCGCCTTGCAGCACACGAAAAATAATCAAAAAGGGCAGGTTGGGCGCCACGCCGCACAGCACGGAAGCGAGGGTGAAGCCGGTGATGGAGGTCATCAGCACGCGCTTGCGGCCAAAGTGATTGGAGAGCCACCCGGTCAGAGGCAGGACGATGGCATTAGCCACCAGGTAGGAGGTGAGCACCCAGGTAGCTTCGTCCACAGTTGCCGAGAGATTGCCGGCAATGTGGGGCAGAGAAACGTTCACCACCGTCGTGTCCAGCACCTCCATGAAGGTGCCCAGCATCACGGCGACGGAAATGAGCCAAGGATTGACGTAGGGCTGAGCCTTGGATGTCTGATTGCCGTTGGCCATGTTACTTCGTGAGCACGGTTGGCACCACCGACATGCCCGGCCGTAGCAGGTGCTGCGGGTCCTGACCTTTTTCGAACACGATCTTCACCGGTACGCGCTGCACGACTTTGACGTAGTTGCCGGTGGCGTTTTCTGGCGGCAGCAGGCTGAAGCGGGCGCCGGTGGCGCCGCCGATGCTGTCCACATGGCCCTTGTAGGTGCGGCCGTAAGCGTCCACTTCGATGCTGGCATGCTGGCCGGGGTGCATGTTCTTAAGTTGCGTTTCCTTGAAGTTGGCGGTTACCCAGACGTCCTCCAAATTAACCAGGGCGAGCACCGGCTGGCCCGGTTGGATTACCTCGCCCGGCTCCACGGTCTTCTTGCTGACTATGCCGGTCTCGGGGGCGCGAATGACGGTGTATTGCAGGTGGAGTTCGGCCTGCTGCAACGTCGCTTTCAGGCGGGCCACATTGGCCTCAGCCGAGCTGGCTTTGGCGCGGGTAATGGCCACCTGCTGGGGCACGGTCTGGGCGCCCTGCAGCATGGCCTCAGCCTGGGCCACGTGGCTCCGCGCGTTGGCCACGGCCGCGCGGGCCGCGTCCACGCTCGCGGCAGCCTGCTGTTCCGTGGTCACTGCCGTGTCGTAGCGCTGCTGCGGAATTTCATCTTTCTTGATGAGCTGAGCAAAGCGGCGCACGTCATCGGCTGCCAACTTGTATTGGGCCTCGGCCTCCCGCAGCCTAGCCTGGCTTGCGGTTACTTCCTGCTGCGCTGCCCGCAGGCTGGCTTGGGCGTTGCTGAGGGTGCTGGACGTGGTGGCGTGAGTGAGTGGCACCCCGGTGCGCGCCGCCTGAAGAGTTGCCATCGCATCCTGCAATTCGGCGCGGGCGCGGTCCACAGCTACCTGGTAGTCGGTGGGGTCCAGTTGCACCAGCACCGCACCCGCCTCCACGTACTGGTTATCGTCCACATTCACTTTTTCCACCGTTCCTCCCACGCGCGCGCTGATGGGCACAATATGGCCATCGATTTGCGCGTCGTCGGTGGACTCTCGCGCCGAGTAGTAGCTCCACACTGCGTACCCTGCAGCAACAAGAAGAATGAGGATGGCGAGCACTACCCACTTGGCGCGCGTGTGAGCGCGAAAATAGCCTTGGGTGCGGCCTCCGCGTTCCGGTGGACCAGCTTCCTCTGGCCAGGGCTCCCGTGGCGCCGATTCTGCCTCGATCGGCGGCTTGGCGGTAGTTTGCTGATCGGCCACTTACTGTCCTCCCAAGAATTTCTTCAAAGCCTGTTCCGCAATGCCCAGGGCGCGGGCCAACGAAAGCTTGGCCAGGTTATGCGCGAACAATGCGGAAATGTAATTTTCGTTAGCCGCGGCCAGAGCTTCCTGGGCCTGCACCACTTCGATGGTGTCGGTAACTCCGGCGGCAAAGCGGTCGCGCGCCTGCCCCAGCTGCTGGGTGGCCAGGTCCACGGAGCTCTTGGCCACCTTCACCTGATCGGCGGCGGTGTTCAGATCCAGGAAAGCGGTACGCACCTCATACTCGATGCGCCCGCGCATGTCTTCCAGTTGCGCCCGCCGCTGTTGCAGTTGCGCGTCTGCCTGCAACTGGTCGGCGTGTACCTTGCCACCCTGAAAGACGGGTATCTTCAGAGCCGCCGCGGCCGTGAAGGTGCCATGCGAAGTGGTGGGCCGATTACCAATGTCCCCGTAATCCCCGTCAAAACTGAGGGACGGCAGGCGCTCATCATTGGCGGCTTTCTTGGCCATTTCAGCCGCATGGAGCAGGCTTTGCGCGCTGCGATAATCGGCGCGCGAGCGGAAAACCTCATCAAGCGCCTGCTGCAATGTAATCGGCGGAGCGGGAGTGAAAGGCATTGTGTCTGTCAAATTAAAGGCCTGTTCGCCCGGCAGCCCAATAGTGCGTGCCAGAGCGAGCTTCTGTTTTTGGAAATCGTTTTCCACGGCCAGCAAACGTTGCTGCTGTGCCTGCATTTCCACCTGGCTGCGCAGCACGTCGATGGCTGCCGCCAGGCCGGCATTTTTCATGTCCGTTGTCTGCTGGTACACCGCGGCGGCGGTTTGCAGTTGGGCGCGAACCGCATCAATGCGGGCCGCACTGGCCACAGCCTGCATATAAGAGCCGCCTACCACCAGCACCACTGTGTCGCGCGCGTCCTGATAGCTGTAGCGCGCCGCCTTGAGCGCGTCTGAACGAGCCCGCAAGCTATTCAAGGAATTGAAATCCAGAATTCGCTGGGAAAAATAGCCGCGGGCGTCGAACACCTCGAACGGCCCTACAATCGCCGGAATTCCCGGAATAGGTGGTATACCGAAAGTTGCCAGATTCACCTGCTCGGCAAGGTAACTGGTACGGGTGGTAATGTCAGGAAGCAGACGGCTGCGGGCCGCGAGGCGCGCCCCCTCTGCCTGCCGCTGGCCCTGATGGGAAAGCAGCAGGCCCAGGTTGTAGTGCAAACCGCGTTGGATGGCGTCCTGTAAGGAAAGACTTAATACCCCGGGCACGGCCTTTTGCGGTGCGCTGCCTAAAAATGGATTCTGCGCGCTGCTTCCGGTGATGGCTGGTGGGAGTTGGGTCGCGCCCGTCATCGCTGAGGAAAATGTGGAAGAAACAGCGCCGCCGCTTTCCATGGTCACGGTTTGGGCTAGCACCGGGGTGGACAACACCAACACGCTGGAGAGGGCAAGCACAACCGCCCAGCGATTTGCGCTTTTCTGTTGGTTCGCCCTGGTCACGTCGCCCCATGGCGACAAAATCACACTCCCTTTCCCTTCAACTCTCACTATGGTTTTGCCTCTTCCACAACAGTGTAGGCCCGACACCCTGATTTCTGGAATGTTTCCGCCACACTAGCGCCGCAGACCACTCAAGGTCGCGTCTTCCTTCTGCAATGCTTACGGGGAAAACGACGGACTGCTCCGCATCCCAGAGCCCCATTCTGCGCAAGATTACGCCCCGGGCCCGGCGATGAACCTTATTCGATGAGCAGATGCCGCGCGAAGTCGCACAGATGTATGTGGTTTAGCTGCTATTCTCGAGGCCGGCGCCTTTTGAATGTGCCAGCAGCTCTTGAACGTGCCAGCACGCTTACAGTGGCCTGGATCACCTGGCCCCTTGGGCTGACAGGGTGCAATCAGTCTGGCGAATTTGCCGGCTGATAGTACGCCGAATGCTATAATTTTCTCCAGCAAGAGTACCGCACGACAGCAAGTGCGGGGTCTGGCGTGCCCTTAAGAATTGTTTGGCACAGCACGCTACCAACTGCCGATCGCGTGTTTGCATCCTGTCGGGGAGTGGCTCAGCCTGGTAGAGCACCTGGTTCGGGACACGGTGGAAATCCATTGATTCGGCGTCGCTTAGCTACAAAAATCCACCCCAAAACCCACGTCGGTTAGTCCCTGGCAAGCCTCGCCTGAGCTGTTGGATCTGCTGCGGCAGCACAATCCCATACTCCGACCGCAGACCGCATACCTGATTCGCCAGTTGCGTGCGCGCACTCACCAACCGGCTCCGTACCCGGTACAAGCACTGGATGTCCTGCTGTCCGACCGACTTCGCCGGTACGAATCGCATATGCGGCCGCCTCACTGCTTCGCAGATCGCTTCCGCATCGTTGGCAACGTTCTTGTTGGATTTTACGTAGGGCTTTACGAACTGCGGGGCGATCAGCCGGACCGTGTGGCCCAGGCGGCTCAACTTTCGCGCCCAGTGGTGTGCGCCTCCGCACGCTTCCAACCCCACGGCAGGTTCGCGAAGAACGGAGCCACTTCGTCTCGTTGGAGGCTTCGCCGCAATACGACCGCACCTTGATCGTCCACCCCATGCACCTGAAACACGCGCTTGGCAATGTCCAGCCCAACCGTCGCTACCTTCATGAACCGCCCTCCTCGATGGAATCAGCAGCTCCGCTGCTGCCTACATTCTTTCATCGGGATGGGGCATTCCATTAGATCAGGGGTTTTCCCATGCTGATACCGGCTGTGAGAGCGCTTCGCAAGGCGTACTGGTCAACATTACTTCTCAGCGGCCCGTCGGACCGCTAGCCCAGGGCAAACGCCTCGGGTGCTGTCGGCTTAAGGGAAGTCGAGCGGCTGCTGGGGCGCGTTATGGGTGGCAGGGAGGGCCACGTCGGTTTACAACCTGCCGCGGCCTGATTGTCAAGGGGGATGATGGGGTCCAATTAGGGAACACAAAAATATTGCTTCACAAACGCGCGTTGCTTTATTCCGCTCGAATGTGCGGTTACGCCGTTTGCGACACGTGGAAGCCGCTGAGGCGTGATTTCAGCGCCTCTAATAGCTCATTCATGCCCTGGCCGGTTTTTGCGGACACTTCAACTATTCGCATGCCGGGACGGACACGCTGGATGTTGCCGCGCATCAGTTCCGCGTCGAACTCGACCGCTTGAGACAGGTCGCGCTTGGTAATCACCGCCACGTCAGCCGTATTGAAGATGGTGGGATACTTGAGCGGCTTGTCTTCGCCCTCAGTGGTCGAGACCAGCACCATGCGGAGCTCTTCGCCCAGGTCATAGCTGGAAGGGCAAACCAGATTGCCAACGTTTTCCAGAAAAAGGAAATCAAGCTGATCGAGATCCCAGCCCACCAGCGCCTGCTCGACCATGGCGGCATCGAGGTGGCAGACAGTCCCAGTGGTGATCTGTTTGACCAGTGCCCCCGAGCGCGCCAGGCGAGCGGCATCATTTTCCGTGGCCAGGTCGCCCACCAGCGCTGCCACGCGGTGGTCGGGCTGTAATTGTGCGAGCAACTTCTCCAGCAGCGTGGTTTTGCCCGCGCCAGGGGCGGAAACCAGGCTGACGACGCACACACCCGCCTGGCGAAATGCTTCGCGCAGCGCCCGCGCGCGCACATCATTTTCCTTCAGAACCTTTCTCCGGACCTCCACCAGCCTAGGCTCGCTGCTCATACCTGTACCTCTGATGGAACGATTTCTATGCCCGTGATCTCCAGTTCAGCCCCGCGAACAACACGGGAGTCGAGGCCGCGGCAAGCCGGACAGCGCAGATCAACCAGGGTCGCCGGTTTGAGCTCCTCCTGACAAGTGGGACAGTAGAGCGCAACTTCGCTGGGCTGAATCAGCAGGCGCGAGCCCTCCAGGGGCGTGCCCTCGCATGCCATGGGATACGCGAACAGGAGCGCCTGCTCAACCACTCCTGAAAGTGGCCCCAGGCGGAGATGGACCACCGCCACGCGTACTCCGCCGCGCTGCTCGGCCTCCTCCAGCACGCCATCCACGATGTTCAACGCGATAGAGAGTTCGTGCATGCGCACGCCTCACATCCTCTTCATTTTGACGTACCGCTGGATATCTCCACGGAAATAAATCAATATGGAAAGAGTAGCCGCAATACTGCCCCACTTCGCTATTTTGCCAGCTGACATTGTCGCTTCTCCTAATGTGTTACGCAGCAGTTGCTTCGCCGCGGACGCGGGTTATTAATTCTTCGATTATGGCGACCGCCTCATCTATGGCCGCCGCTACTGGCGCGGTCAGACCGATATTGCCTTCGAGGTCGGGCTCGACGCTCGTCGGCTCGCATCCGACCACGAGCAAGGGCGGAATGCGTCCGCCTAACGCGCTCAGCAACTGCAGCACGGCCACCGGGTTCATGGTGTGGGCGTCGAGCGAGGGCGGAACCTCGCCATCTGACGGAAGCTCGGGCTGAACCGTGTACAGCGTTCCAGGCCAGCCGCCGCGCGGGAGAGCATCCACCAGGATCACCAGATCCCAGTCGTCCATAAGTGCGTAAGCGAGGTCGTAGCTGCGGATGCCAAAATCCGCGACCTCCACGCCCCCAGGCAGTTCCCGCTGCGCCAGGCGTTTTGCCACTTCCACTCCGAACGCATCGTCGCCCAAAAAGATGTTGCCGACGCCCGCTACCAGCAGCTTACCCTTCATGCGACACCTTGGCATTCAGCGCCGCTGGTTCCACTTCTTCGGGAGAAAAGAAGAAACGGTGCCCGGGCTGGCGCAACATTCCCAAATCCCGGCCGGGGTCATCTTCGAGCACCACCGCCAGGTGCAGATGGTCATCGAAGTCGCGTTCAATGGCCTCTACCACGGCCACCTTGCCCTTCAATGCCATGTCCATGATGTCGGCGCTTTTTTGTGGCCAAAGACGCACCCGGTCTCCCGGCTTCACCGCGACTCCGAATACCGTGACGCTCTCTACCGGCGTGTTTTCTGCTTCCTGGCTCCAGTCGCTCATGGTTTCCCTCTCACCGGGCGCAGGCTGCGAATAGTGCCGTGCGTCCTCATCAGTTGCGCCTGCGCGCTTTGTTCGGTGCGCCGCAGAAGCTCGCCGATGCGGTCGTCCGCCAGCCGCATCTCGTTTTTTTCCTGGTCAGTCAGGGTCATCACCCGCAGGGTCAGCATTTCGTCCATTTCGGTCGCGTCGTAGAAGTCGCCCGCGCTTTCCGGCGCAATCTGCGGGTAGTCATAGAGGATGATGGGCGAGCAGAGCAGCATGTCGCGTGCGCCCGCTTCCCCGACCAGCACCGGGAAGCTGCCTTCATTTCTGCATCCGGCGGCCGTCGCGCGCAGATCTTCCGGCGGGTCCAGCAGGGAGACGAACTCGCCATCGCTTACCGTCAGTATGGTGTGCGCCGAAAGCAGTGAGCGGAGCAGGGAAGAGCTGCGATCCAGAGCATCAGAAGGCAAAGCAGTCTGGTTGGCGCTGTCAATTGTGAGCTTCAGCACGTTTTCGCGGATGGCTTCCGAAATGACCGATACGACTCCCCGCACTTCGTGCTGCGTGTGAGTGAGCATTCCGCACGCCTGACCGGCAGAGTCCCGCCGCGGTTCCGTCTGGTAGCTGCTGGGAAAAGTGAATTCAACGCACTGTAAGCTAGCCGCGGACAATGCCACCTCCACTTCTACTGAGCGGGCGATTCCTTCGTCCCAGCTTTCGATCAGCTGGTCATCAACAACCAACGATCCTGGCGGCTGTGTTTGGTTCTCTGAGGATTGTGCGACTTCCCAGGCTTGCAGGTGCAGGAACCGGAGTTGAATCTGAACTGTCGTGGAGCCGTCACTTTTCAGCAGACATTCCGAATGCATCGCCGAGCGCTCGGTTCCGCTGCGAACTTCACCGTAAGCAGGGGGGTAAAGGATGCCGAAGCTCCAGCGCTGGCGATTCTTGAGCGCCGAGCGCCGGTAAGGGTAAAGCATGTATCCCTCGTAGAGCACCGCATCCGCCACTTTCCTGGCCAGCTCGCGGTTCACGATTTCACCCCGGCGGTCAGCCCCAGCATGCGCTCCAGGGTCTGTTCCCAAGTCGGAATGCCGTGCCGCGCCTTGAATTCGTAGAGCCTCTCGAAGACGTCGCGCCGCAGGCACAGCCACGCGGTCTGCGGGTAGTAGAGGTCCATCATTTCCTTCCACACCCGCACCGGCACGCGGCAGCTGGCTTCGCGGTCCCAGGGAATCTGCGCCACCTGCAACCCCATGCGCGCGGCGTGGAACACGGTGCCGCTGAACAGCAGCGAGGTGGGCAGCTCGCCGCTCTCAAGGCCGTAAATGTACTTGGTAATCGCAACGTTGAAGTCGAAGGTGCAGGGCACTGGAATTTCCACCACAGTACTGCTTGCGAACCCTGGAACCGTGACATTCACGTTCGCCCACAGCAGCGAGTGCAGTGATTTGCTCCAGCGCTCCGGCTCTCCGAACAATTCCTGGAGATGCTCCTGCTCCGCTCCGGTATAGCGGCGACGCACCGGCTCAATCTGCACCTGCACGCGCAAAGCGATGGAATGCACCGCCTCGGGATCGGAATTCGTGATTCTCACTTTGAACGCGAGCTGCGGCGCCGCGGCGTTGGGCGTGGCGGCTACTTCTTCCACCTGAAAGCGCAGGTCAGGCACTCGGGCCTCCGTATGCTTCGTTCAGCTGCCGGAAAAAGCTGTCAATCTCCTGCCACACTTCCGGGCCGCCGGACAATCCGCGCCAGTGCTTCCGAATAATGCCCACCAGGCGAAAACACTGGTCAATCGGCGCCCGGTAGTACTGTGGCGGCGTGCATATTCGATTTACCAACAACGCCTCCACGTCCGGCTGCAGTTGCCGCAGCACCGGGTTGCGCTCCACGATTGCCTCCCAGTATTCCAGGTCGAGTGACGATTCCATCGCTCCCCCGGGACTGGGATATTGCGCCACCATTCGGCCTGCCTTGCTGTTGTAAACAAAGAACGCCAGGTTGATGGGAATCATCAAGCTGTCCCATTCTTGGTCGTCCATGGCGAAATCCAGCAACCGTCGGATATCGCGAGGAATGCGCCGGTAGGATTGCCGGCTGCTTCCGCCGAACAGGATGGCGCAGGCATCGCAGGCGCAGGCCACGCGGCGCTTCTCCAGTTCCAGCAGGTGCTGGTGATCGGGCGCAAGCAGGGCCGCGCACAGCTCACATACTTCCGCGCGTTCGCGCGGCTTGCGCACGAATCGCTGCAGAGCGGCGAGCGCTCCTCGCCCGAGATTTTCAGCCACTGTGGCCATGGCGCGCTCGCCTAGGCTGGCGGCAGGTGCGGCATCCTGGGATCAATAGGCTCGCGGTGCTTGGCGTTGATCCCGGTGGCATCGCGGGCGGTGCGGGCCTTGCCTTCCATTCCCGGCTGCTTGCGTCCTTCGTAGGTCCACTCTTCTCCCCGCTTGGTGCCGGGAGTGTGCGCGTCAATGTCAGGCCGCGGATTCTTCATATTTCTTCTCCTCTTTTCTGGCTGACTGAAGCCTGTCAAGCGGAACAAAACCGGAGGTGGCAGAAGTAGCGCCTTCGCTGACGATCTGAACCACTTCGGGCGCGGCTTCCAGAATGGCTTGCTGGATGGTGAGCTTGAGCGCATCGGGTGAAGAGCCGCAGCCCTGGCCGGAGCTCTGGAGCTTGACGGTGACCACGCCGTCAGCGACGCCAGTCAGCTCCACGCTTCCGCCCTGCTTGCGCAGTTGCGGACGGACTTTCTCCAGGGCCTGGGCCACACGATCCGGCAGGTTTACCGGATGCACGCCGTAAAGCACCAGCAGGCCGCAGACCAGGGGATCGCTGCCCAGCTTGGCCAGCGAGCTTCGGCCCGCTTCCCCGGAGTTCGCCAGCAATTCGACTACACGGGTCAGGACCGCCCCGTGCAAGTCCATGAGCGATTGCAGCAGTTCGAGAGCGGTGGTGCGCGCCTCATCGTCAGTCAGGGCGCTGACACGCTGCACCAGGCGCTCAATCTGCTCCGTCTTCGCCTGAAAATCGCTGCTGTTCATGGTCATTTATGTCCCATCATGCCGAACATGGGCGAGTGCCGCGCCTCCAGCACCCTGCCCTCGCCCAGGTACATGTGCACTCCGCAGGGCAGGCAGGGATCGAAGCTGCGCACCGCCCGCATGATGTCAATGCCCTTGAACTTCTCCGGCCCGTTCTCTTCGAAGATGGGCGTGTTCTGCACCGCGTCCTCGTAAGGTCCGGGCGTGCCATAGACGTCGCGCGGGCTGGCGTTCCAGCAGGTGGGCGGATAAGGGTGATAGTTCGCGATTTTGCCGTCATGGATCACGACGTGGTGCGAAAGCACGCCCCGCACCGCTTCGTGGAAGCCGCAGGAGATCGCCTCCTCGGGCACTTTGAAGGTGGACCAGGTCTTGGAGCGGCCCGCCATCAGCTCCTCGATTGCCTTCTCACAGAAGTGCAGCGCGGCGGCCGCGGCGTAGGCCTGGAAGTAGGTCCGGGCGCGGTCGCGCTCGATGGCGTTGCTCCATTGCGGGATCTTCCACTCGAAGCCGGCTTCCGGCATCATCGCCGTCTTGGGCAGGTTGATGACCACGCTGTTGCCCGTGGCTTTGATGTAGCCGATATCCACCATTCCCGACAGCGCGGTGGACCACAGGCGGGCGATGGGACCCCCGCCGGTATCGAGCGACAGGTGATCACTGGTGCGCTTGTCGTACCAGCGCGGCGACATCACCCAGGTGTAGTTTCCCTGGAGATTGCGCTTCTGCGGCCGCGGGATGGTGGTCTGGTTCCAAGGATGGCGCTTGTCAATGGGATTGCCCAGGGGATCGGTCCTTACGAACGACTCCTCGTTCTCCCAATCGTCGTAGTACGAGCTGCCCAGCAGGATGCGCAGGCCCAGGTTGATCTCCACCAGGTCGTTGGTCACCAGCTTGCCATCCACGATGATGCCCGGGGTCACGAACATGGCGCGGCCCCAGTCGGACATGTGTTCGTAGCGGTAGTCGCACACCGCGGGATTGTTGAACGAGCCCCAGCAGCCGAGCAGGACGCGCCGTTGCCCAACCTTTTCATAGCCGGGGAGGGCTTCATACCAGAAGTTGAACAGATCATCGTGCAGGGGCACGCACTTCTTCATGAACTCCACGTACTTCATCAGGCGGGTCAGGTAATCGGTGAAAAGCTGCACCGTCGCCACCGTGCCCACGCCGCCGGGATAAAGTGTGGAGGGATGGACATGGCGGCCTTCCATCAGGCAGAACATTTCCCGCGTCAGCCGGCTCATGATCAGGGTTTCCCGGTAAAACTCCCCGCTGAAGGGATTGAGCGCGGTCATGATGTCGGCGATGGTGCGGTAGCCATGTTTGTCAGCGCTGGGCGCTTTCTTCTTCTGCGCCTTCTCCCAAAGGCCGGGATTGGTTTCCTTCACCATCTGCTCGCAGAAGTCCACGCCCACCAGGTTGTCCTGAAAGATGTTGTGGTCGAACATGTACTCGGCGGCCTCGCCCAGGTTCACGATCCACTCGCCCAGCGCGGGCGGCCGCACGCCGAACGCCATGTTCTGCGCGTAGCAGGCGCAGGTGGCGTGATTATCGCCGCAGATGCCGCAGATGCGGCTGGTGATGAAGTGCGCGTCCCGCGGGTCCTTGCCCTTCATGAAAATGCTGTAGCCGCGAAAAATGGAGGAGGTGCTGTGGCACTCCGCCACCTGCTTGTTTTCGAAATCAATCTTGGTGAAAATGCCCAGGCTGCCCACGATGCGGGTGATGGGGTCCCAGCTCATCTCCACCAGGTTCCGCTTTTTGCCGGTGGTTTCGGTCAACGGCTCAGTGATCGTTCCCATTTTGCATTTCTCCTCTCACGCAGCTCTGCGGCCGAAGCGCGATTTGTAGGCCCCGGGTTTGGGTTGATAGCCAGTGATGAGTTCGCGACCGCGGCGCCGCCACTCGGGC
>Ga0075271_10000013_pt1 | contig 19070 bp, 17 predicted proteins | sample SF_Rice_5C_0N_30_FD_69775 | JGI IMG/M metagenome (GOLD analysis project Ga0075271, IMG submission 69775) | Rice paddy soil microbial communities from Twitchell Island, California, USA - SF_Rice_5C_0N_302 | ecosystem: Environmental > Terrestrial > Soil > Paddy field/soil | place: USA: Twitchell...
GTAAAGGAACCGGACTGGGCCTTTCAAGCGTGTACGGATTCGTAAAACAAAGCGGCGGCGAAATCTTCGTTTCAAGCCAGCTTGGTGTGGGTACGACGTTCCGCATCTATTTGCCACGATGCGTTGAGACACCCAAACCATCCGCCGTGATCAACGATGTTGCTGAAAAGAACACTCAGGGTTGCGAAACAATTGTCGTGGTCGAGGATGAGGAAGGGATTCGCGACTCGACGTCCAGATTCCTGAGGTCACTTGGGTACACAGTATTGGAAGCCGGCAACGGCCACGAGGCGTTCCAGGTTTCCGCCGAAGCGGAGCAGGTTGATCTGCTTTTATCAGACATTCTCATACCGGGTGTAAGCGGTCAGGATCTTGCGCAGATGATCGTAAACATCCATCCCGACATGAGAATCCTGTACATGTCTGGTTATGCCGACGTATCGGCCACAAGGAAGGACCACGCCGGGCTCTCACGGTTGCAGAAGCCGTTTACGATGGAAGCGCTCGCCAGAAAGGTGCGCGAAGCACTTTCAGAAGTTCGGGATAGCAGCAATCTGACAGGGAGTAATTCTGACGAACAGCCTCAGGCCGTCCTGATAAGACCAAATTGAGATTCCATGAAGCCTTGTACGCTGGCCACGAACTAAAAAGAGCCTCCTGCCGGGGGAGCAGGAGGCTTGGGAGTGGTTAAGAGGCGTGCTTCATTTGTTGGCAGTCAAACGATCGTATATGAAGCCTGCTGCGCCGCCGGACAACGCTCCGATGCCGGCGCCTTTGCCGCCACCAGCAATTGCGCCGATAGCTGCGCCGGTTCCGGCTGATCCGGCAACAATAAGAGCCGATTTTTCGGTCGAACGGTGATGATGCTGAACTGGTTCGCCGTAAGTCACATCTGAAGAGTACGTCCTGCTACTGCTGCGAGCAGCCGACGGACGACGCTTCAATTGCGGCTGCGAGTAATCGCGGGTTGTGCTGGCGCTGGTCTGCGCCGCGCTTTCATCTTGTGCCGGACCGTTGTAAACCGCCGGCTGCACGTTCATGCTGTCCATGGGTGACGAAGCATTCATCAGCTTCGGTCCCACAAAAAAGGCCAACGCCGAAACGCCAAGCGCCGTCACCAGCGCGGTCGCGACAATGACCCGCATCATACCGTCTTTCATAATTCACCCTCCGACCCGATTCTTCGATCTGGTTCGTCTACCTTTGTGTTTGGCCGCGGGCCTTGAACCTGGTTGTCACCGCCGGTTCTTAGGCGCCCCTGCGGATTGCTCAGAAAACGTGAGCAACGTGGCTGGCTTTTCGCCGTCTGCCCGCAGCCTCAACGGTCACGGTTAGAGCACGACACGTGCCAAATGTAAGTGAACACTTACAGGGCGTATTTTCAGAGGCTTGCTGGATTCGCGAGGCATTGAGGGAATTATCTGGCGTGTAATTTCGACCCAGGCGGGCGTAAAACCTAACCAGGCACGATGAACGATTAGCCGCCAGAAAGCTTCGTCACTGCCCATCGTGCGTGCTCGGCGATGACTTCGTCGGAATCGTTTTCGGCGATCCGGCGCAAGGTGGGCACGAATTCTGGATTGCCGCTATTCCCCATTGCGACGACGGCGTTTCGCCGCACGCCGAGGCGCTTTGCGCGTTTGATCGGCGATCCGCGAAAGGTGGATTGAAAGTCCTCTTCGGAGATGGTCGCCAGCCATTCGAGCGAGGGATTCACGAGCAATCGCCGCGGCTGAAAGTCCGGGTCGGAGGTTGTGGCGCCGCGACCTTCCTGCGGGAAGGATGCTGGGTCCCCGAAATTCCTGCGATTCCATGGGCAGACGTCCTGGCAGATGTCGCAGCCGAAGACGTGGCGTCCTATTCCTTCCCGCAGATCTTCGGGAATGGCACCACGCTTTTCGATCGTCACGTAAGAAATACAGCGTGAGGCATCGAGTTTATGTGGTCCGATGAAGGCATCCGTGGGACAAGCTTCAATGCAGCGCGTGCAACTGCCGCAGCGGTCGGGAGGCGGCAGGTCTGGCTGCAACTCAATCGAGGTCAGGATTACTCCGAGGAAGAGCCATGATCCGAGTTTCTGGTTGATGATGCACGTGTTTTTGCCGACCCAGCCGATACCGGCGTACTTTGCGTAAACGCGTTCGACAATCGGACCGGTATCGACGTAGGACCAGGTCTGTATCTCACCCGCGAACTGGCGCAGGCGGCCTTCGATCTCCCGCAGTCGGGGAAGAATGACGTCGTGGTAATCGCGCTGTCCCCAGGCGTAGCGTGAGATCCAGCCGGTGCTCTCATCTCCGTGGGGATCGGTTGAGTAGGGCTGAGCCGTGTTGTAGTTCATCGCGCAAACTACGACGGACTTCGCCCACGGTGCGGAGTATTTCAGCGATGCCCTCTTGAGTTCACCCTGCTCGTCGCGCGATTCCATGTACCTCATTTCGCCATGCCGGTTCTCGGCGATCCATTGAGGGAAGTAGCCGAGTTCAGAAAAGTCGGAGACTTCGGCGACACCCGTCAGATCGAATCCGGTCTCGGCGGCGGCCTCTTTGATGAAGGCAGCGAGTTGTGATGGGCTGGGCACTGTGATCATTGTATGGGAAACCCTACACAGAGGGGGCGGGGACGACACAGGAGAGTCAACGCAAATGAAAACGCCGGACTAAGGTCCGGCGCTACGAAAACTGATACTGATTACTGCGTTTAGATCCCCAGCTTCTTCACTTCCTCGTTGTAGTACTTACGATAGAGGATGTCCCACTCCTGGGTGCCTTCGAGGATGGTGCGCTTCTGGGATTCGATCTTCTGGCGGGCGGCCTTATCGATCCTTTCCTCATCGTGCAGCAGGCCTTCCAAAATGTGGCGGACTTCAGCGCGAACGTCTTCGTAGGGTTCGGCGAAATCGACGGCCTTCATTCCGGCCAGCGCATCGGTGATTGCAGCGGCGACTTTGTTGACCTTTTCCTGGCTCAGTCTCATAGCACCGCCTTGTACTTGCGCACCAGTTCGTTCTTTACCTTCTTGAACATTTCCTGGTAGTTGGCGCCGGTCCTGCGCATATCTTCGGCGTAGGTTTCGAGGATGAGGCGGACTTCCTCGTTGATGCGGTCTTCAAGCGCGAGTTCATTAAGCATGGCGCTGTGTACCGTCTCTTTGACGGTCGCCAAGTCGGGCGCTTTGATGAAGTTCCGCTCGGTCAGTCTTTTTGTGGTTTCGCGGGCCAGGTAGCCCACGTATTCTTTCGAAAGGAGCATGAGCGTTCGTCGTCAGTGTGAATAGAAAAGTCAGTTTAACACAACGACCGCTGGCGTGTTCGAGTCAATGGCGTCAAGCTGATGCGGGCAAGGTCTTAGTGCCAGTTCTTGATCTTTGGCCACAATTCTGGCAGCGGCTCTTTGCGCCCGCGACAGTAGTAAGTTTCGAAGTGTTCATAGGGCATCGGATTGGTAAACGGTGCCAACATTTCAACACCGAGCTGAAAGTCTTCTCGAGATCTTCGCTGTCAGTCAAGACAAGCACTCTCCTCGCGGAAACTATGCATGTTGCTGCCGGTCCCGGAGTATGATGATTGTTTGCCTTTGGGGGAAAAGAGAGTTGACCATGAACTCGGACGACCTTACCAGTTTGCGCGACGACATGATTGCCTTCATTGAGGGCCACGGCATGCGCCGGTTCCCCTGCTACATCACGGAAGAGATGAACAGCATCATGTGGGACCCAGGCGACAATCCCGATAGCTGGAAGGACTTTGTCGAAGTGGCAAAGGGCTCCGGAGCGCCATTCCTCACGATGAACCACGTGGCGCTTGAACAGGAAGACCTGGACTTCATGCTCGACCGCCTTCGTTACTCGGCTTACCTCAACGCGGACGATCTGGAAGAGGCGCGTCTGCTGCGGGCCTGTGTAGGTAAAACAGGATTCGTGCAACTCGGCTACACGTATCAGGGTATTGTGTTCCTCTACGAAGTTTCAAACGACTGGTATGAACGCTATCAGCGCCTGCTCGATCTGGCGGAAGAAACCGCAATCATGATCGACGAACACGATCAGGACGACGAGCGATAGCCTGTGCGCTGGATTCCGCGTTGTACACCCGAAAACGAGAGGTATGTATCCGGCCTGAGTGCCGAGGCGCGACTGTCGCCGGTGGTCGCGCGCCTGCTGCTTGCGCGTGGAATCAAAACCGCTTCGGAAGCGGACCTTTTTCTCCAGCCGAAGATAGCCTACCTGCATTCGCCGTACCTGATGCTGGGCATGAAAACTGCAGTCGAGCGCCTGCGTGCCGGGATCGAACGAAAAGAAAAGATACTGATCTACGGCGACTACGACGTGGACGGCACCACCGCCGTCGTGATTCTGAAAACCGCGATTGAGATCTGCGGTGGCGCCTGCCAATTCCATGTGCCTCACCGCATTCGCGAAGGCTATGGCATGAAGGACGAGGTGATTGAGCGTGCCGCGGCAGAGGGCGTGACGCTGATCATCAGCGTAGATACCGGCATTCGCGCCTTCGCTGCCGCCGAAACCTGTCAGCGCCTGGGGCTCGACCTGATCGTTACCGATCACCATCTGCCGGAAGCCGAAAACGTGCCCCACGCAGTTGCCGTGCTTAATCCAAACCAGAACGGGTGCGCTTATCCCTGCAAGTCGCTGTGCGGCGCTGGCGTGGCATTCAAGTTGGCGCAGGCACTCCTGGAAGGCTGCGCGGGCTACATGAACCTGCTGGCCTCCTTCTTAAAGGTAGTGGCGATTGCGACCATTGCCGATGCGGTCTCGCTTACGGGAGAAAACCGCGTTTTTGTGAAGCTAGGATTGCAGGGGCTCAGATCGCCCGTGAACCCCGGCCTGCGCGCGTTGATGGAAGTGGCTGAACTAAGCGGCAAGGTTTCGCGGCCGATTACGTCGGGTGATGTCGCCTTCCGCCTTGCACCCCGGCTGAATGCCGCCGGACGCATGGACGTCGCGAAAGATGTAGTTGATCTTTTCACGATTAAAGACGCCACACTGGCCCGCGAGATCGCGGTGCGGTTGAACACACTCAACGCCGATCGCCAGGCGGAAGAGGCGCGAATAGTCGCCGAAATACACGGACGGCTTGATGCGGATGAGAAGCAGCGCGGTGCTTACTGCATCGTCGTGGACGGCGAAGGGTGGCACAAGGGCGTTATCGGCATTGTTGCCAGTCGCGTGGTGGATAGATATAACCGGCCAGCGCTGGTGATTTCGCGTGAAGGGGAAATGGCGCAAGGTTCAGGGCGGTCTATCGAAGCGTTTCATCTGATGGACGCGCTGGAATCGTGCTCGCCCCTGTTTACGCGGTTCGGTGGTCATGCTCATGCCGCCGGGTTTGCGCTGCCATCGGACAAAATCGGCGAACTCCGATCGGCTCTGGAGTCGTGGGCCCAAGCGAAATTGACGCCCCAAGACTTGCAGCCCGTACTGCGCTTCGACGCCGACATTTCTCTGGATGAAGTGACGCCGCAGTTATTTGAGTCCATCAGGCAACTGGAGCCGTTTGGCATGGGGAACCCGGTACCGGTGTTTGCGGCGCGCGGAGTTCGTCTGCTGGCTCCGCCCCGCATTTTGAAGGAGAAGCACGCGAAATTCCGCGTGCGGCAGGATGGGGCAGCGGCGAACGGCGATGGACAGAGTTTCCGTTCTTTCGACGCACTTGCCTGGCGTATGGCGGACAGAGTTCAAAGAGACGGCATCATCGGCGGGGATCTGCTCGATATCGCGTTCACGGTCGAGGAAAACAGCCACCCGGATTTCGGCGGGCTGCAATTGTCGGTCTGCGACTTCGGGCGGGTAAACGGTGCTGCCGAGAGCACGACAGCCGGAAAGTGATGCTGACCCACGTTCCGACTTGGTGCCCCACGTTCCGACCGATCCGCGCGGCGGGGCGGTCCAGCGTGGGTGCTTACAAGAGTCCACGAACTCTCGCACGGAGACGATCTGATTTTCGTTAGCACCAGATGGGTCTTTACACCGTAATCGTAATGTCGATATAGTCCCTTCACTATGGCTAGCACCCTTTTCTGCTCCCATTGCGGTCAGCCTGTCAGCCCCGACGCCGAGTTCTGCTCCAATTGTGGCGCGACGCAAAGGCCGGCGAGTCAAGCGCCAATTCCAGCCGAGCAGCGTGGACCCACTGCGGGCAGCTACCCGCAGCAATCACCCGTCGTCGCGGGCTACCAGCAGGCACAACCATTCCACGGATATGGTGGCTTCTGGATACGGCTGCTTGCGTTCATTATTGACTGGGTGGTGTTGTTGATCCTGACTTGGCCACTAAGATTGTTTCTGTTTGGTTTCATGGGTGGCTTTCATCCGCGGATCATCGTACCCAACCACCCAGGGATGAATCCTGCGCTAGGGTTCATGGTTGCAGGAGGAGCCTTCCTCGGGATTTTAAGGCTTTTTGTTGGCTGGCTGTATTGGGCTGGGATGCAGAGTTCCAGTTATCAGGCCACACTCGGCAAGATGGCTCTCGGGATGAAAGTGACGGACCTCGCAGGAAACCGCATTTCCTTCGCCCGTGCTACGGGGCGCTACTTCGCCAAGATCCTCTCCTCCATGATTTTATTCATCGGCTACTTCATGATCGGTTTTACCGAGCGCAAGCAGGGTTTGCATGACATGCTGGCGGGAACTTTGGTTCTGAAGAAATAGGATTCTGGTGTGTGGGGACGGGTTTTCGAATCGTCCGGAAGGGCACAGCCCCGTCTCGATACGCAGGGACAAGCCGCTACGGTCATCCAAGCTCTATTGGATTTGTCATCTCGGCAATATCGGCGCACGTCTTCGGGCAGAATTCCTGCTTTACATGAGATTCGTATGCCGATATAGTCCCCTCATCTATGGCAATCTCAGGACTTTTCTGCTCACATTGCGGTCAACTGAATGACGCGGAGGCCGAGTTTTGTTCGAAGTGCGGTGCCGGGCAAAAGCGGGGAGATCAAGCTCCCGCATTCCACCCTCCTGCGGCGAGTGCGCCGGTTGCACCCGTGAGTGTCGGAGGATGGCAGGGAATGCCGTCTTATCAGGCTGCCACTGCTGCCCCGGCTTACGATCCGACCGCCGCAACCGGATTCCACGGCTACGGTGGTTTCTGGATTCGCGTGCTTGCGGCGATCATTGATGGTGCAGTAACCTCCGCCATCGTGTTTCCCATGATCTTCATTCTTGCGCTGGCCATGGGGCTGTCCAGCGCGGGTTCGCGTCAGCCCAACCCGGCTGTGGCGCTTGGGTTCCTCGCGATCTGGTTTCCGATTGCTCTCGGCATACCCTGGATCTACTCAGCCGCAATGGAAAGCTCCCGCCATCAGGCCACGCTTGGCAAAATGGCTGTCGGATTAAAGGTGACTGACATCTACGGAGCACGAATTTCCTTTGGTCGCGCAACCGGCCGCCATTTCGGCAAGGTGGTTTCTGCAATAGCTCTCTACATCGGCTTCATTATGGTCGGCTTCACCGAACGCAAGCAGGGCTTGCATGACATGATCGCAGGCACTGTGGTTCTGAAGAAGTAGGTGCGGGGCGTTCCACAATTATTTTGCGACAAGCATGGAATCCATTGCCGGCAGGCGTTCCCTGTTTTCTGCCCGCGCGATCCCCAGCACGGGAGCCAGCCCCACGAACATCACGATCGACCACACGATATAAAACGCCGCGTAGTGGCGGTCTAATAAACTTGGGAACAGCACGTATCTCATTGCCGTTACGGCAAAGAGAATGGCGCCGAGGTCGCGCAGGGTCCTGCTGGTTTTCAGCCCTGATGAGGCAAGCAGTCCGATCGCTCCCACGATGATGAAAAGTATCATGCTGCTGCTTTTGCTGAGCGATCCCGAGACGAGCTGCACGATGTACTCCTTTGGTGAGACACGTACGAGGGTTTCGGCAGGATTCGTTACGGCCGAGATGAACGTGTGGTGGAAGAGCATGGCCCAGCCGTAGCTTCCGGAACAGCGATCGATCAGCAGAACGCTTCCCGCCGCGAGAAACAGCAGTGTGGTCGCGTGCAATCTCGGCATGCTCAGGTTCTTTTCGGAGAGGAATGCGAAATAGAAAATCATCGCTGCTGCCAGGATCACATTGTCGGTTCGCACAAAAATGGAGACGAGAAGCAGGAGGCAGCACCAGAAAGGCGAGCGCGTTTCCAAACCCAGAAAAAGCGCCAGCACAACGAACACCGCGGAAAGCGCGTCAGGGGTTGGAGTGCGGCCTACCCTCATGATTGGCGCGCTCAACATCAGCAAGATGGCGAACGGCGCACTATAAACTATTTCCAGATAGCGGGCGAGCCACACGAACAGAATTGTTCCCAGTACAAGGTAAGAGCAGGCCGACACAAACGCGATAGCTGCGAGCGGCGGCATGTGCAGCGGACCAAAGTGAAGTGCCGCAACCAGTTCCACGAACAGGAACCGTCCATTGTAGAAGGGCAGTATCTCGGCAAAGTGCAGAGGGTTGGAGGCGATGTCGCGGCGGTACTCGGAAGCCTCGGTCGCTAGTGTTGCATACGCCGCCGACGGAATATGGGCCTCCGCCTCAGCATAAGTCGCGTGATGAATCGTGCTCGCGTCGGTGCTGGAGTGAAGATGAACGCAACCGAGGTAGGGAAAGACATCAAAATTGTCTTCAAAAATGGGTTTGCGGTACACCGCGACTGTAGCAAGGAACAGAACAGCAAAATACAATGTCAGCGCAACAAGGTTCCGTCTCATCGATCCCCCGGAGAAGCGGAGCCAGTTTAGCAACGGACAAGGCGCGCGGAACGCAGAGGCGGTTTTTGTTCCAAATTCCGGAATTTCTGCCAATCACGTAATATGAGACATAAATGGTTACCGTTTCCCGCCTGCGATACTGGTTTGCGCTAGCGGCGATCGCCGTGATCGTCGTAGTGGCGGGGTTCTATGTCTACTCGCGCTACCGCTTTTTCAGCGCGGTCAAGGACGTTCCTGCAAAGCTCGGGGTAGAGATCCAGCAGAGCACCGATACCTTTTCTCTCTCGAAGTCCGAGGGTGGACGTACCCTCTTCACGATTCGTGCCTCAAAAGCGGTGCAGTTCAAACAGGGAGGCCGCGCCGAGTTGCACGACGTGAACATCGTCGTTTACGGGCGTGAATCCAACCGCTTCGACCAGATCTACGGTGACCAGTTCGAGTACGACCCGCAAACGGGCAATGTCGTGGCTAAAGGCGTGGTCCACATTGATCTCGAAGCCAATCCGGGCTCTGACCTTCATCCTGAACTCGGACCTCCGCAGGAACTAAAAAATCCGATTCATCTGAAGACCAGCGGTCTGGTATTCAATCAGAAGTCCGGCATCGCAAAAACGGATGAGCCAATCGAGTTCCGCATCCCGCAGGCGAGCGGATCGGCGCACGGTGCGACCTACGATTCCAAGGCGAGCACGCTGACCCTGGCCTCAGATATCCGTGTGCAAACCACCGGTCCGCGAGCTATGAATTTGGCCGCCAGTCACGGCGTCATCACCAAGGACCCACGCCGCGCCGTTCTCGCCAATGTAAAGGTTGAGCGGAACGACGACACCATGTTGGCCAATAAGGCCACGCTATTTCTCCGCGACGACAATACGCTCGACCGCATACTGGCCGAGGGAGATGTTCAGACCAGCGCCAAGGGCGAAACCAGTATGGAAACTCATTCTCCCCGCGCTGAGTTCTTCATGACCGCAAAGGGCCAGATATTGACGGCGATCATGTCCGGCGGCGTCAGCCTGGATTCAACTGGAACCAACCACATGACGGGCACCGCCGGCCGTCTCTTGGCCGACTTCGGTCCCGATGCGAAGCTGGATAAAGTTTACGCCAGCGGCGGGGTGAAGCTCTTCCAAGCGCCTGGTTCTTCAGCTGCCGTTCTGGCCCGCGTTAACCGATCGCCCCAACTCGTCCTCGCCAAGGCGCAGCGGCACACGGCAGCAACCTCGCCCAGCGACTCGGTCGAGCTGTTCGCCCAGGCCATCAATTTCTACGTCAAGGGCGGACGTCTACTGGAGCGAGCAGAAACCGAAGGTCCCGGCCAGATCACGATTACTCCGCAAGGAGCTCAATCTGGCGCGGCTACAACTGTCATCACGGCGACGAAATTCACCGCCGTTTTCGACAAAACGCGGCTCAGCGGTGTCCACGGCGCCCCTAATGCGCGTGTCGTTCAGTCAACCCCTGGTCAGGGCGACAGGATCACAACCAGCAGCGCTCTCGATGCCACCTTCGACAAGTCCGGCAATATCAGCGGGTTCGTCCAGCAGGGAAACTTCCAGTATCACGAGGGCGAGCCCGGCGCGAAGGTCAGCCGCGCGGCCTCTGCAGGCAAGGCCGCCTACAACACCGCGACCCAGGTGCTCACACTGGAAGGTTCTCCGCGCGTCATTGACAGCGGCATGACCACGACCGCGCAACTGATTCGTCTCAACCGGCGCACGGGCGATGCCGAAGCCCAGAGTGACGTCAAGACCACGTACAGCGAACTCAAGCCGCAGCCCAACCGAGCCCTGCTGGCCTCAGCTGATCCGGTCCACGTAACCGCCTCCAGAATGCTGTTTTCGCGCGCGACCGAAGTAGCACACTACACGGGAAACGCGCGCCTCTGGCAGGGAGCAAACATTGTTCAGGCACCCTCGCTGACCTTCAACCGTGAAACCCGCAGCATGGACGCGCGGGGCAGCTCCAATCAGCCCGTCAACACCGTTCTCGTAGAGCAGGACAAAAAAGGTAAGGTTACTCCGGTCAACGTCTCGGCCGCCCGGCTCAGTTATACCGACCAGCAGCGGCGGGTGCGATTCGAAGGCGGAGTCACTATCCGCACCGGTGACGACACGGTCAGCGCCAATCATGTCACTGTCTTTCTGAAAGCCACCGGAACTGAAACCGCCAAATCCGCCTTGCCTTCTTCCACACCCAGCGCACTCGATCACATCATCGCTGAGGGTGACGTGGTCCTGCGGGAACCGAGTCGCCACGGGACAGGTGACAAGCTGGTTTATACCGCCGACGATGGCAAATTCGTCCTGACCGGCGGACCACCACGCATTTCCGATGCCACACAGGGAACCGTCACCGGCAGTTCGTTGACCTTCTATAGTCACGATGATAGAGTTCTGGTGGAAGGCGGGGGTACCACCCGCGTTGTCACCACCACACGAGTATCCAAGTAATGCAAACGCTGGCGACCGATGACATCACTAAGTCTTACCGAGGTCGCAGAGTAGTAAACGGCATAAGTCTCCACGTAAATCAGGGAGAAGTTGTAGGCCTGCTGGGGCCAAATGGCGCCGGCAAGACGACATCTTTTTACATGATCGTGGGTCTCACGCCGCCGGAATCCGGCAGAGTCATGGTGGACGGTGAAGAAATCACCCACGAACCCATGTACCTGCGCGCACGCAACTACGGCATCAGCTACCTGCCACAGGAACCGTCGGTTTTTCGCAAGCTCACGGTCGAGGAGAACATTCTCGCCGTTCTGGAAGCGCAGCCGATGTCCTGGCATGAGCGTCGCGAAAACATGGAGACTCTGATTGCGCAGCTTGGTCTCACTCACATCCGCCAGAACCGCGGGTATGCGCTGTCCGGAGGCGAGCGCCGCCGGGTGGAAATCGCGCGATGTCTTTGCATTTCACCGTCATTCATATTGCTTGATGAACCCTTCTCGGGCATTGACCCGATTGCCGTTCTCGACCTTCAAAAGATAATCTTTAACTTGAAGGCAAGCGGAATCGGAGTGCTGATTACGGACCATAATGTCCGCGAAACCTTGTCCGTAACCGATCGCGCCTACATCATCAACGAGGGGCGCGTCTTCAGAGCTGGAACTCCGGAACAGCTCGGCAACGACCCGGAAGTCAAACGCGTCTATCTAGGAGAAAGCTTCTCGTTAGTCTGAAGTGCGCGTGCAGTTTCCCTGGATCATTGTTCGGTTCGCACCGTTTCGTTACCGGCTCACCAGCTTCAATTTCACTGAAACTGCGAGCGCAATCCGGTTACGAAGGTTTTGGAATTTAGTTGTCTGGAAGCGTTCGCGGGAGTTCCTGCTGTTGTAACATTAGCGTTGGAGAGTTGGTAGCCGTACATGGTGTCGTTACAGCCAAGACTGAACCTGAAAGTAACTCAGAAGCAGATTCTGACCCCCGGCCTTGTGCAGATGGTCAGCGTCCTTGCGTTGAATAAACTCGAACTCAAGGACATGATTAACGCCGAGATCGTCGAGAATCCGGTTCTCGAAGAACTTGATGATTCTGTTCCATTGCTTGACGACGCAGCGCGTGCGGAAGAAGAGCGCAATCTCGAACCCACAGAGACGCCCGAAGGGGACAAAACCGACTCTTTCGAAGAGATAGACTTCGGCTCATTCTTCCGCGATTATCTCGATCCCGGATACCGCAGCACCGACTATGAGGCCATCGAACGGCCTTCGTTCGAGAATTTTCTTTCCAAGCCTGGCACCCTTACTGACCATCTTGGGTGGCAGCTTGGAGCCATGACCGTCAGCGAAGAGATTCGCGAAGCCGCCGAACTCGTAATTGGCAATCTCAACGAAGATGGCTACCTGATCGCGACGGATGACGAACTGATGGCGGCCGCCTACGGCGATCACAGCGAGAGCGAGCCGGAAACAGCGCCTCCCGCACCCGGAGTGCAGACCCCAACCGAAGCGGCGCCGGTCGAAAACGGCGAATGTGTTGGCCACTCCACGGCGTCGGCCAGTGTCGAAGTTCCGTCGGCAGCCCCGCTGGTCAGCCCAGAAGCAGTACCTGCGAACGTCGGCCAATCGGTCGCGGTCGAGACGGCTCCGGAGCGCCCATCAGCCAAACTTAGCCTGGTTCCGCCCCGCGAAGGTCCTAAGCTCCTGTTTGACCGGGAGGCGCTGGCTCAGGCCATCCTGCTTGTGCAACAGATGGATCCCATTGGCGTCGCCGCCCGTGATCTCCGCGACTGCCTGCTGGCCCAGTTGCGCTATCATCAGCAGGCTTACGAGCAGCAGAAAGCCGCAGGCAAGAACGGTAATGGTACGGCTGAAGTCCTTGCAGACGCCATCGCCATCGTCGATGGCCATCTGAAGGAAGTCCAGAACAAACAGTTCAAGGAAATCGCAAAGGCGCTCGGTCGTCCGCTGGATGCCGTTCAGCATGCATTCGAGTTCATCAAGACCCTTGATCCCCGCCCCGGTCAGCGCTACAACACCGTTGAACCGAAGCTGATCGAGCCTGACGTTGCCTTCATCAAGCAGGGCGACGAATACCTTGTTGTCCTGAACGATGAGGACGTCCCGCAACTGCGGCTCAATCCAACTTATCGGCGGCTGCTCAAAAAGGATGAGTCCGAACGCGACGTTCGTACCTACATCAAGGACAAGTACAAGTCCGCCATCCAGCTCATCAAGAACATCGAGCAGCGGAAACAGACCATCATCAAGGTTTGCTACGCTATCATCGGGCGCCAGGGCGAATTTTTGAACTACGGTATCGATCGCCTTAAGCCGATGATGATTAAGGAAGTGGCTGAGGAGATCGGCGTGCATCCCTCGACCGTGAGCCGTGCGGTGGCAAACAAATATGCGCATACGCCCCAGGGCGTGTTCGAGCTGCGCTATTTCTTCAGTGAGAGCGTCAACGGACCGGAAGGCGGCGGTACTTCGCTGCTCATCCTGAAGCGCCGCGTCAAGAAGCTCATTGAAGAGGAAGATACCGCAAGGCCGTACACGGACGAGCAGATCACCCGCATCCTTCAGTCGCAGGGTATCCAGGTCACTCGTCGCACGGTTGCGAAGTACCGGGAAGATATGCACATTCCGAGCACCCATCAGCGTAGAGTGAAAAAATAGTTACTGTGCACGGGACGGTTGCATCTTACTGGTCCCGGGCCCATTAGGGAGGCAAGTTGGCGATTTGTTGATTGACGAGTCTCAATTGTCACCCGCCAAATCATCAGATCATTAACCGAATACAAACGGCTTCGTGGCACCCATCCCGCGAACCTTCCCAGCAACAAAGGGTCGGCCCGGGGTACAAGGAGGGTTGATCGATGAACGTTGATTACACTGGAAGACAGTACGAAATCACTCCCGCAATCAAGAAGCAAGTCGAAACCGGCCTCGCCAAACTGGCAAAAATCCTCGGCAATGATTTTGAAACCAAGGTAATACTGGCGGTCGAAAAGCACCGCAGCAAGGCTGAGTTGACGCTTACCAGCCGGAATCGTCAGCCCATCGTGTCGGTAACCGAGGCTCCCGATATGATCTCCGCTATTGACGGAGCGCTCGATCGAATCGAGAAACAAGCGCTTAAGAACAAGGGCCGCTGGCGCAACCTGAAACGCCAGCCCAAGAAGGTGAAGACCTTCGAAGAAGTTGCAACCGAAGAGGTTGTCCTCGCCGTGGGCGCTTCGGCTACAACCGCCGTCCCCATTGCCGTCCATAACTTCCCGCACTCGATTCATACGACGGAAGCTCATGTTACGAAATCGCGCGACTCGGTGGCGCTGCGTCCGATGAAACTCGAAGAAGCAGTCAAAGAATGCGAGTTCCGCGACCGCGAGGTGTTCGTCTTTCGCGATATGAGCGGCGACGTTAAAGTGCTGCACCGTAAGAAAGACGGCAAGCTGGAACTGATCGAAGTCCCGTAAGATTTTCGAAGCTAAGGTTTGCCGCCGGCGACCCGCCGGCTCTCAGGGCGGACGACTTGTCCGCCTTGTCTACTTTATAGCTCCGCACTCCAGTTCGCTCTGTTGCGGCGAAGGGTAGGGCACCCCTCGTCATATTCATCACTGGAGGGTGCACCACGCCTATCACTTTGTCGGAGTGTAAAACACCGTCGCGTAACGGAGGTGAGCTTCCGATTTCGCCAGATCGAAACGGAGTTTGTGAGCTTTACCGTCGCGCATTTCCGGGACGAAACCCACCATGAAGCTGCCTCTTAGGTCACCTTCGATATCAGCCAAAGCACGATCTAGTTCATTCGCATCCGCCGGAAAGAAAGCTTGCCCTCCCGTGTCGATTGCCAACTGCTGCAAAAAACCTTTTCCAGCAGATGCGTTGGAAGACGGCAAACCAATGGCGTAAACACGGACACCGGAGCGCTGGGCGGACTCGATTGCGTTCCGCTCTTTGCTATAGGAAGCGTTATCGACTCCATCGCTCACTAACAAAAGTATGCGGCCCGCAGGCTGCGGATCCGGCATTACCGAATCAAATTTTTGTGAGGCATGAATAACGGCGTCCCGAACAGCCGACCCACCGGTCGGGCGCAATTGCTTCAGCGCGAGGCGTAGCTGCGAAGTGTTATTCGTAATCTGTGTTGATGTGACGATCTGGTCATTGAATCCGACCAGAAAACCGTCGCCCTTTTGCTGGTTTATTTTCTCTCCCAACCAATCGAGCACGCGCTGTAGAATGTCATCGTGTGATGGGAGGCGACGACCCGAACCACTTTCGTCGAACAGAAGCCCGAAACGAAACGGCGCTTCTTTCTGGATGATCGTGGGAATATTTGCCACACGTCCATCTTGCGTGACCCTAGCATCGTTCATAACAACTTCAGCAACGGGCACGGAGCCTGGCGCGGTCACAAGTACCCATTGACGACCATTTTGCTGCTGTTGAGCGTGAAGTAAACAAGGAAAAATACAGCAAAAGACAGCTGCAACCCGCCACATGTAACAGTCCTCCGTGTGCAGAAGTTTCCGGCCATCGTAGTCGATAGCTGACGATATCAGAGCTTCTGCTTGCCTATCCCAAGTTGCCTGCCCAACGGGGGCAGAGATTCCGGTGTTGACCCCCTCGAGTCGTTCTTTTCCGGGTCCCAAGCGTACCTGAAAACCACTTTGTTCTGAAATCGTAAATTTTCAGCCCGCCCTGTCACCTTCAACCCCGAATCCCGTTATCCTCGTTCGAGGACACCAAGTAGTTTCTTTGACAACTAGCACCGGCGAAGCCTTTGTTTTCCGTATTTTGCCTGTAACTGCCGAAGACTCTACGACTTAGGTCTAGAAAGTTGCTAAATCTCATTGTTTTCAACGAAAACAGGTATATGGGGGGTAGGGCGCACCGCATCCCGTTCTGCTAATCTGTAGCTTACGCCCATGGGATTCGACTCATTTCACGGAAACCGGGAAACTGTTGACCGTCTGCGCGAGATGCTGGCGCGTGATCGCTTTCCGCACGCAATCATCCTGGCGGGTCCGCGCGGGGCTGGGAAGTTCACCTTGGCGCAGATGCTGGCTAAGGCGATGAACTGCCAATCGCCGCCGAAGGGCACGCTGCCGGATTTCTGCGGCGTTTGCGACAACTGCGAGAAGATCGCGCAGGCCGATGATCTGGGCGCTCGTTGCGCCGAGGCCGTCGAGGCGCGCGAGTCCATGCGAGAGGTGGACAAGAAGGAAACACGCCTCTTTGTCCAGACGCATCCTGAAGTGCTGATCGTTCCGCCCGATCCCCCGCAGATGATGATCAAGGTGGACCAGGTGCGGCACGTGATCGAGACGGCCTATCACCGCCCCGGGCAGGGCGCGCGCCGGATTTACATTTTCACTGAATCGTCGTTCATGAAAGAAGCGGCGAATTCCTTGCTGAAGGTGCTCGAAGAACCTCCCGATTTTGCGACGATTTTTCTGCTGGCGGAAAATCCCGGAGCTTTTCTGCCGACAATCCGCTCGCGCTGCGTGACTTTTGCGCTGTCGCCGCTGAAGCCCAAAGAAATCGAGCATTTCGTCGCCAAGGCGCATCCGGACTGGAATATGTCGCAGCGGCAACTGGCCGCACGCATCTCGGGTGGCGCCGTAGGCAGCGCCGCCAGCCTCGATCTCGCAGCCTATGTCGTAGCACGGAAAGACGCGTTGGTGCTTTTACATGCTGCCATGGATGCCGACGATCATTCAGCGCTTTTCCGCACGACGGAAACGTATCGTGCCGGAGCCGAGGGGCGCGAAAAGATCGAACAGCTTATCCGTACGCTGTACTGGTTGCTGGAAGACCTGATGTTCGTGAACTCGGGCACTCCGGAGATGATCCGCAACACAGATATTGCCAGCGAAATTCAGGGACTGGCCGCGCGGATCGACTTCAACTGGATATCCGGGGCCGTACAGCGGTTGAGCGAAGTCGAAACCGGGATGCGCCGCAATCTGCTTCGATCGCTTTCGCTGGACGCGTTCGCGACCTCGTTGTCCCGCGACTAGCAATATGCCAATTTGCGCCAGGTGAGAAGCCTCTGCGGAGTTTGTTTCTGTCCGCCAGTACGGCTGAAGCCCCGGATCTCTTCGAAACTTAGAAGTGCGAAGAGGGCCGTTTTAGAAGCCTTTGAAGCGATGCGCCATTACGAAAGGGCTAGTCCCAAAAGGCGTCCCGTTTTGGACTTTCTTGGGCGCAGAAATCTTTGTCAAGTGCGCTTAGCATTGTCACTCGACAAGTGCTGTGATACGGTAGGCACAAGTTCACACCTCTGAACCATTCTGGGTATCAAGATGAATTCGTATTTCACGTCAGTGTCGCTACCAAAGCGGTGGACGACGTGCTTTCAATCCCCAGACGGTGACGAAAACGGTTCCGGGAGGCCTTAGCAGAAATGAAGGACAATGATTCCACGGCCGTTGGTCGGGCGCTTGAGCCTGAAAGCTTTTCCAACCGAAAGCTGATCAGGCCAACACTCAGTCGCGCCGAGCACGTACGCAATGAAAACGCCATGATTGAGCGGCGCGAGCGTGCGGAACGGCCAATCACCAACGGGCAAACGTCAAAAAAGAATGCTCCACCGGAGCAGACGCACGCCGAAAATTTTTATTATCAGAAGCAAATGCAATCCAGGACACCGATGGTTGTGGTGTTGCAGGATGGGGAAGAGATACACGGAATTATCGAGTGGTACGACAGGAGTTGCATCAAGGTGAATCGGGTTGGTGGATCCAACCTGCTGATTTATAAGCCTGCTATCAAGTACATGTACAAAGAATCCGAAGTAAGCCGATAATTTTTGGATGAATTGGATTGGGGAGGGAGAGGCTTGCGGGCCTCTCTTTTCGCTTGTGCGGAATGGGCAGCATTTCCGCCGTTGACATTCAAAGATCTCCCCTTTATTATCAGCAGCTTAGCGTAGTTTTGTAGCTCGCCGGGCAAGCAGCCGGAAAGAACGCTTAAAGCAGGTAATCGGAACGGAGCCGCTGTGATAAAGCTCGACATTATCAATGAAGTTGTAAACAAGACGGGAATCACAAAAACCAAGGCGGAGTTGGCCGTGGAGGCCGTCTTCGATACCATGAAGAAAGCGCTAACCAAGGGAGACCGGATTGAGCTTCGCGGTTTCGGCGTTTTTAACGTTCGCCCGCGGAAGACTGGCATCGGCCGCAATCCTCGGACTGGCGCTGAAGTTAACATACCGCCGGGCAAAGCGGTGCGTTTCAAACCTGGTAAGGAACTGCAGTCGATCGACTAGTTCCGTATCGGCGAACCCCACGCTGCTCGTGCGCGGCGACCGCATCTATTAACCTATGGCGCCTTGTGCCGCCGCTGTTGGTCGCAGCGGTGTCGCCTAGCGTCTTTCTCAACTGCTGTTTGGATTCGAATCACTGATGTCTGACTCGACGCCGCCCATCTCATCTACTTACGAACTCTACCCGCCTGTTCAGGTCTATGACATTCCCGAGCCCGGGCAACGCTATTGGATCCATGGTATGTTGCTGCTCGGAACCGTGTTCACCATGCTCGTGACCGGGGCCCGAATGAACTACAATTTCAGCCACGGCATCCCGGCGTTTTCAATGACGGAAGGCGGTCTGAAGCTTTTCCCAATTGTCTGGATCTTCCATAACCCTGCGCAGTTGCTGGGCGGCATACCTTTCGCGCTCACGCTGATGATCATTCTGCTGGCGCACGAGATGGGGCATTATCTCTATTGCGTCTATTACGGCGTGAGCGCCACTTTGCCGTTTTTTATACCATTCCCCAGCCCAATCGGGACACTAGGCGCGTTCATTCGCATCCGTTCATCGATACGTTCGCGGACTGCGCTATTCGACATAGGGATTGCAGGGCCAATCGCCGGTTTCGTAGTTGCGCTGATC
>Ga0075271_10000017_pt1 | contig 16893 bp, 13 predicted proteins | sample SF_Rice_5C_0N_30_FD_69775 | JGI IMG/M metagenome (GOLD analysis project Ga0075271, IMG submission 69775) | Rice paddy soil microbial communities from Twitchell Island, California, USA - SF_Rice_5C_0N_302 | ecosystem: Environmental > Terrestrial > Soil > Paddy field/soil | place: USA: Twitchell...
AATTACCAGCGGCGCAAGTCGACCAAGAACGGCGGAGAGTATGTCCATGTTGTTTTTCGAATTTCCCGCATTGCACCTCTGCTGCAGGATTCAGCATTTTCCGAGGAACAGAGTGGTGGGCGGTTTCACAAATGATTCCGTTCAACCATTCCCAGATGCGCACCCCTCCTGTGGGGAGCGCTCTCAGCAACTTACGAGGGGTCAATGGCTTACAGTCATGCTGGCGAGTACCAAAGTTACTTGGCTCAGCGCCCTTCAGGATTGACAATTTCTGTCATAGAAAACTAGGCTGCGATTTCCCCTAAGCAGCAAGCGAAACTCCCCCAAGAGTGGCGCCCGCTCCGTCCCCCCGGAAAGGTGCGCTCCAAACTAAAACTGCGTTCCTGCAAATAGGAGTGCCGGCGTATGTCTCAGAGGCTGGGCGACCTTCTCGTCAAGGAGAAGATCATCACCCCGGAGCAATTGGACCAGGCGGTCAAGAAGCAGAAGGAAGAGAACTGCCGCCTGGGGACTGCCCTGGTCAAGCTTGGCGTCATGAGCGACGAGGATGTAACCAACTTTCTTTCCAAGCAGTACGGTGTTCCCGCCATCAACCTGTCCTATTTCGAAATTGATCCTGCGGTGGTGAAGCTGGTGCCGGTGGAAACGGCCAAACGCTACCAGATTCTGCCTCTGAGCCGGGTGGGAGCGTCGCTCACCATCGCCATGGTGGACCCCACCAACGTGTTCGCCATGGACGACATTAAGTTCATGACCGGCTTCAACATTGAGCCGGTGGTGGCGTCGGAAGCGGCCATCGCGGCGGGCATTGAAAAGGCCTACGGAGAGAATCAGCAGGAAGAGCTGGACCAGGTAATGCAGTCCATGGCGGAGCTGGGAGATGCCGACGTCGAGCTGCAGTCGGAGCAGGAGGAGATGGACCTGGCCGACCTGGAGCGCGCCGCCGACGAAGCGCCCATCGTCAAGCTGGTGAACATCATCCTCACCGACGCGGTGAAGCGCGGCGCCAGCGACATCCACATGGAACCGTATGAAAAAGAGTTTCGCGTGCGCTTCCGCATAGATGGCGTGCTGCAGAACATTATGTCGCCGCCCATCAAGCTGAAAGACGCCATCACCTCACGCGTGAAGATCATGGCCAAGCTGGACATCAGCGAAAAGCGGCTGCCGCAGGACGGCCGCATCATGCTGAAGGTCAACCTGGCGGGCAAGAAGAAGACTCTCGATTTCCGCGTCAGCACCCTGCCCACCCTGTGGGGCGAAAAAATCGTGCTGCGCTTGCTGGACAAGGAAAACCTGCGTCTGGACATGACCAAGCTGGGTTTTGAGTCGGAGTCGCTGGTCAAGTTCGAAAAGGCCATTCTAAAGCCCTATGGCATGGTGTTGGTTACGGGACCCACGGGCTCGGGCAAAACCAACACCCTCTACTCCTCCATCGCCCGGCTGAACACGCCGGAAACCAACATCATGACCGCGGAAGACCCGGTGGAGTTCCAGTTGGGGGGCGTGAACCAGGTGCAGATGAAGGAGCAGATCGGGTTGAACTTTGCGGCCGCATTGCGCGCCTTTTTGCGGCAGGACCCCAACATCATCCTGGTGGGCGAAATCCGCGACTTTGAAACGGCGGAAATCGCCATCAAGGCGGCGCTCACCGGCCACCTGGTGCTCTCCACTCTGCACACCAACGGCGCGCCGGAAACCATCACCCGCCTTATGAACATGGGCATTGAACCCTTCCTGGTGGCCACCGCGGTGCACTTGATCTGCGCCCAGCGCCTGGTGCGCCGGGTATGCAGCGAGTGCGCGGAGGTGGTGGATGTTCCCCAGCAGACTCTGCTGGAGGAGGGCTTTACTCCCCAGGAAGTCAAGACGGTGAAGATCAAGAAAGGCAAGGGCTGCACCACCTGCAACAACACCGGTTACAAGGGGCGCTGCGGCTTGTACGAGGTGATGGAAGTAGATGACGAGATCAAGGACTTGATTCTGGTGGGCGCGTCTTCCCTGGAGCTGAAAAAGAAGGCCATCGAGCGGGGCATGCTTACCCTCCGCCGCAGCGGCCTGGTGAAGGTAATGCAAGGCGTCACCACTCTGGAAGAGGTAGCTCGCGAAACCATTCACTAAAGGGGAAGGGAAAAAAGACCCATGGCTCTGACGTTAAGCGAACTGTTGAAAAGAATGCTGGAGATGAACGGCAGCGACCTGCACATCACCACCAACTCGCCGCCTCAGGTGCGCGTGCATGGCAGCCTGCGGCCGCTCGACCTGCCGCCGCTTTCCCCCGCCGATACCAAGCAGCTCGCCTACAGCGTCATGACCGATGCGCAAAAGCACCGCTTCGAGGAAAACCTGGAATTGGACTTCTCCTTCGGGTTGAAAGGGCTGGCCCGCTTCCGCGCCAATTGCTTCAACCAGCGCGGCGCCACCGGCGCCGTTTTCCGCGTGATTCCTTTTGAGATCAAGTCCTTCAACCAGCTGGGACTGCCGGCGGTGGTCTCCAAGCTGTGCGACAAGCCGCGCGGGCTGGTGCTGGTGACCGGGCCCACCGGCTCCGGCAAGTCCACCACCCTGGCGGCCATGATTGACAAGATCAACAGCGAGCGCCACGAGCACATCCTGACCATCGAGGACCCGATCGAGTTCGTGCACCAGAACAAGAACTGCCTGGTGAACCAGCGCGAGGTGCACTCCGATACCAAGTCCTTCACCGACGCGCTGCGGGCGGCGCTGCGCGAAGACCCGGACGTGGTGCTGATCGGCGAAATGCGCGACCTGGAGACCATCGAATCGGCCCTGCGCATCGCCGAGACCGGCCACCTGACCTTCGGCACGCTGCACACCAACACCGCCTCCTCCACCATCAACCGCATCATTGACGTATTTCCGGCGCACCAGCAGCCGCAGATCCGGGCCCAGCTCTCGCTGGTGCTGGAAGGAATACTCTGCCAGAGTCTGCTGGCCAAAATGGACGGTCAGGGGCGGGCCATGGCCATGGAGATCATGGTGCCCAATCCCGCCATCCGCAACCTGATTCGCGAAGACAAGATCCACCAGATTTATTCGGCCATGCAGTCCGGCCAGGAAAAGTTCGGAATGCAGACCTTCAACCAGGCGCTGGCCACCGCCTACGCCAACCGGCAGATTTCGCTGGAAACCGCGCTGCAGCGCTCCAGCCTGCCGGAAGAGTTGCAGGAAATGATCAACCGCGGCGCGGGGCTGCTGAACCGCACCACGACCGGGGCGCAGGCCATGAAAGCCACCGCTCCCGGCAAGCACTGAGGAAGCCATAGGTAACCGGCCTCGCCGCGGGGCGGGCCGGAACAAGTTCACAGAAGGGACAACCTAGACCATGCCAGTCTTCACATTTAGCGGCAAGAACGCGGCGGGGGAAAAAGTAGCCGGAGAGCGGGTGGCGGGCAGCAAAGAGATGCTGGCCTCGCAACTGCGCCGCGAGCGCATTACGCCCCGCGCCATCAAGGAGAAAGGCAAGGAGTTCGCCCTGCCCACGTTTGGCTCGGGCAAGGTCAAGACCAAGGAGATCGCCATCTTCTTCCGCCAGTTCTCGGTGATGATTGATGCCGGCCTGCCCCTGGTGCAGTGCCTGGAAATTCTGGCGGCCAACCAGGAAAACCCCGCCTTTCAAAAGGCGCTTACCGGAGTACGAAGCTCGGTGGAGAGCGGCGCCACTCTGGCCAATGCCATGCGCGGTTTCCCCAAGATTTTCGACGACCTGAGCACCAACATGATCGAAGCCGGCGAAACCGGCGGTATTCTCGACACCATTCTGCAGCGCCTGGCGCAATACGTGGAAAAAGCGGTGAAGTTGCGGGCCGCCGTGAAATCGGCCTTGATCTATCCCGTGTCTGTTATCAGCATCGCGATTTTGATTGTGGCCGCGCTGCTCAAGTGGGTAGTTCCGATTTTCGCCAACCTGTTTGCCGGCTTGGGCGTGGCCCTGCCTCTTCCTACGCGCATCGTCATGGGTCTGAGCGCCTTTGTCGGCCACTTTTGGTGGGTATTCATTGCCGGGGTGGTGGGCTTCGTGTTCGGGCTCAGGCAGATAAACAAGCATCCCAAGGGCAAGTACGCCCTGGATGCCGTGCTGCTCAAGGCGCCGGTAGTCGGCAATCTTCTGCGCAAGATTGCCGTCGCCCGCTTCACCCGCACCTTGGGCACCCTGATCACCTCCGGTGTTCCCATCCTGGAAGGCTTGTCCATCACCGCACGCACTTCGGGCAACGCGGTCCTGGAGCAGGCCCTGATGAAAGTGCGCAAAGCCATTGAAGAAGGCCGCACCATTGTGGATCCCCTGAAAGAGTGCGGCGTTTTCCCCAACATGGTTTCGCAGATGATCGGCGTGGGCGAGGCTACGGGCGCCATGGATGCCATGCTGCAGAAGATTGCCGACTTCTACGAGGACGAAGTGGACGCGGCCACCAAGGACATGCTGGCCATGCTGGAACCCGTCATCATCGGCATTCTGGGCGTATGCGTGGGCGGCATCGTGATTTCGCTTTACATGCCGCTGTTCTCCATGATCGCCAAGCTGGCAGGGTAAGCGCACAGGCGGCGGGCGCCGCGCGGGAGGGCAATGGCAGCGGAAATCACATTCGACGAGCGCTCCTGGCTGGGTTGGCTGGTCAAGGTTCGCGTCCTTATCGTCACTTTTCTGGTGGGCATCGAACTGGCTATCACCCGCCTGACCCCCGCTCAGCTGCCGGAGCGCGAATTCGTCAGCCTCATTCTGCTGTGGTACACGGTTTCGGTCTTCCACATCGTGCTGCACTCTTTCTGGCGGGAGCACAGGGTGCAGGCCGTTCTGCAGGTTTTGACCGACCTCGCCCTGGCCACGGGCATGGTGTACGTCAGTGGCGGAATTGACAGCTCGTTCAACTTCCTTTACCCGCTCATCATTGTGGTGGCGTGCATCCTGCTGCCGCGGTTGTGGGCCTATCTGACCGCGGCCCTGGCCTTCGTACTCTATGGCGCGGTGGTGGAGCTGGAGTTTTTCCGCATCATTCCTTCTTACTCCTCCACCCACGCCGGCTTCACGGCCTTGGTGGTCATCCTGTTAATTAATCTTTTCGGCTATCTGGCCATCGCCTATCTGGCGGGACGCCTCACCGCGCGCTTGCGCCAGGTGGACGTGCAGCTGCACGACACCAGCGGGGCCCTGGAGAGCCTGCAGGCGCTGCATGAAAACGTGATTCGCTCCATCAGCGGAGGCCTGCTCACCGCCGACCTGGAAGGCCACATCACCCTGGCCAATCCCGCCAGCCAGACCTTCCTGGAGAAGAGCGAGACTGATCTGCTGGGCAAGCAGGTGGCCCAGCTCTTCCTTGACCCTCTGCCCGCTCCCAGCGGCGCGCCCACGCATGCGGAAGTGCGCTACCGCACCGCCAGCGGCGAAATCAAGACCTTCAGCGTGATCGCCTCCCGCCTGGTGGTGCCGGAAAGGGGCAGCCTGGGCTGGGTGTACACCTTCGACGATCTGACGGAAATCCGCCGCCTGGAGCGGGAAGTGCGCCTCCGCGACCGGCTGGCCGCGGTGGGCCGCCTGGCGGCCGCCATCGCCCATGAGATTCGCAATCCTCTCTCTTCCATTGCCGGCTCGGTGAGCGTGCTGGAGGGCATTTCCACCCTCAGCGAGGAACAAAGAACCCTGGTGCAGATCGTGACCCGCGAATCGGAGCGGCTGAACAATATCATTTCCGACTTCCTGGCCTATGCCCGCGAGAAGCGTTACGAATTCCAGCAGCAGGACCTGATGCCGTTGCTGGAGGACACGCTCACCCTGTTGGAAAGCAGCACGCCTCCGGAGTCCACCCGGGTGCAGATCGTTCGCCGCTTCGAAGTCGAGCGGGCGCCGGCCCTGGTGGACGGCGACAAGATCAAGCAGGTGTTCTGGAACCTGTGCAGCAACTCCCTGCGCGCCATGCCCCAGGGTGGTTCGCTCCATGTCTCGCTGCGGGCAGTCGGAATGGACTGGGTAATCGGTTTCGCCGATAACGGCCACGGCCTGAGCCAGCAGCAGATGGAAAAAATCTTCGAGCCCTTCCAGGGGCACTTCGAGGGCGGCACCGGGCTGGGGCTGGCGATCGTGTATCAGATTGTGCAGGCTCACGAAGGAAAAATCATGGTGCGTTCGGTGCCCGGCCAGGGAACTGTGTTTTCGCTGCAGCTGCGCCGCCCTGACGTGGAGGCCGAAGGCGCGCGCCCGGAAGAGCGCGGCCGTGCCGCGCAGCCGGAACTGGCGGCGGTGAGCGCCGTGGCGGCGGGCGCGGGAGGAGGCCCGAGCCATGGGTAACATTCTGGTGTGCGACGACGAACGCTCCATCTGCGAAGTGCTCGATATCGCCCTGCGCCGCGAAGGCCACCGGGTGGAGACGGTCAACTCCGGCGACGCTGCCCGCAAGAAAATTGATGGCGCCCTCTACGATGTGGTAGTCACCGACATCAAGATGCCCAATATTGACGGCATCGAGGTGCTGCGCCATGTCCACCGAGTTTCACCCGATTCCGCTGTGATCCTCATTACCGCGGTGGACGACTTTGAAGCCGCCATCCAGGCGGTGAAAGCCGGCGGCGCCTTCGATTACATCCGCAAGGGGCCGGGATTGATGGATGAAGTTCGGCTGGCCATCGCCCAGGCGCTGCAGCAGGTCTCGCTGCGGCGGCAGAATTTCGCCTACCGGCGCGACGCCGCCGCCCGCAATTCCCTGGACAACATCGTCGGCGCCAGCCCGGCGATGGACAAGCTGAAGCAGACCATCCGGACCGTGGCTTCCACCAGCAGCAGCATCCTCATTTATGGCGAGAGCGGCACTGGCAAGGAACTGGTGGCGCGGGCCGCCCATGTGTGCTCTCCGCGCGCCGCCGAGCCCTTTGTTTCCGTAAACTGTGGCGCTTTTCCCGAGACCTTGCTGGAGAGCGAGCTGTTCGGATACGTGAAGGGAGCTTTCACCGGGGCGGCGCAGAACAAGCGCGGGCTCTTCGAAGTGGCCGACGGAGGCACCATCTTTCTTGATGAAATCAGCGAGATGACCGTGGCCATGCAGGTGAAGCTGCTGCGAGTGCTGCAGGAGCGCACCATCCGTCCGGTGGGCGGCACCAATGAAATTCCCATTGACGTGCGCGTCATCTCCGCCACCAACCGTGATTTGGACAAGCTGGTGGGCGAAAATGCCTTTCGCGAAGATCTCTATTATCGGCTGAGCGTGATTCCGGTGCAGGTTCCGCCCCTGCGCGAGCGCCGCGAAGACATTCCGCTGCTGGCCAACCATTTCCTCAAGAAGTATTCGCCGGCGGCAGGGAAGAGCATCCTGCGCATCAATTTGGAGTCTCTGGAAGCTCTCTCGGGCTACGAATGGCCGGGCAACGTGCGCCAGCTGGAAAATTCGATTGAGCGCGCTGTGGCTCTCGAAACCAGCAATGAATTGCGCGTAGAGTTGCCGGTGGAGCGTCCTAAAGCGAAGGCCATGGCGGCGGCCGCGGGAGCGGGCTCAGCCACCGTGGCGGTTGGCGGCGCCAATGGTTTTGCCGAATCCTTGCCGGCCGATGGCCTGGACATGGAACACTACGTGGCCGATATCGAGCGCACGCTGCTGCAATCGGCCTTGCGCCAGTCCAACGGCGTGCAGACCCGCGCCGCCGAGATGCTCAAGCTCTCCTACCGTTCCTTCCGACACCTGATGAAGAAGTACGACATCTAGCTCGTGGCCCTTAGCTTTTGGCTCTTAGCTTTCATCTTTCGGCGTAGCCGAGAGCCACACCTGAGAGCCAAGAGCCAACAGCCAACGGCTAAGAGCCGCTTTTCTGCGCCCTCAGCTGCTGCTTCCATCCCATGATGCGAGCTTTGTTGGCCTCCGCTTCCGCTTCCGCCACCAAGCCTTTCTTCTGGTAAAGGATGGAGAGGGTGGTGTGGGCGAGTACGTCTTCGGGATCAGTTTCGGAGATGCGGCGGGCCAGGACAATGGCTTCCTCGACCTGCTCCAGGTCCTGGTAGACACGTACCAGGCCGTGCATGGCGTCGGTGTAACGGGGATCGTCGTTTAGCGCTCTGCGATATTCGGCGATGGCGCGCTGCTGTTCGCCCGCCGCGAATAGCTCCAGGCCCGCCAGGAAATGCCGCTCCGCCGCGCTCTTCCCATCTTTCTCGCTCACCAGCGCTCCTCAGAACGGCGATTCTAGCATCCGCAAAAGGAAAAGGCGGCCTGCCGGCCGCCTCCGTGGTTTCAACGGATTTTTACGCTGCCCGGTCGTGAATGTTGCTGCGCACCCGCCGCTTGCTGTCCTCATCCAGGTTGGTGATGCCGTGGCGTTCACGGCCGTGGCGTTCGATCTGCGGCATCAGTTCCTCTTCCGAACGGCCGCTGACCTCCCAGCTGCAGTCCTTGTGGCCCATATCCGCGCACTTGAAAGACTTCTGCCCTTTGTTCTCCTCTGCCATGTGCTTCCCTCCATTGTGGAATGACTAGCTTTAGTTGGATGGAAGCGATGGCAGAGGGTGATGCCTCAGACAGTTCGAGTTTCCAGTTTCAAATTTCGGGAATAGGCAGATTCTGCGGGAAACTTGAAACTCGAAACTTAGGTTTTGCTGACTCCAGACTCCCGACTTCTGACTTCTGCTTTTTTCCGCTTTTCCCGCGCCCAGCCCTCCTTGTTCACCTGGCGGCCGCGGGCGATGGCCAGCGCGTCGTCGGGGACATCGTCAGTAATGCAGGAAGCGGCGCCGATGTAAGCGCCCTTTCCTACTTTGACCGGCGCGACCAGCGTGGCGTCGCTGCCGATGAAGGCACCATCGCCGATCTCAGTGGGGTACTTGCCGAAACCGTCGTAGTTGCAGGTGATGGTGCCTGCGCCCACATTGACGCCTTCACCCACTTCGGTGTCGCCCAGGTAGCTCAGGTGCTGCGCCTTGGAGCCCCTGCCCAGCTTCAACTTTTTGCCTTCCACAAAATTGCCCATGTGCGCGCCTTCGGCAATGTGGCAGCCAGGCCGCAGATGGGTATAGGGACCGAGCACAGCATGGTCTCCGATGCGCGATTCATCCATGACGCAGCTGTTGCGGATGAGCACTCCATCGGCCAGTTCGCAATTGATGATCACGCTGTAGGAACGGATGCGGCATTCGGCGCCGATGCGCGTGGCGCCCAGCAACTGCACGAACGGTTCAATGACCGTGTCCGGCTGCACCTTGACGTCGCAATCAATCACGCAGGTTTCGGGCCGGTAGATGGTGACGCCCTCTTCCATTAATTGCCGGCACTTCTTCAGGCGCAGTTCCGCATCCACCTCGGCCAGCTCCTGCCGCGTGTTGCAGCCCAGCACTTCGTGCGCATCAGGTGCCGGCACGGCCACAACCTTTTCCCCGGCCTGGGCCAGAATGGCGGCCATGTCGGTCAGGTAATACTCGTGGTGCTTGTTGTCGGTGCCCAATTCGCGAATGTGCTCAAACAATGGCTTGGTGGCGAAAGCGTAGAAGCCGGCATTGATTTCCTGCAGCGCGCGCTGGCTTGCGCTCAGCGATTTTTCTTCAATAATCGCTTCCACTTCCCGGCCGCCATTGCGGAAGATGACCCGGCCATAGCCATAGGGCCGCTCCATAACCGCGCTCAGCAAGGTCATGGCTGCACCCTGCTGCAGGTGAGAGTCGCGCAGCTTCTCGATGGTTGAGGGGGAGATGAGGGGAGCGTCGCCGGAAAGCACCAGCACGTGGTCGTAGCGCGTAAGGACCGCTTCGCCCACCATCAGAGCGTGCCCGGTGCCGCGCTGCTCCTTCTGCAGGATGAATCCGATGCCGCTACCCGCCATGGCTTCTTTCACCCGCTCCGCGTCGTGCCCGATAATGGCGTACACGTCCTTAGCAGGGCAGAGGCGCGTGGCGGCAGCCACCACGTGCGCCAGCAGCGATTTGCCGCCGACATGATGCAGCACTTTGGGATAGCGCGACTTCAGGCGCGTCCCCTTGCCCGCCGCCAGAATGGCCACCCCAAACTTGCCATTTGCCCTGGGCACAGAGCTGGAGGTGGCCTGGATCTTTGCTATCTGTGATTTCGGCATTTCGCCTCAATATACCTGTTTCTTTCGCACTGAGTACACGGCGGAATTAGAGCTCGCGGTTGTCTACAAAAAAGATAAGAAGATGCAAAAGCTCGACGGGACCAACAGGAATTTCTCCGCGCGGTCGGGCGTCTTGGCGGTGAGATTGGTGAACTTAGCGGCCGGCGGCGTCGGCCTGTGAGGCCAACCGCAGAAGATCCCGCGCCACCCGGTCGGTGGCATGACGGGCAACTCCCTCCGTGGTTTCCAGGTAGTCGCCGAGGATCACCTTTACACCCAGTTTTTCGATGGTCGCTACATCCACCTCAATCTGGTTGCCGCCTTCGGCGGCGTACTTCGCTTTCAGGGCGGTAGGTACAGGGGTGCGGTTCACCATGGCATAGTCCACAATGCGGGTGCGCGCGTGCTCGTGCAGCACCCGGATGTGGTCGGCGGCGCTCAATCCCAGGCTCTCATTGGCCTCCGTCATCAGATTGCATACAAACACCTTTACCGCGCCCGAAGCGGCTACCGCCTCAGGAATGCCGCGCACCAGCAGGTTGGGCACAAGGCTGGTAAAAAGCGATCCCGGGCCGATGGTGATCAGGTCGGCTTCAGCAATGGCCTTAAGGGTTTGCGGCAGGGGTTGCGCATCCGGCGGATGAAGATGGATTTCCACGATCCGTTCTATGCTGGCGGTGATGTTCGTTTCGCCCGCCACATGCGTGCCGTTAGCCATCACCGCCTCCAATTGCACATCGGTAGTGGTGGATGGATAAATGTGCCCGCGGGTGGCCAAAATCTCGGACGATTGCTTCACCGCCTCGGCGAAATCGCCGGTGATAGCGGTAAGCGCGGTTAGAAACAGATTGCCGAAGCTGTGCCCGTTCAAGCCGGCGCCGGCATGAAAGCGGTGCTGAAATAGGCGCGAGAGCAGCGCCTCGTCCTCCGATAGGGCGGCAATGCAGTTGCGTATGTCGCCGGGCGGCTGGACATTGAATTCCTTCCGCAACCGGCCGCTGGAACCACCGTCGTCAGTGACTGTTACCACGGCGCAGAGCTCGCTTATCCGGCATGGGGCGTGCGTGCTCTGAGTCTCCGCTCCTGCGACATGGTGCTTCAAACCCTTCAGCAAGGTGGAGAGGCCGGTGCCTCCGCCCATGGCAACCACCCGTAAGAGGCGCGAAGCGCTCCCCGCCGGTGGGTAACCACCTGCAGACTGTGAAGATTTTGACTCCATCAACTTCTAGTCCCTTTCTGAGGCAGTGGGGGAGGGTTCGGTGCCGGTTTCGGGGTAGAGCAACTCAGTGAAGCGGGGGTCTTCGGTGAGATTGTGGAAATCAGAGTCGTTGCGAGCCTGGTAGCGCAAGCTTGGATTCAGACGGATAGCGTCACCTAAATGGCGCAGCGAGTCCTCATGGCGCGCCGTCAAGCAGGCCAGGGCTGCCAGCCCGTAATGGACGTAATCTGCCTGCGGCGACTGCTTTACCAGCTTATCGAGGTGTTCGCGGGCGGCGATGAAATCGCCCAGGTTCATCAACGAGATAGCGTAATCGTAATGCTCTTCGACGGTTTTAAAGCTGGTGTTGGCGGCGCGGTCCAGGTGCTGATTGCAGGTATTCAAGTGCACGCTCGCCCGGTCGGTCAGCTCGCGGATGCCGCCGGCCACCACTTTTTGGAATAAACCCTTTGCTTTCTCGAACTTACGTTCCTGCAGAGCCCGCAGGCCCGCTTCGTAATTCTGTACTGCCTGGGCAAAGTGCGGATCATCGCTGAGTGGGCGTTTGGGCTGAGCAGCATGATTCATATGCAGGACTCGTCCTGAACCGCTAGTAACCGGTTTTGTTTTCTGCGGGTTATGGTTTCCCTTGGCTGCTTCCACGGCTTTTCGCTTCATCGGGGCCACCATCGCGCGCCCAGGTGTGATGGGGGGCGCCTCCCGGTACGGAGAACAATACCAGCGATGGCAGCAGGTTATCCACAACCGCAAGGCTCGTCAACTTGGCCGATGGCATCCCTGACTGTCATTTCAGTTGATCGAGTCCGCAGTTTGCAGGTTAATTTGTTTCCATTCTCCAGCGATTATGCCCTTGCGGATCTGCCTGGCGGTTTTGCCTTTCTTGTGCATCGCGTAGCTGTAATAAAGCTCTTTCAGGCATGCCCCGCACTCCGCGGCATGGGTGCCTTCGTAGCAGCTGTGCAGGCTCTTGTGGCCCATGCGGTCGCAGTAACAGTAACAGGGCTGCTGGTAAATGATGTTGGGAATCTTAGCCGCCAACTCATAGGCATGAGACTGAAATGGATATTGATATTCAGGTCCCAGCAAAGCCTCTTTCGGCAGCAGAGGAGGCAGTTTCTGGCTCTTTTTGGGTGCCGTCAAATGGTAAGCGGGAACGCGGCCCGGTTGATCCTCTGACTCCTGGAAATTCCATTGTGCAGAGAGGCTGAGGGCCACCAGCACCAGGAAGAGCGTCAGCAGAACTTGTTTGCGCATGCCAACCGCCTTAAGAGGCACATTCTACCGTGTTTTTCAGCTGAGGAAAACACACCTTGGTGCAAACCCCATTGCTGCCCAAACGAAAAAGCAACCCTGCCATCTTCGCCGGCGATCCGTAATAGAATAGAAATTTGTTCATGCCAGCTGAGTCCCAGAATCTGCACAACGCGCCCTCTACCACCGACCTGGGGCCGGCGGGTCCAGGCCCGGAGCGGCCCCGGGGACTGCCCGTGCTCTCGGCCTGGGTGCGAGATCTGGTGATTTCGCTGGCTATTTCCGCCTTTATCATCATTTTCCTCTACCAGCCGGTGAAGGTGGAGGGCACCAGCATGATGCCCGGCCTGGATGACCAGGAACGCATTTTCATCAACAAATTTGTCTACCACCTGGAACCCATCGAGCGCGGGGACATTGTGGTTTTTCGTTACCCCCGCGATCCCTCCAAGAGCTACATCAAACGTGTGATCGGGCTGGCCGGAGACCACGTGAGCATTGCTGACGGCCGGGTCTACGTGAACGGCAGGCGGTTGCGCGAGGCTTACGTTCCCAGCATGTACGCCGACCAGCGTTCCTACCCTGAAATCGTCGTGCCGCCGCACCACTATTTTCTGCTGGGAGACCACCGCACCATGTCGGACGACAGCCGGGATTTCGGAGCGGTTGACGAACGCTATATCTACGGCAAGGCTGTGTTCGGCTACTGGCCCATAGACAAGATGGGCAGCGTGCGCTAGCCCGGAAAATCGCGGAAATCCACAGGCAGCTCTCTTTTGCACCGCCCCTGGGGCTGATAAAATAAATAAAATCCACCCGCCGGAGACAGAATGCAAACAATCCTGGCGCTGGAAGATGGGCGCATCTTCCGGGGCAAAGGTTACGGTGCGAAAGCCGAGTGCTACGGCGAAGTAGTTTTTAATACATCCATTACCGGCTACCAGGAAATCTTCACCGACCCCTCCTACGCCGGGCAAATAGTGGTTCTCACCAACCCTGAAATCGGAAATTACGGCACCAATCCTGAGGATATTGAGGCGAACCGGCCTTATATCGAGGGCCTGGTGGTGCGCGAATTCTCGCGCGTAGCCTCCAACTGGCGCTCGCAGGAAGTAGCCGAGGAGTACCTGGAGCGCTTCAAGATTCCGGTTATCTCCGATATTGACAGCCGCGCCCTGGTGCGCCATTTGCGCGACCACGGGGTGATGCGGGGCGTGATTTCTTCGCTGGAGAGCGACACCGAAAAGCTGGTGGCCAAGGCGCGCGCCATTCCCAAGATGGACGGCACCGATCTGGCCAAGGTAGTCACCACCAAGCAGCGCTATATCTGGGACGTGGGTGAGCGTTCCCACGAACCTACTGAAGTTGTGGGGGTGTAGGACGCGCCGCCACGCTTTGAAGTAGTGGCTTATGATTATGGTATTAAGCACAACATTCTGCGTAAGTTGCGCGCAGATGGATGCCGGGTAACGGTGGTGCCAGCGGAAACCAGCTCCGAAGATGTGCTGGCGCTGAAACCGGATGGCATCTTTCTCTCCAATGGGCCCGGGGACCCCGAGCCCTGCCGCTACGCCCAAGAAAACATTCGCCGACTGATGGGGCGCGTGCCCATTTTCGGCATCTGCCTGGGGCACCAACTGATCGGGCTGGCGCTGGGCGGCAAGACCTACAAGCTTAAGTTCGGACACCACGGCGGCAATCATCCCGTGAAGCAGCTCAAGAGCGGCAAGGTGGAGATAACGGCGCACAACCACAACTTCGCTGTGGATCCGGATTCGGTGCCGCAAAGCGAAGTCGAACTCACGCACATGGACTTGAACGACAACACGCTGGAGGGCATGCGACACCGCAACCTGCCGCTGTTCAGCGTGCAGTACCATCCGGAAGCATCGCCTGGGCCACACGATAGCCATTATCTGTTCAAGGATTTTGTGAAGATGATGGAAGAGTGGAAGGGCGGGAATCAGTAGGCGGAGTTTTGGACATCAGCGAGTTGGTTTGAAAGGGCGCGGCTTTGAGCGTTCGGAAAGGAAACGCAAGGTCCTTCGCGCTCGTTTCGCTCCGCTCAATGCGCGCTTGCTCAGGATGACAATCAAGAAAGGGAGTGCGGATGCGCGCGACCGAGGAGTGGAAACTGAGAACTGAGAACCGAGAACTGGTTTCATGCCTAAACGCAAAGACATATCGAAAATCCTGATTATCGGCTCGGGACCGATTGTGATCGGGCAGTCGGCGGAGTTCGACTACTCGGGCGCGCAGGCCTGCAAGGCGCTCAAGTCGGAAGGTTACGAAGTAGTGCTGGCCAACTCCAACCCGGCCACCATCATGACCGACCCGGAATTTGCCGAGCGCACCTACATTGAGCCGCTGACGCGCGATTACCTGGAAGAAATTCTGCGCATTGAGTCGGAGATGTGCGACGGCAAGGGTTTCGCGCTGCTGCCCACGGTGGGCGGCCAGACCGCGCTCAACCTGGCGGTGGAGCTGGCCGATGGCGGCATTCTCGACAAGTACAACGTGCAGCTCATCGGGGCCAAGATCGGGGCCATCAAGAAGGCGGAAGACCGGCTGTTCTTCAAAGACGCCATGCTGAAGATCGGCCTCGACGTGCCCAAGTCGGCGCTGGTGAACAATCTGAAAGACGGCATGGAGTTCGCCGGCAAGATCGGCTTTCCGGTCATCATCCGGCCATCATTCACGCTGGGCGGCACGGGGGGCGGTCTCGCCTACAACCGGGAAGAGCTGCTGCAGACGCTGGCCCGCGGCCTCGACCTTTCGCCGGTGCACGAAGTCCTGATTGAAGAGTCGGTGCTGGGCTGGAAGGAATACGAACTGGAGGTGATGCGCGACCTGGCGGACAACGTCATCATCATATGCTCCATCGAGAACTTCGATCCCATGGGCGTGCACACCGGCGATTCGATCACCGTGGCGCCGGCGCAGACCCTGAGCGACCGCGAGTACCAGGCGATGCGCGACGCCGCCATCGCGGTAATCCGCGAGGTGGGCGTCGAGACCGGCGGCTCGAACATCCAATTCGGGGTGCATCCGGAAACCGGGCGCCAGGTGGTGATCGAGATGAACCCGCGCGTCTCGCGCTCCTCGGCGCTGGCTTCCAAGGCTACCGGATTTCCCATTGCCAAGATTGCGGCCAAGCTGGCGGTGGGCTACACGCTGGACGAAATCACCAACGACATCACGCGCAAAACGCCGGCGTGCTTCGAACCTACGCTCGATTATGTGGTGGTAAAAATCCCCAAGTGGCAGTTCGAAAAATTTCCCGGCGCTGATGAGGGCCTGGGTCCGCAGATGAAGTCAGTGGGCGAGGTGATGGCCATCGGCCGCACCTTTAAAGAGTCGCTGCTCAAGGCGGTGCGTGCGCTGGATACCGGCAAGCGCCCGGGCAGCGAACAGATTGAGCCCAGGATCCTCACCCAGCGGCTGGTCACGCCGCACCCCGAGCGGTTGTCTTACATTCGCTACGCCTTGCGCCAGGGCATGACAGTGAAGCAACTCGCCAAGATGACCTCCATTGATCCCTGGTTCCTTTACCAACTGAAGCAGGTCATGGACATGCAGCTGGAGCTGGAGAAATACCCAGCTGAGAACGTCCCGGGGGAGATGCTGCGCGAAGCCAAGCGCATGGGCTTTTCCGACGCGCGCCTGGCCAACGTGTGGCGCCTGGAGAACGGCCATTCGGGCGCGGAGAAAGTGCGTCAGTTGCGTAAAAAGAACGGCCTCGCGCCGGTCTACAAACGGGTGGACACCTGCGCCGCGGAATTTGAGAGCTTCACGCCCTACCTTTACTCCACCTACGAAGAGGAAGATGAGGCTACGCCCACCGCCAAAAAGAAGGTGATGATTCTGGGAGCGGGGCCGAACCGCATCGGACAGGGAATTGAGTTCGATTACTGTTGCTGCCACGCTTCCTTCGCGCTGCGCGAGGACGGTTACGAGACAGTAATGGTGAACTGCAACCCGGAAACTGTTTCCACCGATTACGACACCAGCGACCGGCTGTACTTCGAGCCGCTGACGGTGGAAGACGTGTTGTCAGTGTATGAACACGAAGCGGCGGGCGGCGCGCCGGTAGGAGTGATTGTGCAGTTCGGCGGGCAAACCCCGCTCAACCTTTCGCTGCCGTTGAAAGCTGCGGGCGTCAGCATCATCGGCACTTCGCCGGAGTCCATTGACCTGGCCGAGGACCGCAAGCGCTTCGGCAAGCTGCTGGATGAACTGCAGATTCCCCAACCGGCGGGGGCCATGGCCACCTCGGTGGAGGAAGCGGTGGAAGGGGCGCGCCGCATCGGCTACCCGGTGCTGGTGCGGCCGTCCTACGTGCTGGGCGGCCGGGCGATGGAGAT
>Ga0075271_10000019_pt1 | contig 16617 bp, 13 predicted proteins | sample SF_Rice_5C_0N_30_FD_69775 | JGI IMG/M metagenome (GOLD analysis project Ga0075271, IMG submission 69775) | Rice paddy soil microbial communities from Twitchell Island, California, USA - SF_Rice_5C_0N_302 | ecosystem: Environmental > Terrestrial > Soil > Paddy field/soil | place: USA: Twitchell...
TCCTGACTTCGATGCGAGCTGGGAGAATTCCTCAAGCAGGTCCCCCGGGATCGATTCTGCTTCTTCAGCGGGGGTGAATAGGTTGACGAGCCACGCGGCCAGGCGCGGCGGACAAACAAATTCTGCCGGCGGAGTCATGAATAGCTGCCGATGAGGTCGAGGCCAGCCGTCATGCTCTGGATCGCACGTTGGGTGCGGTTCACGGCCTCAACTCCCCGGGCGGTGACGCGGAAGAAGCGCTTTGAACGCCCGCCACGTTCCGGGGTGGGGTCGCCACAGCGGGATGCGACGTACCCTTTCACTTCCAGGCGATCCAGGGTGGCGTAGACGGCGCCGATTGACACCTCGCGCCTGGTGCGGGATTCGATCTCTTGCCGTACCGTCATTCCATACGCCCGGTCTGCCAGCCGCAAAAGTGCCAGGATTACGATGTGCTCAAACTCGCCGAGGTAATCGCGATCTGCCATTACTTATACAATATAGAATAAATCGTTGGCTGTCAAAGTTCCCAGTGCCGCCCCTACGGAGCTTTCTTTCCCTATCACATCGGTACCCAGGACTTCCGTCCTGGGCTTTACTATGTCGCGCCTTCGGCGCTGATGCTCTTTGATCTCCCTGACGTCGCCCATGGAACGTGGAACAGTAGCTCCCAACGAAAGGAATCCAATTCAGGTTTTCTCCGTGGCTCTGTGCCGTTGTGGTGAGTTTTTGAAACCTGGAAGCTTGTGAAACCTGCCCTAGGGTTTACTTCCAAGGAGCCCCTCCACAGCTTTTTTCTGATTCCTCTGTGCCTCTGTGTCTCTGTGGTGAGAAATTCGTTACAGGCGAAAATGGCCAGACGGGTTAGTGTCGACAGAACTCTGTTCACGGTCACCGTGCTGCTGGTGTTTATCGGGCTGGTGATGGTGTTCAGCGCCTCGGCGGTGATGGCTAAAGACCGCTACGGCTCGCCCTACACCTTCCTGATCCGGCAGATCGCGTGGGCGGCGGCGGGCCTGGCGGCCATGTTTGCCACCATGAAGATTGACTATCGCCGCTATCGGCAGCCGGCCGTGGTCTTCTCCGTGCTCAGCGTGACCACGCTGCTGCTGATTGCGGTGTTTTTTCTCGACCGCTCGCACAACACCCACCGCTGGATTCACGCCGGGTGGTTCTCGCTGCAGCCCTCGGAGATCGCCAAGCCCGCCCTCATCCTCTTTCTGGCCTATTTTTTGGAAAACCGCACCCGGCAGATGGACGACTTGCGCAACACTCTGCTGCCCGCCATTGTGCCCACCGTGGTTTTTCTGGGGCTGATCGTCAAGGAACCGGACCTGGGCACGGCCATCGCCTGCGCCGGCGTCACCGGCACAGTGCTGTTTGTGGCCGGCATGCGCCTGCGCTATTTCGGGTATGGCCTGGCAGCCTCAGCCCCGGTTCTGTACGCGCTTATTTTCCGCGTCAAGTGGCGCTATGACCGCATTCTGGCGTTTCTGAACCCCTGGGCCGATCCCCAGGGCCACGGCTTCCACATTATCCAGTCCATGATTGCGGTGGGCACCGGCGGGTTGATGGGTGTGGGCCTGATGGAAGGGAAAGAAAAGCTCTTTTATCTGCCGGAACCGCATACCGACTTCATCTTTGCCGCCACGGCCGAGGAAGTGGGACTGCTAGGCTCGGTGGTGATCGTGGGCCTGTTTCTGCTCTTCCTCTACCGTGGCATTCGCGCCGCCGTGCTCATTCAGGACACCTTTGGCAAGTTGCTGGCTGTGGGCATTACCAGCATGGTGGTGCTGCAGGCGCTGTTTAATATCAGCGTGGTGCTGGGCATTCTGCCTACCAAGGGCATCCCCCTTCCCTTCATTTCCTACGGCGGTACATCGCTGTTCGTCACCTTGGCTTGCGTGGGTGTTTTGCTCAATATTACCCAGCAGGTGGACTAGCGCCGCGCAAAGCGCCGCGCCCATTGAGAAATTTTGTGATTGTGTAATCGGGTCGATTGATTGCCGCGTCCCAAGTGGGTTTTCAATTACACAATTACTCAAATACACAATTACTCAATTTTCTTCATGTCTTCAGCCCTCGAATTACCGAAATCCCGTCCCGACAACGCCCCGGCTGCCCGCGCCCGCATAGCGTATCCTTCTACATCCATGCGGGCAGTCATAGCAGGCGGAGGGACGGGCGGGCACGTGATTCCAGCGCTGGCCATCGCGCGGGAATTACGCGAGCGTTTCGCCGCTCAGGTGCTGTTTGTGGGCACCGCTCGCGGCCTGGAGAACCGCCTGGTGCCGGCGGCGGGCTTTGAACTGCGCCTGGTTGAGGTTGGAGCGCTGAACCGCGTCAGCCTGGCCACAAAACTGCGCACTCTCACCGCCCTGCCCCGGGCCATTCTGGCTTCATCTCACATTCTCGAACAGTACCGCCCGGACGTGGTGGTGGGTGTGGGCGGCTATGCCTCCGGTCCGGCCATGCTGGCCGCCGCTCTCCGCAGCCTGCCCACCCTGGTTTTTGAACCCAACGTAGTGCCCGGATTCGCCAATCGCGTGGTGGCGCCCATGGTGACTCTGGCGGCAGTGCACTTCGAGCAGACTGCCCGCTATTTCAGGCGGGCCATAGTCACGGGCGTGCCGGTGCGCCGGGAGTTCTTTCTGGTGCCTTCGTATTCCCCATCCGGCCATCCCCCGACGCTGCTGGTCTTCGGCGGCAGCCAGGGAGCCAGCGCCCTGAACCGGGTCATGGTGGAATCCCTCGCCGCCCTGCAGCGGCTGATACCCGGACTGCACATCATCCACCAGACCGGCGAGCGCGACTATAATGACGCGCAAGGGGCGTATCTGCGTGCCGGAATTTCCGCGGAAGTGTATGCGTTTATAGACGATATGCCGGGGGTATTTGCCCGTGCTGACTTGCTGGTTTGCCGCTCCGGAGCGAGCACGGTGGCGGAAATAACGGCGGCGGGAAGGCCGGCGGTGTTTGTGCCTTTTCCCAAAGCAGCGGATGATCACCAGTTGCGCAACGCGGAGGCGCTGACGGCCGCCGGGGCCGCCGAACTGATCGCGGAAGCCGAGTTGAGCAGCGAGCGCCTGGTACGCAGCGTGCAAGCATTGCTGAACGACCGGGCCCGGCTGGCGCGCATGGCGCAGGCAGCGCGTTCTTTGGCGCATCCGCGAGCGGCGCAGGAGATTGCCGAACGGGCGGCCCGCCTGGCAGGGGTTAGAAGTTAACCACAAAGGACACAAAGGAATTCCTTTTTGTACCTGCGTGTCCTCTGTGGTGGATGTGGTCTGAATGTTTGCCAAGATCCAACGCGTGCATTTTGTGGGCATCGGCGGCATCGGCATGAGCGGCATCGCCGAGGTGCTGCTGACCTTGGGCTTCAAGGTGTCGGGCTCCGACCTGAAGCTTTCACCGGTCACACAGCGGCTGGCCAGCCTGGGCGCCACTATTTTTGAAGGCCACTCCATTGCCAACGTGGCTGGAGCCGAGGTGGTGGTCACCAGTTCCGCCATTTCCCCGGACAATCCCGAGGTGCGCGAGGCGCAGCGCCTGGTGATTCCCGTAATCCGCCGCGCCGAAATGCTGGCGGAACTGATGCGCCTGAAGTACGGCATCGCCATTGCCGGCATGCATGGCAAGACCACCACCACCTCCATGGTAGCGGCGGTGCTGGCCGCGGGCGGGCTCGATCCCACGGTGGTGGTGGGCGGGCGGGTGGACGCCATGGGTTCCAACGCGCGCCTGGGCAAGTCGCAGTACCTGGTGGCGGAAGCGGACGAAAGCGACCGCTCCTTCCTGACCTTGTCCCCGATTTTGACCGTGGTCACCAACATTGACCGCGAGCACATGGACTGCTACCGCGACCTGCGCGACGTGAAGCGCACCTTCCTGGAATTCATGGACCGAGTGCCCTTCTACGGGATGGTGGTGATGTGCAATGACGATGCGCCGCTGCGCTCACTGCTGCCGCAATTGCGCCGCCGGGCCCTCACCTACGGGCGGCGGCCGGATTCCGACTTCCGCATCATGAGCTCGCAGGTGGAATTTGATGATGGCGCCACCGGCAGCCGCTTTCAGGTGCGCTACCGGGGTGAGGACCTGGGCGAATTTCGCCTGCGCGTGCCCGGCGCGCACAATATCCTCAATGCCACCGCCGCCATTGCCGTAGGCGTGGGACTGGATGTTCCCTGGGAACATATTCGCCAGGCGCTGGACAGCTTTCACGGCGTGGACCGGCGCTTCCAGTTGCGCGGCAAGGCCGCGGGGGTGAGCGTGGTGGATGATTACGGCCACCATCCCACGGAGATTCGCGCCACCCTGGCCGCCGCACGGGAGTGCGGCTATCGCCACATACACGTGATATTTCAGCCGCACCGTTATAGCCGCACCCAGGCGCTGATGGACCAGTTCGCTACCGCCTTCGCCGACGCCGACTCGGTTTTTGTGCTCGACATTTATCCCGCCAGCGAGCAGCCCATCCCCGGCGTAACCGGAGAGGCTCTGGTCCAGCAGGTAATCAAGCTGGGAGGGAAGACCGCCGTCTACCTGGGCTCGTTTGGCGAAGCCGCCAGCGCCGCGGCCGCGGTGGCCGAAGAGGGCGACCTGGTGATCACTTTGGGCGCTGGCAATATTTCCCAGCTCGGCCCGCAAATCCTGCAGCAACTGCAAGCCCGTCCCCACGCTGTTAAAATCACCGCCGGCTAACTCTCAGTCCAATCCCGGTTCCGAATCTGGAGGGCCCATGGTCTCTCGCCGCAAGTTTCTTTACGGCAGCGCGCTGGCTGCCGGAGCCGCCGCGTTGCCGGCGCATGCCGCACCGCAAACCGTGGACAGCGATTGCCGTCCTCTGCCGCCTTCCCTAGCGGCGCTCAAATCCATGAAGGATGAGGCCCACCCCATCACCAATGATGAGCGTCAAGCGCGCCTGGCCAAAGCACGCGAGCTCATGGCCAGCAACCAGCTGGATGCCATCATGCTCACCGCCGGCACGTCGCTGGATTACTTCACCGGCATCAACTGGTGGGGCGGCGAGCGCCTGTTTGCTTTCATTCTGCCGGCCAAGGGCGCGGCTTTCTTTGTGTGTCCTTACTTTGAAACGGACCGCTCCCACGAGCAGATCGCCAAAGGCCCGCTGCCTGAGGCCGAAGTGCGTTACTGGAACGAAGATGAGAGCCCCTACCGCCTGGTGGCCCAGGGGTTGAAGGATCGGGGCTTGGCCACCGGCACGCTGGGGATGGATGAATCCACACGTTTCGTATTCAGCCATGGCGTGGGGCTGGCGGCCTCGCAGGTTCACATTACCAGCGCCACTCCGGTCACAGCGGGTTGCCGCATGATGAAGAGCGGGCACGAGAGCGAGCTCATGCGCCTGGCCGCGAAAGTCACACTTACCGCCTACGCCGCCGCCTACAACGCGCTGCGCGAGGGCATGACCCAGCACGATTTTGAAGACCTGGTGGCGGCCGCGCACCGCCAGTTGGGATTCGAAGGCGAGGCCGAAATCCAGGTGGGCGAATACTCGGCCCTGCCGCATGGGTCCATTACCCCGCAGGTGATTCGCGACGGCGCCATCCTGCTGATGGACGGAGGCTGCAAGGTCGAAGGCTACGTTTCCGACATCAGCCGCACCTTTGTTCTGGGCAAGCCCACCGACAAGATGCGGAAGGTATTTGACATTGTGCATCGCGCGCAAACCACAGCTTTGGGCGCCGCCCGGCCGGGAGTGCCTGCGCAGGAGGTGGACGCGGCCGCACGCAAAGTCATTGCCCATGCCGGCTACGGACCCGGCTACAAGTACTTCACTCACCGGCTTGGCCATGGCATGGGCATGGACGGGCACGAGTGGCCTTACCTGGTGCATGGCGATACGCTGCCGTTGCGTCCGGATATGACCTTCAGCGACGAGCCCGGAATCTATATTCGCGGCGAGTTCGGTGTGCGCCTGGAAGACGACATGCACATCACCGAAAACGGCGCCGAACTGTTTACGCCCCAAAGCCCGTCGCTGGAACACCCCTTCGGTAACATCTAGATTCATTCGCGGGGGATGCGCGGACGTGGATTAATTGTCGAGCGCCCCTGTTGCCATATTTGATTCCCCGACATGGTGCGCATTCTCTGCGTTCGTCGTCGGCGACCGACACTTGCCTGTGGAAAAATACCTGTCTCAAATTTGAACCAAAGCAGCTATAGTTACTGCGGCGATTCTCGACGACAACTTGAATACGGCTGATGGCGCGTAGAAACGTTCCACCTGCCCAGGACGACCTGGAGCTCACGCCCAGTGCGGAGTATATTCCCGCCACTCTGGACGATGCCCGCCTGGTTGACCTGGAATCCGAGCAAGAATCGCCGTTTTTGCGCGCGCAGAAGCGTGTCTCTGTCCGTCGAGGGTCCCTTCCCAGAAAAACCGCCCACCGCCTGAAACGGGCCGCGGTCGTAGCTGCTCTCCTCACCCTGATCGCCATAGTTGCCGGCATAGCCATGCAGTACGGCGCCCACTCCTGGCGCTTCACCATTGATTCCAGCGACGACATTGGCATTTCCGGCAACCACAACGTCAGCCGCTCCCAGGTGATGGAAGTGATGGGCGGCGACATTGGCCGCAACACTTTTTTTATTCCTCTGGTCCAGCGCCAGAAGCAGCTGGAGCGGATTCCGTGGGTGAAATCGGCGGCGGTCATGCGCTTCCTGCCCAACCGGCTGGAGGTGCAGATTCAGGAGCGCACGCCGGCGGCTTTCGCTCGCATCGGCTCCCGTATTTGCCTCATTGACGCCGACGGCGTGGTCATGGACCTGCCCGTGGGCGGGCACCAGCAATATTCGTTTCCCGTGATCGTGGGCATGGGCGAAGCGGAGCCGCTTTCCACCCGCGCCGCGCGCATGGATATTTACACCCAGCTCATCCAGGATCTGGATTCCAGCGGCGCCCGTTACTCGCAGGACCTGAGCGAAGTCGATCTGTCGGATCCCGATGATGTGAAGGTGATGGTCAACGACCCTTCGGGGGCGGTATTGGTGCATCTGGGAGCGGGAAATTTTCTGCAGCGGTACAAGATTTACGTAACCCACGTGGCGGAATGGCGGCAGCAGTTTCAGAAGCTGGATTCGGTAGATCTGCGCTACGACAGGCAGATCATCGTGAATCCAGATACCAGCGTGCTGGCGCAAAAGCCGCTGAGCGGGTCCGCGGCGCGCGCCGCCATTGCCGCGGGAGTGAAGCCGGCGGCTTTGACCACCGCCGATCTGAAGCGAGCCAGCAGCCCGTTGGGGCACAGCGGGCGAAAGCCGGCACGGGTGGCGAAGGCGCCGGCACGTGTGGCCAGGGCAGGCAAGCATAAAAAAGTGGCGAAACACCGCCGCCCGCGGCACGTGAAACGAGCTGGCTAGCTCTCTGTGGCTAGTCAGTCAGCCAGCAAGCTTAGCCGCCCGGTTCAAACCGGGCGACAGTGAAACGGAATCATGGCAAACAACAACCCGCATCTTCTGACCGCAATAGACGTAGGCAGCGCCAAAACCTGCGCCCTAGTGGCGGAAATTACCGAAGCCGGGCTGCGCTACCGCAGTCACGGCGTGGCCGATTCCCTGGGCTCGCGCAAGGGGGTCATCATGGACCTGGAGCGGGCCGTGGCTTCCGTGCAAAAAGCGGTGGAGCAGGCGGAAGACGGCATTTCCGCCCCCATCGAGCGCGCCATCGTGGGCGTGGGCGGCTCCCACCTGCGCGGGGTGAACAGCGTGGGCGGCATCAGCCTGGGCCAGCGTCCCCGCGAAATTACGCGCGATGAAATCCGCTCCGCCGTGGAAAAAGCCAAGGCCATTTCGCTGCCCGCCGACCGCGATTTCCTCCACCTGCTGCCCCAGGAGTTCATCCTCGACCACCAGCCCGGCATTCGCGATCCTCTGGGAATGATGGGCAGCAAGCTGGAAGTGAAAGTGCACGTTGTCACCGTGGCCAGCAGTGCCACCCAGAATGTGGTCACGGTGCTCAACCGCGCCGGCGTGCACGTGAGCGACACGGTGTTTGAGCCGCTGGCTTGCGCCGACGCCGTGCTGCGTCCCGAGGAGCGCGAATTGGGTGTCTGCCTGGTGGATATCGGGGCCGGCTCCACCGAAGTGGTCGGTTTCCAGGACGGCGCGGTGGCCTATACCGCCGTGCTGCCCGTAGGCGGCGATCATTTCACCAGCGACATTTCCGTCGGTCTGCGAACCCCGCTGGTGGAAGCGGAGAAGCTGAAACGCAGCTACGGCTGTGCCGTGGTCACCCGCATTCCCGAGGGTCATGAAGTGGAGGTGCCCTCGGTGGGAGATCGGCCTTCGCGCATGATCGCGCAGCGGGTGCTGGGAGAAATCCTGGAGCCGCGGGCCCGCGAACTGTTTGAGATGCTGCGCGACGGACTGCGCCACGGCGGGCTGCTGGAGAGTTGCGGCGCCGGCGTGGTGCTCACCGGCGGCGGGGCGCGGCTGAGCGGGATCCTGGAAATTGCCGAATCGGTGCTGCGCAAGCAGGTGCGCCTGGGATGGCCGTCGCCGCTGGCCAAAATGCCGGCCCTGCTGGCCGAGCCCGAATTCACTACCGTAATTGGCATGATTTTTTATGGTCACCGCGCCCGCCTCGTCCGCGGTAACCAGGACGAGAGATGGGGCGTAGGCAAGCTGAAGGCGCTGTTCGGCAAAGGCCAGCAGGCGCAAGGGATACGGCTGTAGGGACGGATTGGGCACAAGATCGGAAGTGGCAATCAGACACTTGAAGAAAATTTCCGTATGAGGAGCGGAGAGCGCAAGTCATGACGCCAAAAAAGGAAAATACATTGAACCCGGCGGAGCCCAAAAGCGGCATCCGCATCAGCTTTCACGAAGAAGCCAAGAACGACGCCAACATCAAGGTCATCGGGGTGGGCGGCGGCGGCACTAACGCCGTCAACCGCATGATTGATGCCGGGGTGGAAGGGGTGGAGTTCATCGTGGCCAACACCGACCTGCAGGCGCTGCGCCTTTCCCGCGCCCCGGTCAAGATCCAGCTTGGGGTCAAGCTCACCAACGGGCTGGGCGCCGGCGCCAATCCGGAAGTGGGGCGCAAGGCGGCGCTGGAGGATTCCGACAAGATCATCGAGGCCCTGGAGGGCGCGGACATGGTGTTCGTCACCGCCGGCATGGGTGGCGGCACCGGCACCGGTGCGGCTCCCATCATCGCCTCCCTGGCCAGCGAAATGGGCGCGCTCACCGTGGGCGTGGTCACCAAACCCTTCGGCTTTGAAGGCAAACGGCGCATGATGCAGGCCTCCAACGGCCTTTCCGAACTGATTGACTCGGTGGACACCACCATTGTCATCCCCAACGAAAAACTGCTGGCAGTGGCGGAGAACGCCGGCTTCTTCGAGTCGTTCAAGGTGGCCGACGATATTCTGCGCCAGGCGGTGCAGGGCATTTCCGACATCATCACCATTCCCGGCATCATCAACCGCGACTTCGCCGACGTGAAGGCCATCATGGCCGGCATGGGCTACGCGGTGATGGGCACGGCCACCGCCACCGGCGAACGCCGGGCCACGGAAGCGGCCCAACGTGCCATCGCCTCGCCCTTGCTGGAAGCGGGTGCGATTGACGGGGCGCGCGGCATCCTCATCAACATCACCGGCTCCAGTTCGCTGAAGCTCAGCGAAGTGAATGAGGCCTCCAGCATCATCCAGAGCGCCGCTCACGAGGATGCCAACATCATCTTCGGGGCCGTGCTGGATGACAAGGCCAAGGACACGGTAAAGATCACCGTGATCGCCACCGGCTTCAAGAGCGACGCGCCGCAGCGCCGTGAGCGCGGCATTTCCTCTTCGGCACAGGCGATCTCGCGGCAGCGCGTGACCTCCGGGTTTGCCATCCCGGATGCGCCGCCGCCGGTGGTCCACCAGGTGGAGGAACCTCCACGTGTGGCGATGCCTGCGACGCCGGCCCCGACGCCCACGTTCGAGCATGATGATCTCGACGTGCCTACCTTCATCCGCAAGCGGACGGAAGTGAACTGAATCCGAGTGGGGCCCACCCTTGCAAGAGCGCAAGGGTGGGCACCCCCCCGGCTTTCGCCTTTTTGTGTCACACCTCTGACCGCGACTGTCACAAGTGCATAACTTTGCACCTCACCTGTGGCCGGCAAGGGGATGAAGAGCCGGAGTCAATCCTCGCCGTATTTGTACTTCGGTCCAGTATCAGGGAAGTAAATGCCCTGCCTATTACGGAAGGCATCCTCACATTAGTAACTCTCGCCTAAGTAGCTGTATCTGAGTCGCTTAATGATTCGACTCCGAGGTCACCGATAGAGCCTTTTTTCCATTGCGGCGAAACAGCAACTCTCATACTATCTAAGCGTTAGTACAAGTAGGCCACCGGCATTCCAGAGTGGCAGGTTTCGTGCACATGACAATGTTGGCAACGGCCCCGGGGATGGTCAGGGAGTGATGAAAAAGAGTTCGCTAGCCGCACAAATCGCCCTCTTGCTTCTGGCGTTCCTTGCTCTCGAGATGTCCGCCCCGGCGGCCACCATCAGCACGCACCGCAATACGCGCGCCAAGTCCAAGCACAGAATCACGGAAAACGCCCGCGCCCGGCGGCGGATGAGCCGTCTGCGTCGTACGCGCGCGCTGCATGCACGCCGCACGCGCCGTTCCCGCCGTTATGCCCGTCGTCATCGCTATTACGAGCGCTTTTACACCAGTTCGTTCAGCGATGATGTAGCCGACGGGGACATCACCGCCGGTGAGGACCCGATCGTCCGCGCCGCGGCGGTGGATGCCCTGGGCAACATGAACGGCACGGTAGTAGCCATTGAGCCCACCAGCGGCCGCATTCTGGCCATGGTCAACCAGAAACTGGCCCTTTCCAGCGGCGCCATGCCCTGCTCCACCATCAAGCTGTCGGTGGCTCTGGCCGCGCTCAGCGAAGGGGTAATTGACAAGGACACCCGGATTCGCCTGGGCCGCCGCTCCCGCCTCAACCTGACCCAGGCTCTGGCCCACTCCAACAACGCTTATTTCGAAGCGGTAGGACGCAAGCTGGGATTTGAGAAGGTGGCCTATTACGCTCATCAGTTCGGCCTGGGTGAGTTGGCGGGTTACAACATCCCCGGTGAGCAACTGGGCGAGTATCCCGACCACGTGATCCCCGTCAAAGACGGCGGCGTAGGCAGGATGTGCTCCTTCGGCGAAGGCGTTTCCATGACCCCGCTGCAATTGGGTGCCCTGGTCTCCGCCATTGCCAACGGCGGCACGCTTTATTACCTGCAGCATCCGACCACGGCCGAGCAAGTGACCAACTTCGAGCCGCGCATCAAGCGCCAGTTGAACATTGCGCCGGCGATTCCGGAAATTTCTGACGGCATGGCGGGCGCGGTGGAGTACGGCACCGCTCGCAGCGTGCGCGTGAATTTCAATGAAGAAGAGATTTTAGGCAAGACCGGCACCTGCTCCAAAGATGGCACCCGCTTTGGCTGGTTTGCCTCCTACGCCAACACCAACGTAGGACGGGTGGTGGTCGTGGTTTTCCTGGAGGGAGGAAGGCCCACCTTTGGTCCCAAGGCGGCGGAAATTGCCGGCCGCATGTACCGCGACCTCTACGACCACAGTTTCTTCATGGTAAAGAACCCGGGCGTGCCTGAGTCCACCTCCAGCGTGCAGACCACGGGCGCCACGCAGTAAGCTCTCAGCCGTCAGCCTTCAGCTCTCAGCCAGGCCTCCGCGAGGAGGCCTTTGGTATTGGGCCAAGGAAGATTTTACGGACTACCGACTACCCCAGCTGACAACGACAACTGACAATTCTTTTTTAAAACCCCATAATGTTGTACCCGCAGTCCACGTAGACGGTTTCGCCGGTGATGCCGGAGCTGGCATCGGAGGCCAGGAATACGCCCGTGGCGCCAACTTCGTTGACGTCCACATTGCGCTGCAGAGGGGCGCGCTCGGCGTGGGCTTTGAGCATATCGCCCAGGCCGGAGATGCCGCGCGCGGCCAGCGTTTTGATGGGCCCGGCAGAGATGGCATTCACCCGTATGCGCCGCTTGCCCAGGTCGGCGGCCAAATAACGCACGGTGGCTTCCAGCGCGGCCTTGGCCACGCCCATCACGTTGTAGTGGGGCATCACCTTCTCCGCGCCGTAGTAAGTCATGGTGATGATGCTGCCGCCATCTTCCATGAGCGGGGCGGCGGCGCGCGCCAGCGCGATCAGGGAGTAAACGCTCACATCGTGGGCTATGCGGAAGCCCTCGCGCGTGGTGCTGAGGAACTCGCCCTTCAATTCCTCGGGCGGCGCATATGCGATGCTGTGCACCAGCACGTGCAGCTTGCCGTAGCGGGGGCGCAGTTCGGAGAACAGGCGGTCCACTTCCTGGTCCTGGCTGACGTCGCAGCGGAAGGCCTCGGCGCCGGGCAGGGAGAGGATAAGGTCCTTGGCCTCCTGCTCCAGACGCTCGTTCTGATAGGTAATGGCCAGGCGCGCTCCGGCGGCGTGCAGCCCCTGGGCAATGGACCAGGCGATGCTGCGCTTGTTGGCCACCCCAAAAACAACGGCATTACGACCGGCAAGAGTGTCGCTCATGGGCGTCTCCGGTGAAGGGCACAGGATAACAGACCAAGGAGTCAGGCCTCAGGACTCAGCAGTCAGCGAATTGATTCGCGGGCGCCCTCGCCCGCGAGCAGCCGCCAACAATTCTCACCCCGCGAGCCGTCGGGCTGGGCAGGCCGGCAGTCAGGAGCGGCGGTTTGGGTTTCCCCAACTCCTGAGCTCTGACTCCTGACTCCAGGCTTGCTCAATCTCCCGCCGCTTCGCCCGGCGCGAGCGTGGGCACGGTTTCCAATGGCCAGGCCGAGGTGAGGAAGGCCACAAAGTACACCCCTGCAATCAGGGCAAAGCCCAGGGCCAGTCCAACGTGGTGCGCCGCCGCACCCACAATCAGGCTCAGGCACACCTGCAGCAGGGTGCCGGCAAAGTAGAAGGCGTTCTGCACTCGTCCCATGAAGCGTTGTGGCACGTGCTCCATCATGCTGCTGGAAATGGCGATGCCGCCCACGCCGCGTGCCGAGCCCATGAGCGCGTAAAGCCCGACCGCCAGCGCCAGCAGCCGGGAATAGGGCGCGATGAAGATGCTGGCCGCCAGCAGGCCCATGGCAACGGCTACGGTATGCCGTCCTTCCAGACGGCGAATGACTTGGGGAGCGTAAAGCACACTCAGAAATGCGCCAATGCCCCAGCCGGCATTAAGCCACCCGTAACCGACCGCGCCGGCGTGCAGCAGGCGGTCGCTGAGCGGAGCGGTGACCACGCTCTGGGTGGACATCGCACCAATGAACATGGCCCAGCTGGCGCCCAGCAACACCACGTAGCGGTTGCCGCGCAGGTAGCCAATGCCTTCCCTCATCTCGTTCCAGTAGCGAGACCACGACCCGTCCGCGGTGGGCACGTTGGCCGGCAATTCCCTCGCCGCCACCGTGTGCTTGCCCTTGCGCAAGGCGAAGTAGCAGCTGAAGGAAACCACGTAGGTGGCGAAATCAATCAGCAGCACGCCGCCCAGGCCGATGTGGTTGTACATGAATCCCACCAGGGCGCCGGCAATCAACCAACCGCCCTGCACCCCCGCCAGCAGGAAGGTGTTGGCGTGCACGAACTGCGAGTCCGGGGTCAGCTCTTGGATGAGCGCGGTGATGGTCGGCCAGAACATCCAGAAGCCCGCCGACACCAGCATGTTCATCAGATAAAGCTCCCACACGTGCGCGCGGTGCATAAAGGCCAGCGTGGCTACGCCCACCACCATGAGCGCGCGGATGGCGTCCAGCGCCATCACCAGGTGGCGGCGGTCCTCGCGGTCAATGATGACGCCGGTGAAGGGCAGCATCACCATGGCGGGCAAGGTCTGCAGCACCACCAGCGTGCCCAGCGCCATCTCCGAGTGCGTGGCCTGGAGGATGAACCAGGTCACGGCGGCGGAGTTCATCCCGCTCCCCAGCATGGAGATCAGGTTGGCGGTGAACACGTACCGCAGCTCGCGCTTTTGCAGAATTGTGCGCATGAACGATGAGTGTTAGATGGATTTCGGGTGGGGAAGCCGCGAATATTTATTAAAACCGGAAAAGCGAGTTTACGCAATTGACGGAGCGGCTTCGTACGAAAGTAATCTTGTGGCGCTTAGGGGGCCCGCTCGACGCCTTCGCTTCCCTCACTCGCACAGGTCAGGCTGTGACCAAGTGGGAGCCGTAAATACCAGGCCCAGCAAGATATCCCAGCACGCATAGCCGGCTCGTTGGACGTCTTTGCTTCGCCCGGCTGGATGAGGGCATCCTGCGAACTTACCGGTCTCGTAGAGACGGGATGAAAGTAGCCCGCCGATTCATCGGCGGGAATCGAAGCCAGCCGTCGTTAGAGTCCCGTCAGGGACGGCTGTACAAGTCTCTGATATTCGGCCAGCGCACTGCGCGGCCGCGGACGAGCCACAACGCATAAATGATGAGCAACACTATTTCCGGTTCGATGGCATGGCGGTAGCGCGGGGCCGGGAAGGCAATGTAATAAGGGATGGGATAAACCAGCAGCGAACAGGCGAGCAAAAAGCTGCCGCGCACACGGTGGCGTAAGCAAAGCCAGAGCCCGGCAAAAGCGGCCAAGGCGGAGATAAGAAAAGCGACATGGCGCGCCGGAGCCATGGTCCAACTGCGGACCAGCGTGAACTGGGGATTGCCGCCCCAGAAATAAAAAATGCGCTCCGCGAAGAAGCCGAGGAACTCGCCAGGGTGGCTGCGGATAAAGTTGAAGGCGGCGCGCTGTTCCGCTTTCATGTACGGCAGTTCGCCCATGGCGGCGAACTTCGCCATGGCTTGCGGGTCGTTGCCGGGATGCTCCGACCGGGTCCAGAGCCCGCCGGACTCCGGGTTGTTGGCCGTGTGTACTTCCAGACCGAAGTTGTCGCGAATGAAAACGAACTGGTCGAAGGCACGGTAATTGCGCACCAGCCAGGGGGCGACCAGTAGGCTGCCGAGTGCGAGGCACAGCGCCATATTGGTCAGCACGGCGGCGGAGCGCCCGCGCTGGCGCCACCACAGCCAGGCCAGGGAGAATGGCAGAAACGAGAGCAGGGTGGGATTGGCGAGGGCGATCACCCCCCACAGTAAGCCCAGCAGGAGCCAATCGCGGCGGCCCGGGCCCTCGTCCATGCGCAGGGGCAGCAGGAGTGCCAGGCTCAGCAGCAGCGCGGAGAGGCTGGTTTCCCACACAATCCGCACCGGCCAGTAGATGGCATAAGGAAACAGAGCCCAGGTCCAGGCCGCCCAGCGCGCCGGCTGGGAGCCGAACAAGCGCTCGCCAATGCGGTAAATCGTCAGGCAGGTCAGCGCCGAAAACAGGCTGTTGAGAGCGAGGATGACCCAGGCGGCCGCGTGAGTGTAAATGCCGAATACCTTGAACACTCCGGCCAGCAAAAAAGGATAGAGTGGCGCCTCCCAGGCCGTAGGGCCGGTTTCCAGATCGGTAGGATTGGCGAAGCCGTGGCCGCTGGCAAGAGAGCGGGCTATGCGTCCCATCTCCCAGCCGAATTGAAAGTGGTCGCGCCGCGGGGTGATGCGGTAAGTGTGGCCCACTGTGATGACCAGCAGACGCAGCAGTAGAGCGGCCACAACGATGAAAGCCGGGGAGCGAAACAGCTTTTGCCGCGGCGAAAGCTCCGGAGGAGAGGGGGTGCTGGCTGCCGCCTTGGGGGAATACTTCGCCTCAGCCGCATCCAGACTCATTTGTGCTCGGAGCTCCCGGCTCAGTCTACCACCCGAGGATTTGCGGGTTACAATCGAGCCCAGCCGGTCCACAACATCAATGGAGCACCTGATCTATCTGGCCTGCGGGCACCGCAACGTGCACCTCCAGGCTCTCTACGCGGCGTACTCGGCGCTGGCCTGGCAGGGAGCCCTCGAGCTCAAGGCGCAGGTATACACCGATGCGCCTGACTTTTTCCAGCCGCTTGCAGGCCGGCTCCAGGTGCATGAGTTGACCGCAGAGAAGGTGCGATCCTGGCGCGGTCCTGGAAACTACCCTTTCCGCATCAAAATTGCCGCTCTGGCTGAGGCGACGCGCGAACACGCGGAGGAGCGCGTGCTCTTCGCGGATTCGGACACATTCTTCATCGCCGATTCCGCCGCGCTGTTTGCCCGCATCGGCCCGGGCAACGCCGTGCTTCACCGCAAGGAATACGCGGTGCTGACCCACTCCACCGGGCAGCTGCAACGCTTCCGCCAGCGCATGAGCAGGTTCCATTTTCGCGGCAGCGCCATTGATCTGAATGCCGAGATGTGGAACTCGGGGGCCATCGGTCTTCACCCTTCACAGTTTCACCTGCTGCACACCGTGCTGGCCTTCATTGACGCGATTTCGCCGCACTACAAGAAGCAGCTGGTGGAGCAGTACGCAATGGCCTACTTCCTGCAGAAAAACGCGCAGGTGCAACCCTGCGACGATGTCCTGTTTCATTACTGGGCACAGAAGCCGGAGTACCAGGCGGAGATAGAGCCGCGCCTCCAAAGGTGGAAGTCCATGGCGCTGGAGAGCGCGCTGGCGGAGTTGCGTGCGCAGCCGATCGTGCTGCCTCCCTACCACCCCCGGCATGGCTGGGTACGGCGGCTG
>Ga0075271_10000021_pt1 | contig 16546 bp, 12 predicted proteins | sample SF_Rice_5C_0N_30_FD_69775 | JGI IMG/M metagenome (GOLD analysis project Ga0075271, IMG submission 69775) | Rice paddy soil microbial communities from Twitchell Island, California, USA - SF_Rice_5C_0N_302 | ecosystem: Environmental > Terrestrial > Soil > Paddy field/soil | place: USA: Twitchell...
ACTTGCCGATCACAGGCAGCTTGTCCGCAGTGGCGGCGCGAAAGCCGGTCCAGGTACGGATGGCGGACATGCGCGACAGTTCCGGAAGGTAGTGGCAGGCGCGGGCCAGCATGCCGGCAATAATGTGGTTATCCACCGCATTGGTTTGCACGCCAAACTGACGCGAGGAGCCGATAAGGAGCTGGCCGGTGATGCGCGGCTGCACATTGAAGGCGAAGGATTCGGCGGTGAGGGTGTGCGCGCTCTTCAAGTAGCCAAGTTCCACCAGCTGGTGGCGGACGAAACCAGGATAGCGGTCGGTGATAACGAGCTGGCCCTTGCGCGGGCGCATCTCCAGGCCGGGTGTAAGTTCTGGCGCCCAGGTTCCAGCGGCATTGATGACGGCGCCGGCGTGCAGGCCGCCGCGGTTTTGAAGAATGACGGCGTGGTCGCGAACTTGCAAGACTTTATCGAGGTAGAGGTCACAGGAATAGGCCTGGGCCTGGTGGAGCAGAAAGCGGGCGGCACAGGGAGCGTAGATGACCAGGTCTTCAGGGACGAGCAGCGCTCCTAGCAGTCCGGGACGGAGATGAGGCTCGGCTTCGTACAAGGCGCGCGGGTCAAAGATTTCTGTGGGGACGCGCCGGGCGGCATAAAACTCGTGCTTGCGGCGGACTTCCTGCATTTCCTGATCGTCGGCGGCAATCCAGAGGGTGCCGCAGGGCATATATTCGACGTCGGGCGGCAGTTCAGGGGCGAGTTCGCGCCAGAGCTGCTGAGAGTAGCGGGTGAGGGCAAACTGGGGCTCGGAATCGTCCATGACGACGATGTGACCCATGCCGGCGAAAGTGGCGCCTCCGAAGCCGGCCTCAACCACGGCAATGCGCAGACCGGCGCGGGCAAATTCGCGGGCACAGGCAGCGCCGATGATGCCGGCGCCGATAATGAGAACGTCATAGATGCGAGAGGTCATTTTCGCGCCGCCCCAAACCCACCCTCAGGGGCTAAAGCCCGCATGTTGGCCGCGTGTTTGGTGCGGCTGAAGCCGCACGCTTCCCCACTCAATTTGTGAGTACGCCTCGTTTCATATTTTTGAGTACGCCTCGTTTCATGTTTTTGAGTACGCCTCGTTTCATAAGAGAGGCAGATATCGGGGATCATTGTTGCCGGGTCACCTCCGGCTTGGCCTTTCCCGCCGCGGGGGCGCTGACTTCCACTGCGGGAGCCGCGCCGGGCAGAGGCATGACGCCATGCTCCAGCAGGGCGCGGTTGAAGGCGGGCACGCTCTTGTCCATGAGGGCGGCATATGCGATTTTCACTCCCGCCAGGTCTTTTTCGATGCCCTCGAGCAGGGCGTACTCCGTGTCGGTAGGAGAAAAGTTGGTGCCGCCGGCCACGTCGCCGGCACCGGGGCCAACTTCGGCGTTCAGCCAAAGCAGGTTGTAATAGATCTGATAAGGCTCTACGAAATACTTATCGTCGCTGGCGGTGAGGGCCTTGGACACTAACTTGTATTCCACGTCTTCCATCTGGCGGCCGGCCTTCTCGGCGCTTTGAAGAAGCTCGGGATTGCCCTTTTCGGCGCGCAACATTCCGGTCACATCATTCAGTTGCTTGCGCATCCATTCCAGACGGTTGACCATGCCGGCAACCTGGCTGACCTCATCGCGTATGCGCAACTGGAGCTTGACCGAGGCCTGGATTTCAGCGTCGGTAGCGGAAGCGCGGGGATCGCGCACGATTTGTAGCGGCTGGGTGTAAGTGTGGCCGTCCACGGTGAGGCGAACCGTGTATTTGCCGGGCGCGGCCATGGGGCCAGGCAGATCCTTGGATTCCATTCCCCAGTGGGTGATGGGGCGGGACTCCTTGCCCCAGAAGCGCGGCTCCTGCCAAATGCGCGGATTGACCTCGGGAGTGGTGCGCAAGGCGACCAGATGCGGGCCTTCATAGTTGAGATCCCAGTCAATGCGATTGAGACCGGCCTTACCCGGAGCTTTGAGGTCGCGGACGAGGTTGCCGCCGGAGTCCAGGATTGCGATCTTCACCGGATCCTTGGCGGCCTGCGGCAAAGAATAGGTCAGAAAGGCGCGGCCCATGTCCGGAAAGCGCCAGGCGGGGCGGGAGGCGAACAGGCGCACGCCTGTCTCCGACTGCTTGCGAGCCAACTGTTCCAAAGGCGAAATGTCATCGAGGATGTAGATGCCTCGGCCGTAAGTGGAAACTACCAGGTCGTGGAAATTGCGTTGCACGACCGCCCAGGAGACGGTGGCGTGGGGGAGGCCCTTCTGCAGTTCGGTCCAGTGGCCGCCGTCGTCGAGCGAGTAGTAAAGGCTGTTGCCGGTGCCCGCGAAGAGAAGGCCCTTCTGGTTGGGATCTTCAGCGATGACGCGCACGTAGGCCAAAGGATGTTTGGGAAGACCGCCGCTGATGAGTTTCCAGGAGCGGCCGAAATCGGCGGTCTTATAAATGTAGGGATCGCGGTTGTCCATTAGATGAAGGTCAACCGAAACGTAAGCTGTTCCAGGATTGAAGAACGATGGCTGAATGCTGGTGATGGTGCCCCAGCCTGGCAGGCCGGCGATATTTTTGGTGACGTTCTCCCAATGGCCGCCGCCATCGCGGGTATTCCAGACCTGGCCGTCGTTGGTGCCGGCCCAGATGAGGCCTTTCTGAATGGTGGAGGGCGCGATGGCATACACCACTTCGCCATAGAACTGCCCCAGGTTGTCGCCGACAATACCACCGGAAGAAATGATGCGGCCGGGGTCGTGGGTGGAGAGATCGGGGCTGATGACGGACCAACTCTGGCCGGCGTTGGCAGTTTTGAAAATCACCTGACAGCCATAGTAGACGGTGTTGTGATCAAAGGGATCAATGGCCAGGGGCGGAGTCCAGTGGCAGCGATACTTCAGGTTGGTGGGCGGGGAATCGAGAGTATGCAGCCAGGGACTGACGGAGCGGGCCATCTGAGTGCGCGCATCCCAGCGGGTGACTTCGTCGCCATAGCAGGTGGCCCAGACAATGTTGGGGTCGGTGACATCGGGCAGGGTGAAACCGGATTCGCAGCCGCCCATGTGATGGGTCCAGCCGGTGTCGGGACTCTGGCCGTATTCGAGCGGCGAAGAAATGCTGGGGCCGCGCATGGTGCCGTCGTCCTGCATGTTGCCGTAAACGTAATAAGGGACCTGGTTGTCCACGGCGACGTGGTACATCTGGGCGACGGGCAGGGTGACGCGATGGAAGCCGCGGCCATGGACGGTGGTGATGATGAGGCCGCCATCGTCGGTGATGACGAAGCGGTCGGAGTTTTTGGGGTCAATCCAGATGTCGTGGGTGTCGCCGCCCCAGGGAACGTCGCGGAAGGTGTGGCCGCCATCGAGAGACTGGTGGAAGGCGCTGTTGGCGACCAGGACTTCATCTTCATTGCGCGGGGAGACGGCGAGGCGAATATAGTAGCCGGCGCGGCCGATGAGGGAGCGGTCCCAGTTGACGGCGTGCCAGGTTTCGCCGGCATCGTCGGAGCGCCAGAGGGAGCCCTGGTCAGCGGTTTGAATGAGGGCATAGACGCGGCTGGAATCGGTCGGGGCGACGGCCACGTCAATTTTGCCCAGCGGCGATTTGGGCAAGCCGTGGCCTTGGATGCGGGACCAGTTGCTGCCGCCGTCGCGCGAAACCCAAATGCCGCTGCCGGGTCCGCCGCTGAGTTCGGCGTAGGTGTGCATCTCCGCCTGCCACATGCCGGCGAAGAGGACAAGAGGATTCTGCGGGTCTATAGAGAGACCGGAACAGCCGCTGTTCTCATCGGCGAACAGGACGCGGTCCCAGTGCTGTCCGCCATCGGTGGTGCGGTAGACGCCCCGCTCCTGCTGCGGGCCGGTGAGTCTTCCCAGGGCGCAAACAAACACGGTGTTGGCATCCTGCGGGCTGACGATGACGCGGGCGATGCGGCCGGTGTTGTCGAGGCCCATGTGAGTCCAGGTTTTGCCGGCATCGGTGGACTTGTAAACCCCGTTGCCGGTAACGTCAGTGTCACGGATAGCCCAGGCTTCGCCGGTTCCCGCCCAGACGAGGCTGTGGTCGGAGGGCGCAACCGCGAGGGCGCCGATGGCGGAGACGGGCTCTTTATCGAAGATGGGAGCCCAGTGATTGCCGGCGTCGGTGGACTTCCACACACCGCCGGAAGCGGCGCCGGCGTAATAAGTGCTGGGGTCGCCGGGAACGCCGGCGATGGAAGCGACGCGATTGCCGACCGCCGGGCCGACAAACCGGAAGCGGAAGCCCTCTTCCTTCTTTTTGTGATCGGGTTCCTGAGCAAAAGCAGCCAGAGCCAGGCAGAGAAGAATTGCTGGGAGCAGGAACAAGCGGAAGCGGGAGAGTGCCATGGATGTACCTCGTGTGGCGCCAGCCCGGGTGGAATGCTGGCCCGTATACTTTATCCAAGATTGGCTTGGTAAGCCATGTTGGGCGTGCTATCGCTCCCCGTTCGGGATCTGTGGGGTTCTTCTTCGGACCGAGAGATTAATTTTGGCGATGCTCCGGCATCAAAAAGCAGGTCCTTCGTCTCGCGCTCGCCTCGCTGAGCTCGGTTGGCGCTCGACTCAGGATGACAAAGCAAAGGGTTGTGGTACGGGGGTAAAGCTGCGCCTTTCCGAAAGCTCCGTGCGCCGAAAAGCCTTTAGCGATTTCCACGCACAGAAGCTATGAGCTTTTCCCAGACTGTCCGTAGGACGCAGCGGGACCATGCTTACGCAAAAAATGCTTGTCGCGCAAGACGTCGCTGAGCGGGCGAACGGAAGGATTGAGAGCCAAACTGGATAAGGCCAGCCAAGCCACCTGCTCCAGCATGACGGCAACGTGGACCGCTTCCTCCACGGTTTTTCCCCAGCAGAAGGGAGCATGTCCGGCCACCAGGACAGCGGGCATGTGCGCCGGGTCGAGATCGGAGAAGCGGCGGACAATGGACTGGCCGGTGTTGAATTCGTATTCCGCCTCTATTTCCTCGGGATCGAGGTGCTGGGTGACGGGAACAGGCCCGCGAAAATAGTCGGCGTGGGTGGTCCCCAGGCAGGGGATTTCGCGGCAGGCCTGAGCCCAGGCGGTGGCGTTGGAGGAATGAGTGTGCACGATGCCGCCAATATGAGGGAAAGCGCGATAGAGCACGAGGTGGGTGGGCAGGTCGGAAGAAGGCCGGAGCGAGCCCTCGACCAATCGGCCATCGAGATTGGTAAGAACAATATCCTCGGGGCGCATGCGGTCGTAAGGCACACCGCTGGGTTTGATGGCCACCACACCATGGTCGCGGGCGATGGCGCTGCAATTACCGAAGGTATCAATCACCAGGCCGCGCGCCACCAGATCGAGGTTGGCCTTCAGAACCGTATTACGCAGCGCTTCCAGCATCATAACCGGCTCCCAGTCATGCCAGCGGGCGAGGCCAGAGTGACAGCAGTCGGCGCGTCCGCACAGCCCACCACGATTTGTTCCGGCCTGAAAGCCGGAGCTCTGAGCCATTCATCTTACCGCGCCGAGAATCGAAACACGGTAGTTTCGCGATAATGCTGGCCGGGCTGAAGCTCAGTGGAGGGGAAATCAGGGTGGTTGGGGGAATCGGGATAATGCTGCGTCTCCAGGCAAAAACCGTAACGCCGCTGGTACAGCTTGCCCTGCTTGCCGCAAATGGTGCCATCGAGGAAATTGCCGCTGTAGAACTGAATCCCGGGCTGGGAGGTGAGGACCTCCAGCACGCGGCCGCTGACGGGTTCATGGACCTTCGCCGCCAGCACTAGCGCACGGTCGCTTTCGCGGCCGGGAATCCAGTTATGGTCATAGCCGCCCGCCAGTTTCAATTGCTGATCGTCGGCGGAAATTCGCGAGCCGATGGTGGCCATGCGGGTGAAATCCAGAGGCGTGCCCTGCACGCTGCGAATTTCTCCCGTGGGAATCAGACTGGCGTTAACCGGCGTGAAGTGGCGGGCATGAATGGTCACGCCGTGCCTCAGAATGTCGTCTTCGCCTTGGCCGGCCAAATTGAAGTAAGAGTGGTTGGTAAGGTTGACGACGGTGGATTTGTCGGTGGCGGCGGAGTAATCAATCTTCAGCTCATTCTGGCTGGTCAGGGTGTAAACGATCTTGGCCGAAAGATTGCCGGGATAGCCCTCCTCTCCGTCGCGGCTCAGGTAGGTAAGCTCGAGGGCGGGAGCGCCGTTGCCGGAAATATCGTTCGCTGTCCACAGCCGTTTATCGAAACCAGCGGCGCCGCCGTGAAGGCTGTTCTCGCCGTTATTGCGAGGAAGGCTGTAGGTAACGCCGTGCAAAGTAAACCTGCCGTGGGCAATACGGTTGGCGAAACGGCCAATGATGGCGCCGAGGTAGGCCTTGTCGGTCTCATAGCCGGCGAGCGTGTCATAACCCAAAGCGACATCGGCAAGCTTGCCGGCGCGGTCGGGAACCAGGAGATTGACGATGGCGCCGCCATAGTTGGTGATATCTGCCCGGACGCCATTCTGATTGCGGAGAGTGTAAAGGTACGCTTCCCCTCCCTCGCGGGTCTTGCCGAATAGTTGTTTCTTCATCGCACGATGTTCGCTTACGGTTGTGCCGGCGAATCGACTGGTCTTTCTTTGTCGCGGAAAATGAGAGCGCCCCATGGGACATCCATGGTGATATCGGGCCTGCCCAGGAGCCGCAAGGTCGCCATGCTAAAGGGCGAAGTAGTCACGGCGATAACTTCAAAAGTGCCGTTCTGTCCGGTCGCTCCGACGCGGTCTCCCTTTTTTGGGGCTCGTATTTGCTGGCGGATCATTGACTAGCCCTCCCCGCTTAGTGTACAGCCGAAGGCGAACCGGCCGCCCTGGGTTTCGTTGACACTCGCCAGCCAGATGGGCTAAAAAGCCGGGTTCGATTCACCAGGTGGAGTAAGCCTTCCTTCCGGAACAGGAGAACCTGAGATGACGAAATTATGGCTGTGCGCGGCTTTGATGCTGGCGCTGGCGCCGCTGGGCGAGGGACAAGAACTGGCGGCCACTCCGCCCATGGGCTGGAACAGCTGGAATCATTTTGCCTGCAAGGTAACGGCGGGCGATATCCGCGCCGCCGCCGACGCCATGGCCAGCAACGGCATGAAGGAAGCGGGCTACACCTACGTGAATATTGACGACTGCTGGCAGGGCAAGCGCGATGCCCAGGGCAACCTGCATCCCAACGCGCGCTTTGGCGACATCAAGGCGCTGGTCGATTACGTTCACAGCAAAGGGCTGAAGATCGGCATCTACTCTTCTCCCGGCCCGCAAACCTGCGCCCACCATGAGGGCAGCTACCAGCATGAGGCGCAGGATGCGAAACAGTACGCGGCCTGGGGGATTGACTACCTGAAGTATGACTGGTGCAGTGCCTCGCAGGTGTACAAGCCGAGCCAGATGCCGGAGGTGTACAAGAAAATGCACGAGGCGCTTGCGGCCACGGGCCGACCCATCGTCTACAGCCTTTGCCAGTACGGCATGGAGCGGGTGTGGCAGTGGGGGCCGGGGGTGGGCGGCAATCTGTGGCGGACTACAGGGGATATAAGCGACCACTACGACCGGATGGCATTGATCGGATTCCAGCAGAACGGGCTGCAGAGCTTTGCCGGGCCCGGGCACTGGAACGATCCGGACATGCTGGAGGTCGGCAATGGGGGCATGGGCCACGACGAGTACATCACGCACATGTCGCTGTGGGCAATGCTGGCCGCGCCGCTGCTGGCGGGCAACGATCTGTCCAAAATGAGTGCCGCGGACCTGGCGATTCTCACCAACAAAGAAGTAATTTTCGTGGACCAGGACGCTAAAGGCGTGCAGGGGCACCGGGTGGCGCAGCAAGGTCCGCTGGAAGTGTGGGCCAAGCCGCTGGCAGACGGCAGCTACGGGGTCGGGCTGTTCAACCGCAGCGAATCTCCGGCTCCCGTCACTCTGGAACTGAAGGACATTGGGATAAGCGGCTCGGCTCAGATACGCGACTTGTGGGCGCATCGGGATTTGGGGTCGTTCACGGGCAGCTACACCGTAACGGTGGCGAAGCACGGAGCGGCGCTGCTGAAGGTGAAATGAGGCGGCGGGCTGCCCGCTTTGGGGCAGGAGATACCCACATTTGGCTGCCGAGGATTTGTGACGAGAATCAACGCTCGTGAATGCGGCCAAGTGTAGAGCACCCGCGCCAAGTGGGGGGGCACACGGCGTCTGCTACTCTGAGCAGATGGAGATTTGCTGCGCCGCGATTCTGTTCGACATGGATGGCGTGCTCATTGACTCGACTCCGGCGGTGGCGCGGGTATGGAGACAGTGGGCAAGGGAGCGCGGCTTCGATCCAGAGACGGTGGTGCGCATGGCGCATGGACGTCCCAGTATTTCCACCATTCGCGACCTGCTGCCGCACGCCGATCCCGAAGCGGAGGATCGGGAGGTGGAGCGGCGGGAGATCGCCGATCGGCGGGGAGTAGTGCCCTTGCCCGGAGCGCGGCAGTTGCTGGCCAGCCTGCCGGCGGAGCGTTACGCCATTGTGACCTCGTCTACGCGCAAGTTGGCGGAGGCGCGCCTGCAAACCGCGGGATTGCCGCTGCCGGAATTCTTTGTGACCTCCAGCGACATTGTGAACGGCAAGCCCGATCCCGAACCCTACCTCAGAGCTGCAGGCAAGTTGGCGGTGGACGCGCAGGACTGCGTGGTGGTGGAAGATGTGCCCTCGGGAATCCGCTCCGGCAAAGCAGCGGGGGCAAGAGTGATTGCCTTTCCGACCACGGCGGCGGCGGATGAACTGCGGGCGGCGGGGGCGGACTGGGTGTTGCAAAACTGCGAGAGCCTCGTGGTGACAGGGGACGGTCACAAAGGAAGCGGGCTTTGCATTGATTTGAGACGGGAGCTGCTTCCGACGGCACGCTAGAGCGAGCTGAGGGTTAACCCGCAGTCTTCACCTATGTCGCCGCAACAAAATGCATAGGGCCCTTCGGTCGCGTTCACCGCGCAAGCGCGGCTCGCGCTTCTTCAGAATGACGTCAAGTTGTGGCTTGGCTGAAGCTGAGGCCACGCCTCATCAAGACGTTGCTCATCAAGCCAGCGTCACCTCCAGGCATCGGCATGGCCGCTCAAGATTTGATATAGTCGGCCATCTCAGAATCTGAGATGGCATTCTTTTGTTTTCAATCACTTGCTTGCTGGTGCTTGCGTCTGTTTTCACCTGTTTGCCACTAGTTTAGTGACAGTTTAGTGACAGTCGAGTCTTTTCACAAACTGCCAATTTGCGCGTCCCGCTACTCGCTGGACGCCACCAGCCTTCCTTGGGCAGGACTGTTTCAACATTTGGCCACTGTGACCCAATCTGCAAGTGTGCTCAAAGCTAGCACCTGCTATCACGATACATACCAGCCGGTATATATTTTTTTTCTTGAAACGCTGGCGTTAACGAAGGTAAGCTGCTGGATTGCAAGCTGTGGGAGCTTGCACGATATGCCCCGGGCCTTCCCTTACTCCTGCCCAATCTGCGGCAGGCTCAGTTTGCGGCAGCTTTTCGAAAACGTTTCGATCACTGCCAATGTAGACCACGAGTTGCGGAATGTGGGCGGCGTGGCTGCATTCATGTGCACCGCAAACGGCCACATCTTCTTTGTCATGACCAAAGATATCGAAACGGTCGAAGGGCAGGCGGCTACGGCCACGTAAACGCCACACCACGAGCAGAATACGAAAATATACCGAGTCCGATGTTTTCTGCTTGCAGCCGCCCGGAGTATCGGGCAGACTTTTCTTTGGGGGGCTATCAGAGGCCGACGCCGGATTGCGAACCGGAAGTCAAGGCCGATGGCTAGCTCTCGTTTTCTTTAGCCGTGCTGCTCCGCCCGCCCTGCAATCCAGATGAATCAACTCTGGAATAGTGTTAAGGTGATTGCGGTATGCGTGCCGCGCTGCTCCTCACGCTGGTGGGCGTTGAGCGACTCCCGCACTGAACCAGACCGGCCTCGGGACATATGGTGGCGAGAAGGTTCGAACTACTATGGAGCTTGCACTCCCGCGGCTTTTAAGGCCGCTGCGTCTGCCAATTTCGCCATCTCGCCTTATCTCTGCGCTATCACAGCCTGCATGGGATCTACGCCAAGGCTCACGGCATCGACAAAATTCAACACACTCCGCGGCGTCCGCACATCTCCACGATTCAGAATCTTGACGTATTCCGGATCATAAGGGACGGCTTTCAGCTTGCACGCCCTCTGCACCAGTTCTGGCAACTCTTTTGCGGTCAGCCGGGACATACGAATTTTCACGCACCTGCTGCGGATGCTTTCCTCTAGCGCGTCGGAGGTTTGCGTGATTAGCACAAGCGAGACGTTGCCGTTGCCCAAGGGTGCAACTTTAAGTTTGCTCTGCTGTCATTTTGCGGTTAACTCTTGAGCCTCGTCGATCAGAATGATAGTGCGCATGCGTCCAAAGAAGTAATCGGGGCGGATGTGGTCATCGACATCGAGCAGCGAGGCGTGCATGTGGCGCAGGTAAAGATCCCAATCGCCGCGGCGTGTTTTCAATAGTGACAGTTTAGTGACAGTTGGTCGTCCCAAGACAGTAAAAATGCGGTGAAGCACTCAATTTGATATAGTCTGCCTCCCGAGGTGCCTTATGGCGCGAATTGTCCGCTGCGGCCTGATCCAGGCGAGCAACGTGCTCGATGCCAACCACACGCTGGCGCAAATCAAGAAAGCGATGATCGAGAAGCACACGAAATTCATCGAAAAGGCAGCACAAAAGAAGGTGCAGGTTCTATGCCTGCAGGAGCTTTTTTACGGGCCCTATTTTTGCGCCGAGCAGAATGGGCGCTGGTATGAGCTGGCGGAACCGGTTCCAGAGGGCCCCACTACCAAGCTGATGCGCAAGCTGGCCGCCAAGCACCACATGGCGCTGGTTGTTCCCGTGTACGAACAGCCCATGCCAGGTCTCTATTTCAACACCGCGGCGGTGATTGACGCGGACGGAAGCTATCTGGGCAAGTACCGCAAACATCACATTCCGCACTGCCATCCCGGGTTCTGGGAGAAATTTTACTTCACTCCCGGAGATCTGGGTTATCCCGTTTTCCAAACAAAACACGCGCGGGTGGGAGTTTACATCTGCTACGACCGGCACTTTCCCGAGGGGGCGCGCATTTTGGGGCTCAACGGAGCGGAGATTGTGTTCAATCCTTCCGCCACTGTCGCCGGGCTTTCTGAGTATCTGTGGGAACTGGAACAACCAGCACACGCGGTGGCGAATGGCTACTTTGTGGGAGCAATCAATCGGGTGGGGGAAGAGAAGCCGTGGAGCATCGGCGAATTTTATGGCAAGAGCTACTTCTGCGATCCGCGGGGCAAGATTGTGGCCCAGGCCAGCCGCGATAAGGACGAACTGATAACGTCAGACCTCGACTTGGACATGATCACCAAGGTGCGGCAGACGTGGCAATTCTTCCGCGACCGGCGTCCGGAGACCTACACGCAACTGACGTCGCAATCGGCGTTCAGCGCGGCAGTAGACTGAGAGCTTTCGCCATGGCCGCCACCCCGTCCTCAACGGTACCAGCGCGCGTCACCGGCAGTTCGCTCTACAACCCTGACCTGGCGCCGGTTCCCGCCGAGCGCCGCACCTGGGGCACCTACAACTACGCCGCCTTGTGGATCTCGATGTCGGTGAACATCCTGACCTACATGCTGGCGGCAAGCCTGATCCAGGGAGGAATGGACTGGAAGCAGGCTCTGGCCACGGTGTTCGTGGGCAACTGCATCGTGCTGGCGCCCATGCTGCTCAACTCGCACCCTGGCGCGCGTTACGGCGTTCCCTTTCCGATATTGGCGCGGGCGTCTTTTGGCGTGCTGGGGGCGAACGTGGCGGCTTTGCTGCGGGCCATCGTGGCCTGCGGGTGGTTCGGCATTCAGACCTGGATTGGCGGCGAAGCCATCAACACGCTGGCGGCTACGCTCTGGCCGCAGTGGAAGCAGGTGGCGCTGGGGCCGTGGCTATGCTTCTTTCTGTTCTGGCTGATCAACCTGGTAGTGATCATAAAGGGCGTGGAGTGGATTCGGGCGCTGCAGAGTTTCAGCGCGCCGGTGCTGATCGGGGTTGGACTGCTGCTGCTGGCGTGGGCGTATCGTGCGGCACATGGCTTCGGACCCATGCTCGCCGCGCCCTCGAAGTTCGCGACCTTTCCGGATTTGTTGAAGTTCTTTGTGCCGGCGCTGAATGGAACCGTGGGTTTCTGGGCCACGCTTTCACTGAATATCCCCGACTTCACCCGCTTCTCGCGCAGCGTACGGCAGCAGGCGGTAGGCCAGGCGGTGGCGCTGCCCACCACCATGGCGCTGTATTCCTTCATCGGAATCGCGGTGACTTCGGCGACGGTGGTGATCTACGGCAGCGCCATCTGGGATCCGGTCCAGTTGCTTAGCCGCTTTCATTCTCCGTTCGCGGTGGTGGTCGCACTGCTGGCCATTCTTCTGGCCACTCTGAATGTGAACATCGGGGCCAACGTGGTTTCGCCGGCCAATGATTTTTCCAACCTGCGGCCGCGGCTGATCAGCTTCCGCACCGGCGGGATTATCACCTGCTTCGCCGGCGTGGCCATGATGCCGTGGAAGCTGCTGGCCAACTACAAGACTTTCATTCTGGGCTGGCTGGGCGGATATGCAGCGCTACTGGGGCCGCTGGCCGGCATTCTGATTTGTGACTACTACCTGATTCGGCGGCGCTCGCTGCAGGTCGATGACCTGTATCTGCGGGGAGGGGCCTACGAGTACTCCGCGGGCGTCAACTGGCGTGCGGTGGGAGCCTTGGGGATTGGCGCCGGAGTAGCGCTCTCCGGGCTGGTGATTCCAGCGTTCCGCTTTCTGTACGACTACTCCTGGTTCGTGGGCTTTGCCATAGCGTTCCTGGCGTATTACGGGTTCATGGGTTTGTCCAGTGCCACAGAACCGACGAACGCCTGAGGCTTCGAATATTTGGGAAGCAACCCTCAGCGGATAAAGCCGCGTGAGTAGTGGCGATCGAGCGGCACGGCTGAAGCCGTGCCCTGTCACAGCTGCCTAGATGAACGCACTCGATCGAGTTTTAATCGTCGGCCAGAGCCGCCGTGTGGCGCCCTACCTTGAGGAGGATTTGGCGGGCAAAAGCCTCGAGTTGGGCTTCCTCATCGCCTGACATTAAGTAGAGGTTGAACTGGGTGACTCCGGCCGCGGCCAGAGCATGCAGCTTCTCCACCTGCTGGCTGGCGGCTCCGACCAGGCAGAAGCGGTCCACCACTTCATCGGAGACGAACTGCTTGTTGTCACTCTCCACTTCGCAGTGGTGGCGGTAATCATAGCCGGGACGGTTGCGCACATAGGAAACCAGAGCCGGGGGCAGCTCTTCCGGCTGGTAGCGGGCGATCAAGTCCACCACGTGATTGGAAACCAGGGCGGGAAACCAGCGCACGCGCTCGCGCGCAGCTTTCACGTCGTCGGACAGCCACGCAGGCGCGGCGGCCATGATCTGAATGTCGGCAGGCTTACGGCCGGCTTCCTTTGCACCCTGCCAAACGAAGCCCAGGCACCAGGCGATGAGGTCAGGATCGGCGAACTGCAGAATGATGCCATCGGCAATGTGGCCCGCCAGGGTGAGAACCTTGGGGCCATAGCCGGCGATCCACACGCGTGGCGAACCCTGAGCCCAGGTGATCTGAGTGGCCTGGCCATCGTACTGGATTTCGCGGCCATCGGTTAAAGCGCGGAAATCAGAAATGGCCTCTTCCAAATGAACGGAGGTGACCGGCTTCTTGCCCAGCACGCGGCGGGAGCTGTCGCCGCGTCCGATGCCCAGCTCCATGCGCCCACCGGAGATGAGGTTGAGGGTGGCATAGAGGCTGGCGGTGACGGTAATGTCGCGCACCGCGGGATTGGTTACGCACGTGCCAAGATGCAGCTTCCGAGTGTTGGCCGCCATCAGCGCCAGCAGAGGATAGGGATCTTTCCAGAGTATGTGGGAATCGAAGATCCAGCCGTAGTGGAATCCAGCCTGCTCAGCCTGGCGGGTAAGTCCGAGAATGCGCTCCACGGACAGATCGGGTTTGAGGGTGAAGCCGAACTGCATAGCCACCTCCGCCGAGGAGGGGGAGTTTAGCACAGGTGTAAAATGCTGCACGTCTCAGCCGGTGCGGGAACGACCGGGCAAAGATTACTGGAGTTCAGTCGTCGCCGCTCTTGGGAGGTGTCACTTGGCTTCAAAAACAATAGGGGTCAGCGAGAAAGCAGGGCTTTCACGCGAGGAGATCAACCGCAAGCAGAAGGAGTACATCTTCCCTTCGGTCACGAATTATTTTTCTGATCCTCTGCCATTAGAGCGTGGCTACATGCAGCACGTGTGGGACGTGGAGGGCCGCAAGTACCTGGACTTCTTCGGCGGGATTGTGACCGTAAGCGTAGGCCATTGCAACCCGCGGGTGACCGGTCCCATGAAGGAGCAGATAGACAAGCTGCAGCACGTTTCTACCTGCTTTCCCACGGAGCCGATGGTCAAGCTGGCGGAGAAGCTGGCGCAGATCACGCCGGGGGCGCTGAAAAAATCGTTCTTGACCAACAGCGGCACGGAGGCCAATGAAACAGCGGTGCAGCTGGCGCGCATGCACACGGGAAATTTCGACGTGGTGGCGCTGCGGCACGGCTACAGCGGGCGGTCATCGCTGGCGCGCAGCCTCACGGGCCAGAACACCTGGCGGCGCGGAACCATTCAAGTGGGCGTGGTGCACGCCATGAATCCTTACTGTTACCGCTGCCCGCTAGGGCTGAAATACCCGGATTGCGGGGTGGCCTGCGCGCGCGACCTGGAGGAAGTGATCCAGACCTCGACTTCAGGGCGGATTGCGGCCTTCCTTGCCGAACCCATTCAGGGGGTAGCCGGGTTTATCACCCCGCCGAAAGAATATTTCAAACTGGCGTTCAATATTTTGAAGCAGTATGGCGGCGACTTTATTGCCGACGAGGTGCAGACGGGGTGGGGCCGCACCGGGCACAAATGGTTCGGCATCGAGCACTGGGAGGTGGAACCGGACATCATGACCGCGGCCAAGGGCCTGGGCAACGGCGTGCCCATCGGGCTTACCATGGCGCGAGCGGAGATTGCCGACTCCATGCAGGGGCTGACCATTTCCACCTTTGGCGGCAATCCCGTGACCTGCGTGGCGGCCAAGGCGGTGATTGACGTGGTAGAAGAAGATGACCTGCGCACCAACGCCGCCGTGGTGGGCGGGTACTTCCGGCAAAAGCTGCAAGATCTGCAGCAGAAACACGCGCTGATCGGCGATGTGCGCGGCATGGGGCTGATGCAGGCCATGGAACTGGTGGAGGACCGGCAGACTAAGAAGCCTGCGGCTGCGGCCACCGCCGCGCTGATGGAGGAAGCACGCACGCGCGGGCTCCTGGTAGGCAAGGGCGGGCTGTGGGGGAACGTAATCCGCATGTCGCCGCCGCTCAACATCGGCAAAAGCGATGTGGAAGAAGCGATACGGATTCTGGATGAGAGCTTCAGCGGGGTGGAAAAGGGCACGAACTGATTCCTACGCCGCGTGTTAAAAGCACAATGCATTCCGTCAACCGGTTCGATGCGATTTTCGAAACACAAGGTCCCGCGACTCGGGCCGGTCTCGCAGGCTCGACCCGCCCCTCGCTCGGGATGACAGGCGAAAAGGACAAATGGGCTTCGACACCATCATTACCGGCGGAACGGTAGTCACGGCGACGGACACCTACCCCGCCGATGTAGCGATTTCTAATGGCATAGTGGTGGCGGTCGGAAAGAACCTCCCCCGGGAGAACACGCGGCAGATCATTGATGCGGCGGGCAAGTACGTGATGCCGGGCGGCATTGATGTGCACACCCATCTGGATATGCCGTTTGGGGGCACGACCAGCTCGGATGATTTCGAAACCGGAACACGGGCGGCGGCCTTCGGCGGAACCACCACGTTGATAGACTTCGCCATCCAGTACAAGGGGCAGGCGCTGCGCCAGGCGTTCGATACCTGGATGAAGAAGGCGGAAGGCAAGGCGGTGTGCGATTACGCATTTCATTGCATCATCACCGATTTCCCGGACAGCCGGTTGCCGGAAATCAAGACCCTGGTCGAGGAGGGGGTGACCAGCTTCAAGCTGTTCATGGCTTATCCCGGTGTTTTCATGCTGGATGACGCCACCATCTTCAAGACCTTACAGGCGACGGCTAAGCAGGGCGCGCTGGTGTGCATGCACGCGGAAAACGGCGGCGCGATTGATGTGATAGTGAAACAGGCGCTGGCGGAGGGAAAAACCGCGCCCAAGTATCACGCGCTGACGCGGCCGACCACGGCGGAAGCGGAGGCCACGGCGCGGGCCATCGCGCTGGCGGAGATGGCGCACGCACCGGTTTATATCGTGCATTTGAGCTGTAACGACGCGCTGGAGAAGGTACGGGAGGCGCGCGACCGGGGACTGCCAGTGCACGCGGAAACCTGCCCGCAGTACCTCTACCTTTCGCTCGAAAACTTCGAGGTGCCCGGTTTCGAAGGCGCTAAA
>Ga0075271_10000023_pt1 | contig 16154 bp, 12 predicted proteins | sample SF_Rice_5C_0N_30_FD_69775 | JGI IMG/M metagenome (GOLD analysis project Ga0075271, IMG submission 69775) | Rice paddy soil microbial communities from Twitchell Island, California, USA - SF_Rice_5C_0N_302 | ecosystem: Environmental > Terrestrial > Soil > Paddy field/soil | place: USA: Twitchell...
TGGCATAACCAGTGACTGCGGCGATCGCTGAAAGTCATGCGTTGCTTCCCCGCTGCGGGTGCGCTGAGTCGCGAAAACGTAACTCCAGTCATCCTTCGGTGTCAAGGCCTTTCCGCACTGATATGTCGGTGGTATGCTAGCAACGTTACCCTTTGCACTGCCGAGCTGCAGGCGCATGGATTGCCGTTGACAGGCCGGTAGGACGGAGGTAAGTTGCAGAACCGGCGCTGTGCACGGCGTTGCCGCTGTTCCAAACGCAGCACAACATGCTGGCGGTCTTGACCGCATATCTCCGGGAGGACGCAGACCCAAGTGGCCACAGCTGTAATTCGCAAACGAGCCCATTCCGCTTCCGCCTCCGGCACTCGGGATAAGCTCAGCGACAAAATCTACAAGCTATTCAAGCGCGACATCATACGGGGCGTTCATGCTCCCGGACAGGCCCTGACGGAGAAGGACCTGGCACGAAGATACAGGTCGAGCCGGACCCCGGTGCGCGAGGCTGCACTCCGCCTGCAGGAAGATCGGCTGCTGCGAATTGTGCCCAACCGGGGCTATTTCGTCAGCCAAATAACCCTGCAAGAACTCAACGATGTCTATGAATACCGGGGCGCGGTCGAATGCGCCGCGGCGGAGCTGGCCGCGAGAAAGGCGATAGATTCCGCACTGCTACAGGAATTGGCCGAGTGGGCTGAGACTTCCTACCGCACGGACAGCCTGGAAAGCTACATGGAATTCATCGAAGGCGACACCTGGTTTCACGTGGGCATCGCCCGCTTATCACGCAATCAGATGCTAACCAGAGCGGTGGCCGAAGCGCGCTCTCTCATGGAGCGCATTATGTATGCCGCCATTGACATCCATTACTACGGCGAAGTTCCCACCCAGGAGCACCGCGACATCATCCGCGCCATTCGCGACCACGACCCCGAAGCGGCGCGAAAGCGCATGTACGATCACATCCTGCAGTCCAAGCGCAAAGTTCTCCGCCTGACCGCCCCTTCCGCTTCGCGACGCTAACCGCAGCGGTGCCGTACAGTTCCTGTGGTTTCCTGTCGTCTGCACGGCATCTGGTATGGCGGTTGTATGTAACTATTATTCAGGTTGACATACAAGAGGAAGTTCTGTACTTTGCTTTGCCTCGGGGCCAGCTCAGTATAGGAGGTGGTCGGTGACTACGACTCGCGTTACCTTTCCCCGCGTTTGCCTGGTTGTAGCGGTAATGAGCCTGGTTTGTCAGATTTCCACCGCCCAATTGTTTCCTGGTCGGATCGCCGGCACGGTGCGGGACGAGCAAGGCGCGGTCGTGCCCGCTGCCGCCGTCAAACTGGCTAACGTCTCCACCGGGCTGGAGCGTTCAGCAGTCACCAACCAGGATGGGGAGTTCAATTTTCCCGAACTCGCTCTCGGCACTTACCGGCTGACCGTCGCCAAATCCGGCTTCCAGACGACCACCATCACCCAGATCACGACGTCACTGGGGAAAGTCAATACGGTTAATCCGGTTCTGAAACCAGGGACCGTCAGCACCGAAATCGAGGTCACCACCGCCCCGCCGCTGCTGCAGACGGAGACCAACTCCGCCGGGGGACAATTGTCGGAACAGCAGGTCACTTCTTTGCCCATCGGCAACAGTGACTACACCCGCCTGGCGCTGGTTTTGCCCGGCGTGGTGCAGAACAGCAATTTCGCCTTCGCGCAGTACAGCATCAACGGATCGCGCGCCCGCTCCAACGGGTTCAATATTGATGGCGCCTCCAACACGGATCCGTCTACCTATCTGCCGTCCATCAACGAAGGCGGCAATTCCGCTACCGCGGCCACCCGCCTCCCCTTGGACGCGATTCAGGAAGTCAGCGTTCTGAGCGCCGGGTCCAGCTCCGATCTGGGCCAGAACTCCGGCAGCGTGATGAACGTGGTGGTTAAAAGCGGCACCAACCAGTTCCATGGTTCCGCATACGAACTCCACCGCGACGCCTCTCTGGATGCCACCAACTTCTTTGAAAATCTCGCCGCTATTCCCAAAGCGCCTTTTGTGTGGAATGAGTTTGGCGGATCCGCGGGTGGCCCCCTCTACATTCCGGGCCTTTACGACGGCCGCAACCACACATTTCTTTTTGGCGCCTGGGACGGCAGCCGCTTGCGACTGGGCACCACGCTGAATGGCAACGCCCCCACCCCTGCCCAGATCCAGACGGCGGAGTCGATTCTGGCTACCCACGGAATTCCCGTCAATCAACTCGGCTTGAACGTTCTGGGTCTCTACTCTTCGCTCGGGCTCTCCGGTCCCTTCGTCGTGGACAACCGCGGGCGACAGTCTCCCAACAGCTTTGTGGTCAAACTCGACCACCTGTTCTCGACCAAGGACACGTTTTCGACGCGTTTCCTGTACGGCAATGGCGAAGATGAATTTCCCGGAGGCGGACCTGGACCGGGCGGCGGGTCGCAGTTGAATCCCTGGTTTGGCGTCACCCCAACTCACGTCGCCAATTTTGCCATCAGCGAAGTACACATTTTTGCCCCCACCCTACTCAATACCCTGCGGCTCGGTTACAACCGCTTCAGCCAGTTCCAGCAAGGCCGCGACTCCAACGTAAACCCTAGCAGCATCGGTTTGAACACGGGAGTGGGACCGGAGAGCTATGGCATTCCTGAGATCGACATCGGCTCCGGACCCGGTCGCTTTTCCAATCTCGGGTTGCAATACGGCCGCGGCGGTCGCGTGGCCACGACTTACCAGGTGGCGGACGACTTCGATTTGACGCGCGGCGCGCACGCCATGAAATTCGGTTTGAACGTGCTGCACAACTACTCGGACTACACGACCTCGGGCTCGCGCGGCCTGTTCACTTTCGACGGCTCGCAACTCGGCGACGCCCTAACCACGGATGGCGGCCTGGCCGGCCTGATTGATCTGCTGGCAGGGTTGCCTACGCCGGGCAATACATTCATTTCGCGCGTCCTAAGCGACCGCTCCAACATCGCGCAAAACGTGGTGAGCGGATTCTTTATGGACACCTACAAACTGAGGAGCAATCTGACCTTGTTTGGCGGGGTCCGCTACGACTATTTCGGAACCGTGGAGGAGACGCGCGGCCGGTTTTCCGCGTTTGATCCCACGCTCGGCCTGGTCTCCGCCTCGGCGCTGCCCGGCCATTCCATCTACACCGCGCCCAAGAGAAACTTTGGACCGAGACTGGGGCTATCCTGGGCGCCTTCCACCGGCCTCATTCCCAATCGCCAGACGATCGTCCGTGTCGGGTACGGCACATATTTCGACACGATTCCCCTCAACAACTATGTGGCTCTTGCGCAAAATCCGGTTGGAAGCACGGGAGGATACACGATTACGCCTTCCGCGCCCATTCCCTTCGGCGTGGGTGTTCCCATCTTCGGAACCGGCGCCCCGCAACCACCGTTCAACGTTACCACGATCGCGCGGAACATGAAAACGCCGAACACGCAGTACTGGAACCTGAACGTACAGCAGGAATTGGGCCGCACATTCGTATTCCAGCTGGGATACGTGGGCAACAAGAGCACGCATACGATTCAATTGCTCGACATCAACCAGCCCAGCCCGGGAATCAACACGGCGCTCAACACCTCGCAGTCGCGGCGGCCGTTCAACCTCTTGTTCCCGAATTTGCGGCAAATCAACACCATTTCTCCCGTGGGATGGGCCAATTACAACTCCATGCAGGCGGTCCTGCGCTCGGAAAATTTCCATGGCTTGACCAGCCAGGTGGCGTTTACCTGGTCGCACAATATCGACACCGCCTCTGAAGTGGACGACTTCTTCGGCACCAGCGGCTATGTTCCGCAGGATTCGCGCAATCTGAAAGGCAGCGTGGGAAACTCGGAATTCGACCAGCGCCGGGCGCTGCTGATCACCTACATCTATGCCATTCCGGCTCCGCACCTGGGCAGCGCCCTGACCGCGGTCTTGAAAAACTGGCAAGTGTCGGGGACCACTACCTTCAGGGATGGACTGGCCAGTCCGGTTCTGACATTTGGGGGTGAAAGCGGCTTGGACAATTTCCACGAACGCCCCAATTGCATCGGGCCGATCCACTATCAGTTGACCGATTTCACCCAACCCTACGTCCTGCCGGGGGCCTTTGCGCCGCCGGCGCCGGGGACTTTTGGGAATTGTCCGCGCAATCCGATCGTCGCTCCGGGACTCAATAATTGGGACATATCGCTACAGCGCACGTTCAAATTGGGCGAACGTCTCGGGTTTGAATTTCGAACCAGCTTTTTCAACACCTTTAACCATCCCAACTTCGCGGAACCGTCGCCTGACCTGAGCACCATGATCACGGCCACGGCCGATGACGGCAGCTTTGATTCTCATTTTGGCGTGGGAGGCCCGCGCAATATCCAGCTCATGGGGAAGATCACCTGGTGAGCGGGAGAGCGGATCGCCCGCGACGAGCGGACGCTATGGGGCATTGCAGCTTGGCCCGCCTCTACCTCTCCGTACTGGCGCTGATCGTTGCCGTATCGGCGGCAGCGCAGGCCGCCGGGCCGCGCCCGATAAGAATCAGCGTGGACGCTACCGATGCCTCATCACAGAAAATCCTGCGTGCTGACCTCGAGATCCCCGCTTCTCCCGGGCCGCTGACCCTCTATTACCCCAAATGGATGCCCGCGGATCACTCTCCCGACGGTCCCATCGCTAATCTTGCCGGGCTGAAATTTGCCGCCGCAGGCAAGCCGCTGGCCTGGCGCCGGGATCTGGCCGATATGTACACCTTTCATCTCCAGGTGCCTGGCGGGGTGAACACCGTGACCGCTCACGTGGATTTTCTGCTCTCGGCGCCGGGTCCGACCATCGACTTTGCGGCGTCGAGTTCGGCTCGTCTCCTGATCCTCATGTGGAATCAGGTGCTGCTCTATCCCGCTGGCCGTGCCGCTAACCAGATAATCTTTCAGCCAACCTTGCGGCTTCCGCCGGGATGGAAATTTAACACCTCCCTTCCCATCGCAAGCCAATCGGGTAACACAATCAACTTTGCACCGCTCCCCCTTGACCTGCTGGTGGATTCTCCTGTGCAGTCGGGCGAATTCACCCGAGTCATACCGCTCACAGAACCAGGGCAGTCCCCGCCCAGTGAATTGGACATCACGGCGGACGATGCCTGGGCCCTCCAACTTTCCCCCGAGCTGATTGAACACTACAAACAGCTGGTCGCGCAGGCTGGCGCCCTTTATCGGTCCCAGCACTACCGCGATTACCACTTTCTGCTCACCCTCAGCGATAACGTGCTTCCCCTCGGGCAGGAACACCACGAAAGCAGCGACGATCGGGTCGCCGAACATACGCTGAGCGATTCAAACCGGCAATTGCTCGAGGCCGGGCTTTTCCCCCACGAGTACACCCACTCCTGGAATGGGCAATTTCGCCGTCCGACTGGCCTGGCGACACCGGACTTCCAGCAGCCCATGAAAGGAGACCTGCTCTGGGTCTACGAAGGCCTCACCACCTATTTGGGAACCGTACTTACGGCGCGCAGCGGCTTGTGGACTGACGAACAGACCCGCGAAGATCTGGCCGCAACTGCTTCCATGCTGGATCATCGTGCGGGGCGCGAGTGGCGCTCTCTGCAGGACACCGCCGACGCTGCCCAGGTCCTTTACTTTGCGCCCGGGGAGTGGGTCTCCTATCGCCGGGGCACGGATTTTTATCCGGAAAGCGTGCTGCTGTGGCTGGAGGCGGATGTGACCATCCGCCGGCAGACCAAGGGTGAAAAGTCGCTGGATGATTTCTGCCGCATCTTCCTGGGCGGTCCCGGCCATGATCCTGTCATCAAGCCCTATACCTTCGATGACTTAGTTGCGGTTCTCAACCAGGTTGCGCCGTATGACTGGAGCGCGTTCTTTCGCGAGCGCCTCGAGTCTCGTGGACCTCGGGCGCCCCTGGGCGGAATTTCCGGCAGTGGCTGGCAACTGGTCTATAACGATCAACCGAATGCCATGATTACCGCTCGCGAGCAGGTCTCGGGCGAAGGCGATTTCACTTCTTCCATTGGGCTGCTGGTCACGAAAGACGGTCACGTCCTGGACGCAATTCCGGGTATGCCGGCTTTTGCAAATGGGTTGGCGCCCTACATGCAAATCATGGCCGTGAACGGGCAGACTTTTTCCGTTTCGACGTTGCAGCAGGCGATAAAAGACTCGTCATCCACATCCGCCCCTATTCTGGTCCTGGCCGCCAACTCCGGCTTTGTACAGACCTACAAAATTGACTATCACCAGGGCATTCGTTTGCCCCACCTGCGGTCGGTCCCTGGGGCGCGCGATTATCTTTCTGAGATCTTGAAGCGGTTGCCAGCTCACCTTGTTTTCGGTGAGCATGCTTGGCAGGCGCCCGGGCCGGATAAATCATTTGTCGGCATCCACCGGCGTTTCCTGGTTCAGCACGGCTACCCAGCCTCCGTCGCGTTGCACCCAGGTGGTGCTTTCGACGACACAACCGGGCGGGAAGCTCTTGCCGCGAAAACTGCCGGCCCGTGTGGCTTCATAGATGAGAATCACAGTGCCTGGGGCGGGCATGAAGCCGCGCATATATCCAAGTTCATAGTGGGAAATTGTGCGCTCCGGCATGGTGGCCACGTAGTCGGGCTGCCGCACAATGCCGCTCTGAAAAATCATGATGGCGTCGGCGGGAACCAGGCGGGTGAAAGTCGCCGCGTCCCGCTGCTGGGCCGCTTTCCAGACCTCAGTCTCCAGCGTTGTTACGGTCTGAATGGTTGCTTCCGCGCTACGCATCTTCGAGTTTTTCCCAGCTCGACGATTCACCTGGCCTCCAGTGCACATGCCGCAGAAAACGGCACCGGCTTCCTATAGTGCCACGATTTGTTGGCTTGTAGCCGGCAGCCACTCAAACTGCCTGAAAAGGAGTTATTCGTGTTGGACAGCACTCAATCCGCACAGATTCGCGCGCGATTTCCCATCTTCCGCAAAAAGATATATCTGAACAGCTGTTCCCAAGGTGCATTGTCAGACGCTGTGGAGAATGGCCTGGCGGCCTACGTCCGCAGCTGGCATGAGCACGGTTCCCCCTGGGACGCCTGGGTAGGACACTACGAGAGTACTCGCAAACTATTTGCTCGGTTTATCGGGGCGGACGAGGACGAAGTGGCGATTATTACCAGCGCCTCGGCGGGCATTAACGCTGTGGCCAGCGCGCTCGATATTCGCGACCGCAACAAGGTTGTACTCGGAGAATTCGAGTTCCCGACCATGGGGCATGTGTGGCTGGCGCAGCGCAGCCGTGGGGCCGAAATCGTTTTTGTTCCGCCCAAGGGTGACAGGCTGCTTGCCGAGAGCTATGAACCGGTCGTTGACCGGCGCACGGCTATTGTGCCTCTCACTCGGGTGTGCTTCAAGAACGGCTTCCGTTCCGACGTACCCGCCATCGTGGAGCTTGCCCATAGCTGTGGCGCATGGGTGATGCTGGACGACTATCAGGATTGTGGTACGCGTCCCGTCGATGTGAAGGAGATGGGTATCGATTTCTACGTCACGGGAACGCTTAAATACCTGCTGGGACCACCCGGGCTTGCGTTTCTCTATGTTCGTCGCGATCTGATCACCTCGCTGACACCTACAATGAGCGGCTGGTTCGCCCAGCTCAATCCGTTCGCCTTCGATGTCAAGCATCTGGATCTCTCCCCCACCGCCCGGCGATTCGAATCAGGCTCTCCGTCCATTCCCAACATCTATGCTGCCGGTCCCGGCATTGAACTGCTCAGTACCACGGGCATGACACACATAGCCCGTCATATCGGCGACCTGACAGACATGTTTCTGCGCTCCATCGCGGCGATGCGAATCAACGTGAAGACGCCTGCCGACAGCATAGGCCCATTGATAGTTTTGCAGGCAACCAGCCCTGAGCACGCAAACACTGTAGTTGACCGCCTGGCGGAGCAAGGCATAGTAGCGTCAAGTCGTGGGGATGGTGTGCGCATTTCTCTACACTTTTACAACACGGCGGATGATGTACGCGCGCTGGTTCAGGCGCTTGAGACGGTTCCAGGGCTGTCGCTAAGTTCCGTTCGCGTGCAGGGCAGCGCAAGGACGTGAAGGACCTTTGATATTTCCCCGTCCATGAGCTTAGCCCTACGGAGGCGCACGCCAACGGCGGGAACGGGGCACCGCCCCGGTCAATCCTTGGCTGCGCGCATTCGGGGAGGAATGTTGTGATTAAGCCGGAAGAGATTATTTGGGTCATAGTGCGACTTGACCATGACCATGCGCTCCCAGGTTTCGTGATAAGCCTCGGAGACTCGATCCTGCTCATCTGCGCTCATGAAATTTGTGTACACACCCGGTTTCATAGCCGGACGAAGTTGGTGGAAGAGGCGGCGAATCCAGGAGATATTGCCGCCGTCAGCGGACGGCTCTAACCAGCCGCCCAGCAGATTCACAATAAAGGGAGCGCCGCGGTCCCCGAATGCGGTCTCTTTCGCGGCCATCCGCTGCGCCGCACCACCCAGGTAGGATAGCTCAACCAGGACGTCCGATGAGGGACTCGCAGCCACTGCTCCAATCATCTGGTAAATACTGCTGTCGTCAAGATAACGGAAATAACCGGATTTCGTGTAATAGCGCCGGCCATGGGGGAAGTCGCAATCGGCCATGGTTTGCAGATCCAAGAACGGCACAACCTTGCTGCTCACGGTATTCGGGTCACACAGCGAAAGCGCGCGCTGCAAATGCGGACGGCCCGCTTCGGGGTCGCCAGTCCAAACCAAAGAAGTGGTGGCGACCGGCTGTCCGCGAAGCTCAATAGGTGTCTGCGGTGAATTGGGGGCAAGCCGCAGGTTAACGTTCCACTTCAAGTCGAGTGGCGCTTCGGCCATGAAGTCTCTCCAGCATTGGAGCAGGGAGCGAATTGCAGCTTCGGGACAGAGTCCCTCGGCCAGTAGCACAGAGGTAAGCGGATGGAGTTTCACTTCGAATTCTGTCACCACCCCGAAGTTGCCGCCGCCGCCACGCAAGGCCCAAAACAGATCCGGATGCTCTTTCGAGTTCGCGCGTACAACGGAACCATCCGCCAGGACGAGCGTGAATCCCTCGACGTTGTCGCAGGATAATCCAAATCGCCGTGTCAGCCAGCCGGTTCCTCCGCCCAGGATCAGTCCCGCAGCGCCAGTATGAGAGACAACGCCAGAAGGAAAGACCAGCCCTGAGTTTTGTGTTGCCGCATCAATCGACTTCAACAGGCACCCTCCTGCGATCCATGCCCGGCGGCTGTCGGAATCAACCGTGACCTGTCGCATTCTCGATAAATCAATCACCAGACCGCCATCGCAGGTGCTGAAACCCGCAAGGCTGTGCCCTCCACAACGGATCGCGGTCAGAATTCCGGTTTCGGAGGCAGTGCGGATTGCGCTTTGCACATCGCTCACGTCGGCGCAGAGCGCTATGAGCCCGGGGGTGCGTGCAACCATGCCATTCCAGATGGTGCGCGCGGCTTCATAGCCGTCTGCGCCGGGGCGCAGAAGCTCACCTTTGAATCGCCGCTGAAGCGAGGAGTAAACCTCTTCGCTGGCATGCACCATTTGCGCTCTCCTTTCGAGGCTCCTTCTGTACCACAGATTTTAGGGGTCGGTGCCACGACGAATGTACAGCAGTTCATCGGGGACAAAGAGTTGTTTGGAAGCGGTGGCGGTCCACGACGGTATAAGAGCTATCACCCAGGCCGAACGACATGACGCCTCCTGCGTGCGAATGTACCTGCGCTTCGATTGATCCCATGTTCAATGTCATCTCTAGGCGGTCTCATTAAGTCTCTACCACCACGTCTCGGTGGCTGTGGACCTGGCCTTACTGGTGCTTTCATCGAAGAATAGCGGGCCCGATTCCTCCTCGACTTTATACTGCTTCTGTTTGTAGCTCAGGTACGTAATCACGACTCGATAGTACGTCCCGCTGCCTGGCCGCTGACTTCCACCCGCCCAAGTGCCGCCCCGCGCACAGACGATCGCGGTGTATTCATCAGCAAGCGCTTGCGCCTGAGTACAAAGAAACGCGTACTAAGATACAAGCGCCGAGCACCCCGCCCACCCGAGCCCACACCAGCGGGTCGCGCAGCAGTCGCACTAGCGGATCGCTCAGGAATTTGTTCGACGGATTACCATCTGGCCACAGCGGCACCCCGTTTGCGCCCGTGCGTCCGAAATTTTGAGCAGTAAAACGCGAACATCATTTCCTGTTAGCCTCTCATTATCAGACAGCACCGGAAGCTGCAGGCGCCACCCACGTGCTCTATCCTACCTGCCACTTGGGTCATCCACCACTCCGGTATCACCTTTGGCTGGAAACCAACATGCCGCACGGGGTTTGCGGGGTCAAGACGCACATAGGTTGATTTATACTCGACCCAACGCGCAGGCATGCGGCGACGCGACGATGTGTAACGTGCGCGAAGGCTTTTCATGAGAAGGCCCGTCGCAGTCGAGTCGGTTCTCTTGGTTTGTCGTCGGACAGACTTGTGTCCTCCGCCGCTCGACTTCAGCTACAACTCGCACCGCCCAATCGAGGGTGGGCACAAAATTGCGCACAGTGGAAAATCGTGTTTTCAAGCCGAATGAAGAGTGCCGGTAACCTGCTGATCTGAAAAGAGAGTTGGTGAGCGCGGAAGGAATCGAACCTTCAACCTACTGATTAAGAGTAGGCTCGGACTCGATACCAACTCTCACGCGCATTCACTTTCGGATCAACCACTTGCCACAGACGATGCCCGCACGGAAGCACTCTTGACGCGGTATTGAAAAGGCTCGACTTAGCGCATAGCGGCTTAAAGCGTAGGGCACGTTTATGGCACAGAACACAAACAGCCGATCAGTGAAGCTCCAGATCCAGCTTCCAGTAGCCGTCATGCATCAACCGGCCAACCTCAAGCAGCGCTAGCGGCGCGCTCATTCGGGCCGAGGCAAACACGACGGTATGGTATTCGCCTCGCTCTCCACATGCATCGATGCCCAATGACTCGAAGGCCGAAAGCACTTCTTCCGAGAGAGTCCTGCCAAGCCATTTCTCATCAAGCAAACCGGCCTTAATCGCCACAATTCTTGCTTCTGCGCCGGTTGCAAGAAATTCTTGAAGCAAATCAGCAGTCTGCTCTTCCCATAGCGGCTCAAGCGCTTGAAGGTCGCACTCATTGCAGACTCGCTCGACCCAGGCCTTGTGCTCATCGAGGTAGATGTCTCCGAATATCACATGCGAAAACCCGTTTGTCGCCAGCTCGCGCAATAAACGCTTGAATTCCTCCTCATAGCTTCCCCAAGAACCTCTGCCGCTGACGAGCGGCAGCTTCATCAGACTGGCTTGGCGGGCCACGACTTCAGGGCGAAGCCCATGAGATCGGCTGCGCGTTCCGTCTTCTGTGAACATAGTCACGAGTGCCTGGACATCGAATGCATCGGCGACGCGATGTAGCGCGAGGTAGCTATCCTTCCCGCCGCTCCATGAGACTGCTGCTTTTGGCTTGCGCATTTTGGCGTCCTTAGCAAGGATAAGCGCCACACACACGGCAATACTTCTGGTCTGCTCGTTCGACTCCGCCGCCGCACGCACTGCAACGCTTTGCTCCGCCGGTCTGCTCCCGAGGCGGAGGAAAAAACGTTCGGTAGATGCGGTAATAGAAGAATTGTTCTTTATTGCGCAGGGAGACGCCATCCTCTGCGGCTATGTAAGGACGTGCGACTTCGAATTCCTCGTCCGATACCGCATCGGCGACAAACTTCTGGAGCGCGTGACTTCCTGACCCGTATTCGATGGGAGTCTTGACGCGCCACGAGATTTCTGTTGGCAACAAATCCGCGAACGCCTCCCGCAAAACTTTTTTTCCAAACCGCTGACCATCACGCTCCGCCACAAGATCGTCGTGCGAAAGGGTTAAAGCGAATTTGCGAAGCGGTGAATCAAGGTAGGGCAGGTGCGCCTCAACGCCGACGGATGCGCCCATAGGCTGAGAGCTGAAGCGCATCACCCCATTTAAGAAGTCGAGATAAGGCCGGACTTGTTCGGGCGGCATGCTAACGATGTAGCTGTATCCGGCAAAGAGCTCATCAGCGGCGTCGCCAGTCAGGACGGCACCAATGCCTTCTTCCTTAGCCGCCCGCAGCGCCAGCCAAACGACAGCGCTGTTACGCAATTCCATCGGATCAAATCCGCCAAGAATGCGCATTAGTGTCGGCATAATTCCAACGAGGTCGGCCAAGCTCGGTCGCAAGATCCGCAGGCTGAATTCGCAGCGTTCTGCCATCGTCTTGGCGAACGACTCGTCGGGACTGGCTGCATCCGACACAGCGATGCAAACAGCTCGCAGTTTCCGTTTCTGTTTGGCTGCAATCGCCGACAACACGCTGGTGTCTAGTCCGCCAGAAAGCAGGATGCCGTCAGCCGTTGAACGCTCGACCGCGTGCTCAAGCAGCTCTTTGACGCGGACAACAGGAGGACACCACTCGGTTTGCGTACGCTGCTTCATAGAGATGAAATCATGACTCCAACACCACGGGAGCTAGTCGCCAGAAAGCGATATCGCTGACTCTACGCCTCACACAGCCGTAACGGGACGATGGGCAACGCCATCGACAGTCGCGGTGCCCGATTGAAAACCGCTCTGAGATGCCCTCCTTGAAATGAGTTCAGAAACACCGAACAACAACGCTCCCACAATTGCGGTGCTGAAGATTGAGTTGCGGTAGTAAGGAAGTGCTGCAACGTAACACGCAGCAAGCCCTCGCGAGGTATGCGGATAAAGGCCCCAACCGAGCCACACACCGAAGTTGCTGATAAGGAAGTAGATCGCTGGTCCGGCAACGGCGCAACCGCCGACTCTCAAGACCGATATCTTGTGGCGAAGCAGCCCGCCAATGCCAGCCATCGCGGCGAAGGCCAAGATGGTCAGAGAATGCTCCCATTTCATTTCCATGTGAAAAACGCGAGTGGTCAATATCCAGTCGCAAATCGCGAGAACAGTGGCGGGGAACCATATTGCATCGCGTTTCCTCAGGCGAGCACCTGCGAATAACAATGCCCCAAACACCGGCGTGAAAACCGGAACGTGCGAAATGAACAGGAATCGCGTAAGCACAGCAAGGACAAAAACTATGTAGATCATCTTTTCTCCTTTTTCGAGGTGTGTTTCGCGCGCTTTTCGCGCCACTGCCGCCAAAGCCGCTGATCCTTGTTGGCGCCTGAGACGGCGGGATTGACGATGACACTGACGGTGAGCCAGGGAAACTGTTTCCCAACCAGGCTTCCCAGGTCGGTCTGCAGGACTTTTTGTTCAGGCAAGCTCAGCGAGGAGCACACCACAACCGGGGTTGCCGGTTGTACACCCCTTTTGATGAGCCATTGCGCCATTTCCTCAGGACGAAAGTCGGGGCTGCTAAGGGCGATGATGTGCCGGCCCTGACGAAAACAGCCGAACAGATACCGCTTTTTCTCTTCTGGGTCTCCGAGGTCGTGGAAGCTGATGATTGCGCTCTCATCGAGATTGACCCGTGCAACGGCTGCCGCGAGCTGTACGGAGCTGACACCCGCGTGAACTTCTACTTCGAAACCGGAGAGCGCATACAGCAGTCCCTTCAATCCCGAGGAGAGACAGGGATCACCTACTCTTGGTATTGCAAGAACCTTGCGGCTGCTTCTGGCTTCGCGGACGGCTGCCCTCGTCGCTTTCATGTAATTCCTTACGTCTTGGAGAAATATCTGCTTGCCGGCAATACAGTCGCGTACTGCCAGCAAGTCCATGTCCCAGCCGAGAATGATCTCGGCTTCAGAGATGATGTGGCGGGCTATAGGGGTGACCAACTGCGGCGCGCCGGGACCAACTCCCACGATGAATGCCTTCGGCTTGGGCTTCATCAGGCCACCTTCCGTGAAAATCGCTCTTGAGCTGGAAACGTGCAGCAATCGGGGTGAAGTAAGGAGGCCATCAGTTCCACGCCCTCGACCATCCGGGGCCCTTGGCGATGGAACAGGCTGCTTTCCAGAGTGAACACGCGACCCGCTTGAACGGCCGACAGACTGCGCCAGAGCGGCAAGTTGCTCATCTGCGCCCACTCGCGGGAGCTGCGTTGTTGCGAGAAGCTGCACGGCATAAGAAAGATGACTTCGGGTGGCTGTGATAGGAGGCGGTCAATCGAAATTGGGGACGATGCCGCGTGGCCGCTACTGAAGCTGTCACAACCACCGGCAACGCGAACCATTTCGCTGATCCAGCTCCCCGCAGTCATCAACGGATCAAACCAACTCAAACAAAACACGTGCGGGCGGCTAGCAGATGCTGTGCGCTGAGCGACTGCTTCCAGCCGCGCTGCAATTTGATTGACCAGGCTGTCGGCAGCCTCTCTGCGGTCAGTGGCTAATCCCACATTGACGATGTCGCGATACAGGCCGGCACAATTACCGCCCGCGAGGGAAAGCGATCTTACGTTAAGGCCAAGGCCATCGAGGGCGCAGATCGTGTGATCACGATTTACGGCGCAGACCTGGCACTGCTCCTGCGTTATGACCAAGTCGGGGCGCAGCTTCCGAAGCAAGTCGCCATCAATCGTATATAACCTGTGACCCAAAGAAAGGCTCTCGCGAACGCGTTGGTCGATCTCGGCGCTGGTCAACTCGGCATCAAGGCGAGTTGCAGTGAGCCGCGGTCGCCCGAGAATTGTCGGCGGCCAGTCGCAAGCGTGAGAGACTCCGAGAATGTCACTTTCCAAACCAATCGCGCACAGAATCTCTGTCGCGCTGGGGACCAACGAAACAATCCTCACGTCCGCTCCTCCCTCACTGTAACGGTCGCCGCGACGCTGAAGTCAGTGATGTTCGGCACGACAACACTCCACTGCTCTTCGGATTTCTGCAGAACAATTGCGGCGCCATAATCGACCGCGATGCGCGAAATCAGATCGTCAGGAATGCCGAGCACCCAGGCTGCGGCGACTCTGATGAATCCGGCGTGGGTTACGACAAGCGTGTAACCGTATTTGGCATCAGTCGCTAAGTTTTTCAATTCGGCGATTACTCGTGACTGGAACTCGACAAACAATTCACCTCCGGGTGGGCGGTGATGAGGAAAACCTCGCGCCCATGTTCTGGCGTCCTCCGGAAACTGTGCTTCAACTTCTTTCCAACTCAGCCCCTCCCACGCTCCGAAGTTCATTTCGCGGAGACCAGTGGAGGGCCTGAGGGGCACCCCAAAATGCTTGGCAATCTTGGCTGCGGTTTCCTTTGCACGTACCAGGTCGCTGCTCCAGATCGTCGAAGGAGGCGCAGCGCCAAGCCGCGAGGTGATCGCCGGAATCGTGGCGCGCCCATCCGCGGTTAACTCGGGGTCAGAGTGGCCGCAGAATCGGCCGTGAAGACATGCCTGCGGATGCCTCAAGAAAACGAACTTAATGCCTCGCGTTCTGCCACCATTACACGAGTTGGTGTTTACGAGTGCGCGGCTGGTCATGGGTGCAAGGCTCCAACGGCGTAAATTGCAATTTCCGTCACCTGGTTGACGGCGCCAAAACAATCTCCGGTAACACCTTGAATGCGGCGGCGAAAATAACATCCACTGCTAACCGTGATCGCTAGCGTGATCAGCCATGGCCACAAACTCGCCCGCCTCAAGACAACCCCAACGCTGAACAGAGCAAAGATTGTCCCCCAAAGAAATGACCAGGTGGGAAGCCGCCCTGCAATGTAACCTCCCAATCCCTCCTCGGCCCGCGCAGAGGGGAGGAAGAAGCCGAGCGGCAGCGACGTCCAGCGACAGAGAACGCCTGCGGCGATGAGAGTTGCTGGCAACCTTGCAGGCGCGACACTCATTATAAGAACGAAGCGCCAAAGAAGAGAGAGCCCGACGGCAATGGCGCCATATGTCCCGACGCGACTATCGCGCATGATCTCCAAGACCTGCTCCTTTGACCATCCACCTACAAAGCCGTCGGCCGAGTCGGCAAGACCGTCCTCATGCAAAGCACCCGTGATGACGACCAAATACGAGAGCACCACCATCGCCAGAATGGGACGTGAAACATAGGGCATGAGAAAGTGATAAATGCCGCTCGCGATTAGCCCAATCACAAGTCCGACGATCGGAAAGAACTTAGCTGCACGCGCGAGCGCCCCTGGCCGATGCGGAA
>Ga0075271_10000024_pt1 | contig 16088 bp, 13 predicted proteins | sample SF_Rice_5C_0N_30_FD_69775 | JGI IMG/M metagenome (GOLD analysis project Ga0075271, IMG submission 69775) | Rice paddy soil microbial communities from Twitchell Island, California, USA - SF_Rice_5C_0N_302 | ecosystem: Environmental > Terrestrial > Soil > Paddy field/soil | place: USA: Twitchell...
CGCGCAAAATCGCCCCCGAGCGCGCCGCCAAGGCATTTGCCTGGAACGACACCCAGGACATTCGCGAAGAAATTGACCACGTCTGCCCCTCCTACAAGGGCATTGCCAACCTGCGAAAAAAGGGCGACAGCTTCCAGTACGGCGGACGGCGCTTGCTCACGGACCGTTTCCTCACCCCCGACGGCAAAGGCCACTTTAGCGCCGTGGACCTGCCCGAGGAGAAAGTGCCGCCAGGCCAGTTTCTGTTGTCCACCCGCCGCGGCAAACAGTTCAACAGCATGGTGCTGGCGGAAAAGGATCCACTCACCGGCGCCACGCGCGACCACATCTTCATGTCCGCCGAAGATGCGCAGCGCCTGGGTTTGCGCGACGGCGATGCCATTGCCCTTCGCAACCAGTTGGGCGAATTGCGCGGGCGGGTCAAGATTGATCGCATTAAGCCTGGCTCCCTGCAGGCGCATTGGCCGGAAGCCAATGTGCTGATTCCGGCCGGCCGGCTCGATCCCAGCGGCGTGCCCGATTACAACGCCTGCGTCGAAGTGGTGGTTGGGGAAAATCCGCACGCTTTAGCCGCGGCAGCGGACCAGGATCGTTCCGGCACCCTCGTGGCTGGGCCCCTTAGTCACAAGTAAATCTGCTGTTCTTAAGAAGGACACCTCCGATGAACTCGAGCCGCCTCCCTAACCGCTGGGGCATTGCCGTAGCCGCCGTCATCATGCAGATTTGCCTGGGCGCCGTTTATGGCTGGAGCGTTTTCAAGATTCCCCTCATGCGGGCGGAGCACTGGTCGGAAACCCAAGTGCAGCTTAACTTCACCCTGGCTATCTTCTTTCTCGGCGTCGGCACGATTATTGGCGGCTTGTGGCAGGACAAGGTCGGACCGCGAAAAGTAGCCACCCTCGCCGGCCTCATTTATGGAGTCGGCTACATGCTGGCTGGCGTTTCCGCCACGCATCAGTCCCTTGATGGCCTGTATATCGCTTATGGCGTGCTCACCGGCATCGGCATGGGCATGGGGTACATCTGCCCGGTGGCCACGCTGGTCAAGTGGTTTCCGGAACGCCGGGGGTTGATGACCGGAGTAGCGGTGTGCGGCTACGGCGCCGGCGCTCTCATCATGAGCCCGGTCGCAGCCCGCGAAATCCTGGCCTACGGCGTGCCCGCCACTTTCTGGAGCCTGGGCATTGTTTATCTGCTGCTGGTGGTGGCGGCGGCGCAGTTCTACGCCAATCCCCCACAGGGCTGGCGTCCCGCCGGCTGGGAACCTCGCTCCGCTGTGGCCAAGGCAGCCACAACCTGCGATTACACCGTGCGCCAGGCCATGGCTACCTGGCAATTCTGGCTGTTGTGGGTCATGCTGTTTCTCAACGTATCGGCGGGCATCATGATCATCAGCCAGGCCTCTCCCATGGCACAGCAGTTGGTGGGCATGACGCCGGTGGCGGCCGCTGGCATGGTAGGCCTGATTTCCATTTTCAACGGCACCGGGCGCGTCTTCTGGGCCTGGGGGTCCGATCACCTGGGGCGGGCGCGCGTGTATTTCCTGTTGTACGCCATCCAGGTCATCATCTTCTTGTCCTTGCCCAGAATCCACAACCTGACCTGGTTCAGCGCCGCCTTCGCCCTCATCGGCCTTTGCTACGGCGGCGGCTTCGGGACCATGCCCTCCTTCACCGCTGATTTCTTCGGCGCCAAATATATGGGTGGAATCTACGGAATCATTCTGCTGGCATGGGGAGCGGCAGCGATTCCTTCCCCCATCATGATCGCGCGCCTGCATGAAGCAACGGGGCGCTTTGATAGCGCCATATACGTGATTGCGGTGGTCATGCTCGTCTCCCTGGCATTGCCGCTGCTCGCACGGCGACCGGCCCGGGTTCCGGCTACGACGTCAGCGGCGCCCAGTTCCGCGGCTGCGAGCTGATCTCCGGCGCAACCACCAATTCTCTGGCTGCGGCGCCGTCCTTTATTCCCGCACTTCCGCTGCCACCGTCTTGCCTAGGCCGAAGGGTAGTCCTTTCTTTTCCGGTCCCAACGCAACCACCAGCGCGGTAAATGTGAACAGAATCAGCATGGAAAATCCCAGCGATTGGGTGTAGCTGAACCGCTCCGCAAAAATGGATTCCACATACGCCACTGCCGACGCGCACAGCACTCCCAGTTGGTAGGCGAACCCGGGAAAGAAACCACGCAGTTGGTCGGGAGAGAGTTCGTTGATATGGGCGGGAATGATGCCCCATGCGCCTTGCACCATGAACTGCATCAGGAATGCTCCTAACGCGATAAGGGCCACCCGGGGCTCCAGAATCCAGAGCGGGATCAGGACCGTACCGGCAACAATTGCGGCAATCATGGCTCGCCGCCGTCCCCAAGCATCGGAAAACAATCCGAATACCAGACCGCCGCAGATTGCTCCCACCATCGAAATAATGGTGATGGTCGCAATCGCGTGCACCCCGAGGTCATAATGGCGGCGCAAGAAGGTGGGATACAAATCCTGCGTCCCATGGGAAATGGCGTTCATGCCCGCCATCAGCACCACCAGGTAGGCAAACAGCCGCCAGTTTTTCGTTACGGCGCGGCGGTAGGTGCCCCAGTCGGTGCGTGATTCGTGCCACACCTGGCTTTCCTTGACTTTGGAGCGAATGAACAAGGCCAGCAGCGCGGGCAAGCCGCCTATAAAAAACATCGGACGCCAGCCCCAATGCGGAAACACAACGTAGTAAACCACCGCCGCCAGCAGGTAGCCGGCGGCGTACCCTTCCTGCAACAGGCCGGAGATCCAGCCGCGCGACTTGGCCGGTATGGACTCCATGGCCAGCGAGGCGCCCACCCCCCACTCTCCACCCATGCCGACCCCATAGATGAGCCGCAGGACCAGAAAGCTGACATAGGTCGGCGCCAGGCCGGAAAGCACTTCCACCACGGAATAGAAGATCAAATCAATCATCAGCGGAATACGACGGCCGTAGCGGTCGGCCAGCAGGCCGAAGATAAGCGCGCCCACAGGACGGGTGGCGAGGGTCGCGGTCAGGGTAAGTGCAATCGCGGGAATGGAACGGTGAAACTCGGCCGCCACCGTGGGCAGCACCATCACCAGAATGAAGAAATCAAAGGCATCCAGGGTCCAGCCTAGAAACGCGGCCAGAACAGCATTGCGGCGGTTGGCCCGCTCCTCCATCGAAACTGCTGCATCTGCCATGGCTTCTCCCCCGTGCTCAAGCCGGCGACCACGCTATCCCCCAGTAGCTTAACCCGAGCTTAACGCAACAGCATGAGCCAGATTCCGCCCTATGCCATGACCACCAGGATTTCATTGTTATAACGATTTTTGAGAATGCGATACCGTGCTCGTACAAGAACTGGCGCCGGCCTGCGTTTTTTTCTGCGGCATTAAGCTCCCGTTAATATGTCTCACCATAGCATTCGCCGTACATTTTTCCTTGTATGTTGTCGGCAGCAAACTAAGAGAACAACAATGAGAGCTAATGAGAACAACTCGCGCCGCAAACTCAGCGGCGCCTTGCGGCTACCGCTTCCCGCACGCGCCCGCGTGCTTTCCTTTCTCATCTGCTTGGCCTTGTCCCTGGGGGCTGCGGCCCAGCAGATACCGGCTAACGAAGAATCACAACCCCTGGTGCTGGTGCGCATCATTCCCCTGCCCGGAGCTGAGGGCCGCTTCGATCACATGACCGTGGATGTCAGGGGAGACCGGATCTTTGCCGCGGTTTTCGGCAACGACACGGTTGAAGTCATGGATGTTCGCCGGGCCACGCGCATCCACACCATCCGCGGCGGGCTCAACGAACCCCAGGGCGTCGCCTACATTCCCGAAAGCAACCGCATCGTGGTCTCCAACAGCGGCACCGGCGCCTGCCAAATTTTGGATGGCAATACTTACAAACCGATCGCCACCGTCAAGTTCCCCGACGACGCCGATCAACTGCGCTACGATCCCGGCAGCAGACGGGTCTACGTGGGCTATGGCGACGGAGCTATCGGTGCGTTCGATGCCGCCACCAATCAGCGTCTAGACCAGGACTTCCAGCTCGGCGCCCATCCCGAATCTTTTCAGCTGGAGCAGGCGGGCTCGCGAATCTTTGTGAACCTCGCCTCCATCAGCCAGGTTGCGGTCATCAACCGGGAAACCGGCAAAATCGCCAAGTGGCAGCTCACCGGTGCCGGGACCAATTTCCCCATGGCACTGGATGAGGCCCATCATCGGATTTTTGTAGCCGCCCGCAGGCCGGCGCGGCTGCTGGTGCTGGATATGGATTCAGGGAAGCAGATCGCCAGCCTGCCTGGCGCCGCCGATACTGACGACATGTGGTACGACCCCACTCGCAGACGCATTTATGTCCCCAGTGGCGAGGGTTTCATTTTCGTTTTCCAGCAGATTGACGCCGACCACTATGCCCGCATTGCCAAGATTCCTAGCGCCATAGGCGCCCGCACCAGCGCCTACTTCGGGCAGGTAGGAAAGCACAACAGCCTTTATGTGGCGGTTCCGGCGCGCGCCAACCGGGGCGCGGAAATGTGGGTCTACGAGACTCGCGATTGAGGCGAGTGAAGCTTCACTCGCGTATCAGGGAATGCGGTAAACGGCTGCCGCGCCGGCAGAGCTTACCAGCGCTCCCGCGTTGAGCGCCGACTTCACACGGCTGCCGGGAACATAAATGATGTCTCCCGGTTGCATGCGGAGATCAGCCACCTTGGCGTGCAGCAAGCCCTTCATGGGCACGGGAATTTCCTTCAACCCGGTGGAGGTGCGGCGCACCATCTTCGTCCCCGATAAGGATGCCAGGTTGGTTGTGCCCCCGGCCGCCGCCAAAACCTGCAGCAGGGTCACTCCCCCGCTGGAGTTCAGGGCATACCCGCCGGGCCGGCTGACTTCTCCCAACACGTACACGATGCCGGCCTTGGGCACCACCACCGTATCGCCAGGCTGCAACTCGACATTGGCGCGGGCTGTCACGGCCGGATCGTTCGACAGGTGCACGGTGGTTAACTGCTCGGTTCCGCGGTGCGAAATCGTAATCGTGTCAGATGCCTTGTCTGTCAGTCCGCCGGCCGCTTCCAGTACGTCCAGCAGCCGGTGGGGACCGAGCACAGAGAAAACACCTGGCTTCGCCACTTCTCCGGCCACGGAAATCTCGCTGTTTGTGTACTCCTTCACGAACAGCGAAACCTGCGGAGTTTTGACAACGTTTTTTTCCCGCAACTGCTCGCTGATGGCCTGTTGCGCCTGATCGCTGGTCAGACCGGCAACCCGAACATAACCCACCAGGGGAAGCGAAATATCGCCGTCACTGCCTACCCGGGTGTGTCCCGAGAGATCAGGCGCTCCGTAGATGTTCACGTCCACCTCATCTCCGGGCCCGATGACCAACGCGGAAGCGTCCTGCCGCCCGGCCGCCACCGTTACGGTGGCACTTTCCGCGGCTTTCTTCCCACTCTCAGTGGCGGCGCCACCGGACTGCTCTTCACCTGTCGAGGGAGCGGTCTGCGTTCGGGCCGCTTGCGTAAACCCAATCAGCACAGCCAGGCATAGAAATGCGACACCACGGAGCAACTTGTGGACACAAGATTTTTTCATGGCTTTGTGGCGAATTTTAAGCTGTGCTTTGCCATCGCACAAGACTCAATCTTGCGCCGGGCAAGATTTTCTCCGCCGTTAAAAGGAATGGTCCGGGTTGCCTTGCAACTGCCGGCTGGCTGAAACTGTTGAAGGTTTTGCCGGCAGTTGTTCCCAAACCCAAAAAAGTGCAGGCTGAGCCCGCGCTTTTCCGGAGCCAGAGTCAGGATACGCGAACCGAGGATTGACAACCTCCGCTCCCGGCGCTATCCTTCAAGGCGAACAAAAAGCGAATTAGCCGCCTATGGCTTCCCTCCCCCTTCCTGCCGACAACGCGCCCAAGCCCCTGGTCGGCATCGCCCGCCTCGCCGCCCAGGGGGAGTTCCTCCAGCCCGGCCACGACGTCGAATTTTTCACCCTGCCCGTGCGTTCTCTGCTCAACCGCTGCAATGTGCCGCGCATGCCCTTTTCCTGGACCATCAATCCCTACCGCGGTTGCGAGTTCGCCTGCAAATACTGCTACGCCCGTTACACCCACGAGTTCATGGAACTGCGCGATGGGGTAGACTTCGAGCGGAAAATCTACGTGAAGCAGCATGCCGCCTGGATGCTGCGGCGCGACCTCAAGCAGGTGAAGCCTGGCGAGCAGATCGCGCTGGGCACCGCCACCGACCCTTACCAGCCCGGGGAGCGCCGCTACGGGGTGACCCGGGCCATCCTGGAAGAATTCGCCCAGCACCACGGGCTTGATCTGGGCATCGTGACCAAATCCAATCTGGTGCTGCGCGACCTGGATGTGCTGCGCGAAATTTCCCGCCACAACCAGCTCTTCGTCAACCTGACCATCACCACGTTGAACACCGATCTCGCTCGCATCCTGGAGCCGCGCGCGCCCCGTCCCGACCTGCGCCTGGAAGCCATGCGCAAGCTCAACGAAGGCGGGGTTGCCGCCGGCGTCATCTGCGCACCCGTTCTGCCCGGCATCACCGACTCCCCCGGCGACCTGGAAAATCTGGTGCGCGCGGTAGCCCGGACCGGTGGCAAATACATCTTTGCCAACCCGCTTTTCCTTAAACCCTGTTCCGCCGCTATCTTCCTTCCCTTTCTGGAGAAGGAATTCCCTGATCTGGTGGCAAGCTATCGCCAGCGTTACGGCGAACGCGCTTTTGTTTCCGCCTCCTACCGCAAACGCATTTCGCAGCTTTTCGCAAAACTGCGCGTCAAGTACGGCATTCGGGGAAATTACGGCCGCGACAGCCGCCGCTCTCACCCGGTGCCGCAACCCGACGAGCAGCTTTCCCTTTTTTAGAACGGACCACTACCGCCGAGGACGCAGAGGACGCAAAGGAATTCTTTGAAAATGATCCTCTGCGTCCTTTGTGGTTTTCATTTCTCTGCGCTCTCGGCATCTCGGCCGTTAAAAGAGTATTTCGCTGTTGACGCGCCTCATCCCTTCCTCTACCTTGCCCTGACCATGTCATCGCAGCCGGCCACGGCCCCCCGCCATCGCGAACTGCAGCACATCGCCCTGGCGCCGTTTGTCGCGGTGCTCTATGCCTACTGCGCGGGCGGGCCCTTCGGGTTTGAAGCCATGGTCTCCACTTCTGGCCCTGGCCTCTGCCTTATCTTCATCCTGGTTGTGCCCTTGCTGTTCAGTGTGCCGATCGCGCTGGCCACCGCGGAAATGGCAACCGCCATGCCCGTGGAAGGCGGCTTTTATCGCTGGACTCGCGCCGCTTTCGGCGATTTCTGGGGATTCCATTGCGGCTGGTGGAACTGGACCGGCACTTTTTTCATGAGCGCCGCCTATGGCGTGCTCATGGCCGACTACATCGGAGAACTGCGCCCCCTCACCGGCGGCGAGCACTGGATGATCGCCTTTGCCTTCCTGGCACTGGTCGGGTACCTGAACATCCGCGGTATTCGCCTGGTGGGCAATCTTACGCTGGCCCTGCTGCTGCTCGCTCTGGTGCCAGTCGCCATTTTCACCGCCCAGGGTTTTGCCCAGGCCCGCTTCAATCCTTTTTATCCCCTGCTCGCTACCAACAAACCTTGGCGTGAAACTTTCGGTGTCGGCCTGGCGTTGGCTTTGTGGATTTATTCCGGCTACGAGCAGCTTTCCACCGTCAGCGAGGAAATCGAGCAGCCGGAGCGCAATTTCCCTCGCGGACTGGCTATCGTGGTGCCGCTCGCCGTAATCACATTCTTCTTGCCTCTCGCCGCCGGCCTGGCGGCGCTGGGCAACTGGCAGGCCTGGAACACGGGCTACATTGTGCAGGCGGCTCGCCAGATCAGCGGGCCCAGACTGGAAATGGCCATGTTTGCCGCCGCCGCGGTCTGCACCTTTGTGCTTTTGGAAAGCACCGTGCTCGCCGCCACGCGTCTGCCCTTCGCCATGGCCGAGGACGGCTACTTCCACCCCGCCCTCGCCCGCCTCCACCCCCGCCTCGGCACCCCCGCCCGCGCCATCGTTGTTTCCGTGGTGATTTGCGCCGCACTCGCGGTCTTCAGTGTCACTCAACTCATCGCTATCTACGCCTGGCTCCGCGTGGCCACTTCCGTCATGACGCTGCTTTCCCTGTGGCGGCTCCGCCGTATCGCCCCTGAGCTTCCCCGCCGCTTCGCCGTTCCCGGCGGCCGTTTCGGATTGGCAACAGTCGTGCTCCTTCCTATCCTGTTTTTTGCCTGGGCCCTCATCAACAGCGACCCCCAATCCCGCCTCTGGGGCCCCCTCTGCCTTGTTCTGGGCCCCTTCGCCTACCTCTTCATCTCCCGCCGCAAGCTCACCGGGCGCTAGGGTAAGGGTGCTTGGTACTGGGCACTGGGTACTGAGTACTAGTTTGCTAAACTCGTTATTTGCCTCTCACTCGCCGGCAATTTCTGGCAACTTCCGCGCTTGGCGCTACCGGCTTGGCCGCCATCGGCGCCGGCGCTCTCTATCACGACACCACGGACTTGAAAATAACGCGCCTCGAGGTCCCCTTGCGGCGCCTGCCCTCCCGTTTTGACGGTCTGCGCATCGTGCAGCTCAGCGATTTCCACTATGACCGCTACGTGGACGTGCGGGTTATCACCTCCGCCGTCCAGGCCGCCAATCAACTGCAGCCCGACCTGGTGGTCTTGACCGGCGACTTTGTCACCCAAGGTCCTTTCAGCGGCCAGTACGACCCTCCCTCCGCTCGCGATGCCGAACCCTGTTCGCAAATCCTTTCCCGCCTGCGCTCGCGGCTGGGCATTTTCGCCGTGCTCGGCAACCACGACTATTACACCGACCCCAATGTGGTCGCCGAAATCCTGCGCAGCCGCGGGTTCCACGTGCTGCGCAACCAGTCTTTGGCGATGGAGCAGGATGGCGCCCGGCTATGGATTGCGGGTGTGAATGATGTAGTCGCTGGGGCGGACGATCTCGAACTTGCCCTGCGCAAGATTCCAGCCTCAGAGGCTGTCGTGTTGCTCGCCCATGAGCCTGATTTTGCCGACTGGGTTCCCCCTGGCCGCGTGGACCTGCAGCTCTCCGGCCACTCTCACGGCGGCCAGATCGTGCTCCCCGTTATCGGGCCGCCCTATCTCCCCCCCCTGGCCCGCAAATATCCCTGGGGGCTGCGCCATCTCGGCCCCCTCACCCTGTACACCAACCGCGGCGTTGGCACCATTACTCTGCCGGTGCGCTTCAACTGCCCGCCGGAGCTCACCATGTTCACCCTGCAGGCCGTTTAAGTCATCCTTTAGCTGTCAGCCAATGGGCCATTAGCACTTGGCATTTAGCCGACCCACCTGTGGTGTGGTTCGTCCCAGAAACACCTGTGATTGCTGCTCCTCTCAGGCGGCTTTCTTCCTCCGCAGCACCGCCGCTACCCGTTTCAGATCGGCGACAAACAGCTTCATCTCGCGGTGGCGGCTCTCATCGTCGGGCGCCCGCAGGATAGACGACGGATGAACGGTTGCCGTCACAAATGGCGCCAGCATCGAAGGGATCATCTGCCCACGTTGCTGGGTGACGCGAAACTTCTTCCCCAGAACTGCCTGCGCGGCGGTCGCTCCCAGGCACACCACCACCTCCGGCCGCACCACCGCGAGTTCCGCGTCCAGCCAGGGACGGCAAGCCGCAATCTGCAGTTGATTTGGTTTTTTGTGGATGCGCCGCTTGCCTCGTGGCTCCCAGTTGAAATGCTTTACTACATTGGTGACATAAACCTCTTCGCGCGCAATACCGGCCTGTTCCAGCGCTCTATTCAGCAGCAAACCCGCCGGCCCTACAAATGGCCTGCCCGTCAGGTCTTCGCGATCTCCAGGTTGCTCACCCACAAACATCACGCGCGCGTGCGTACCACCTTCGCCGAACACCGTCTGCGTGGCGTGCTCCCACAGATCGCAGGCGCGGCAGGTGCGCGCCATTTCGCGCAACTCTTCCAGCGTGGCATTCCCCGGAATCCGCGGCGCCGCCGCGGACTTCGCTACGGCCCTCCCGCTTTTGCTGGTTTTCGCCATCCTCCATTCAGATGCGCCGAACGCCGGCCCCGTGCTCCTGCTCCGCTCGCTCCAGCTCAGGTTTGCGCGCCATCAGGTATCGGGGGAGCTCTGACAGTTTTTGTCGGCCTCAGCGACGGAATCTGGCAATGGCGTCCAAAGTGCCACTTCCTGCACTTCGTGTTCCTGCTTGAAATTACGGCACTTCCCGAACCCGGCTGGTTAATTTCAAAATGGCAACAGAACTGCGACTATGGGTGCGTCCGCGGCGCTGCCGCCACCTATTGGCTGGCGCGCTCCGCGGTGATTTCCTGCCGCCAGGAGGGAGGCGGTCAGGGTAAGTTCGGCGAAGTACCTGGGGGAGGGTACAAGCCGAGGGGAGCAGTGGAGCAATCCGCCGCTCCCCTTTTATTTTTTGTCACACACGCGTCGCCGTCCGCAGCCGGGGGGCGTTTACTTCCGATATTCGATGCCCTTGGTAACCTGCTTCCCTGCCTCCTTTTGCATATAATTTCTTTAGGTTTTCTGCCAACCTTAGTAGCTATGCTCGCGATTGAAACCTTTGGACTGGAGAAGACGTACACCGTCGGCTTCTGGCGCAAGCGTCCGCGCTGCGCCCTTCGGCCTCTCAACCTTGCGGTCGAGGAGGGCGAGGTGTTCGGTTATCTCGGTCCCAATGGGGCGGGTAAAACTACCACGCTCAAGCTGTTGATGGGGTTGATGTTTCCCACGGCTGGATCGGCAAAAATCCTGGGGCTCGAAATTAGCAATCCGCGGGTCAAAGCGCAGATCGGTTTTCTCCCCGAACAGCCCTATTTTTATGACTACCTCACCGCCCGGGAGCTGCTGGAGTACTACGCCCAGCTTTCCGGAGTGGAAGCGCGCGCGCGCTCCAGCCGCGTAGCAGCCGTGCTCGAGCGGGTGGGATTGGCTGATGTGAGCGGCGTACAATTGCGCAAGTTTTCCAAGGGCATGTTGCAGCGGGTGGGAATTGCCCAAGCCATCCTGCACGATCCGAAGGTGGTCTTCCTGGACGAGCCCATGTCGGGATTGGACCCCATCGGGCGGCGGGAAGTGCGCGACCTCATCGAAAGCTTGAAACAGGAAGGTAAAACGGTTTTCTTTTCCACCCACATTCTTTCTGACGCCGAGGCCCTGTGCGACCGCGTCGCCATCCTGCACAAGGGAGAATTGCGCGGCATCGGCGTGATTGCCGACCTCACCTCCTCGGTGCGCGGCAAGGTGGAAGTCATGTGGCAGGGCGGCAGCATTCCCCCGGGAATCCGCTCTCTGGGCGGGGAATGCCACCTCACTGGCGAGATGGCCCGCTGCATCATTGCCGAAGAGCAACTCGATTCCGCTATTGATGCGGTGCGCCGTGCCAGTCTCAAGCTGGTATCCGTCACCCCGGTGCGCGCCACGCTGGAAGACTATTTCGTGGAAAAGCTTTCTCCGGCGGAGGCGATCGCAAAATGACCCGCGTCACCTCCATCGCTTCCAATACTTTCAGAGAGGCGGTGCGCGACCGCGTTCTCTATAACCTGATCGGCTTTGCTCTGCTCATGATGGCGGCTTCCCTGCTGGTCGGCCAGATTTCCCTGGGAGTCGAGCGTAATGTGGTCATCAACCTGGGCCTGACTGCAGTTTCCCTTTTTGGCCTGGTGATTGCGATCTTCATCGGCATCGGTCTGGTTTCCAAGGAAATCGAGAAGAAGACGTTGTACACCATCCTCTCCCGTCCGGTGCGGCGCTGGGAATTTATCCTGGGCAAATTCGGAGGCCTGGTCGCCACCCTGGTGGTAAACACGTTCTTCATGGCAATTGGCATTTTTGCCGCCCTGTTTTACCTGGCGCACCATTTCCAAAAGGCCGATGCCTATCTGCTGGTTGCTCTCTATTTCGTCATCCTGCAGTTTGTGATGATTACCGCACTGGCCCTGCTCTTTTCATCGTTCTCCTCGCCCTTGCTCTCGGCAGTGTTCGCCTTCGCTGTCTTTATCATCGGCACCTTCGCCCAGGACTTGCGCGGCTTTGCCGCCATGACCCACGGAGCCGTCGGCTGGCTCGCAGTGGCGGCCGCGTATATCGTGCCCAATTTCGCCGCCCTGAACGTGATTGCTTCGGTGGCCCACGACCAGCCCGTGGCCGGCTCGCTTATCTTCTACAACAGTCTCTACGCCCTGCTCTATTCCGCCGCCGTCGTCGCCGGCGCTATGCTGATTTTTGAGCACCGCAACCTGAAATGAAGAACACGACTAGCCGCAGTTTCCCTATCCTGCGAATCAAGCATTGATCTATGGGCCGCTTTGGCCTCGGTTGCGAGTACGCAAACACCACAAGCAAGCGGGGGAGGTTCGGATGGGTGTCGTCAGAAGCCCGGCGCCTTTTCGCGGCTGATGGTGCAGAGCCCATTCACCGGCTGATCCGGCAGAGCAGGGGGTGTGGCCAACTGGGCTTGGGAAAAGTCGAACAGTTCGGTCATGTCATCGGCTGCGGCATCTCGCGCCGTAAGCGCCGGCAATGAAAAACGTGTCTCAATAAACTTCAGAATTGACGTATGGTCGCGGATGACATGCGAAACATAGTGGGGTCGCACCCAGGGTGAAATCATGACGAAGGGTACGCGCTGACCTGACTCGGTGAAGTCACCGGGCACATCGCCGCGCTTAAGCATCGGCGAAATATCATCGGGCGCAGGCAAGGCTGCGGGTGGAACGTGGTCATACAAGCCATCGCCTTCGTCGAAGGTGAAGATGAAAGCCGAGGAACCCCAGGAGGGACTCTGCATCAAGGCGTCCAGAATTTTCTTGGTATTAGCTGCACCTTTCTGAATGTTATTGGGAGGATGCTCATCGAGGCCGGTCGCGCCGGCGCGCTCAATGAAGATCACACTCGGTAACGTCTCCGGGTGCTGCACGTCGGTGTACCAGTTGGAGATGTTGGAGACGTGATCCTTGTTCTGGGCGTAAGTAGCCCACTGGGAAAGATAAAGCGTACTGTCCTGCACGTAGTAACGCCAAGAGATGTTGGCCTGATCGAGCGCATCAAAAATTGTTTTCTGGGCCCAGCCGCCCGGGGGGGCGGTGTCGTCAATGATATGTCCAAAGGACGTACCGCCAAACAGGTACATGCGGTTCGGAACAGTGAGCGTTAACACGGAAGCGAAGTAACGGTCACTGGTTGCGAATTGGGTGGCGAGTTCGTAATAGTAAGGCAAGTCGGTCCAATCGTAATAGCCCATCGCCCGCGTGCCCTCGGGGTCATAGCTGGAGACCGACCAGGTGGCGACCACCTTAACAAAGTCGTCCATCTTGCCTCCGTCTACGGAAAGGTGGGCAGCATTCCAGATGGTGCGGGCATTTTCCACGCACACGCTCTGCTGGTGAAAAGGTTTCACGAGATCGCCGTTTGGGTCAGCTAGTGCGACATCAAGCGGCAGGCCATCAAAGCTGTCGTCAAGACCGTGCTCGCGCCGGTATTCGTCCAGCCGGCCGAAATAGCTGTCGAAGGAATGGTTCTCCTGCATGAAAATGACAATGTGCTCAATGCTGTTCAAGCTGCCGCTCTGTGGCGCAGTTTGTGGCGGCGTCGGCGTAGGCGTAGGAGTGCCGCCACCCGGATCGCCGTTGGGGCCGGACTGGGATGTACCACCGGAACAGCCGGCAAGCAGAAGTGTTGCAGAAAGAACAACAAGGCAAAGCAAACAACTGTGGTTGGCCGCAGGAGATCGAATCACAGCGCCTCCACCCTTGCGCTCACACAGCTGATTAGACGAAAGCAGCTTGGGCCAGAGTTGCCTGATAAATAATGAAGTCACTCCAGTGCCGAGAGGGACCGACGAACTAGCCCCGCGCGGGTGGTTTCCTGAAATCAGAAGTATCCGTTCCGCCCAAACAAGCCCGAGGACCCGCTTTACTCAGCTGTGCTGCAAGGGCAGGTGAATCAGATTTCGGGCGTTCCGAATCAGCCCCTCTGGAACCAGTGGCACAGATACCTCACGCACCCTGCCGGATTCGGCACATTCTGCGCCATTCCGACGTGTCCATCACCCGCAATGCCTGCATCAAGACCCTGCCACAGCAGAGGGTGGAACGGCATGGCCAAGCGGGAGGCGGAAGGGGGAGAAGGTGAACAGCACTTTGGTGCAGTGACCGGCGTTATTGTGCGCCGATCCTGCGCTCGATTATGATAAAACCCGCTGAAAATGCGGTTCTTTATTCCTCGCAACACATACCTGAAATGAGACCCAGTCGCCGCACCACCGCCGTGCTTGCCATCGTGCTCGTAGTGTCCCTGGCGGCAGCGGTGTTCACCGTCATCCGCGCCGACCGCGCCCGGCCCGCCGCCACCCTGGAAGAAGTGCTCTATATCCCCTCGCCTGCCATCATCAAGCGCATGAGCCTGGGCTACACCGGGCTAATGGCTGATATCTACTGGACCCGCGCCGTGCAGTATTTCGGCCGCAAGCACGTGCTGGGCTCACAGCAATACAAGCTCCTGGCCCCCCTGCTCGAAATCACTACTCAGCTCGATCCCCGGCTCGTGCCAGCCTATGAGTTTGGCTCAGTTTTTCTGACCCAGGCTCCCCCCAATGGTGCTGGCGATCCGGATGCCGCTGTCCGCCTGGTGCAATACGGTGTCCAGCAAAACCCCAACGACTGGCATCTCTACTACGATCTGGGCTTCATCTACTACCTGGACAAGAAGGATTATCTTTCTGCAGCACAAGCGTTTGCGCAGGGGTCCAAAATTCCCAACGCCCATCCCTTCCTGAAGTTGCTGGCAGCCCGCATGGCCGAACAGGGAGGTGAAATACAAACCGCCCGCCTGCTATGGACCACGGTTTACGAAACCACCCAAGATAAGAGCATTAAGGCTAATGCCACCTCCCACCTGCGTGCCCTGCAGGTGGAGGAAGTCGTGCCCCGGCTAGAGGAGGTGGTGCGACAGTTCACCAAGCGGAGCGGCCAGGTTCCGCAAAGTTGGGCGGAACTGATTCGCGCCGGCTACTTGCCGGGCATTCCGCTGGACCCTGTCGGGCACCCCTACAAACTGGCTGCCGGGGGCCGGGTGGAGGTGGCAGTGCCTGGTGACCTGCCGTTTATTACCCAAGGTTTACCGCCCGGTATTCAAGCATCAGAGAAGCCAAAGCGGTAATCTAATCAGGCAGCCGGGTTTCCAGTCCTTTAACCAGAAGCAGGAGTGTGATGTACCTACGTCCTTGGCGTGCCTCGCTGGCGCTAGGCACTTTATTGTGCCTCAGCAGCGCAATTTTTGCTCAAACCAGCGTTCCCAGAATTGCGGAGGAGGTGGACCGGCATTACAACCACCTGCGCACATTGCAGGCCAATTTCACCGAAATCTATCGCGGCAGCGGCGTTTCCCGGGAGGAATCGGGCACGCTGTGGCTGAAACGTCCCGGCAGAATGCGCTGGAATTATCAGCAGCCGCGGCAGAAGTTGTTTATCAGCAATGGGAAAGAGGCTTGGTTTTATGTGCCGGGCGAGCAGCAGGCCCGCAAAACACCCATGAAAAAGCTGGAGGATTTGCGTTCCCCGCTCGGCTATCTTCTGGGTAAGACCAAGCTGCAGAAGGAATTCGAAGCACTTTCGCTGGCCCCCGATGTGCCTCCATTGAATGCGGGCGATACCGTTTTGCGGGGCGCGCCTAAGTTCATGCAGATGGTGAATCAGGTGATCATGGAAATCGGGCCGGAAGGCCGGATTGTTCGCCTGGTGGTGGACGGGGCGGACGGTTCTACGACGGAATACCGTTTTGAGGACCAGAGGGAGAACGTGGAAATCGCCGACCGCCAGTTCCAATTTACTCCCCCGCCGGGCGTGCAAGTGATTGAAGAGGAAGCTGGTCAGTAGAGGTAAAAACAGTACTTTGTAAGCCCTGGAAGCAGTTGGGCAGCTAAGTTGCAATGTTAGACTAGCAGCAGACTTCCCGAAAAAAGATAGCTGGATGGCCGAATTTCTCATCAAGGTAGCCGACGAACACGGCCACCTCCTGCAGCAAGTGGAAAACGGCTTCTCGGTGGCCG
>Ga0075271_10000025_pt1 | contig 16087 bp, 12 predicted proteins | sample SF_Rice_5C_0N_30_FD_69775 | JGI IMG/M metagenome (GOLD analysis project Ga0075271, IMG submission 69775) | Rice paddy soil microbial communities from Twitchell Island, California, USA - SF_Rice_5C_0N_302 | ecosystem: Environmental > Terrestrial > Soil > Paddy field/soil | place: USA: Twitchell...
CGAGAGCCTGCCGCAAGTGGACACTACTACCAACGAGCTGGGCGGCACGCTCACAGCCCATACTATTGAGAACTTACCGGTCAACGGCCGCGACTACACCAAGCTCATTTATCTCAATCCCGGCATCTCGGGTTCTCCCGACCAGATCACCGATTCCCCCGGCTCCTTTGGCGAATTTTCCATGAACGGCTCGCGCGGCAGGTCGAACAACTTCCTGCTGGACGGCACGGACATGAACGATGGCTATCGCAACGATCCCTCCATCAATGAAGCGGGCGTATTCGGCGATCCGGCCACCATTCTGCCGATAGACGCGGTGGCGGAATTGCGCGTGCTTTCCAATTACGAACCGGAGTACGGCCGCAACAGCGGCGCCATCATCAATATCGTCACCAAGAGCGGCACCAACAGCCTGCATGGAACCGCACTGGAGTACTTCCGCAGCAATGCCATGGACGCGCGCAACTACTTCAACTTTGCGCCCAACCCGCAGAGTTCCTTTCATAACAACCAGTTTGGCGGATCCCTGGGCGGACCTATCGTGAAGGACAAGACCTTTTTTTTCCTCGACTATGAGGGGCAGCGCGAGACCGGCGGCCTGAACAGCTTGAATTGCGTGCCCGATCCGGCGGCGGTGTCCGGCGCCAAGGCTTCCATCGCCAGCCGCGTTGGCGAAATTGTAAGCCCGACCATGACAGCGCTTCTATCCCGAAATCCCTGGCCCACGCCAAATATTGCGGGCGCTGTCAGCGACACTTCCGGCTGTACCAGTCCCAACCTCTCGACAACTACCAGCTTTCGCAACAGTATTGACAGCGTGATCGCGAAGATTGACCACAACTTCAATGCCAAGAACATGCTGACCGGGCGCTACTACTTCGGCAACAGCGACCAGAGCTTCCCCCTGGCGCTGCAGGGCGGCGGCGTTCTGCCCGGCTACAACACCAGCACCCCGACCAGGGTGCAGTTGGTATCTCTCTCTTACGTGAAGATCGTTAACGCGCAGCAGGTGAACGAGGCGCGCCTGGGCTGGAACCGCTTTGCGGAAGGGTTTTTCCCCCAGGACCAGAGCTTCAATCCCGCTTCCATCGGCATGGACACGGGGGTCAGCGCTTACAATTACGGTCTACCCCACATCAGCGTGGGAAATTTTTCCGTGCTGGGCGCCGCTGCCTCTGTGCCGCGCCAGCGCGTGGACCAGAACTGGCACTTCATTGACAACTACTCCTGGAACAAGGGACGGCACGCTATCAAGTTCGGTTACGAGTTTCGCCGCACTACCATTGCCAACATCGTGGATACTAATTTTCGGGGCAAGCTAAGCTTCGATTCCGTAACGGATCCCAATCCCTTGTACCCCAACGTGACTCTCTCGCCGCTTGAGGCCTTCCTGGAAGGCATTCCGTCCGGCGGCAGCCAGGCCCAGGGCTACACCAACCGCCATGGGTTCGAAAACAGCCATGGATTCTACGTGCAGGACAGTTTCCGCTGGACCAACCGCCTGACCGTGAACTTTGGAATGCGCTGGGATTATTTCGGCGTCGTAGGGGAGAAGAACAACCTGTTTTACCGCTTCGATCCGGTCACCGACGCAACTGTGCAAGTGGGGACCAACGGCATCTCCGGCCTGTACAATCCCGACCACAATAACTTCGCGCCCCGCGTGAGCTTTGCCTACGACGTTACCGGCAAGGGCAAAACCGTGGTGCGCGCTGGGTGGGGGGTGTTTTACGACGCGTTTTCCCAGGACTTCTTCATGGGTCACCTGCCCTACAACTGCGTTTTCTGCCCTGGTCCGACCTACGCGGGCATAGGCCCGGCGGCAATTTCGTTTGCCGGCGCCACCTCCGGCCCCATCGTTCCTGGCTCTCCGGTGTACGTCAACGCGGCTCCGCTGAGCGACTTTTTTGCCGCCGACCCCAATATCCGCACGCCGTACACCCAGAACTGGAACCTCAATATTCAGCAGCAGGTTGCCAGCAAGGTTGTTCTGCAGATCGGCTACGTGGGGTCCAAGGGAACCAAGCTGTTCCGATTCCGCGACATCAACCAGCCCAGCCAGGCCGCAATTACTGCCGCCGACCTGGCCAGCGGAGTGAGCAGCTATGGCGTGCCGCGGCCGTTCCCCAATTTCTTCTATATCAACCAGGAAGAGTCCACGGCAGGTTCGGTTTACCACGCGTTGCAGACCTCGCTGCGGGTGGATAACTGGCATGGGCTGCAATCGCAGGTGAATTACGTCTGGTCGCACGCCATTGACAACGCCAGCGATGGCGAAGATTTTGTTCCCAACGCGGCGCAACCAGAAAACAGCCTGTTTCCCAGCTTCGAACGCGCCAACTCTAACTTCGATATCCGCCAGCGCTTCAGCTGGAATTTTGTATATTCGCTGCCTAGCTGGAAGGGGCACTATGCCAAGGTGACGGATGGCTGGGGATTCGACGGCGTGCTCAATCTGCAGACCGGCCAACCCTTTAACCTGAACTACAACTTCGAGGGCGATTACTCGGGCGCCGGGGAAGGCTTCGACCGGCCCGATATCGTTGCTCCCGTTCAGTACGGCGGCCTGCCGGGGAACTTCCTCAACCTGGCTTCGTTCTCGGTGGCTTGCACGCTGGCTGGAGGCACAGCCGATACCAACTGCATTCCCGGCACGCGCCACTTTGGCACCCTGGGCCGCAATTCTCTGCTGGGACCTAATTTCCGGGAATTGAACTTCTCGGTGTTCAAGAACACGGCGCTCGGCGAACGCGCTACCCTGCAACTGCGGGCGGAGTTTTTCAATATCATGAATCATCCCAACTTCAGCAGTCCGCTGCTGCCGAACTTTATAGCCGACCCGGCCAACAATGGTCTAGACGCGACCGGGCGCGGTGTCGGCTTCCTGCCGCTGACCGCCACCGGCGACGTGGGCATCGGCAATCCCTTCCTGGGAGGCGGCGGCCCGCGCGGTATCCAGTTCGCGGCCAAAGTAACCTTCTAGATAGCGTCTGATATCACCTAACCACAGGCAGGCTCGCACCGCGGGCCTGCCTTCTTCTTACCCCCTTCCGGCGGGTCCTGTACCAAGGTACCGGCAAGGTAACGCTGGCGACACCTTGGCCCCTGGCAACTCGCGTGTTACCCTCCTGTTTCAGAACGAAAAATCCAGCTGAAGAGACCGCTCATGCGACGACGCATCGGCATTCCCCTGCTGCTGTGCCTAACCCTTACGGCTGTTGCTCAGGCCGACGGCTTGCGGACGCAGTGGCAGCGTCTCCGCCACCTTCATCATCTCCATCGCAGAACGACTCTGCCGCTGACGGTGCACTCCAAGCGCGCCCGCCTGCTGTTCCAGCAGGGCATGACCGACTTCGTTAACCTGGAAACCGCCAAAGCCCTCGACGAATGGCGCCAGTCGGCCAAGCGCGACCCCAACTTCGCCCTGGCTCATATTTTCATCTGCTTCAACAGCAAGGACCCGGCTGAACAAACCGCCGAACTGGCCAAAGCCAAAGCCCGCGAGCGCCATGCCACTAGAGGCGAGCGCCTGCTGATTCGCTGGGTGGAGGGCGTGCGCGAAAACAACTACGTTGCCGGCATCCAGGCCATGAATGACCTGGTGGACCTGTATCCCCGCGACAAACAGCTTCTCTACGTGGTGGGCAACTGGTTGCTCTTGCAGGAAAGCTATGACCAGGCCCACAAGTTTATGGAGCAGGCGCTGGCCATTGACCCCAAGTATCCGCCGGCTCTGAACGACCTGGGTTACGGCTACGCCCTGACGCGGGACTACAAAGAGGCTATCCACGCCATGGAGCGCTACGTTTCCGCCCTGCCCGGGGCGCCCAATCCGCAGGATTCCTACGCCGAGATTCTGCGCCTTTCCGGCGATTTTCCGGGGGCGCTCGAGCACTACCAGGCCGCCCTGAAGATTGACCCCAAGTTCGTTTATTCCCAGTTGGGAATCGGCGACACATACGCCCTGATGGGAGATGAGGCGCGGGCGCGCAGCGAGTATGCCAAAGCGATTGCAGGGGCGGACAGTGAGGCTGACCGGGTGGAATTTGAAATGCAGTCGGCGATGACTTATGTGCGCGAGCGCAAGTATGCGCAGGCTGATACCGCTTTTGCCGCCGTGGCCAGCGAAGCCCATTCGCTTAAATTGCTCTTCCACGAGGCGGAAATTTATCGTCTAATGGCCACCTACCCGCCCGACCCCACGACGGCGCTCAAGCACCTGCAGCAGGCGGAAACGGTTCTGACCCAGGCTACGTCCGTTCCTAAATCGGATCGCGATGAGGAACTGGCGCGTGTGCTGCGCTGGCGGGTGGTGCGCGCCGGCGATGCCGGCGACCAGAGCGCCGCCGACCAGGCTATGCAGCAGTTGCAGTCCTTGGCTGCGAAGGGCCACAGCCACGCTGTGCATCACTCCTGTGAAGCCGCACTGGGCGCCAGGCTGATGCAGCAGGGCAAGTATGCCGATGCCATTCCCCACCTGCAGGAAGACCACGACAATGCTTTCAGCATGAAGCTGCTGTCTGACGCTTACATGCGCACCGGCGCGACCTCGGAAGCGGAAGCTGAATCCAAGCTGCTGCGCACTATGCACACGCCCACCATGGACCAAGCCGTGGTGGTGCTGCCGGGACGCGACCACCTGGCGGAAAACCCGCAGTAGAGTCCCGCGCATCCCCTTAATTCGGATGCGGCCGCATCGTGTCCGAAGCTTTTGATATCTCGCCGCAGAGGCCGGCAATAAACCCACGATTTGCCCTGGAAATTGTGCAACTCGGAGCTGCTCTTCGGAACAATATGAGCTAAGATCAGGAGACTGGAACCAGGAGCAGCCCACAGCCGTGTTCGTGGCGTTGAGCAAATTCGTCGTGGCAAACGAGCTGACCGCTTCCGTTATTGAGGCATTCAAGAACCGTCCGCACCTCGTCGACAGCGAACCCGGCTTTGTCCGCCTGGAGGTGCTGTGTCCCGAAGACGAACCAAGGGAGATCTGGCTGCTCACGCACTGGCAGGATGAGGGGAGTTTCCGGGCTTGGCACCGAGGGCACAACTACCACAACGCGCACCGCGGAATGCCGAAGGGCCTGAAACTGGTGCCGAAGGCTACCGAGCTGCGGTTCTTTCGACAAATCTGTTCGTAATTGGGCGCGTACGGTGATGCCTTCACGACAGGTCGGAGAAGCGCTCACTGCGCGGGTGCAGGAGCTGGCGGCGGCAGTCGTACGGTGCCACTTCGACCTTCATCCTGCGTTGGCGCAGGCATACGGAGCCAGCGGCCGACTCAGGTGCAGCGAAGACTCCGCTTACCACATCAAATATCTCGCTGAAGCGCTCGGGGTGGGGCAACCAGAGCTCTTTGCCGATTATGTGGCTTGGGCCAAGGTCATGCTGGCCGCGCGGAAAATCGCCGCAAGCGATCTTGCCGAGAATTTGCGGGTACTCTGGGATGTATTGGTAGCCGAACTCCCAGCCGACGCCCAGGCCACGATTGCACGTTATGTCGGTGCGGCATTGGAGCGAATTCAACAGTATCCGAATGAATTGACCGACGAAATACGTGACGATGAGCCTCACTATCAATTAGCGCGTCGATACTTGCAGTCGCTGCTTCGAGGCGAGCGCCAGACGGCCAGCAGGTTGATCATGGATGCCGTGGGTTCCGGAATTCCGGTTCAGGAGCTGTACTCGTTCGTTTTTGAACGAAGCCAGCAGGAGATCGGGAGGCTGTGGCAATTGAACCGCATCAGCGTAGCGCATGAGCACTATTGCACGGCGGCAACACAATTGATTATGGCGCAGCTTTATCCATACATATTTGGGGGTGAAAAGACTGGCCGCCATGCCGTGGCGGCTTGCGCTATCGGCGAGCTGCACGAACTCGGCGCGCGGATGATTTGCGATTTTCTTGAGATGGACGGGTGGAACACCACCTATCTGGGAGCGAACGTTCCGCTTAGGGATCTCATCCGTATGTTGGAGGAGCGAGGAGCTGGGTTGCTCGCTCTTTCCGCCACCATGACCTTCCACATTAATGATCTGCGTCAGACCATTGAAACTGTTCGCAAGACATTCGAAGGCAAGCTCAAGATTGTGGTTGGAGGGTACGCTTTCCGGCGCGTCGAAAACCTGTGGAGAGAAATCGGGGCCGATGGCTTCGCTCGTGATGCCCGGCAGGCGGTGACGGTCGCGAGCCAACTTGTACGACCGGAGGGGCAATGAAGCGGCCTGCTCGGCGTTTGAAAGGCTTGGCCCTCGTCTGCGGGGACGATGTTCGGGTTCGCGAGTTACGTCATGACGATTTTCGGTGCGGTAATCGAGACCTTTTAGGAAAGCCTTTCGAAGCCTTGGTGGACGCTGAAAGCGCAGAAAAGGCACGCACATTCCTGACTGAAATTAAACAACGAGGCGCGGCCTTCGACTGGGAGTTAAATGTAGCATCTGAAACCGGCTTGTGTTCCCTGCATTGTTCGGGTGCCAAGCAGGGGGACGGAATCCTTATTGTTGCAGCTGAGTCGCGGGCACAGATGACCGCGCTCTGGGAGCATGAGGACGGGTCCAAGAATCTGGACAAGGCATCATCCCAGGATTTCCATCGAGCCGTGCCTGACGAGCTTAGTCGAGTAAACAACGAGCTTGCAAATGCACATCGAGAACTGGCGAAGAAAACAGTCGAACTCCAAAAAGCGCTGGAGAGCAAAGGTATTGGCGAATCCCGCTTTCGTTTCCTTTTCGAATCAAATCTTATAGGCACCTTGGTTGCGGATACCGAGAGGATTCTTGATGCAAACGACGCATTCCTGAAAACAGTCGGCTACAGCCGCGCGGATCTCATAGCGGGAAAATTGCGGTGGCACGATATGACGCCGCGAGAATATGACCACCTTGATGAAATGGGCGTACGACTTCTGATGGAAACGGGAACATGCGACCCTTTCCGGAAGGAATACCTCCGAAAAGATGGCAGTCGCGTGCCCATTCTCATTGGCGCTGCCATATTGCAGCGGGATCCGGTGCAATGGGCATGCTTCGTCATAGATGTGTCGGAGCAGCAGCGCCGGGAAGCGGCTATTCGCATGACAGAGAAGCTTGCGGCAGCTGCGCGACTCGGGTCATCACTGGCACATGAGATCAATAATCCGTTGGCAATTCTGACAAACGCCCTATACCTGTTGAGAATGCAGCAGGAAGCCTCCAGCGATTCAGGAAAACTGTTACAGGGCGCCGAGGAAGCACTGATCCGAGTGAACAGCATAACCAAGCAGCTGTTGAGCTTGTATAAGGAAGATGCGAGCCCCACAGTTGTTCGTGCTGACCAGGCCATTGACTCTGTTATCGCATCGTTGTCGCAACTATCCGATGAACGTCACGCAAGTATCATTCGGACTTTCGAGACTAACGCGGAGCTTATCGCAAGCGAAACAGAGTTGCAGGTCCTGTTTGCAAACGTAATCCGCAATGCATTGGAGCGCCTCCCGAGGGGGGGGCGAATAGCAATCCACCTTTCGGGCCGCCGTGATTGGCGCACGGCATCTGAAGGCGTAAGAGTCGTCGTTGCGGATAACGGGCCGGGAATCCCGCCTGATGTTTTGCGAAAGCTCTTCGAGCCGTTCGTGTCAACCAAGCCGGAACGCGGTGCCGGCTTAGGACTGTGGACAGTGCGCGCCATCGCCGAGAAATACCGAGGCAACGTAAGGATTCGAACCTGTCTCGTTCCGGGACGCACTGGAACTGCTGTATCCGTGTTCTTCCCGCTGCTGAATCGGCCGCAGGGTGATCCTTCACTTCATAACTCCGTGGGGAAACAAGCAGTAGTATGGCCTTCTGCCAAGCATCTCTGAGCAGTGACCTTCTGGCGGGAAGGCTGAGACGTCCGGTGGGGACCCCGCGCCGGCACCGCAGCTAGCGACCAGGCTTCCGCCTACCTGACCTGACCAACCAATGGTGCAGCTGACCAGCCCTGGTGCAGGCCGGACCACGGCTTCGGCGGGAGGACTTCCTGACTTGCGCACAGCCAGGTTTGGAGTAAAATGCCCCGATTCTTACTCCGGGGGTGGGGAACCGTATGGTCGAGAAGAAGTCCGATCGCCGCGCACGGCAGCGTTTTCCCGTGCATGTTCCGGTTTCGCTGAAAGCGGAACGCGGAGGTGTTCAGGAGGCTACCCAGACCCGCGACCTCAGCACCGCTGGCGTGTTCGTTTACACCAGCTCGCGCATGCAGGAGGGCAGCGAACTGGAACTGATTCTGGTGCTGCCCCCGGAAATTACCTTCTCCGACCGGCGCTGGGTGTGCTGCCAGGCTTCTGTGGTGCGCGTGGAAGAGAACGCCACGCAGGGCAATTATGGCGTGGCCGCGGTGATCAAGCGTTTTGACGTGCTGCCCGAGATCTGAAGTGCCCGGCCCGGCTCCTTCATCCTTGAGGCCAGTGTGAACCCGTCTGCATCTCCCTCATCGCCGGTTTCGCTGCTGGGAATCCCTTTCGACGAAAATTCATCGTATCTGCGCGGCACCGCCCAGGCTCCGCCGCGCATTGTGGAGGCGCTCTACTGCGATTCCTCCAACCTGTGGACGGAAAACGGTGCCGACCTGCAAGCTAAGCTGCACGACTTGGGCAGCGTAGCGCTTCCGAGCGGTACCCCGGCTGCCTTCGCTGCCATCGAGAGGGCGGTAGCCGACGAACTACGCCACCAGGCGCCGCTCTTTCTGCTGGGCGGAGATCACTCCATCACTTACCCGGTAGTCAAGGCTTTCGCGGCCAAGTTTCCCAATTTGGAAATCATGCACTTTGACGCTCACCCCGACCTCTATGACCAACTGGGCGGCAATCGCTTTTCCCATGCCTGCCCTTTGGCCCGCATCATGGAGGAGAAGTTGGCCCGCCGTCTGGTGCAAGCCGGCATTCGCACCATGAACCGCCACCAGCGGGAGCAAGCCCAGCGATTTGGCGTGGAGGTATTGGAAATGAAGGACTCAGGGCACTGGCCGCGGCGGGCATTTGAGGGGCCGGTTTACCTCTCCTTCGACCTGGACGTGCTGGACCCAGCCTTTGCTCCGGGCGTCTCCCATTGGGAGCCTGGAGGCCTCTCGGTGCGGGAGGCCATCTGTGCGCTCCACTCCTTGCGTGGACGCATTGTAGGCGCGGACCTGGTGGAATATAACCCAGGGCGGGACGTGAGCGGGCGGACGGCCATGGTTTGCGCCAAGCTGGTGAAGGAGATAGCTGCCCGGATGCTGGGTGGATAGGTCCTGTTTTGGACCGCTATGGTTGCCAAATTAGGGCAGAAAACTGCAAAAAAGTTTACTTTTGGGCGGTTTAGCAGCGCACATTCTGCAGGTTTTTGGTCCGCGGATGTTATCGCAGACCTTCGTGCGCCCGCTCCTTTCAGCCGGTACCGCTGAATTTGATAGACCAATTAGCACCTAATTTTGCTTTAAATTGCAGTAATTTGCCCCGCTATCGGGGAGGACTGGGGTGGCGGCGGAGGAGAAAGGGAGCAAGGGCGGGTCAGCTAGCCAGGTCACTTCGGTACCGCGGCACCACATTTGGTGCAAAGATTGCTATCAAGTGATTGCTGGCGCTTGTCGGCGCGGATTCCACTCATCGGAAGGGGCGGGGCGGTGTGGATCAGTAAGCTACGCTGGGGAGTGTTAAGACTGCTGACTCCGGTGGGGCCACGGTACGTAAGGCCCACCTTCTGGGAACGAGCCTACCTGCTCTGGACCTTCCGCTACTTCAGTGTGCTGCCGCAGAATGTACTGAACCGGCGTGCGCGCTCCCTGATCGAAAACCTCTGCCTGCGCCAGCATAGTGGTTCGAACGGTTTTCTGTACTCCATCACCGACCAGCCTGTGATCGGCACCGTAGACCGGGTGCCGCAGTTCGGGCAGGAGGAAGGCCAGACTGGCGCCAAGGCGGTGGCATCGCCGGCGGCGCTGTCGCGGCACAATTCATAACTGCCTGCCCAAGCGTCTATTTCCAGCCGGAACCGGTGATTTCAATTCCACGCCTGTCCAACTCCTGCAGGAAAGCTCGAGCCGGAATAGCCATTTCCGGTGGACGTACGCCGCGGGCACGAATCTCGCCGCGGGCGATCATTTGCGCTGCCACCGAAATAGGGAAGCCGGTATCGCGGGCGACCGCGCTGAAAACCGGCCGGGTACTGAAGCGCGTGGTTGCGTCGAGGGTGAGGCGACGAGTGCGACCGGCCTGGCTGCCTTCGACCACGGTTCGAACCGTTTCCGCATCGCGCGGAGGCGCATTGCTGCCGGTCGCACGCCCTTTCAGCAGTTGCTCGAGGAAGGCGCGCGGGGCCACCTGACAGCCATTAACCGCTACCGGGGCCTGTTCCAGCAGGCCCATGCTTCCCAGCAGCCGCACGGTTTCGATCAGTTGCGGGTCATAATTGATCTTGAAAAACACTTCGCGCACCCCCTGACGCCGGAAACTGAGAGGCAGGGTGGCCACCTCCGAGTGAATGGAGTGGCGAACAACGAGCTTGCCGATGGGCGCGGGGAAGGTAACTTTTTCAGGGTCGGAGAAGTGTTCCTGCTCGCGAAACTTGCCGCCGATGTAATGCATCGGCGCAATGGTCAGCTCGTCGAGAATGGTGGCAATAGAAAAGCTGAAGGACAGAGGGTCGGCGGAAGCGGGACGCAATTCCCGGCTGCCGTTGTAAACCTTGATGGCGGTGACGCGCTGCAGCTGGTCGGCGAGGAAGCGGGCCATCACGTTGGCAATGCCGGGAGCGCTGCCGATGCCCAGGATGGCGAGGCGGTCAGCGCGACGAAATTGGGAATTGAGCTTGAGCTGCTGACGCGTGGTGTAGAAGAGCCCTCCGAGGTCAAGGTAATGAGCGCGGGCGGCCAGCGCCGCCTTCATGACCTGGAGATTCCAGTAGTACTGGGTGCAGTTGAGAACGGCAACGGAACCGCTGAGGAGGCGCACGGCGTCTGCGGTTTGGCGCACATCGCAAAAGGCGGAGCGGGCCTTGCCGTGACCGAACTCGCGAGCCGCCTGCCGGGCGCGGGGCTGGTCGTAATCGGCAACGATGATTTCGGTAGCCTCGCGCGAGCGGGCCAGATCGTAAAGCGCGGCGCGGCCCATCAGGCCGGCGCCCAGGACGACAAAGCGCATAAAGTTCTCCTCTTCTTTCGCCCCGCCGGGGCTTGGCTTTGTGCGGCTTCGACTACACCGGGATCATGCCCGGGGCTACATTCTTGCGCCGCTTCGCGACTAAATTTGCTGCCGTCATTCCGCCTTTGCTCAAAGCTAACACCTTCCCTGTGGAGGGCGTTTCGCGGGCGAGGGCGCCCGCGCCACAAATGTAGATTGCGAGGGCAAGATGACCGCCACGACGTCTTCAACTTCCAGCGGCGGCCGTTTCCACCAGTTCGGCGCCAAGCCCCGGCTGGCCTTCGGCGCGCGCCCGGAGGCGGTACCAGAGCACAATCGCGACCAGGGAAAAGACAAAGATCACGGCGGAGATGGCGTTGATCTCCGGGGTCATGCCGCGGCGCAGGCGCGACCAGATTTCCAGGGGCAGGGTGTTGTCACGGCCAATCAAGAAGAAGCTGACAGCAATCTCGTCCATGGAGAGGGTGAAGATCAGCAACGCCGCGCCAATGATGGGGAGGCGCAGGTTAGGCAGGGTGACACGCCAGAACGTCTGCCAGTAGTTGGCGCCCAGATCGAGCGAGGCCTCCTCCTGAGCGCGGTCCAGTTTCTGCAGTCCGGCAAAAATGTCGGTAGTCGCGACGGAGATGAGGGCGGTCCCGTGGCCCAGGGTGATGGTCAGCAGACTAAGATTCATACCCATGCCCACGAAAAGCATGAGCAGAGAAAGGCCGGTGATGATGCCGGGAAGAATCAGGGGCAAGAGCACGAGGCGCCGGAAGGCCGCTTTGCCGGGGAAATTGGCCCGGTCCAGAGCCAGGGCTGCAGGTACGCCAAGAAGCAGGGAAATGGCCATGGCGGCGAAGGCCACCATCAGACTGTTGAGCACCGAATCCCACATAGCGCCATCGCCCAACAACATGCGATACCAGCTGAGAGTGAAGTCATGAGGCGGAAAACCCCCGACGCCGCCTCCATTGAAGGAGTAGACGAGGAGAACCACGATGGGGGCGTACAGAAAGGCGAACACCAGCAAGGCGTAGAGTACGAGCCAGCGTGGGTTGCGGCCGGTGCTCACGAGTAGCTCCACTTCTTTTCCAGCCGTTGCGAGAGAAACAGCAGGCCAACCACGAGCAACAACATGCAGAGGGAAATGGCGGCGCCCAAAGGCCAGTTGTAGGCGGCGCCGAACAGGCTGACGACGATGTTGGAAATCATGATGCCGCTGGGACCGCCCAGCAGCAGGGGGGCGAGGAAGTCGCCCAGGCTAAGGACGAAAGCAAACGTGGCACCGGCAAGGACGCCGGGAATGGAGAGCGGCAGGATTACCCGCCAGAAGGTCTGCAGCGGGGAAGCGCCCAGGTCATGGGAGGCTTCCACCAGGTTGCGGGGAATGTGCTCCAGGGAGGCGTAGATGGGCAGAAAGGCAAATGGCGTGTAGATGTGAGTGAGCGTGAGCACCACCGCGAAAGGGCTGTAGAGCAGGAATTCCACGGGATGCCGGGTCAGGTGCGCATACTGCAGCAGAGTATTGAGCACACCATCACTTCCCAGGATGGTTTTCCATGCGTAAGCGCGGACCAGGTAGCTGACCCACAGGGGGATGATCACCAACTGGTAAAGCAGATGCTTGCGAACGCCGGCGTGAAATGAAAGGTAGTAGGCCAGGGGATAGCCCAAAAGCAGGGCGAAGAGCATGACCCGGACGGCAATCCACAGGGAGCGCAGCAAGGTTTCAAAATAAACGTGGACGTGCAGCAGTTCGCGGTAATTGCCCAAGTTCCAGTGATGAACAATGGTCTGCGCAGGGCTGACGGTCCAGAAGCTGTAGCCAAACAGAAGGGCGTAGGGGACGAGCAGAAACAAGGTGACCCAGAGCAGCGGGGGCACGGTGACGGCGGTTTTGTAGGCGCGGGAGAACACTCAGGACCTCTCCTCGGAGTCGCGGACGGCCACGGCGTCTGTGGCAGCGAATTCAAAGTCGCGCTGGCCGGTCAAGGCGCCGTGGCTGGGAAGGCGGACCGTAAGCTTCAGTCCTTCGGCGCACTCCACCTGCAGCAGATCAGTAGCGCCGTGAAAAGATTGGGTGAGCACGCGGGCCTGGAAACGCACGGTGTCGCCGGCAGCGGGCACGCCGGCACCCGCTAAACGGATGTGTTCTGGACGAAGAGAAAACAATGCCGGGCCATCGGAAGCCGAGCTGGAAAATTCCAGCCCACTGCAGCGGGCAACACCGTGTTCCACGCGGCCGCGCAGTAGATTGGTGTGGCCGATGAACTGGGCGGTGTAGGAGGTCGCGGGGCGGCCGTAGATATCGCGCGGCGAGGCCACCTGCTCCAGGCTGCCGTTGCGCAGCAAGGCAATGCGGTCAGACATGACCAGGGCCTCTTCCTGGTCATGGGTGACAAAAACGAAGGAGATGCCGACCTCGCGTTGCAGAGATTTCAACTCCAGTTGCATCTGGCGGCGGAGATTGGCGTCCAGGGCGGAAAGGGGCTCGTCGAGGAGCAGCAGGCGAGGGCGGTTGACCAGGGCGCGGGCCAGGGCCACCCGCTGCTGCTGGCCGCCGCTGATTTTGGCCGGCTTGCCAGCGGCAAAGGCGCTCATTTTGACCATGGCCAGGGCTTCGTTCACGCGTTTTTCCACATCGCCGGCGGCGACCTTCCGCACGCGCAAGCCGTAAGCGACGTTGTCGCGCACGGTGAGGTGGGGGAAGAGGGCGTAGCTCTGGAACACCGTGTTGACACGGCGGCGGTAGGGCGGCAGCAGGTCAAGGCGCTCGCCCGCCATCCAGATTTCGCCGGAATCGGCGCGCTCGAAGCCGGCAATCAGGCGCAACAGAGTGGTTTTGCCGGAGCCGCTTTCGCCCAGGATGGTAAGGAACTCTCCTTCATCCACGTGCAGGGAAACGGCGCGAAGGACGGTGAGCTTGCCGAAGCTCTTGCACACGCCGCGGAGGGAAAGCAGCGGCTGAGGCGAGGCGGCGGGTTGGGTGCTAGCGATCATGAGAACAGGTAGTCTGAAGTCAGGAGCCGGAAGTCAGCGATGGAGGGTCCGCAACGGAAAATTCGTGGTATTCCCATGACAATGGTTTTCAGCCGTGCTTACAGGACTCAGATTTTGCCTGCCGACTTTACCCGCCACTGAAGTGGCGGGCCACTTTCACTCGCCCCACTAGCCTTAGGTTTCAGGAATCGCTTTGATGGGTCGAAAACGGGCCCTCAGGGGCTAAAGCCCGCATTTTGAACGGGCCATAACGGCACGGCTGAAGCCGTGCCCTTCCGAAGTCCCATCTTTGAAAGCAGTTCTAAACATGCCCGAGCCGTCCTGGCCGGCCGCTCTCCAACATTATTCACGAGCCGAAGTGCTGAGGCCTGACTCCTGACAACCGACTCCCGGGGTTACTGTGCGGCTTTCACCTCGTTCCAGATTTCGTTGTACTTGGCGCGGCGAGGCACATTCTGCCAGAAGTAAATGCGCTTCTGGTAGGCGTCTACGTCATCCAGGTGCAGGTTCTTCTTCTCCTCCGCGGTCATGAACTGCGCGGCCAGGGGGTTGGCAGGGATGTAGCCGGTGACGTCGGCGACTTTCTTCTGGGTTTTAGCCTCGATCATGAATTCCAGGAACTTGTAGGCTAGGTCCTTATTGTCACTGGCGGAAGTGATCATGAGGTGGTCAATCCAGCCGGTGGTGTTCTCCCGGGGGATGGTCTCGCCGATGGGAAAGTTCGCCTTGCGCAGCTGGTTGGTCATGAGGGGCCAGCCCATGGCAGCGACAATTTCATGATTTTGAAACAAATTGGTCAACTCGCCGCCGGTAGACCAGACCTTGCGAATATTGGGCTTCAGCGCCAGCAGCTTGGCCTTGACCGCGTCCAGTTCCTGGTCGCTCAGGTTGTAAAGATGGCTGGGGTCGGGCTTGTCGTAACCCAGCACTTGCGCGGCCATGTACAGGGTGGAGAGATCGTCCCACACAGAAAGCTGGTTGCGATATTTAGCATCCCAGAAGATGCTCCAGCTCTCCGGCGGTTGTTTGAAAACTGCTGTGTCGTAGAGCAGCGGGTTGGGGCCCCAGGTGAAGGGCACCCCATAAACGTTGCCGTTGGCCTTGACCAGCGGCATGGAGGTGAGCTGCGCCGAAAGTTGCGTGTAGCTGGGAAGGCGCGAAAGGTCGAGGGGAGCAGCCAGGCCGGCGGTTGAGATCATGGTGGCCACGTCGCTGGAGGGGGAAATCACGTCGTAGGTGCTGGCGCTGCCGCCGCGCAGCTTGGCCACCAGTTCGTCGTCCGAGCCCATATAGGAGGCGGCAACCTTGCAGTGGTATTGCTGCTCGAAATCATGAACGTAGGAAGGGTCGGCGTAGCCTTCCCACACCAGCAGGTTGAGGGTGGGCTGCTTGTTGGCGCAGGCAGAGAAGAGAAGAGTGACGAACAGCGCAAGCAGGATCTCGCACCAAATTTGGCGCGGCCGACATGCACGCGCGAGGGGGACGCCGCCCGACATCATTTTCCACCTGCGGGCGCGGCGTTGCCGCTGAAAGCCGGCGCCTGATAAACCACCTTGCCGCCCACCATGGTGAGCAGCACCTTGGTTTTGTCCGTCTGATTGGCGGGAATCTTGAACAAATCCTGGTTGAGCACAATCAGGTCGGCAACCTTGCCCGCCTGGAGCGACCCCTCAGTTTTTTCGCGATGGCCGGCGTACGCAGCGCCCAGGGTATAGCCTTCGATAACTTGCGGCAGGTTGATGCGCTCGCTGGGAACAAAGCCGCCAGCGGGAGTACCCTCGGCGGTTTTACGGGTGAGCGCGGTTTGCACGCCGGGCCAGGGGCTGAGCGTGACCACGGGCCAATCGCTGCCGAAGGCCAGGCGCCCGCCCGAGGCGGCGATGCTGTGCCATACCCAGGCGCGGGTGGTGCGCTCGGGGCCGATATTGGGCGACCACACCTTCAGCGTATCGGCGTCGGGGTAGGCGTGCAGG
>Ga0075271_10000027_pt1 | contig 15859 bp, 14 predicted proteins | sample SF_Rice_5C_0N_30_FD_69775 | JGI IMG/M metagenome (GOLD analysis project Ga0075271, IMG submission 69775) | Rice paddy soil microbial communities from Twitchell Island, California, USA - SF_Rice_5C_0N_302 | ecosystem: Environmental > Terrestrial > Soil > Paddy field/soil | place: USA: Twitchell...
ACGCTGGAGGTGGCGGACCTGGCCTCCACCTGCGAAATGGCGGTGGCGCGCATCAAGAGCCTGGCCGCGGCGCGCGGCGTGGAAGTCCAATTGGCCAGCAATGGCAGCGGGGAAGTAAACGCCGATGCCGAGGATCTGGAACTGGTCTGGGTGAATCTGCTGGAAAACGCCATCCAGCACAGTCCCCCGAGTTCCGTGGTGCGGCTGCAGGTGCAGCCTGAAGCGGACAGCGCTTCCATCAGCGTGCAGGATTGGGGCACGGGCATTGCTGCTCAGGACCTGCCCTACATCTTCGAACGCTTCCGGCGCGGCGACCGCTCGCGTTCGCGCGAGACTGGCGGCTTCGGACTGGGCCTGGCCATCGCCAAGACCATTGTGGAAGCCTACGGCGGAAGTATTCGGGCGGAGAGTACTCTGCATGAGGGAACGCGCGTCTGGGTGCGCCTGCCGCTGACCAGGGAAGCCGAACCCAAATCGTCTCCGGTGACCTCTCCGGAGACATCATGATAATCAGCGCACGAATCCTTCACTCCCGATTTGGCACCTGCAGTTGAATTTTTCTTCCTGTAAGTGCTCCTTCTCTTCGCCAGGGGTTTAGCCTTCTCCTATCCGCTATTAACGTAAACATCTGGCGCAACCGACCCTTCCCCGCCCTTGGCGGGTTTGATTAGGGACCCCAATTTCATGACAAAGGAGCCTTTATATGTTTGCACGCATGCTGGAAGGCAATGTGAAGCTGGAGAAGAAGCCTGAGTTCCTGACCAAAGTGCGCGATGAGATCCTCCCCATCCTCAAAAGGCAAACGGGATTCGTGGACATCATCGGCATGGAGAACGAGACCAAACCGGAGAAATTCTGCATCATCAGCCTGTGGCACACCAAGAACGATGCCGAGCGCTATGAGCGCGAATCGTTCCAGAAAGTAAACGAAATCACGAAGCCTTTCCTGACCATGCCGCTGGTGGTGAATACCTTCAAGGTGGAAACCACCATCTCCGAGCATGTGATTGCGGCAGTGGCGGCTTGAACGGCAAGCCCTCGCTGCGCAAACGGCCCCGGCATTCGCCCCGCCGGGGCCGCTTTGTCTGATGTCAACGTAGAGACGCACAGAATCGTGGGGCCAGCATATCATTTTCCGCTGTCATCTTGAGCTAAGCAGGCCGGTCCGCTCGCGAACTGGCCCGCGAAGTCGCAAGACCCCATACGACCCGGACCAACCCGACCGTTCCCAGGAGTTTTTTCCGGTCTTCCCCTCAGAAACCCCTTGGACGGTTTGGTGCACCCACCAGCAAAGGGGTGTTTCGACTCGGGCATGCGCCCTCGCTCAACCTGACAGACAAATTCTCTTGGAAGTAGAAAATGGAAATGTAGCGTTACGGTGCGCCGGCGGCCTTGGCCTTGACCACGCCCTGCAACTGCTGGGCCGCATCCGGCGTAAGTTCGACAAACTCAATCCCCATACCCATGGTGGGGTGCACCACGCGCACCACGCCAGGCAGACGAACGCGCATCGCCCTAGCCTGAAATAGGACCTCTACCTGGGTGCCCACCGGCTCAGGGGTAAGGGTCTCCATGTAGCAGCCGCTCAGGCTGATGTCGCTGAGGAAGCCCCGCAGCGCAGCATTGCTTCCGCGCTTGCAGAATTGCGCCTCGCAGCGGAAATCGTAGCGGGTTGCCGGACGTTTCTCCATTCTGGCAAATTTAATCATGACGCCCACCCCGGCTCACAAGTTACGAAAGGCGTCTGCCGATCGTCGCCGCTTTTTTATCGCCTTCCAGAAGTTCCGCCCTTGCGATAATCTGGCCTGCTTTTTCACTGGAGTGAAACCATGCCTGACGCCTCTGCCGCCTACCTCTCCGAAGCACTTCGCGCCCTGCACGCTTACAAAAAGTTGGCGGAAGGCGCGCTGGCCCAGATCAGCGACGAGGAGTTCTTTCGCAAGCCTGACGCGGAATCGCTGAGCTGCGCCTTGCTGGTTAAGCATATTGCCGGCAACCTGCGTTCGCGCTTTACTGATTTCTTGACCAGCGACGGAGAGAAGCCCGACCGCCATCGCGAGCAGGAGTTCGAGGATGCCTCAGGCGCCACCCGGGCCGGCCAGATGCGCTCCTGGGAGGAAAACTGGACGCTTTTGTTCCGCAGCCTGGAGGGGCTGCGCCCGGAGGACCTGGAGCGCACCGTGACCATTCGCGGCGAGGCCTATTCCGTGCTTAAGGCCCTCAACGTGGCCTCGCTGCACTATGCCTACCACATCGGTCAGGTCGCCTATTTAGCCAAGCACCTTCGTGGGCCTCAGTGGAAATCGCTCAGCGTGCCCAAGCCGGGGCAGGAGAAATACAAGCCCTGATTGGCCCTTGAGATACAGAACCCGGGCCCACCTGTCACAGCCTGGCGCCACGCGAATGCTAAAATTAAGGGTTTCCTGCTGCACTCCGCATCCCCGGCGCGTAGGAACGGAAGGTGAGAAACCTCAATGGCTGAAACCATGCTGGCCGTGGTGAAGCCCGAGCCGAAGCCGGGCGCCGAAGTACGTGACGTTGCCATCCCCAAAATTGGCCTCACCGACGTGTTGGTCAAGGTCAAGGTGGCTTCTGTCTGCGGCACCGACTTGCACATCTACAACTGGGACCCCTGGGCGCAGCGCCGCATCCACCCGCCGCTCATTCCCGGACACGAGTTCTGTGGGGTAGTGGCCGCGGTAGGGGCCGAGGTTACCAGCGTCAAGGAAGGCGACTTTGTCTCTGCCGAGATGCATGTGGCCTGCGGCAAGTGCCTGCAGTGCCGCACCGGCGAAGCTCACATTTGCCAGTTCGTGAAGATCATCGGCGTGGATGACAACGGCGCCTTCGCCGAGTACGTGCGCATTCCCGAATCCAACATCTGGAAGCTGGACCCGGAGATTCCCCAGGAATACGCCTCCATTCTCGACCCCCTGGGCAACGCCGTACACACCGTCCTGGCGGGGGAAATCGCCGCCAAAACCGTGGCCATTACCGGCTGCGGGCCCATCGGCCTGTTTGCCATCGCCGTCGCCCGCGCTTTGGGCGCCACCGCCGTGTATGCCATCGAGACCAACCAGTACCGGCGCAAAATTGCCCAGCAGATGGAAGCGGATTACGTTCTCGATCCTAAAACCGAGGACGTACAAACATTCATGATGGACCACACTGGCGGCCAGGGTGTAGATGTGGTGCTGGAGATGGCCGGCCACCCGGATGCCATCCGAACAGCCTTCAACATCGTGCGCCGCGGCGGCCGCATTTCCCTTCTGGGCCTTACCTCCAAACCCATTGCCTTGAATTTTTCCGAAGACATCATCTTTAAGGGCATCACCATTCAGGGCATCAACGGAAGGCGCATGTACCAGACCTGGTATCAGATGACCGCCCTGCTCAAGGCGGGCAAACTCGACCTCCACCCTGTCATCACCGACCGCATGTCCATGAAGGATTTCAGCAAGGGCATGGAGCGGCTGCGGACCGGGGAAGCCAGCAAAATCCTGCTTTATCCCAATGGCGTGAAGTAACGACCTTCAGATCAACCACAGAAGACACAGAGATCACAGAGAAGATCTTTGGAAAAATCCTAAGTAGCTGAGCTGAATTCCTGCGTCCCTTCGCCCCCTTCGTGGCAAATCAACTGAAAAAGATTCTCTGCGTCCTCTGTGGTGAGATTATTCTTTTTCCAGCTTGAGAGCGGCGGAATTCATGCAGTAGCGCAGCCCGGTGGGTGCGGGACCGTCCTCGAAAACGTGACCCAGGTGAGCCCCGCAGCGCGCGCATAGCGCTTCCGTGCGCACCATGCCGTGGCTGCGGTCAACATGGGCTTCCACCCTGTCTTCTTCCAGCGGCTGCCAGAAGCTGGGCCAGCCGGTGCCCGATTCGTACTTGGTATCGGAACTGAACAACGGCTCCCCGCAGCACACGCATCTGTAGGTGCCGTGCTCCTTGGAATTCCAGTACCTTCCGCTGAACGCCGGTTCTGTACCCTTCTGGCGGGCGACATAATATTCCTCCGGCGAAAGCTGCTGGCGCCACTCCGCATCGCTCTTGGTGATCTTGTCAGCCATTTCCTAAAAAGGAGTCAGGGGTCGGTAGTCAGGAGTCAGCAAAAACGCAACTGCTGACGCCTGAGCCCTGATTCTTGACTACTCTAATTTGGCATTCATCGTGATCTTCGCGTTCAGCACTTTGGAAACCGGGCAGCCTGCTTTGGCTGCCTCTGCCGCCTTCTGGAATGCGGCCGCATCCGCCTTGGGGACCTTCCCGGTCACGTCCAGATGAATGGCGGTGATGGTCCAGCCGGAATCCAGCTTGTCCATGCTGAGCGTGGCGTTGGTTTTGATGCTGTCCGGGGTCAAGCCCGCGTTGCCCAGTTGCGCCGATAGAGCCATGGAGAAGCAGCCCGCGTGCGCCGCCGCAATCAGTTCCTCCGGATTGGTGCCCGGCTGGTCGCCGAAGCGCGTTCCGAACGAAAAGGGAGTCTTGGAAAACACTCCGCTGCTGGAGGAAACCGCTCCTGAGCCTTCCTTCAAACTGCCCTTCCATTCCGCGCTTGCCTTGCGTTGCATTCCGTTCACCTCGCCTCAAGATATAAGTGCAAACTCCACATTGTATTAGCTGGAGATTGGATTGCGCAAAGTCTGGAGTCTGGAGTCAGGTTAAAGCAAACACCGAACCCAATACTGCCCATCAATAAAATCCGTTGCTTTTTCGGTTCCCCTTGTACGCCAGTCCCAGAGACGCTCGCCTTAAGGATGAGAAATCCGTGCGCATCTACGATGAAGTCACATGGGAACTGCGCACCGAGCTGACTCCTGACTCCTGACTACTGCTGCGGAAGGTCACTCGACCAGGAATCGGCGACGATGTGCCAGTCGCCGCCAGCCCGCTTTCTCCACACCGTCAAGTATTTGCCCTTGTCGGACTTGTGGCCACCGCCCGGTTGCGGCACTTTCATGGTGTAGCTGCCGACGTCGAAGGCCAGGTCGCCGGTTTGTTTGATGTAAGTGACTTCAAACTTCAGGTCGGTGTAGCCGTGATGCAGCGGCCGGCTCAGGTATTGGCGAATCGCGTCCCGCCCATGCACCGCGGGATGATGCGGCGGCAGGTAGACGGCATCTTCGGCATACAGTTGCGCCAGCTTCTCCGGTTGACGCGTGTTCCAGTAGCGGGCCCAATCCTCTCCCGTCTTGTGAATGATGGCAGTCACATCCTGATTCAGCGTCGGCTCCGCCTTCATAAGCGCCTCCTGGACAGCACAATTTTACGCGCGACTTTGGCTTGGATGTCCGTGCTCGCATGGCTGCTGCTTGCCGCCAGTTCCGCTCTGGCACTCACCAGCACGCGTATCGCTTCAGCTCTTCGGACCATGCGGCCCGGAAAAACGCAAACCCGTTAGGTGCCGCCTTTGTTGTGGGGAAATTCCCCCGTTACGTCCGTAACTTTCTGATAACAAGCCTTGACCTTACTATCGCCTTGGCTTCGGCGACCCGGAGGGCGTCTCCCCATGGGTGAACGAATCACCCGTCCCGTGCAAGCAGCAAAGAACCGCAGGAAATCCACCGCGCCCAGTTCAGTCAGCGCAGCACCGCCGCGCAATGGCGGTGGGGCCGCGGGCCTGCGCACGCTGGAGCCGGAAGCCGACCTGCAGGTACAGAAAGCCTACCTGGAGCAGTTGTTCCAGAGCGCGCCCGAGGGTATCGCCATCCTCAACCCGCTCTACCACATTACCCACGTCAACGCCGAATTTACCCGCATGTTTGGCTACACCCTGGAGGAGGCGCGGGGCAGGATGCTGGGGGAAATCATCGCTCCCCCGGGGCTCGACGCGGAAATTGATTTCATCCACACCGCCATCACCAAAGGGCAGAAGATCAGCCTGGAAAGCAAGCGCATGCGCAAAGATGGCAGCCTGGTGGACGTCTCCATCGTAGGCATGCCGGTGAAGGCGCGCGGAGGGCACGTCGCGGTTTACGCCATTTTCCGCGACATCAGCGAACGCAAGCAGGCGGAGGCGCTGCAATCGGCGCTCTACCGCATCGCCAGGATCACCAGCTCCGCCGGTGACCTGCAGGATTTTTACGCCGCCATCCACGGAATTGTAGGCGAGCTGATGTGCGCCAGGAACTTCTACATCGCTCTCTACGATCAGGAGAGCAACCTGCTCAGTTTTCCCTATTTTGTGGACGAGGTGGACCCCACGCCGGCGCCGAAGCCGCTGGGCCAGGGCCTGACAGAATACGTCTTGCGGGCGGGAGAGCCGCTGCTGGCTACCCCTGAAGTCTTCGACAAACTGGTGCAACAGGGCAAAGCGGAGTGCATTGGGGCGCCCTCGCTGGACTGGCTGGGAGTGCCGCTGAAAACCGGCAACCGAGCCATCGGAGTGCTGGTGGTGCAGAGTTACAGCGAAGAAGTGCGCTTCGGGTCCAAAGAGAAGGAAATCCTCACCTTCGTTTCTCAGCACGTGGCCACGGCCATCGAGCACAAGCGGCACGAGCAGGCGCTGCGCGCTTCCGAGTCGCGTTACCGCTCCCTGGTGCAGAGCGCGGTTTACGGAATTTACCGTTCCACCCTGGAAGGGCGCTTCCTGGACGTGAACCCGGCCCTGATTTCCATGCTGGGGTATGAGTCTGCGGCCGAAGTGCGGGCGCTCAACCCGCAAACCGACATCTACGTGCGCGCCGACGACCGCTTGCGGCTGCGTCAGGAATACGAGCAGCACCGTTGCCTTGACAACGTCGAAGTGAAGTGGAAACGCCAGGATGGCAAAGCCATTACCGTTCGGCTGAGCGGGCGCGCGGTCAACCAGGAAGGCGATGACGAGGTGCTGGAGATCATCGCCGAAGATGTCACCGACCGCCGCATTCTGGAAGACCAGTTCCGTCAGGCGCAGAAAATGGAAGCGGTGGGGCGGCTGGCCGGGGGCGTGGCCCATGACTTCAACAATCTGCTGATGGTGATCAGCGGATACACTTATGTCCTGCTCAATCAGCTGGGCGTGGCCGATCCGCGCCGCAAAAAGGCGGAGGCCATCCAGGAAGCGACCGAACGCGCCGCCACCTTGACCCGGCAGTTGTTGGCCTTCGGGCGCAAGCAGGTGCTGGAGCTGAAGGTAATTGACTTGAACGCAGTGGTGGCCGACATCAGCAAGCTGCTGCGGCCCCTGATTGGGGAAGATATCGAAGTGGTGGTCACCTGCGATGCCCGCCTGGCACGCACCAAGGCCGATCCCGGGCAGGTGGAGCAGGTAATCATGAATCTGGCGGTCAATGCGCGCGATGCCATGCCCGGCGGCGGCAAGCTGATTATTGAAACCCGCAATACCGAGCTGGACGAAAACTATCAGCGCGCCCATGCCAGTGTGAAGCCGGGGCGTTACGTGATGCTGGCGGTGAGCGACACCGGCTGCGGCATGGATGCGGAAACGCAGTTGCGCATCTTCGAGCCTTTCTTTACGACTAAGGAAAAAGGCAAAGGTACGGGCCTGGGCCTCTCTACCGTCTATGGAATCGTGAAGCAGAGCGGCGGGTACGTTTTTGCCTACAGCGAGCCCGGCCGGGGCACGAGCTTCAAGATTTACCTGCCGCAGGTGGAGGAGGCGGTCGCGGAGAGCCTTCCAGAACGGCGTACCCGCCTGGGGTGCGGGGGGACGGAAAGCATCCTGCTGGTGGAGGACGAAGAATCCGTGCGCGAATTGATTGCCGAGGCGCTCAAAACCCAGGGCTATAACGTGCTGCTGGCCGGCAATGGGCAGGAAGCGCTGGCCTTGGCCGCGCCGGCCAACTGCCACATTGACTTGATGATTACAGATGTTGTCATGCCCGGCATGAGCGGGCGGGAACTGGCCACGCGATTGGCTCAGAGCCGCCCGGGGCTGCGGGTGCTATTTCTCTCCGGTTACACTGAAGACGCCATCGTGCACCACGGAGTACTCGACCCCGGCACCGCCTTCCTGCAGAAGCCCTTCAGTCTGGACGCGCTGGCCTGCAGGGTGCGCGAAGCGCTCGATTCCTAGTTCCCGCGAACTTTCCCGGTTTTCAGATCCTCTGTGGGATAAGCTTTGTAATCCCGGGTGGGGACAGCCGCTCTCGCCGGTCCGGGCGGGCGAAGCCCGCCTACTCCTGTGGTGCCCTGTGCTATCGTTTTCGCATCATGTTGCGGAGAATTGCTTTTCTTTTCCTGGCCTTCGCCCTCCTCGCGTCTCCTCTTCTAGCCAAAGAAAAATATTTGAAGCCCGGGCCGGTCAAGCTCGACCACGGCGGCGAAAAATGGGCGAAAAAAACGCTCAAAAAGATGTCGCCGGAAGAGAAAGTCGGCCAGCTGTTCATGGTGTGGGCGCGGGCCAGGTTCCTGAACCTGAACGGCCCGGAATACGCTCAGTATCACGAAATTCTGCAGAAATACCACGTGGGAGGATTCGCGCTCACGGTTCCGGCCGAGGGTGCGTTTGTTTATTACAACCAGCCCTACGAAGCGGCCATGCTGGTGAACCAGTTGCAGCGCGAATCCAGGCTGCCGCTGATTTTCGCGGCAGACTTCGAGCGCGGCGTCTCCATGCGCCTTCAAGGCAGCACCGTGTTTCCGCACGCCATGGCCTTCGGCGCCGCCGGCAATACCGATTACGCGAAACAGTTCGGCGCGATCACGGCGCAGGAAGCTCGTGCCGTAGGTGTGGAATGGAACTTCTTCCCCGACGCCGACGTCAACTCCAATCCCGCCAATCCCATCATCAACACCCGCTCTTTCGGCGAGGATCCGCAGGAGGTAGGCAAAATGGTTACGGCCTACATCCAGGGAGCCAAGGCCAACGGCATGCTGACCACGGCCAAACACTTCCCGGGTCATGGCGACACCGCCACTGACTCACACCTAGGCCTGGCCAAGGTAACGGGCGACCGCCAGCGTTTGAACGCGGTGGAATTGCCGCCCTTTGAAGCCGCCATCAAGGCGGGGGTGGACTCCATCATGGTGGCCCACGTGACCGTGCCGGCGTTCGAGCCCGACCCCAACCGCGTAGCCACCACTTCGCCCGCCATTGTGAGCGGGCTGCTCAAGCAGCAACTGGGCTTCAAGGGCCTGGTCATCACCGATGCGCTGGATATGGGCGGCCTGACCCGCCTCTACCAGAACGATATCGGCCGGGCGGCCGTGGATGCATTCAAGGCGGGCGCCGACATGCTGCTCATTCCCGCCGACCTGGATGCCTCCTACCAGGCCATGCTCAAGGCGGTGCAGAGCGGTGAGATCCCGCAGTCGCGAGTCGACCAGTCGGTGCTCAAGATCCTGGAAGCCAAAGCCTCAGTAGGACTTAACAAGGCTCGGCTGGTGGATATTGCCCAACTGGGCGAGGTGGTGGGGAAGCCGGAAAACCTGGCCTTTGGGCAGCAGGTGGCCGGCCAGGCGTTGACCCTGGTGCGCGACAACGGCCGGGTGCTGCCTCTGCAACCGCTGCCTATCCAGGGAACTAGCGGGTCCAGCCTTCCGTATCAACCAGCAGTGGAGGTCACCAACCGGCTGGTAGTGGTGGTTTTCTGCGACGACCTGCGCATGGACCCGGGACATGAGTTTGTAAGTCAGATGCGGCAACGGCGACCGGACGCCAATATCCTGTACGTGGATACACGAACGGCGGCGGCCATGACCGACCAGGTGCTGGCGGCCGTGCAGGGGGCGGAAAAGGTGGTGGCGGCAGTATATGAGATTCCAACCGCAGGCAAGGCGGTGCAGGTGGCCGGGCAAGTGGAGAACACGGTAGGACTGAGCGACGCACGGGGCGAACTGCTGGGCAAGATTCTGCAGGCAGCCGGACCGAAGACCATGGTGGTGGCAATGGGCAATCCCTACGTGGCCGGAGATTTTCCCCAGGTGGAGAACTACATATGCACGTTCTCCAATGCCCGGGTCAGCGAAGATGCCGCGGTGCGGGGCCTGTTCGGCGAAATTCCCATACGCGGGCACTTGCCGGTCACCATTCCCCAGGTAGCCCAGCGCGGGGCAGGATTGGAGAAAGCTGTGGTGGCAGCGGCAGCAGGAGGCAATCATGTGGCGGCAACTCATCCGTAGAACAGCGTGGGGAACGGTTGCGGCAATGGTGGTGGTACTGGCCGCCTGCAGCATGAAGGTGGACGATAAGGGCGAGAACAAGAACGTGGATATCCGCACACCCTTGGGCGCGCTGCAGGTGCGCACCAATCCCACGCCGGCGCAGGTTGGGCTGACCGTTTATCCCGGCGCCAAGCCTAAGGTGGAAGGCGACGATCATAACGCCGCCAACGTGAACATCTCCAGCTCCATGTTCGGGGTGAAGGTGCTGGTTATCGGCTATCACACCCAGGATGCCCCCGATAAGGTGATCGCCTACTACAAAAAGGACCTGCAGAAGTACGGCAACGTGCTGGAGTGCAAAGGCCATGGCCACGATGCCGAAATGGACTTTGGACATGACAAGAACGAGAAGCCCAAGCCGCTCACCTGCGGCGACGATAAAGGCGATGGCAAGGGTGTGGAACTGAAAGCCGGCATGAGCGACAACTTCCACCTGGTGGCGGTGGAGCCCAAGGACGAAGGCAGCGATTTTGCCATCGTGTACGTGGCCACGCGCGGCGAATCGCAGCCCATGTAAACCCGGGAGTCGGTAGTCGGGAGTCAGTTCTTCCACCATTACCAGAAAATGTGGTCCTTTTCCGGGCTATGAGCTGCTCGCGGCTCACAGTGGAGTCGTGGAATTCCGATGACCGGAGATTCGAGCTGAAGTCGGGTGGGCGTGGGGCACCAATAGCGAAGCAGAGTATTAGCCGGAGGAGTCACAATTCCTGATGCATAGAAAATCTCAACTGCGTTTCCCTGAGCGTCCCCAATGATCCCATTAGAGATCTCTTCATCAATCCCGTCGACGTCGAAGGTGATATAAAACGGCTGCCGGCGCTCATGGGCGCGCATCGCGCATTGAATCGCGGCGTTCGGATCAATGTGAGGCATGCCATCTGCCGTCGTCAGGTGACCACAATTGATGCTGCCGCGCTGCGCGTGCCAGTAAGCGGCCCACTGAACCCAAGGGAACCGGTCATACCATCGGTAGGCGGAAACAGCCATTACTGCGGCCACCAGCACAACGGCCGCTATTAATACCGGTCGCGACACACTGATTCAGACACCGACCTCCTGTATTGCGTTCCAGTTGGTGATGTTTTGTCGTTGGACTGCTTTACCCGACTCCTGACTCCCGCTTTCTTGCATCTCCCGTTCCGCGGCTGTTAGCTTGGGAACTGATGGAGCATGCCTGTCACAGGTGCGGCAACGCGGTAGAGGACGGAGTGCCCTTCTGCCCGCAATGCGGCGCGCCGCAAATCAGGGTTATGACCGCCGTACAGCCGGCGCCAGCCCCCTCGCCTGGTTCCATCCTTGAGGGACGCATGCCGGCGCATCCGGTGGCACTGGCGCAACTGGGGCAGGTGGCGTGGTCGCGCGCCTGGCGGGCCGCCAACCTGGCCGCCGGGCTGGGAGCCTTGGCGGCGCTGATCCTGATGCTGGCCACAGGGGTGCCACAATTGGCGTTCCTGGTTTGGATGCTGGGCGGCGGCATGCTGGCGGTGGTGATCTATCGGCGCCAGCACCTTGGATCCATAACCGCCGGCATGGGGGCGCGTCTGGGAGCCATGGCCGGGCTGATGGGTTTTGTCATCTTTGGCCTGCTTTCCCTGGTGCAGATGTTGGCCATGCGCGGCAGCGGGCAGTTGCGGGCCGCGATGGAGCAGGCCTTAAAGGCCTCGGCGGAGCGCAGCGGTAATCCCGAGGCGCAGCAGATGGTGCAGCAGTTCCTGACGCCGGAGGGCATGCGCCTGCTGATTGTTTTGGGGATCGTTCTGATGCTGGTGCTCTTCGTGGCCGTCTCCACCCTGGGCGGCGCCCTCGCGGCGGCAATTTCACGCAAAAGAGAGACGCGCTCGCTGTAGAACCATTCACCGCCAACTACGCCAAGAGCGCCGAGAACATGTTTCTCAAAGGCCTCCTCGGCGTCCTCTGCGGCTCGACGGTTAAACGCCTTAGATGCAATGGGGGGTAGTTGCTTTAACGACGTAGCCACTGTCCTTGTGCTCAAGCCACGCCACCGCGTATCATGCCGCTTCGATGACTGCTCAACCCGCACCTCGTCCGCCCAAGCTGCGCCAGAAGGCGCAACTGATGTCGGCCTCCGAGATTGAGCGCACCCTGGTGCGCCTGGCCCACGAAATCGTGGAAAAGAATAATGGCGTGGAGGATCTGGCCCTGGTTGGCATCCGCCGGCGCGGCGTGCCCCTGGCCGAGCGCCTGGGCAAACTGATTGCCCGCATCGAAGACAAGCCCGTGCCCGTGGGCAGCCTGGACATAACCCTTTACCGCGACGACCTCTCCACCATTGACCACAAGCCGGTAGTGCAGGAAAAGGACCTGGAGTTCTCCGCTACCGGCAAGCACGTGGTGCTGGTGGACGACGTGCTTTACACAGGCCGAACCACCCGCGCCGCCATGGACGCTCTGTTCGTGCACGGACGTCCGCGGCGGGTGCAGCTGTGCGTGCTGATTGACCGCGGCCACCGCGAACTCCCCGTCGAGGCCACCTATGTGGGCCGTATGGTGCAGACCACCGACAACGAGATCATCGAGGTCAAGCTCAAGGAAGTGGACAACGCCGAGAAGGTGTTGCTGGTGGAGCGGGAGGACTGATGCCGGCGGCCGCCCAGGCTCGCGAGGGGAGGCGTAGTCGCAGGGCATGAGCACGTTTGCGCGGGGCTCGTTGTTGGGAATCGAACACCTGCAGGCGCAAGAGATCACCGGCCTGCTGCAACTGGCGCGCCGCATGCAGCGCGGCCAACCGCGCCCCCTGCTGCGGGGTAAGACAGTCGGTCTGGTTTTCTACGAGGCTTCCACCCGCACCCGCACCTCCTTCGAAATGGCGGCCAAGAGGCTGGGCGCCATCACACTGCTGGTGCATGCCAGCGGCTCCAGCATCGAGAAGGGCGAATCGCTGCTTGATACCGGCTACACCCTGCGCGCCGTGGGCTGCGACGCCCTGGTCTTCCGTCATCCCAACGCCGGAGCGCCTCACCTGATCGCCGCCCACCTGGACGTTCCCGTCATCAATGCCGGCGACGGCATGCACGAGCACCCCTCGCAGGCGCTGCTTGACGCCTACACCATCCTGCAGCACATGAAAGACCTGCGGGGCAAGCGCATGGCCATAGTGGGCGACATTTACCACAGCCGGGTGGCGCGCTCCAATATCCATCTGCTCAGCAAGTTCGGAGTGCAGCTCACGCTGTGCGGACCACCGGAATTTGTGCCTGAAGCCGCCACCACCCTGGTCAAAGGCCTGCATATCACCCGGCATCTGGAAGAAGCCATCCGCGGCGCCGATGTAATCATGCTGCTGCGGGTGCAGAAGGAGCGCCTGGCGGAGATGCACTTCGACGTGGGCGAATATATCGCCAAGTATCAACTGACCTTGGCGCGACTGCGCCTGGCCAAGCCGGGAGCGCTGGTCATGCACCCCGGTCCCATCATCCGCGGCATGGAGTTAAGCAGCGAGGTGGCTGATTCTCCCCAGGCGGTGATCCGCGAGGAGGTGCGCAACGGCGTGTCCGTTCGCATGGCCATTCTGGCGCGGGCGCTGGGAAAAAGCGGCCGTTAGATTTTGGCTTTTAGCTTAAGCCGTCCCACGGACTTCGATGGAACATTCGACTTTGGCGGCGTCACGCTGAGGGCCTTCAGGCCCGAAGCATCTCGCGTGCAGCAGCAAGATCTTTCAGCACTGCACGCAAGTCCTTCGCGGCTGAGTCGCTCGGGATGACTCCAGCTGAAGCCGTGTTTTATCTGCGTTAATCCGCGTTTATCTGCGGCGAGGAATTGAATAGTGGCGAAAGGAACTGACAAACCGGGGTCGCTTTTGGTACGTGGCGGGCGGGTGATTGACCCGCTGGCGCGGGTGGATGCCGAGCTAGACGTGTTGTTGCGCGATGGGCGGGTAGCGGAGGTGGCGCCCACAAAAAAGATTCGCGGTGCGGCCGACGAGACCTTCGACGCCCGCGGGCTCATCGTCGCTCCCGGATTCATTGACCTGCACGTGCACCTGCGCGAGCCAGGCCAAGCTTACAAGGAGACCATCGCCAGCGGCACAGCCGCCTCAGCCGCGGGCGGCTTCACCACGGTCTGCGCCATGCCCAATACCGTGCCGGTGAACGATTCACCGGAAATTACTGCCTGGATGCTGCAGCCGGAGCGCGGCGCGGTGGTCAATGTCCTGCCCATTGCCGCCGCCACCCAGGGCAGCCTGGGAGAAAACCTGACTGATTTCCGCGCTCTGCACCAGGCGGGAGCGGTGGGCTTCACCGACGATGGCAAGCCCATCCTTAACTCCGGAGTGATGCAGGAGGCATTGCGGCTCTCCGCCGCACTGCATCTTCCCGTGATCCAGCACGCGGAGGACACGCGCCAAACTGCGGGCTGCTCCATGCACGACGGTCCCACGGCTTTCCGCCTGGGCTTGAGAGGGATGCCGGCAGCGGCTGAAGCCAGCATCATCGAGCGCGATGTGCAGGCGGCGCAGGCCACCGGAGGGCATTACCACGTAGCCCACCTTTCGACGGCGGAGGCCCTCAAGGTGGTGCGCCGGGGCAAGCGCACGCGGGCCCAGGTAACCTGTGAGACCACGCCCCACCATTTCGCGCTCACCGATGAGAATGTGGGCGAGTACAACACCAACTTCAAGATGAACCCGCCGCTGCGCTCGGCGGCGGACTTGGAGGCTTTGCAGGTTGCGCTGGCCGACGGCACAGTGGACGCCATTGCCACCGACCACGCGCCCCACGCGCTGCACGAGAAGCAGGTGGAGTTCGAGCGTGCCGCCTTCGGCATCATCGGACTGGAGACCGCGCTGGGTCTGGCCATCACCAAGCTCCAACGCGACCGTGGAGTGCCCCTGGGCCGGATTGTGGAGCTGTTCACATCCGGGCCCGCGAGGGTGATCGGGCTGAAGTCGCGCGGCAGCCTGCAACGCGGCTATCACGCCGACGTGACCATCTTCGATCCCAAGGCGCGCTGGACTTACGATGTGCGCAAATCTCGCTCCCTGGCGCGCAACAGTCCCTTTGACGGCTGGCAACTCAGGGGACGCGTGGTGGCGACCATTGTAGCGGGGAAGATGGTTTACAGGGCCGGGTGAGCAACGTTAAATAGAACAAGCAGTTAGCAATTAGTAGGTAGCATTTAGCCGGTGGACCCCATCGGTCTCCCCGAAAACCCCGGTCAACTGCCTCTGCGCAATCCAACTTTGAAGTGAACGTTTCAGGGACTAAATGCTGACCGCTAAAGGCCAAGAGCTGGCCTTTCCTTTTCCAACAAGCTGTGGAAAAGCTTGTGGATTCGCAGACCAGGGGCTCGGCAGGTCACTTGAATTCATCAACTTACCCGGATTGCAGCACTCCTGGAGCATGGCCTAAAGGTTGTAGATGCAACACCTTAGGCTTGCTGCGGGAATTGGCGCTCGGAGTGATTGAGAGCCAGAAAATTTCGGGCAACCCGGCAGTTTTGCACAGAAAACCCTGACCGGCATAACCACAGAGGACACAGAGAGCACAGAGGAATTCCCGTTTCTTCATTGCAAGGGCAAGTCTCGGTGCCAGTGCTGGCGGCACGCAGCTAGGGCTAACAAATGGCAAAGAGCTTGGAAAAGGGCTTAAGCAAGAACTCCGAAAATGGTTTAACAACTCTGTGTGCTCTGTGTCCTCTGTGGTGAGATCACTCGCTGGCGCGGGACTCGAAACGCGTGCTGCGCTTGATGAACGCCAAATCCACCTTGCCCGTGGGCCCGTTGCGCTGCTTG
>Ga0075271_10000029_pt1 | contig 15614 bp, 11 predicted proteins | sample SF_Rice_5C_0N_30_FD_69775 | JGI IMG/M metagenome (GOLD analysis project Ga0075271, IMG submission 69775) | Rice paddy soil microbial communities from Twitchell Island, California, USA - SF_Rice_5C_0N_302 | ecosystem: Environmental > Terrestrial > Soil > Paddy field/soil | place: USA: Twitchell...
TTTAACCTGAACCGGCAGCTGCGCTGAGGCTGATGACTGGAAATGCCATCCATCGCGCCGGTTACCGGTGGCTGCGGAAACTCAGGTCCATGCTGCCGGAAAATTCCACCCGTGAAGGAAGCAGTGCGACGGCCGCATCCGCGCTTAGATGGACACGGGACAAGCTTGTGCCGAAATCGAACGTCTGGGTGCAGGTGGAGCGTGGGATTACCAAAGGTATGTGGTTGCGGCTGCAACTGCCACAAGAGACGTTCTTATGGCGTGGTGAGCATGAACCCGGCATACAAGACTTCCTCGCCAGCTGCCTACGGCCGGGCTGGGTAACATACGACGTCGGCAGCTATGTGGGTTTTTTCGCACTGGGCATGGCGCGAGCAGTTGGTTTTGGAGGCCAAGTGGTTGCCTTCGAGCCGGATCCGGAAAGTGTGGTGCGGTTGCGAGAACATGTCGTGCGCAACCACACGGAGAGGTGCATACGGGTGGTCGAGGCGGCGGCGTGGCACAAGTCGGCAGACCAGATCTCGTATCGCCGGGGAAGTCATGCGCGATCCCAGGGCGGGGTGGAGGCGGGCGATTTGCGTCCAGTGCTGGCGTCTGGAGAACGAATTGCAGTGCGTAGCATTTCTCTGGATGAATTTGTTGCCCAGGGCAATCCCGTGCCGCAACTCGTGAAGATCGACGTTGAAGGCGGTGAAACCGCGGTTCTGGCGGGCGCCGAGGGTCTGATCATGGGTTGCCGGCCCTTCATCATTTGCGAAGTCCATCACGCCGCGGCGGCAAGGTGGCTGCAAAATTGGCTTGTCGAAAGAGGCTATTGCTTGGATTGGATGATTCCGCTGGAGGAGTTTCCCCGTCATCTCGTGGCCAAGCCTGTACGAAGTACTAACTGAGGGCAGCTGAAGGCTGCGTTGCAGAGGATGGAACGGCCCCTGCCGCGAGCGAACGGTAGAAGGCGAGCTGCCTTTGCTCGTAGTGGGTAAGGGTGAAACGCTGCGCAACTTTGTGCCTTGCGGCGAGGCCCATAGCCGGCAGTTCCCCGCGGTGGCGAAAGCACCACGAGATCGCCTCAGCCAGTTCTCGCACGTCCCTGGCGGGAATTACGAATCCATCTTTGCCGTGAGTGACGCAGTCCTCTGCCCCGCTGCGGTCGGTGGCTATCACCGGAACTCCGCACGCCATCGCCTCCAGCAACACCAGTCCCAAACCTTCGTTTGGTGAGGGATGGATGAAAACGCTCGCGGAACGGTATCTATCTGCCACCCCGCGGCGCGACAGAGCACCGGTAAAGATAACGTTCGAGCCGGCGTACCGGTTGAGAATAGAACGGATGTCGGGCTGGACGGAACCCACCAGCACCAATTCCGCTCCCGGTAACCCCAACTGCTTCCATGCCTCCAGCAGATAAAGAGTGCCTTTCGCCAGTTCGATACGTCCGACAAAGCAGGCGCGAAAAATGGGAGGCGGCGGAAGACTGCTCGTCGGGGCAAAAAAGTCGCTGTCTACCCCAGGCCAAACAACATGGGTCTTCTGTGCAAGGCCGAACTCAGCGAACGTCCGACGGGCTGTTGTGGAGGGCACAATAATGGCGTCGCAGAGCTCGTACTCCTGCTCCATCCGGCGGATGAGCCGGGACGGAAGCGTGGACGAACAGGCCCTCGGGCTGATACAGGCCCGCGCGCATTCGTAAAGAACCTCACGCTGCCAGGTGCGAGGGTGGAGAGTAGCGTTTTCCAAGACACTCTTGAACATCATTCCCGGCTGTTGCAGGGAAGGCAATGCCAGGCCGGGTAGAGCGTGGAAGATCCCGGTCGCCGGGAGCCACCTTGCAGCGAGGTGAGCGGCCAGCCAGGACGTGGCGACGATGGGCAGTCGCGGCCGCCCTTCCCCTGCAGTCAGGCCCCAGGCACTCCAAAGCCAACGGCTGAACACCCTATATAAAGGAAATTGCTTGACCAGCTTCAGACTCGCAGCTTCGCCAGGCTCAAAGATCTGCAACTCGGGACCGACGCGAACTAGGCGGTGGAGCATGCCAGCGCGGGCCAGCGCAGCCGGCAGCGTGGTCTGGTAGGGGGCGGCGGCCTGGCAGAGTGTGACGGAGGTCCTCTTGCCCGCAGCGGCGCAGGCTGCATCGCTCCCTAACGTGCTGGCCATATCGGCATCCTGCAAAGTGCGGTAAGGCCGAGACCGCGGCCGCAATCACTGGCAAAAGTAAGCTGGCGGGAGCCGGCGTCCCACGCCGGGGTTATGGCGTTGCAGTTGCCGCTGGTGAGGCGGCGTACGGACCAGGTCTGAACGTCCGCCAGCCAGAGGTGCCAAACACCGCCTTCGAGATGGCTGAAGGAGAGCCATTTTCCGTCCGGAGAAAGCGCCGGATACCGAGCCGGCTGAGGCAGGGGAAGAACGCTGATAGTGGGCCTTGCTCCTGGATGAACAAGAAGTAGAGCTGGGGCGCCTTTGCGGGTGGCAGCAATAATCAAAGTGCCTGCGGGGGTGAAGGTTTGCTCCCAAACGTCAAGGTCAGGAGCAGTCTCGCGCTGTTCGCCACCGTCGGGAATTCTTCCCGGGCCGAGATGCTTCATCCACAGAATGCCGCGGCCTTGCTGCTCGCGGATAAAGGCGAGGTATGCGCCATTTGCGGAGACTGCCGGAAACTGAGCGTTTGCGATCACACTGTTGGGGATGGGATAGCCGCCCGCGTCCAGAGCCACGACCTGCGGCTCGTCGGAACCTTGGTGCCACCCGTCTACCCAGGTGATGGGTAACTGCAGATCCTGAGCGGGGTTAAAGACATCCGGAGACAACGGCAACAACCGCATCGAAGATTGTTGCATGCGCGCGATGCGGTAGCCGTTACCCAGCATGACGGAAAACGTTGTTGCATCAGCTCTGTCGGCAACAGTGGGGGAAGCCGAGCGAAAAGATCCAGGCAGCGGCGGCAAGCGCAGGGTGTAGGAGTCAAACTCGCCGCGCAAAGCCCTAAGGGTGAAGGCGATAGAGGCGGCAGCGATCAGCACGTAAGCACCTGCAAAAAGAAGCGATTCGCGCCGAGGCCGCCGCGCCTGGCGCGACCAGCGCGCCAGCACGAGCACGATGAGGACCCACAGGGCAAGCAGGAGCCACATTCGCGGCACCGCCAGCAGGGAACGCCAGCGTTCCTCATTCCCTGAGATACGGAATGGGTATGAGAGCAATCCGTAGAGGAATATTGAAAGGAGAGCGAGCCACTTCTTTCCACTCTCAGCCAGGGTGTTCGTACAGAGGACGATGGCCAGAATCAGGACGCAGAGGTGATAGGTGCCGGTCACCGATGAAAGAAGCAAGAGCATGCATGTAAAGGCACCCCATTCGAACAACTCCCTGCGCTCATCCTGCCTGGCGCCGGCGATCAAGTAGAGCGTGAGGATGAGGACGAAAGTCTGCCACAACGGCTGCAGGATGGCGTACAAAGCGGGGTCGTGAACGACGGGGTGAGGATTGAGGTCTGGCTCCGCAATCAGCAACCGGTGCAGCAGTCCGGTGACGGAGTTCCAGCCCAGGCTGTAGGGGTCGTGGCTCTCGCCGCGCAAGGCCCGCGGCAAAACCTCGACGAGGTAGACACGGTTGACCTGCCAGCCTAAGAGCCCAACCGAGAGGAGCGCGACCGCAAGCCCCCCGGCAAGGAATCCCTGCAAGGCACGCCAGCGTTTCTTTCTTAGAAAATACAAAGCAAAAAAGGCAGGAAATATCTTGAGGCCCGCAGCCAAAGCGAGAGTGGCTCCGGACGCCCCTTCCCAGCCGCGCAGATACAGAAACAAAGCAGCAGTGAACAGCAATAGCAAGAGCACGTAATACTGGCCGTAGAGAAAATTGGTCCGTAGCGGCAGTACCGCTAACAGAATCAGGAGAAGTATGCGACGAGTGCCCAGGCGGGTCATGGTGGCCAGCAGGCGCCACACCAGGGCGAGGAAGATGAGGTTAAGAATCAGCCACATGTGCTTGGCGAGCAGAGGCGGCATGCCGGCAAAAGGGACCAGGGGGAACAGGGAAAACGGGGTCAGGGGAACGAACCCGACCAGCGGCTGTTCGATATCAAAGCGGTGCTTCTCGTGCTGCAACCACGTCCAGTCATAAAGACGCGCGAGCGAGTAACCTTCGTGATAGAGGCGGGCAGCCAGGTAGTAATTGGGAAAATCCGTATACAGGGTCTTCCAGGCCGGCCGCAAACTATTCCAGCAGAAACCGGCAAGGAGCAAAAAGATAAACAGCGTTTCCCCAGAAGCCATGAACGCTGCTGGCAGAAGGGGCCGGCGGAGCCGTGGGTTGACCACAGCCGGCATTGGAGAATACCGGGTCTGGGGTGCGGGAGCGGCGTTCACGGCCGGTCTCCTCTGGCTTCCGCAGGCAGAGATAGAGAACACACGCAGCGCCGGCAGATGGGGTTTTCGGTAATCGAGAGTGATTTCCGGAACGCAATAGCCGAATCACTGTTTACGATGTTCTCTAAAGAGTTGTTACTAATGTTGCCCAAGGGAGGGTGAAAAAAACACGGCCGGACGGTCCCGTCGGCTTCTACGACGGCCGACACCCAAGGCGCGTTACACGTAGGAGAGACAGGTTCCGCCAACCCCAGGTGAGCGCGGAAATGATGAACAATGCGCTTTAGCTTCTGCGGGCTTTCTGCAATGAACCCGAAGTCGAAATCTGCAGCGTGCTGCTCTGTCATGCGCTCAAGTTCGCGCTCCAGTTCCTCCACTTCGCCGGCCGAGAGGGCAACGATGGCGGTACGGTCGCCGCTCCAAGCGGTGGGCCGGTTGAAAGCCGAAGAAGTGAGGTCGGCGGCGAGAAAGGAGATCGAATTCAGTTCCAGGACTTTGGCTGTATTAACGGTTGCGCAAAGGTGGCGGTGATTGCTCTTTTGTACGGTGCAGCGGGCAGTCACAGGCATTAGCGGCCGTAAGCGGCGAATCGCGGCAATGCCCTGGGCTAAGCGTTCAAAAGCGTGCGGTCGCTGGCGAATGTACTCGTGCACAGCCGGAGGCCCGTCCAGGGAAACAATGATGTCGTTCACCATGGCGGCGACCAGTTCCGCTTGTGGGCGGAGCAGAAGGCCGGCGGTGAGAAGGCTGACACGCACACCTTCGGCCCGCAGAAGTTCACACAGGGCAGCAAGGTCGGAGTGCAGCTGGGGTTCGCCTCCGGACAACACAACCCAGCGCACCTTCAGATCCCGAAGGGACTGCAGTTGCCGTGTGAGATCGGCGGGAGTGATCTCCCGCACCTGGCGAATGCGCCAGATATCACACATCAGACAGCGGCAGTTGCAGCGGTTGTGGGGAAACAGCACGAGCACCGGCAAGCTGTGAATCCGGTGCTCTTCCAGATTGGAGGCAGGCGAGGAAAGCGGAGCCGTCTCAGAGCTCACAGGCGCACCTGCTTTCCCGCCAGCCGGAGGTTCCGACCGATGTGAGGCGCGGCTTGAGCACACAACCATTGCAGAGGGGCGTGAACGTAGCGCTCGCTGCGGTCTATTCGAATTTGAGCGAAACCGTGAGTCAGGTTCGGCAGGCCGCGTCCAGCCATCTCCGGCGACGCGAGCCGCACCTGCCCGCCTACCATGACGAGTTCTACCCGGGCAAAAGAGGACTGGGCCAGGGCTTCCGCGGGGCTGGCACGGCGGTCCAGATCAGCCAGCGCGAAAAGATCGGCAATGCCACCACGTGCGATTCGACCTTCGCCATTGAGCAGGCCAAGGACGTCAGCGGGACGGGAAGTGACCATTTCGAAGATCAACTCCGGCGGTACCGCGAGCTTGGAGCACGCGAAGGCCATTTCATCGAGCAGATCGCCGGTGCTGGTGAGGGGAGAATCGCTGCCCAGAATAATGCGCCGGTTCGCTTCCGCGACGGAAACGTCTATGGTGCGACCGAGGGTAAACAGGTTTGAACTCGGGCACCAGACCGCCGCAGCGCCCCGCTGCTGCACCAGGGCCCAGCCGGCAGCATCCAGTCCCACCGCATGGATCAGGACCGTACGCCGACTCAAGCATCCGATCCGATCCAGCTTGAAAACCTCGTTGCGACTGCGGGTGTCAACGCCTTCACCAAGATGAATAAAGAAGGGAGCGTCCGGCGGCGTGGCGCGAAAGGCGCCCTTGACATCCTGGCCCATTGTCAGCGAATGGGCCCAGCCGTAAGGTTTCAAGATGCGCACGGGGAATACCGGGTTATCAAATTCCGCCTCGTAGGGATTGTGCTGGCAAACGGTCGTAACGCCGCTGAGAAGATTCTTGATGCCGCCCCACCACAGCCGCACCGCTTTGGGTACCTGGCGGTGATTCCAAACCGGGGGTTGATCGGGCCTGTAGATATCGTGCGCCCAGTTCTCGAAGTTCTGGTAGGGACCATTGCCCAGGCGGGGAAAAAGGCTGAATTCCAGATGGTCGTGGCCGTTAATAAGGCCGGGAAACAACAGATAGCCCTCGAGGTGCAGTTCCGTGCCCACGCGGGATTTGCGGGAAGTGGGCCTCAGGTTCAGTTTGGCGATGCGACCGGCGACAATTTCCACATCGGCATTCACCGCCTCGGTCGGACCGAGCACTACCCGAGCGCCAGTAAGCCGCAGTGTGTGTCCCAGACTTTGTTCCCTGGGATCTGTTTTCAACGAACCTCTGCAAAGCGGTTCCGACTCGGAGCGAAAATGCCATATCAGGGCCGCGGGGATTTGGCTGGCTTCCTCGAACAGTGCTAGCTTGCCGCGCTGAAGGAAGATGCCGCGTTCGGGCTCCCCGAAAGCCGGTTCCTGGCAGCAAAGCAAGCGAAAACCAGAGCGCAGCAGCAGAGCGCAGAGTATTGCCGGCGAATGGCAATAAGCCTCAATTTGGCAAAGACGGCCTTCATGACGGAAGCTGCGGCGCCATCCCCGGACCCCGGCGTCAGGATGAAATTCCGAGATGAACAGATCGGCTCCGCGGCGGGCAATGCGAGCTATCTGCCGCGCGAAATTTTCCAGGTCGGGCAGGTACCCCAAAACAAAGGAGCAGATGAGCAGGTCGGCGCATTGATCCCGGAAAGGGAGTGCGGCGCAGTCTGCCTGCAACAGGCATCCCCTTAGCGCCACTTTATCGGCGGCCTGGGCCAGCATTTCCGGAGATTGGTCAACCCCAATCGCCGTTCCTGCCCCCGCCGCGAGCACGCGAGTTAGCCAGCGTCCCGTCCCGCACCCCAGGTCTACAACGTCTCTGCCGGCGACGACCGGCAGCATCAGCGGGCCAAGAACGCGCTCCTCGAGCGCCAGCAGCGGATTGGGCTCGCCGTCGTAGGTTGGAGCCCAGAGCCGGTAAGCGTCACGCGGCGGCAACAGGCACGATTTTGCCGGGCAGCTCGGAGAAGCTTGCATCAGACGCTCTCGAACTTAGGCTTGCGCATTTCCAGGAAGCGTTGTGCCCAGCGCAGTTCCACTGGCGCGGCATAGAAACCGGACAGATAGCGCCAGGAGCTCAGGGCCTGCAGGGCCCGCCGGCTCCACGCCGGCATGTGGATGTCTTGTACGGTGGGCCAGCGCGCGGCGACCACCACCTCGAAATTGTCAATCTGATGACGGATGCGCGGTTTGAGCCAGGGCGTCTTCGGATCAATGCGCAGCGTAAAGTTCAGCCACCGCTGCGTAGCCCACTCATCCGGGGTGGATGGAAATTCGATTTGCCCGTCCACATCGCCATACATGTGCTCACGCTGGGGCACGGGTGTGTAGTGATAAATGATGATTTCCGAGCGAGGGTTGAGACGCTTGATTTTACGCACGAATTCCAGGCACTCGCGGGTATCACGCTCCGGATCGTGGGGATTGCCGATCACGAAGGAGAACTCAGGGATGATGTCGAAGCGACGAATGCGTTCGGCCAGTTCCAGGGTCTGGCTGGTGGTGATGCCTTTCTTCATTTCCTTGAGTACCCAGTCGGAACCCGACTCCGCGCCGAAAAAGATCATGGCGCAACCGGCGCGTCGGATGGCGTCCAGAGTGGAATCGGAGTAGCGGCCAACGATGTCTACTCGCCCTTCGCACCACCAACGCATTCCAAGGGGTGTCAAACGCTCCATCAGTTCGCGGGTGTGGTCTTCGCGCATGAAGAAATTCATGTCATAGAACTGCACCGAGTCCACGCAGTATTCCTTCGCCAGGTGGCGCAGCACGGCCTCGGTGCGGGCCGGCGATTCCATTTTTTCGCGGCTGCCGTACGCGGGAACGACGCCACAAAAGCTGCACTGGAACGGGCAGCCGATGCTGGCATGGTGCGCGGCGGTGCGTTTGCCGAAGAAGGACGGCAGCACGTATTTGTGCACGGGAAGGCGGTGATAGGGGTACCAGGGAAATGAGTCAGGGCCCTTCATGACCCGCTCGAGATTTTTATGGTGGCCGCCATGAGAATCCTTATAAGCCAGCCCGCGGACCGTCTCCAGGGCGCGCTCGCCGCGCAGCGCGGAAAGAAGCTCAAGCAGTGTATCTTCGCCCTGGCCGCGGACTGCGTAATCTACGTATGCTGCATTGAGCGCTGCATCGGTGTAGATGGAAGGGAAGTAGCCACCCCAGACGATTGGCACTTTGGGATAGCGCGAGCGAACCGTGCGGCAGGTGGGAATGGCGGCCACCATCTGCGGCCCGGGCATTACGGTCACGGCGAAAAGCTCGACCTGGTGTTCGGCCATCAAGGTGCAGATGGTGGCAGTCGGGTCAGGATCGACGTTGCCGTCAACCATGGCATAGTCCTCGCGCCCTTCTAAAACGGCGGCCAGGGCCAGCACCGAAAGCGGAAAGCGGCGGCTGCGGGGACTGGTGGCGCGGGGGTTAAAGAGAATGATCACCGGTTCACCTCCGCCCAGAACAGGTAGAACTTCGATGGTTCCCGCTGCCGCAGCAGTCGGGCTTTAACCGGACGCAAGGCCCAGTTCCAGCCATACCAGGGCTTGAAGATTTTCCAGCGCAGGGAAAGCGTGAACGCCGCTTCGTCGAGCGCAGCGGGGGTGAGGAACTCGCGGCTGGGGATACTGTCGGAGGCGAATCCGAAGCTGTTGGTGAACTTCTGCCTTCGCTCCTCGATCATTCTCCGGCCTATTTCCTCGCGCCGGTAGAAGGGCGAGTCGAGAATAAGCACATGGCCGCGCGGCCGCAAGCAGCGAATGGCCTCCCGCAATGTGGCGCAGTAATCTTCAGAATAGTGCAGCGAAGCATTGAAAATGACGACGTCGAACTGCTCATTCGCGAAAGGCAGGCGGTCCATTTCCGCCTGAAAGCGCGGGAATAGCCAGCCCAGACTGAAGTGGTAATGCCGCGCGGCGCCGAGTCCATCGGTATCGTTGTCCAGGAGATCTACAGCCACCGGAAGGTGTCCGCGCTCCGCCAGCCGATAGCTCAACCATCCATTTCCCGCCCCTATGTCAAGGATGTCCAAGGGTCTCGCCAACAACTGCTCAAGCTGCGGAAGCAGTCTGCGTAACAAGTAGCGGAATGTGACGGCGCGTATGCTCCACTGCCAGCTGTTGCGGCCGGTCAGATCGGCATAAGGCAGGGAGAGGTAGTAACCAGGTGAAGACGATCCCCGCCCTTCCCGAACCCGCACCTCCTGGTATTCCCGCATGAACTGAGAGAAACGCCGCTGCCGATCGGGAGCAAGCGCCCGCCATATGCCCCTGTCCTCTCGTAGAACGAACCCGCACAGGGCGCACGTCTTGTCGGATAATTCGCAAGGATCCAGCAGACCCATAATATGAGTGCACACCGGGCAGCGGACCAACAATACCGCCGCCATTGACCGTCGCGACTCCTCCTCAAGGCTGGTGATGGCAGCCGACTTCACCACGAGATCCTCCGAAATTTGAGCAGCACATGATCAGCAACTTCGCGGCAACCCGGGAGTGAACTGATGCGCGCATCCAGACCAGCGGCGCCGCTCAGAACCCTGGGAAAGCGCCGGGCGTAAGGCTCTACATAGGATGGGGGCACAAATAACCCAATTCCACGCGCAGATACCAGGGAGAATTCCGGCTCAAAAAGGCGGCGGAGAGCTCCTAGCGACGGGTAGCGCACATGGACGAAAGTTCCGGGAGCTAATTCCGCGGTGACGCCCTTCCTGCGCAGGCGGCGAAACGCCTTAGAGAAATTACCGTGTGCCAGCCACCAGCCCGTTTCCCAGGCACAAAAGCGACTTGCGAGACACAAAACGACGTGTCCCAGCGGTCGAATCAGGCGAGCCAAGTTGCGAGCCACGGCTCGCAGGTCGGCCACGCAATTCAGGCCGCCGAAATTGGAAAAAGCGCCATCGTAGACAGAATCAAGCGCCGCCAGATCCTCCGTGGCCAGCACATGAAACCGCGCCGGCAAGGGGCATCCCGACAGGAGGCGCCGCTGGGCCACCTGGATCATGGCCGGCGCACTGTCGAAAGCATCTACCTGCACGCCTCGCCCGGCCAGATAAACGGCGTCCACCCCGGTTCCGCAGTTCAGCTCCAGCACACGATGTCCGGGCAGGAAGGTGGTGGCTAATTCTCGCCAGACAGCAGCGCGCTGAGCGCGCCCAATCAGAGATTCCGTGAAGACTCGATCGTAAGATTCCGCCAGGCAATCGAATGCGGTTTTCTGTAACTGAACGGTCGCTGCCATGTCAGGCCTCGGTCTCCGCGTAGCTGAGTCTTAACCCCTCACGGGCTGTTGCGATCCTCGCCTGCAGATCGCCAATACCGGCAGCCTCGGTCTGTTTCTGAAGGCGGCTCAGTTCCACCTCGCTGCGCAAGAGTTCGTCGGCGAACTGAAAAAAGCGGCGCGAGTGCCGGCCGCGCACCCGGTAATCGCGGTCCGAGCCCTGCTCCCAGGGGGTCGAGGTGGTCAAGCCGGCGGCAACTTCGTCGAAGTATGGAGTTCCCTTGATGGGATAAGCCACCGTGGTAAAGAAAACATCCGGGTCGCTGCTCTTGACGTGTTCCACCGTGGCGAGGATGTCGTTGAGGTCCTCGCCTGGGTATCCCCACATCAGAAACATGCCGGTCTGGATACCGCGCGACTTGCACAAATCCACCGCGTGCTGCACCTGCTCCACGGTGACGCCGCGCTCCATCGCATCCAGAATGCGCTGCGAACCGCTCTCCGAACCAATCCAGACCCGGAAGCAACGCAGTTGGGCAAGCATGTCCACCACCTTTTCATTCAGCCGGTCGGCGCGAGTGATGCATTCGAACGGGAGCAGCAGGCTGCGATCCTTCACCAGCGCCGCATATTCGGCGAGCCAGCCGTGATGAATAGTAAAGACGTCGTCGGCGAACCAGGCCATGTCTGGGGCATAGCGCTGCAGAAGCCATTCCAGTTCGCTGGCGACAGAAGCCGGCTTCCTCCGGCGATGGGTCTTGCCGAATACCTGGTGGCTGCACCAGCGGCAGCGGTAGGCGCAACCGCGCGCCGTGATCAGTGAGACGGAGCCCTGGCCATGGTGAGCGCGCCAGGTCCGGATGTACTGGTCGATATCAATGGTCTCGCGGGCGGGCCAGGGTTGCAGGTCAATATTGGAAATCTGGGCCCGCGCAGCGGTGATGTGGATGTTACCGTCGGGCAGGCGAAAGGCGATTCCGTTCACCCGCTGCAACGCCAGAGCCGAATCCGCGCGCAGCGCGGGAAGCAGTTCCTCCAGCGTGAGTTCGCCTTCTCCGATCACAACCACGTCAGCGCCGGCATCCAGGTATTCCGGAATGTAGGAACCAGGTTCCGGCCCGCCGACTACGATGCGCCAGCCGGTGTTCTTCGCCGCTTTGATGATAGGAACCACAGTGGAGCGCGTCATCAGGTTGGCGTAAATGCCGAGGACCGACGGCGGAGTATGTTCGAGAAGAAACAACAGATCCTGATAACTGGAAAATGTGCTATCGAAGACTTCAACCGCGAAGCCCTTCTGCCGCAGATGAGAACAGAGATACAGAATTCCGAGCGGCGGGTAGGGCTTCATAACCTGGAGCTCCTTGGGGTCCTCTCGCAAGAAGTAGCCGTGAGTGAGTAGAAGGTCCATGCAATGTTAGTCGGCAAATTGGGCGGCCGAAGCCATCAACCCGCTGTGCGCTGTCGTCCGGGTTTGGTTGCGGCAGGTCTTCTCCAGGGCGTAGACGCGGTCCCATAATCTCTGGACCTCGGCCAGGGGCGTGGACGCATCCTCGGCGCGACTCCACATTTCTACTTCCGCGTGCAACACATCGTGGAGCGCGTGGTAGAACTCATCCGTGTAAGCGCCGCGAAACATGACGGCCAGGTCGTCGCTGTCCGACCAGTTGGTCTTAGTTCCCAACTCCTCAACCACCTGCTCATAGAACTTGGTTCCTGGAAGCGGATAGGACACCGACACGCCAATGTCATCCGGACGGGTACGGCGGACCAGTTCAACTGTTTTCTGAATGTCCTTCCATGTCTCGCCGGGATAGCCGAACTGCAGAAAGTAACAGGCGCGAATGCCGTGGTGGAGCAAGTGGTCGCGGGCGGCCGCAATCTGTTCCACTCGCGTATCCTTGTCCATGGCATCCAAAATGCGCTGCGAGCCGGATTCCGCTCCCATCCAGACCTCGGCGCAGCCGGCCCGGCGTAGGGCGGTTACGGTGGGCCGAGTCATCAAATCCACCCGCGATTGCATTTTGAATGGCACGGCCGCATCCAGGCGCTCCACCGAGGCAGCCAGCTCTCCCGCCCAGCTTTGTTTGAGAGCAAAAATGTCATCGGCAAACCAGAGATGCTCGGCTCCGCACTGCTCCTTCAGCAGTTTCATTTCACCGGCCACGCTCTCGGCGGAACGGATATGGAAAGCATTGCCATAGATGGGTTTGGCGCACCAGTTGCAGCGGTAGGGGCAGCCACGGCTGGCTACGAGATTGAGTGAGAAGAACCCGTGCGCCGCCTTCCATGCTTTCCGATAGGGCTCCAGGTCAACCAGATCCCGCGCCGGCAAAGGCAAGCTGTCGAGGTCACGAAGAAGCGGCCGCGGCGCAGTGCGCACTATGTGCCCATCCGGCGGACGCAAGAAAGCAATGCCCGGAATGCGGTCCCAGTTGGGCCAGTAAGCCCCGAGCAGTGCCTGGGCAACCTCCAGCAGGGTATGTTCCGCCTCGCCCAGCAGGACGCATTCACAGCCGCGCTGCAGATATTCGTGAATATTGTCGGAAGAGTCCGAGCCGTTGACCACCACCGGAATGCCTGCGGCGGTGGCGGCACGAATGATTTGGAAGGCTACCTCGCGCATACGGGCGAGACACATCTTGGAAAGGAAATTGAAATTATCCTCGTAGATGGCGACGAGCTGCGGACGATATTGCGCCAGTGCGGCGGCGAAACCCTGCTCGGGATCGTTCAGCATGGTGTCGAAGACGGCAACCGAGATGCCATGCTGGCGGAGCAAAGCGGCGGCATACAGTGTTCCCAGAGGCGGGTAGGGTTGCATCTTGCGCACCTGTTTACGGTCGTAGAACAGGTGGTAAGAATGAGTTAGCAGGACGTCAACCAAGCATTGCCTCCTGAATCAGCAGACCTCGTCCATGCTGTGGCCCAAGGGCTGCCCAGTAAGCAGGGAACGCCGCGTGACCAGCCTTTCAGCGCTGCGCGCCAGCCAGAGCTCCCAGGGGAAAGCGAGATGGTTGGTACGCACGCGCCAGCGCACGGGCGCGGTCAGCATGCGGCGCAGACCGGCGCGCATCCAGGGCGAGTTCTTCGTCGCCTTGCGGATCTGGTTGTGCAGCAGGAAGAACTCCATCATGCTGCGCAAGCGGCGCAATTCCTCGCCTTGGAGCCAAGGCAGAACGTTATGTCCCAGCGGCAGCTCTATCCACTCTTCGAGCGATTGCGGTTCGCGCACGCCCAACTCCCGCAGTTGCGGCCAGATGGGGATACCGGGGTAAGGCGTGAATATGTTGGGCGAAAAGCTGACATTCCAGAACTGCCGCGCGATATCGCCCATAATGCGGAAGGTCTCGATGCGGTCGGCTTCGGTTTCACCGGGGTAGCCGAAAATGAGGTTGAAAGTGAGGTGAATGCCGGTTCTTTCAGCCTTGCGCGCGGTCTCATACATCTGGTCAATGCGCTGGTGCTTTTTGTTCATCAGCGCCAGCACTTCCAGGGAAGCCGACTCCGTGCCGAAGCCCATATGGGTGACGCCGCTGGCCGCCAGCACCTGGACTTCTTCGTCGCTCATGCGGCAAAGGAAGTCGGTGGAGGCCTGAAAAGTCCAGCCAAACCTGACGCCGGCGTCCAAAAGGCCGCGGGCAATGGCCACCGCACGATGTACGTCAACGGGGAAATTGGAATCGAGGAGCGCGATCTCGTCGGCGCGATAACGGTGCGCCAGTTCCACCATCTCCGAGATAGTGCGTGCCGCCGTAAGCGCGTTGAAGCGGCGGCTGTAAAAAACCTGATCCGTGCAGTAATGGCAGGCGTAAGGACAGCCCACGCTGGTGGCGTAAGCTAATTTGCGGACGCCGCAAATGCGGGCATAAGCGTCGTGGTCGGCCAGGTGATACGCCGGAAGCGGCAGTTGGTTGATATTCACTACCGGCCGTTCAGCTTCGCTGACCACCTTACCGTTGGTCTTGTGCGACGTGCCGCGCACTCCCTCCAGGCCGTCGCCACGGGCCAGGCGATCCACAGCCTCCACCAAGGTCAGCTCTCCCTGCCCGCGGACCACAGCGTCCACAAAGTCGGGCTGCAGAGTCTGCTCGGGCAAAAGCGTGGGATGCCAGCCGCCAAAGATGACGGGCAGGTCGGGATGCGAGCGCTTAGTGCGGCGAGCCACGCGGATGGCGCCGCCAATCATGGGCCCGGTCAGGACAGAGATACCCAGGCAGACGGTTTCTGGATCGGTGATCTCCCGCGCGATTCTGTCCTCGTAATTCTCGGTAATGGCGGCATCAATGACGGCCACACGATAGCCGGATTGCAGCAGCGGCGAGGCGAGCGCGAGCAGGCACATAGGCGCGCTCAGCGGCGGGCCATCATAGCGAGGATAGAAAAGTACGACCTTGTTCTTCACTGCGACCCTTTGTCAGCAACTTGCGGGAGCCGGTTCCAGACGTTTTGCGTCCACGCTCGGCTTTACCGCTGACTTCCAGCTCTTCAAATGGCGATGGACCCACAACTCCACGGGAAGAGCGTAAAAATCGTGATCCAGGCGCCAGCGAGCGGGCGCGCTGATGGCGCGTTGCACCGCGTGGATTGCCGGGTTTTCCCGCTGGGCCGCGATCGGCACGCGATCGAATGCCATGCGCAGGTAATCCCTCATCACCTGCAGCCGCCGGTGCTCTTTTCCCTTCAGCCAGGGCAGCACCGTGTAACGTGGAAAAAAGTCAGCCCACCCTTCGAACGAGTCGGGCAGGTCAAGGCCGATCTCCTTCGCCCTGGCCATCACCGGGGCTCCCGGGTAAGGAGTAAAAATGTTCGTCCAGAATTCGGCTCCGGGATAGCGGCGGCACATATCCATCATGAAGCGGACTGTTTCCCGGCGCTCTGCGGGGCCTTCCCCGGGGAAGGCGAAAATGATGTTATAGGAGGGCCGGATCCCGGCCTGCAGGCAGCGCGCGGCCGATTCGTGGATTGATTCCAGATCCTGAAAATCCTTATTCATCGCATCC
>Ga0075271_10000031_pt1 | contig 15267 bp, 10 predicted proteins | sample SF_Rice_5C_0N_30_FD_69775 | JGI IMG/M metagenome (GOLD analysis project Ga0075271, IMG submission 69775) | Rice paddy soil microbial communities from Twitchell Island, California, USA - SF_Rice_5C_0N_302 | ecosystem: Environmental > Terrestrial > Soil > Paddy field/soil | place: USA: Twitchell...
AGCTTCGCCCACGTGGGCACCATCACGCACCGATCGGGGTCATTCAGTCCTCGTCCACGATCGGCATGTTACGCAGCACCTCTGCGGCTCGCGGACGGCTCAAGACCACGTCATCCCGCCGGATTTTGCCATCGCGAAAAACGATCATTCGTTTCGCAAACTGCGCGACATCGGGCTCATGCGTGACCAGCACGATGGTCAGTCCCTGATCATTGAGTTCCTGAAAAATCTGCATGATCTCTACAGCCGTGCGACTGTCGAGGTTTCCTGTTGGCTCATCGGCGAGCAGGATGGAGGGCTGATTCACCAGCGCTCGCGCAATCGCAACCCGCTGCTGCTGTCCGCCGGAGAGCTGGGAGGGATAATGCTCCATGCGATCCCCCAGGCCGACCATCTCCAATGCCTTCTTCGCGCGGGCGATGCGTTCTTCCTTCGGCAACTTCGCGTAAAGCGTAGGCAACTCGACGTTTTCCAAAGCGGTCGTTCGCGAAAGCAGGTTGAAGCCCTGAAACACGAAACCGAGTTTCCGGTTTCTTATCGCTGCCAGGTCTTTCTTCTCCAGCTTGGAGACGTCTATTCCGTCCAGCGAATAGCGGCCACTAGTGGGCTTGTCGAGGCAGCCCAGGAGGTTCATGAAGGTTGATTTACCGCTGCCGCTCGACCCCATGATCGCCACAAACTCGCCCGCCCGGATCTCCACATTGACGCCGCGCAGCGCGTGTACCTTGGTCTCGCCGAGGTCGTAATACTTGTGCACGTCCTCGACTGCAATCACCGGCTTAGACGAATCGAGAGCGGTCTCTTTTGCGCCGCGAATGACGGAATCAACCATTTCCATAATCGCCTCCATGGTTCACCTCACCGTCCGATTCCGCGCATCGGGTTCGGACCTCTGGCGCCGCCGCCCTGTGCCTGCCCGGCGCTCATGCCTCCGGTAGCAAGCTGATCCCCGGAATTGAGTGACCCGTGCAGCACCTGAGCCACTTCCGTGAACGTGTGGTCTGTGATGCCCGCTTTGAGTTGCACTGGTTCGAGCGACTTACCATTCAGCTTCCAAACGATTGCCGTGTCCGGCATTGCCTTGTAGCCTTGCGCGTCTGCACTCTGCTGCGGCTTTCCACTGTGAATTCCGTATTTCGCGTAGAGAGCGCGCAGCTGATCGGGTTGCATATCCGGCTTGAAGCGCAGCGCACCATCGGGGACCTTCATCACATTCGTCGCGTTTGCTACCGGAATGGTTACGTAGGCGGTCATGCCGGGATAGAGCTTCATGTCAGGATTGCTGAATTCGACCACGGTGTCGTAGGTGACGACATTCTGCACGGTTGTCGGATTCAGACGGATCTGAACGACCTTGCCGTGGAAGGTATCGCGGGGGAAGGCGTCCACGGTAAAGGTCACGTCCTGCCCAGGCTTGATCTGGCCCACATCACTTTCGTCCGTTTTGGCGTAAACCCGCATCTTGGTCAGGTCCTGCGCGATGTTGAACAGCGTAGGCGCCTGCAAGGAGGCCGCGACCGTCTGGCCAACGTCCACGTTGCGAGCCGTAACGATGCCATCAATCGGAGCGTGGATGGTGGTGTGGTTAAGGTTGGTCTGGGCGACGTCAACGGCGGCCTGCTTCTGCTTGACTGCTGCCAGCGCCTGGTTCACTTGCGCCTCGGACGACGACACCGCGGCCTGCGCAGCATCATTCGTCGCCTTCGCCTGGTCGGTCTGCTGCTGGCTCACAACACCTTCTTTGGCCAGGGTTGCATACCGGGCGTAATCCTGAGCCGACTGTGCGGCTGTAGCTTTCGCCTTCAGTAACTCGGCCCGGGCGGAAGCAGCCGTTGCCATCGCGTTCTGCTGGTCGGCCTTGGCCTGCAACAGCGCTCCCTCAAATAACGATGGCTCAATCTGGGCAACGACCTGCCCCTTTTTCACTCGCGAGTTGAAGTCCGCATCGAGCTGCGAGATCGTGCCCGACACCTGTGAACCTACCTGCACGGTGGTCACGGCGTCGATAGTTCCTGTGGCTTCGACCACGTCGTGAATGTCACCCCGCTCCGCTTTCGCCGTGAAGTACTGGGGCTTATCGCTGTGCCCGAAGCTGAAAGCCGCCACAACGGCGACCGCAGCCAATACGGCGAGCATCGCCGTCCATTTGTTGATCAGGTATTTCATCTGTGACTCCTCGCGGGTTTGGGGCCGGATTCCAGGAGGCTCAAGGGGTTTGATTTTTAGGTCCCCGGCCCCTCCACCGCTACCAGTTTGAACACTTTCCGGGGTGAGTAGGCGTAAAGAGTGGGTAAGGTTGAGTAAAGATTTGTCACGACTCCGGAGTTGATGTTCGTGCTGCGAACGGAGCTATGCGGAGCAGGCTTGCATTAGGCTAACTGCCTTGTTTTTGATGACGCTGCGGGTGCCCACCCTCCTCGCAACGAGAGAGGGTGGGACTAGACTACGCCTGTCGCGCCCGCGCCTTCGGACGGTATATATCGGTCGCGTTGCCGAAGAACACTTCGGCAGATTCCATGATGGTTTCGGACAACGTTGGGTGGGGATGGATCGTTTCAGCGAGGTCGCTAGCGAGTGCGGCCATCTCGACTGCCAGGACGCCTTCGGCGATCAACTCCCCGGCTCCGGCACCGACAATGCCCATGCCCAGCACGCGTTCGGTCTTCGGATCGAGGATGAGCTTGGTCATTCCTTCTGTACGGTCAATCGTCAAGGCGCGGCCCGAGGCGCCCCAGGGGAACTTGGCCACGGTGATTTCGCGGCCTTCTTTTTGGGCTTGAGTTTCGGTGACTCCGCACCACGCAATTTCGGGATCCGTGAAGACGACGGCCGGAATGGCGTTGGGCTCGAACGCGACTTTGTGTCCGGCGATATGCTCGACTGCCGTGCGGCCTTCGTGCGATGCCTTGTGCGCCAGCATGGGTTCGCCCACCACGTCGCCGATGGCGTAAATTGCGGGATCGGAAGTTTGCAGCTGTTTGTTGACGTCGATGAAGCCGCGCGGATTCACCTGGACTCGTGTTTTGTCCAGGCCTGGAATGTGTGAATTCGGCTTGCGTCCAACAGAGACGAGTACGCGTTCGAATACGCGCTCCTTCTCTTTGACCTCCGCGCCCTCGAAGCTCACGCGAATGCCCGTGAGTTCGTCTTTGACCGAGGTGACGGTCGTGTTCAGCATGATCGACTCAAAAATGCCGGCCACGCGCTTGTGCAGCGGTGTCACAAGGTCGCGATCAGCGCCGGGGAGCAAACCCGGCATCATTTCGACGACGGAGACTTTCGTACCGAGCGCGGCGTAAACCGTGCCCAGTTCGAGGCCGATATAGCCGCCACCAACGACAAGCAGCGTTTTGGGAATGTCCTGGAGCTCGAGTGCACCGGTCGAATCCATTATGCGTGGGGTATCCAGCTTGAGTGAGGGCACGACAGCTGGGCGCGATCCAGTGGCGATGATGACGCGGTCAAACGTGAGCGTCTCTTCACCGCCGTTCGTCTTGGCGACGCGAACGGTGTTCGAGTTGTCGAAACTGGCGAGTCCCTGCACGTATTGCACGGAGCGCTGCTTCGAAAGCTGGCCGAGTCCGCCTGTGAGCTTCTTAACGACGCTCTCTTTCCACGAACGCATCTTGTTGACGTCAATCCTGGGTTCGGCGAATTCGACACCCCAGTTTTTGGCGTGGTGCGATTCGTCAACCAGCTTGGCAACGTGCAGCAGTGCTTTGGACGGAATGCAGCCGCGATAAAGACAAACGCCACCCGGGTTCGCTTCCGGATCAATAAGCGTGACTTTCATACCGAGGTCGGCGGCGAGGAATGCGGCGGCGTAGCCTCCGGGGCCGCCGCCAATAACTGCGATGCGTAAGTTTTGATTTTCTGCCATTTAGCCTTATCCCTGAACGGACAGCAGGAATGGTTGTTCGAGCGCCTCGGCAACCCAGCGCAGGAAACGCGCGGCGTCGGCGCCGTCGATGAGACGGTGATCGTACGAAAGCGAAAGCGGAAGGAACAATCGCGGCTCGAACTTGTCGTTCATCCAGCAAGGCTCGATACGCGAACGCGACATGCCGAGAATGGCGACCTCAGGGAAATTGACGATCGGCGTAAACGACGTTCCGCCGATACCACCGAGGTTCGTGATGGTAAATGTGCCGCCTTCCATCTCTTCAGGCGAGAGTTTCTTGTCGCGCGTTTTCCTGGAAATTGCACCGAGTTCCGCTGCCAGTTCGATGATGTTCTTCTTGTCCACGTCGCGAATCACGGGTACGAGCAGACCGCGTTCGGTATCTGTGGCAACGCCGATATTGATGTATTGCTTGTAAACAACCTCTTCCTTTGCCATGTCGATGCTGGCGTTGAACTGCGGATATACCTTGAGCGCCGAGGCGCATACCTTGAGCGCGATGGCGGTGACGGTCAGCTTGCCACCTGCTTCTTCAGCTTTGGAGCCGAAACGTTTGCGAAGTTTCTCAAGCTGGGTGATGTCGGCCTTGTCGTGCTGTGTAACGTGAGGAATCGTCGTCCAGGCTAGAGCCAGATGCTCGGCTGTTTTGCGGCGAACGCCGCGCATAGAGACGCGTTCGATCTTGCCCCACTTCGCGAAATCCGGCAACGCAGGTGTAGCAATGCGCGTGGGAGTCGCAGCCTGTGCCTCAGCTACTTTTTGGGGGACGGTGGTGATTACAGACTTGGCAAAGGACTTGACATCTTCCTCACGGATGCGTCCGCCGGGACCGCTTCCGTTGATCTGGTAAATGTCCACGCCGAGTTCGCGGGCGAGACGGCGCACATGAGGCGCAGCCGGGATTGGCCCTTGCTGCTCCGGGCCTGCCGTCTTTGTCAACTGCGACGGCATTTCGAACACAGGCGCCAATTGCGGGGGATGGTCCGGCGGAAACGCCTCTTCCTCACTCTTGCCTTCGACTGCGAGTGCCGCCTGATAAGCCAGTCGCGCTGCGTGCTGGCCGGAAACAGGCTCCTGCGATTCAGGTTCGTGCCGCGCGGGCTGAACTGACGGGGGCTCCCGCTTAGCCACAGGAGCCACTTTCGCGGCCTGCGGCTTCGCGCCGGCACCGGGCTCAACCGTGAATACAACTTGTCCGACTTTGACCTTGTCGCCCTGCTTTACGTGGATATCCTTCACCCTGCCACTGACGCTCGAAGGAACTTCGATCACTGCTTTGTCGGTTTCAAGTTCCATGACGGGCTGGCCTTCGGATACCGTCGCGCCGGGTTCGATCAACAGGCGGACAAGATCACCCTGCTCTATGTTCTCGCCCAGCTCGGGCAGCTTGAACTCAGTCGCCGTGGCGCCTGGCTTCATCGGAGTCCCGGCAGGCTTGGGCTCGGCTGGGGGCAGCGGATGGTCGGGAGGCAAGGCTTCTTTCTCCGTCTTGCCTTGCTGGCTTATGGCGGTCTGCACTTCGGCGCGGGCCTCGCGTTCGTCACCGGCAAACTGGACCGGCTTATCTTCCGGCTTCGTTTTCGCTGGGGTTTGTTTTGCAGGTTTCGTGCCGGCGCCATCGTCAACCGTGAAGATCACCTGGCCAACTTTGATCTTCTCTCCTTCCTTCACATGAATGTCCTTGATCGTGCCGCTCACGGATGAAGGAACTTCGATGACAGCCTTGTCGGTTTCCAGTTCCATTACAGGCTGGCCTTCCGACACGCTTGCTCCGGGCGCCACCATCAGGCGCACAAGATCGCCAGCCTCTATGTTTTCGCCAAGCTCGGGTAATTTGAACTCTGTCGCCATGTCTTCCTCATCGCCTTAACTGATGGCGGGGTTCGGTTTGTTGGGGTCGATGCCGAGGTCCTTGATCGCCTTCTGAACAACTTCGGCCTTGAGCTGTCCTTCGCGCACCAGCGCGTCGAGTGTTGCGAGTACGACGAACTTCGCGTCCACTTCGAAAAATTCCCGCAATGACTCGCGGTTTTCACTGCGTCCGAAGCCATCGGTTCCGAGCGCGACCAGGGAACGTGGTACCCACTGCCGAATCGATTCGGGCAGGACCTTCATATAGTCGGATGCCGCAACGAAAACTCCGGGCGCGTCCTTGAGGCATTGTGTCACGTAGGGCACTCGCGGCTGCTCGCCCCGGTGCAACATGTTCCAGCGCTCGGAATCGATGCCGTCGCGATAGAGGTTCTTGTAACTGGTGACGCTCCAGACGTCCGAGGCGACGTCGTACTTTTCCTCAAGGATCTTCTGGGCTTTGAGCACTTCGTACATGATCGTGCCACTGCCGAAAAGTTGGGCGTGAAGCTTAGCGTCCTTCTTTTCAGATGCCTTGAAGCGGTACATGCCTTTCAGGATTCCTTCGCGAATGTTATCGCCCTGCGGCATCTCGGGCATCGGCAGCGGCTCGTTGGTGACGGTTATGTAATAGAAGACGGGTTCCTGATCGACATACATGCGTTTGATACCGTCCTGAACGATCGCCGCAATTTCGTAGGCAAACGCAGGATCGTACGCCACGCAGTTCGGCACAGGAAGCGCCAGCACGTGACTGTGGCCGTCCTGATGTTGCAAGCCTTCTCCGGCGAGAGTCGTGCGCCCGGCCGTTCCTCCAACGAGGAAGCCACGCACACGCTGGTCGGCAGCCGCCCAGATCAGATCGCCGATTCGCTGGAAGCCGAACATCGAGTAATAAATGAAGAACGGAATCGTGTTGATGCCGTGGTTCGCATAAGCTGTTCCCGCAGCAATCAACGAGCACATCGCACCGGCTTCGGTGATTCCCTCTTCGAGAATCTGGCCGTTCTTCGCTTCCTTGTAGTAGAGCAGCGTGTCCATATCGACCGGCTCATAAAGCTGGCCCACGCTGGAGTAAATGCCGACCTGCCGGAAGAGTGCTTCCATGCCAAACGTGCGCGCTTCGTCGGGGATAATGGGTACGATCAGCTTGCCCACTTCCTTGTCCCGCAAAAGCTTTGCAAGGATGCGAACGAAGACCATGGTCGTCGCTACCTCGCGTCCATCTGTGCCCTTATCGAATTCCTCGAACAGTGCCGGATCGACCGGTTTCAGGGGTGTTGCGCGGACCTTGCGCTCGGGAATATAACCACCAAGCTGCTTGCGGCGCTCCTGCAAGTACTTGATCTCAGGGCTGTCGTCGGAGGGGCGATAGAAGGGTGCGTCATGGATCTTCTCGTCCGGAATGGGAACACCGAAACGCGAGCGAAACATCATCAGTTCGGCATCGTTAATTTTCTTCTGCTGGTGCGTGATGTTTTTGCCTTCGCCGCTCTCGCCGAGGCCGTAGCCTTTAATGGTCTTAGCGAGGATGACGGTAGGTCCGCCTTCGTGCTCGACTGCCGCTCCGTACGCTGCATTAACCTTGATAGGGTCATGCCCGCCGAGGCGCATCTTTGCTAGTTGCTCGTCTGACAGGTGCTCGACCATCTTGAGCAGACGTGGATCCGTTCCGAAGAAATTCTGTCGAAAATACGCTCCACTCTCGACAAAATACTTCTGATACTGGCCATCGGTGATCTCGCCCATGCGCCTGACCAGAAGACCGTCACGATCAGCTTGGATGAGGTGGTCCCAATCGGTGCCCCAGATGACCTTTATTACGTTCCATCCGGCGCCACGGAAGATGGCTTCGAGTTCCTGAATGATCTTGCCATTGCCGCGCACGGGGCCATCCAGCCGCTGCAGGTTGCAGTTCACGACAAAAATCAAGTTGTCGAGTCTTTCGCGTGAGGCAAGCGTAATTGCGCCGAGCGATTCAGGTTCATCCGTTTCGCCGTCGCCAAGGAAGGCCCAGACTTTGCCGCTGCCCGGTTTCTTGAGTCCGCGATCTTCAAGGTACTTGATGAAGCGCGCGTGATAAATCGCCTGGATCGGGCCGAGTCCCATGGAAACGGTCGGGAACTCCCAAAAATTCGGCATCAGCCACGGGTGCGGATAGGACGTCAGGCCGCCGCCGGGTTTCAGTTCGCGGCGAAAATTTTCGAGCTGCTGTACGGACAGGCGGCCTTCAAGGAATGCGCGAGCGTACATTCCGGGAGAAGCGTGCCCCTGGAAGTAAACGATGTCGCGATCGCCCTCTGGAGTGAGGGCCCTGAAGTAGTGATTGAATCCGACTTCGTACAGTGTAGCCGCCGACGCATAGGTTGAGATGTGCCCGCCGATGCCCTCCGAAAGTTTATTCGCGCGCATTACCATGGCCAAGGCGTTCCAGCGAACAAGGCTCTTGATGCGGCGCTCCATTTCCTGACTGCCGGCAAACGGCGTTTGCTGTCGGGAAGGAATCGTATTCTGGTATGGAGTGGTCGCTGAAAACGGCAGGTTCACTCCCGCTTGACGGCGAGCATGCAGGGCCAACTGCTGCAACAAGCGTCCTGCGCGCTCCGGGCCTCCTTTGGACAATACCCAATCAAGTGAATCGAGCCATTCTCGCGTTTCCAGAACTTCCTGTCCGTCCTGTCCGTCATGCTCGGTTGGAATTACTTCAGCTCTCTCAGCCACTTGTGCCTCCATGACCTCTATAAAAACGTATCACAATTCTTCACATTGCTCAGTGAGTTAACCTCGCAATGCGAGCTAAGCGGTTTCCGATATCTTGCTGGGAAACTTTGATTTGAAACGAGACTACTTGTCCGCCCAGATAGCCGGGCTAGCCTGACTTCGGCTGTCGTGATCGACACCTCTTTTGATGAGCGGGCGTTTGCCGTGGAACCAGAAAAGTAGCTGATAAAAGTGAGCTCTTCCTGAGGGAACTAAGCCGCTTGCTTGCGAGCCCGCACCTTCTTCGATTTCGAAGATGAAGCGACTCCGCGGCCTTGAATCGAACGATCAAGCAGCTCGATTGTATGCAAAAGCGGCAGTTCGCGGCCGGCACGCCTTAACCCCGCCGCAATCTGCAATGTGCATCCCGGATTCCCGGACACCAGAGCTTCCGCTCCGGTGGCGATTACATTACGCACTTTCCTGTCGGCCAGCTCCCGTGCTGGCTCCGGTTCCACCAAGTTGTATATGCCGGCGGAGCCGCAGCAGATTGTCGACTCGGGAATTTCTACCAATTCCAGACCTGGAATTGTTTTCAGCAGGCTGCGCGGCTGAGTCCGGATATTCTGTGCATGCTGCAAGTGGCAGGAGTCGTGATAGGCGACTCGCATTTCAATCGGATGACGCTTGGCACGCGGTTCAAGCTGGGCCAATACTTCGGAGATGTCCTTGCATTTTGCGGCAAAGGCTTTGGCTTTCTCGGCATATTTCGGATCGTCGCGAAGCAGGTGACCGTAGTCCTTCATGTTTGATCCGCACCCCGCTGCATTGATGACAATCGTGTCCACATGGGCTCGCTCGAAGATGTCGATCAGTTTTCGTGCTGCCTTGATCGCCTCTTTTTCTCGTCCCGCGTGGGTCATCAGAGCGCCGCAGCAGCCTTGTCCGGGTGGAATGATGACTTCACAGCCCTCGGCGGCAAGCACACGAGCCGTAGCCACGTTTACGTCGGAGAAGAACGAGCGCTGAACGCATCCGAGCAACAACCCGACGCGGTTGCGCACCGGACCAACCGCGGCAATGCGCACAGGCATGTCGGACCACATCATGCGCAAGGAAACTTCCGGCAGCAGAGCCTCCATCGATCTCAATCGCGGCGGAAGCAGACGCAGCAGGCCCATCTTTCTGAACAACCATCGTAATCCCGAGCGCTGATAGAGCCACAAAGGAAGCATCGCAGCGCGCAGACGGTTGGGATAAGGAAACAGCGAAAAGATCATCCAACGGAACGCGCGGTCCCAAAACGAGCGGCTGTAATGGCGTTCGACCTGCGCGCGCGTGGCCTCGATCAGCTTGTCGTACTTGACGCCCGAGGGACACGCCGTCATGCAAGACATGCAACCCAGGCAGCGGTCGAAATGCGAGACAAACAGGTCGTCCATGGTCGCGACCTGGCCGTCATTGCCCATTTTCATCAGGTAAATGCGGCCGCGAGGAGAGTCCATTTCTTCGCGCCACAACATGTACGTCGGGCACACGGGCAGACAAAACCCGCAATGCACGCACTCATTAATCAGGTCGTTCGACGGTGGATGGTGCGCATCGAAAGCACTGTTGGCCGCAACCCCTCGCTCAGCCTCGACTCCGGGCAAATGATCCGCTACTCCCGCCATTAGATTCCTCCGACAAAGCGACCGCGATTCAGGATTCCGCGCGGATCGAACTGCTGTTTTACCCGCACCATAAGTTGCTGCGCATCACCTGTTGGGCCCCATACATCGATTTGTTTCTTCATCTCCGCAGGACAAGTCAGCACTACTACCGTTCCGCCAAGCGCGTGGATCGCCGCTCTAATTCCGTTCAGCGCAAAATGAAGCTGTCCATGCTCGCTCGCTTCGATGCGAACCGTCGCCAGCCCCGTCGATTGCGCAACAACGCTCCACTTTAGTTGAGGGGACGAGCACAGGCGCTCGACCGCCGCGGTTGCCGACGCCAACTGTGAAGGCAACACGCTGATCTTGCCAATCAGTGACGGGTCCGTACCCTGCCACAGTTGTTGCCGTTCACTCCAAACATCGCCTTCTTCTTCGATCCGGCGAGTATCTGTCGTGAGCTTCTGTAACTGCTCGCTTTGTGCTTCGATACCGGCGTGAATGCCGTCGATTCGTATATCAACTGCGGGGCCTGATCCCGCGCGCACGCGCATCTGCAACCCGGTCGGAACCAGCATGGAATCCATGATCGCCAGTATCAGCCGGTTTGCTGCGGCGGAATCCGTGCAACCAAAGCTGAACGTCTGTGATTCACGGGGCAGGGGGTGCAGGCGGAAGGTAGCCTGCGTGATGACGCCCAGAGTTCCCAGTGCTCCGGTCATCAGCTTTTGCAGGTCATACCCTGCGACATTCTTTACGACTTTGCCACCACTCCTGGCTAGCGTGCCGTCGGGCAGCGCAACCGTGATGCCGATGATCAGGTCGCGGATGCTGCCGTAGCGAATGCGTAGCGTTCCGCTGTCATTCGTCGCGACCAGGCCGCCGAACGTCGCGCGCTCCGGAAACAAGGGATCGATAGCGAGCCTCTGACCGCGTTTAACAAGTTCTTCCTGTAATCGCGATACCGTGCAGCCCGCCTCGACCGTCGCCGTCATATCGGCCCAAGCGTGCTCCAGCACCCTACCCAGGCGTTTGGTGGAGATCACCGCATCAACAGAACGCGGTGGAGTTCCCCATGAGAGCTTCGTTCCACCACCTCGCGCAGCGAGGGTGATTCCATTCTCATTGGCCCACGCGACCGCTTTCGCGAGCCCCTGTTCGTCGGCAGGTTCAATGAGCTTGAGCGGCAGGGCTCCATCGATTGCATCGGTTGGCGAGGCATCGCGGACTTGGCCTTCAGCGAGAACGGCGTCCAACTCGCTCCAGTTGATTCGCGCTTTGCCCGGCGCGCTCGGTTGTGAACTGCTGGACATAGCTAGAAGTACTGCGCCACTCCTGCTACTTCGAGTGGATGCGGTTCGTACACACCTTGTTTTTCTGCGCACAAGCGCGTCCGGGGAAAGACTTTTCCCGGATTCGAAATCCCGTCCGGATCGAACGCGCATCGCACAAGCTGCATCGTGTCCAGGTCGGGCTCCGCGAACATTACCGACATGAACGCCTTCTTTTCTTCTCCCACCCCGTGTTCGCCGGTGATCGAGCCGCCTGCAGTTACACAAAGCGTGAGTATGTCTCCGGCCAATTTTTCAGCCGCCTTCTCCTGTCCCTCGATCCGGCGGTCGTAAAGCACGAGCGGGTGCAAGTTGCCATCACCTGCGTGAAAGACATTCGCCACGCGCAGCCCTGCTTCGGAGCTCAGGCGTACGATTTCGCTCATGACCTGCGGCAGCGCGGTCCGCGGGATGACTCCGTCCTGCACAATGTAGTTCGGAGAGATACGCCCTACTGCTGCGAACGCCGCCTTGCGCCCTTTCCAGATGACCATTCGCTCCTCCTCGGATTGGGCCAACCGGAATTCCCAGGCGCCGCACGAGTCACAGACTTCCCTGACCTGCCGCATCAGCTCTGCAACCTCAGCCGCCGGGCCGTCGAGTTCTACGAGCAACAGTCCACCGCATTTCGGATATCCTGCATGGACCGCCGCCTCCGCCGCTTCCATCGCAAGCGCATCCATCATCTCGATAGCCGCAGGGAGGATGCCGGCAGCAATGATTCCACTCACCGCCGCTCCGGCCTCGTTCGTCGTATTGAAGGCGGCGAGCAGCGTTTGTACTACCTCGGGCTTCTTGACAATCCTCAGATTGGCCTTGGTCGCGACGCCCAAGGTTCCCTCTGACCCAACGAATACGCCGCAAAGATCGTAGCCGGGAGCATCGAGATTCTTTCCGCCGAGATGAACGAGCGAGCCATCCGGCAGCACGGCCTCTAACCCGAGTACGTGAGTCGTCGTGAAGCCATACTTCAAACAATGTGCTCCGCCGGAGTTCTCCGCTACGTTGCCGCCGATTGAACAAACCGATTGCGAGGACGGATCGGGCGCATAGAAATATCCCGATGGCGCGACTTCCTGCGTTACAAATGCGTTGATCACGCCCGGTTCAACCATCACACGCTGATTCGGAATGTCGACCTCGAGGATGCGGTTCAGTCGCGCGAGGCTGATTACAATACCACTCTCAACCGGCAATGCTCCTCCGCTCAGGCCAGTTCCCGAGCCACGGGCAACGAATGCAATGTGCTCGCGATGGCACAGGCTTACGACCTTTTGCACTTGCTCGGCAGACTCCGGTAGAACGACTGCGGACGGAACGACGCGAAAATTCGTCAGTCCGTCACATTCGTAAGTTCGAAGTTCCTCGGGTGATGTGATAAGGCCGCGTTGGCCCACGATGGCGCGTAGTTCCGAAAAGATTCGAGGGTTCATCGATACCCTCCCTGTGTAGTAATTGGATGCACTTGACCCACGTAGTTGCAATTCTGCATCCTGCGACCAAGGGCAGACTTGCAGTACATGCGACCTGCGATGCAGAGTCACTGGGGACGGATGTCCCGCAGCAGATACCCAGGAGGAAGAGCGCGGGACGGAGGAGAGTCCATCCCGCTTAGGTCAGAATTATGCGGTGGCTTGTTCAGCGGCCAGGGCCTTCTTGGCACTTTGCCGGGTGAATTCAATGAATGCCTGGGCTGCACGCGGCAGGCTGCGATCAGAGCGATAGATCAGGCCGAGAGCGCGCCAGAGTTCCACGCCCTTAATTTCGACAAGCTTGGCCTCACCGGATCTCACCTCGTCTTTCGCAAACCCCGCGCTGATCAGCGATACGCCAGCGCCCGTAACTACAAAACGTTTGATCATGCCGACACTCGGCAACTCCATCGGCACCCGCAATTGCGAGCGGTACGGGCGAAAGAGCTTGTCCAGCATCTGGCGTGTGTAGCCCGTCTTGGGAAAAATCAGAGGCTGTTTCGCAATATCCTCGATTGAAACGGTCTTGTGATCCGCCAACGGATTTCCGGGAGCCACCATCAGCATCAGTTTGTCTTTATAGATCTGGTGGAACTTCAAACTCGGCGATTTCACCGGGAGCGTGACGATTCCAACATCGATCGTCCCATCTTCGACCCGCTCGAGTATCTTCCGGCTGAAATTGCGATAAATGCTGATCTGCACCTGCGGGTACATTTTCGAATATTCAGAAAAGATATCAGGCAGCACGTAAAGGCACGTAGCTTCGTTCGCACCGATGGCGAGAACACCCCGCGGCGTTGTCCCCTGGTCCGCCACCGCGCGCAGTGACTCGTTGCGTAACGTGATCAAGCGGGTTGCGTATTCAAACAAGACTTCGCCAGCAGGAGTGAGCCGCACGTTTTTCCCCGTGCGGTCCAGCAGCTTCTCTCCGTATTCCTGCTCGAGTTGGCGTATCTGGGCGCTAACCGCTGACTGTGTGCGAAACACCTTTTGTCCCGCCCGCGAGAAGCTCCCCAGTTTGGCTACTTCCATGAACGTTACTAGTTGATCGAAATCCATGGCTTCCTTCAGCAGCGCCGGTAGCGGCGGCTGCGCTCTGGTGCACTTGCAGTGCTCTTATACGAAACGGTATCCCAGTGGATGCGTATGACCTGGACAGTATTTCTTCTACTACAGGAACATTCTTCTTCTCTGCCATGGCAGCAATCGAGGGACCCGCTCCGCTGAGACACACCCCCAGCAAGTCCGGATGATGCAACGCCAAGGCCTGTTCCAGTCCCGGCACCAACATCTCTCTGAATGGCTGGTGCCATTTGTCCCGCAGGGCCTCTCTTAACAGATGATGATCACCACTTTGCAGGGCCTGTAACAATAAGACAACTCGTTGCAAGTTGAAAACGGCGTCTTCCCGCGACAGCAGTTGCGGCAGCGCCTTGCGGGCCTTTGCTGTTTCCAGACCAAGCTCCGGAGTGAGAACCAGAAAAACAATCTGCTCCGGCCACCGAAATGGTACAGCAATTACCGAGCCGTCCGAAAGCTGGCAACTCCCGGTCAACCCGCCGTACACGGCCGCAGCGACGTTGTCCGGATGCCCTTCCAGTTCGCACGACGCATTAAATAGGTCGTTTAGCGATACTGGCGCGCTTATCGCCTCGAACAGACGCAATCCCGCAACCGTTGCGGCAGCACTGCTCCCCAGCCCAGCCTGCATCGGGATCTCGGTCCGCACTTCGCACTTCAAGGACGGAAATTCCGTCTTTCCGCTCTTCCGCGCGAGAAACCGAAATGCCCGCTCAATGTAATTCTCGCCCTTGAGGGTCTGATCTACAAAGCGAAATTCGAGTTCCTGTCTGCCGTCATTTCGCGCCTCGACCACACGCACGCGCAGGTAGAGTTGCACAGCCACAGCCAGAGTGTCGAACCCTGGGCCGAGGTTGGCAATGGAGGCGGGAACTAATATCTCCGCGCCTTCAATGGATTTGCTTCGCATACTTTTCCTTAGTGGACGCAGCAATCGATCGCAAACTCTTTATGATCAGCGGCGTGCTCGAATTTCACGTTATGTCTCTTGACGATATAATCCGTGTCCTTCAGCACATGGCCGGTCAGCACTGCCACAATATCGGCATCCTTGTCGAGCCAGCCTTCATTCACCAATCGGCGAATGCCTGCCAGTGTAGCTGCCGAAGCCGGTTCACAGCCGATTCCGTCGCGCCCGATCACGACTTTCGCCTCGCCAATCTCGGCATCCGACACATCCGTCACAGTGCCCTGCGAGAACTTTACGCCACGCGTCGCCTTCTTCCATGACTTCGGCGCGCCGATACGAATCGCCGTTGCATCGGTGTGCGGATCAG
>Ga0075271_10000032_pt1 | contig 15191 bp, 14 predicted proteins | sample SF_Rice_5C_0N_30_FD_69775 | JGI IMG/M metagenome (GOLD analysis project Ga0075271, IMG submission 69775) | Rice paddy soil microbial communities from Twitchell Island, California, USA - SF_Rice_5C_0N_302 | ecosystem: Environmental > Terrestrial > Soil > Paddy field/soil | place: USA: Twitchell...
CTGAGATCGGGCACGATGTAGCCGCCCTCATCGCCGCCCACCGGGCGCCAGTCACGGAAGGTGATCTGGCCATAATCGCTGCGGCTGAGCGTGCCCACAGTGCCGCTATCCTGCTGCGCTCCATACACCTTGTAGGGAAACTGGTTGTCGGTTGCCACGTGGTAGAACTGCGCCGTAGGCTGGTTGTACCAACTGCTCCAGGTCTGGCCGCCATCCAGGCTGATAGTGACGCCCTGGTCGCTGGCCACAATCATGCGCCGCGAATCGCCGGGGTCCACCCACAGCAGGTGGTAATCGTCGCCTCCGGGCGCGCCTTTGATGGAGACGAACGTCTTGCCGCCGTCGGTGGAGCGGTACAAAGATACATTCGGGATGTAAACCGTGTTGGGATCCACCGGGTCGGCGGTGACCGTGCCGAAATACCAGCCGCGCTGATGGATGCGATGGTCGGTGCTCACCAGCATCCAGTTGGCGCCGCCATCGTCGGAGCGATACAGGCCGCCTTTCTGCAGGGCATCTATGACGGCATAAACGCGCTCTCCGTGCGTGCCCGCGGCCACGGACACGCCAATTCTGCCCAAGTTGCCAGCCGGCAAGCCGTGGCCGGAGATTTCCGTCCAGGTAGCGCCCACATCGGTGGATTTGTACAGACCGCTGCCGGGACCGCCCAAAGGGGCGTAGGTGCTCCAGGGCGGCCGGCGCGTGCGCCACAATGTGGCGAAAACAGTGTGCGCATTATCAGGATCGAAGGCCAGGTCAATGGCCCCGGTGTTTTCGTCCTTATAGAGAACTTTCTGCCAGGTTTGCCCGCCATCGGTGGTGCGGAAGATGCCGCGCTCGGGATTAGGGCCGTAGGCGCGCCCGAGGGCCGCCACCAGCACGATGTCGGGATTATGAGGATCCACCAGGATGCCCCCTATATGGCGGGTATCGCGCAGGCCAATGTGACGCCAGGTTTTGCCCGCGTCGGTGGATTTGTAGAGCCCATCTCCGAAGGAGATGTCGGAGCGCATGTCGGCTTCGCCGGTGCCGACGTAAATCACGTTGGGATTGGAAGGCGCAACCGCCAGCGCGCCCACCGAGGCGATGGGGGCGGCATCAAAAATCGGCTTCCAGACACGGCCGGCGTCGGTGGTCTTCCACACTCCACCGCCCACGGCGCCAAAGTAGAAGGTTTCCGGCTCTCCCGGAACTCCGGCGGCAGCCAGCGCGCGCCCGCCACGGAAGGGGCCGATGCAGCGCCAGCGCAAACCGGCATAAAGGCTGGGGTCAATGCCCTGGGCCCGGGCGGCGGGCGGGATCAGAAGAAGAAGTCCGAAAATGGCGATAAAGAGGGACAGATTGCGGGCGGTCGAGTTGTTGTGCATGCGGGAGAAGGGAGAAATATACACCCTGGCTCGCCTCGTCTGTCATCTCCAGAGAATACGGCCGGGCGCACACGCACAAATGCAAAGGGCGGCTCGCAAGCCGCCCAGGGTAGAACAATAACCTCTCGCTCTAGGATTCCACGCAGGCCCACTCCCGCGGCAGCCCTCCAGGTTCGCCCGCCGCTTCGGTGGGGTGAATCTCAATCACCGAATCCAGCGCGGTCACCGCCAGCACCTCGCGCACGTGTCGCTTCAGGTTAATCAACTTCAAACCCGTCCCCTGCGCGATACACCACTGGCGTATGCGCAGAAGCGTTCCCAGACCGGCAGCATCCAGGGCTTCCACCGCTTGCAGGTCCATGACCAGCACGGCCGCCCGCTGTGCGGTAGCGGTCTTCTGCAATCCCTTCAGGCCCTCTCCAGCTACCATTCTTCCGGCGCACTGCAGGACGACCTTGTCTCCCGAGCGTTGTGTTGAGAACTGCAACATCTTTCCTCCAGATCTTTGCCCAAAAAATGATACGTAGGTTGGGGAATAAAAGTTCGCTTTGATACCTCTAGTGTAGACGGTAAAGAGCATTGGGCGTAAGCCGCGCACCAGCAAAATAACCCCCCAACAGGACATGTACCAACAGCAGGTTACAGATGGCTGTGGAAAACGTTATGAAAAGGGCAGAGAAAAGCGCGACAGCTCCAACTTTTTCACGGCCGGGTAAGTTCGCGCCGCGTGTTTGCCGCGCAAATCGTGCCCGATAGCGGCCGACGCGAGGTGAACCGCGAAGGTCAACACGGCTGTTCCATTGGTCATGTATTTTGTGTTGACACTGTTTTGCTCTTCCCTAGAATGAGTCAGCGGCAACCGATAGAACATTATCAATAGTTTCTGTTTAAAACAGGAAAGTTGGCGAATGGAAGAGCGTTTCACCTCCATGCAGATTGTCCAATTGACCGGGATCACGGCCCGGCAGTTGCAGTGGTGGGACGAGCAGGGCATTGTGGTTCCCGCCCGGGAGGGTCACCGCCGCCTCTATTCGTTCGATGACCTGGCGGAGATTGCGGTCATTGCCGATTTGCGCCGGCGCGGCTTTCCTCTGCAAAAGGTTCGCAGGGTAGTGCGTTTTCTGGAGCGCCACCTGGGCAGCCGGCTTGCGGAAACCGTAAGCGGCGGCTCCGAATACCACCTCCTCACCGACGGCTCCCGCTTGTACCTGGAGACCTCGGCCAAACAGATCGTTGACATCCTGAAAAACGCGCGCCAGCCCATTCTGAGCGTCTGTTTGAGTGACACGGTGCGCGCCATCCGGGCCAGTATTCGCGGCCACAAGAAAGCCAGTGGGGTTGCTCATCCGCAGCACGCCAGAAGAAAGGCCCTGTGAGCAGGGTGGAGGAGAAATGGTCGGCGAACTGAACGTGCTTACCGAATGGATTCCAGAGCAGATGGGGCCCGGCACCGTGTTTGTGCTGGAAAACGCCGGCGAAGTGGGCGAAAAAGAGGACCCCTACTGGGCCGTGCTTGCCTGCCCTGACTGCGGCACGCTGGGCTTGATTACCCGCCGGCAGATCGCCGGACTGCTGCCCGTCATCTGCGGCTCCGAGCATTGCGCCGCCCAATTCTTCATCCATGACTGCGAGGTCATCCCGCGCAAGCCCTGCTAACCCTTTTGTCCACCACAGAGGACACAGAGAACACAGAGGAAAGGCTATTGGAAAAGCCTTTCAACCCGGCAACGCGATTCAGATCCGAACGGGCTATTGTGTGAATCAGTCGCGGCGGCATCCTGCCGGCTACCGCCCCAGTGTCCGCCTGGCTTCCCACCAATCGGAACCCTCGCTCAAAACCGGTGTCAACCCCCGGGTCCCCTCTGTGTCCTCTGTGGTTAAGAAAAAAGGTTTAACCCCGGCGCGTAGATGGTTGTGCCACGGGGATGGGCACCTCTTCCACAATCTCAATGCCGAAGCCCTGCAGGGCGGCCACCTTGCGCGGGTGGTTGGTGAGCAGGCGGATGCGGCGCAGCCCCAGGTCAGAAAGAATTTGCGCGCCGATGCCGATTTCACGCTGCGTCTTGCGCTCGCTTTCCGGCAAAGCAGGCAGGCGCACGTCGCGGTGAAAGGAAAGCAGCGTGCGTTCCCCCATCCGCTCCACGGAAAATCCCTTGGAAGTCTGGTGCAGGTAGATGAGAGCCCCTACTCCTTGCTCGGCGATCATCTGCAGCGAGCGGTCAATCACGTTGCGGCACTCGCACCAGGTGGCGCCGAAAACGTCGCCCACCAGGCAGTGGGAGTGCATGCGCACCAGGACCGGTTCGGAGGCATGCTCCAGGTCGCCGCGCACCAGGGCCACATGGGATTCGCCGCCTTCCACTTCGCTTTCATAAGCGATCATGCGGAACTCGCCGTGAGTGGTAGGCAGCAGGGCCTCGCCCAGGCGCCGGACGTAGCGCTCATGCTGCATGCGGTAGCGGATCAGTTCGGCCACGGTCAGCATCTTCAGAGCGTGCTGGCGGCAGAACTCCACCAGGTCGGGCACGCGCGCCATGCTGCCATCGTCCTTCATGATTTCGCAGATAATGCCGGCGGGCACCAACCCGGCGAGGCGGGCCAGGTCCACCGACGCTTCCGTCTGCCCGGCGCGCACCAGCACCCCGCCTTTGCGGGCGCGCAGTGGGAACACGTGCCCAGGTCGAGCCAGGTCCGAAGGACGGCTGGCGGGATCAATGGCCACCGCGATGGTGCGGGCGCGGTCGTAGGCGGAAATGCCGGTGGTCACCCCTTCACGGGCATCCACCGACTCGCAGAACGCCGTGCCGTAGTTGGAGGTGTTCTCCGCGGTCATGGGCCCGATGCGCAGGTGCTCCAATCGTTCTTCGGTCATGGCCAGGCAGACCAAGCCCCGGCCGTAGCGGGCCATGAAGTTGATGGCTTCGGGAGTGACCTTCTCCGCCGCCAGGGTGAGGTCGCCTTCGTTCTCGCGGTCCTCGTCGTCCACTACCACGACCATGCGGCCGGCGCGAATGTCGGCAACCGCGCTTTCCACGTCGCAAAATGGTGAACTGGGGGTCATGCCGAGGCGATTTTAGCAGCTACGTCCTTTGTTCTTCACTAAAAACATGCAAAATATCACTCTAAGCAATTGAATCAAGGTGGGGTTAGTGTGCTATAGCTCGCGCCGTCCTTCCATGGCTTTGAGCATGGTGACCTCGTCAGCGTATTCGATGTCGCTGCCCACTGGAATGCCGGTGGCGATCCGCGTCACCTTAACCCCGGGCCGCCGGATCTGCTGCGAGATGTAGACGGCTGTGGCCTCGCCTTCCACGGTGGGATTGGTGGCGAGGATGACCTCGTCCACCTCGCCGGCATCAACGCGCCGGAACAGATTGGAGAGGCGAAGCTGCTCCGGGCCAACCCCGTGCAGCGGCGAAATGGAGCCGTGCAGCACGTGATAGGCGCCATTGAAGTGGCGGGTCTTTTCGATGGCGTTGATGTTGGTAGGCTCCTCCACCACGCAGACCAGGCGCTGGTTGCGGGTGGGATTGCTGCAATAGACGCAGGGGTCCACGTCCGTAATGTTGTTGCACACCGAGCACAGGCGCAGCTTGGCCTTGACGTCGTGCACCGCGGCAGCCAGCGCCTCGGCGTCTTCCTCGCTGGAGCGCAGGATATGGAAGGCAAGCCGCTGCGCGCTCTTGCTGCCCACGCCGGGCAGCTTCTTCAGTTCGTCAATGAGCCGGGTCATGGGCTCGGCAAAGTTGGGCATGGGAGGGATTGAGTAATTGAGTAATTTGTAATTTGAAACCCGAGTGCAACGTCAAGACAAGGAGCGCCGCAATCGCCGCCCTTAAATTACCAATTACAAATTGCTAAATTACAATTTATTCGATTACACAATTTCTCACTCTCCCAGTCCCAGACCGCCGAGCATGCCCCCCAGGCTGGACTGCATGGCTTCATCCACCTTGCGGACGGCTTCATTCACGGCGGCGGTGACCAGGTCCTGCAGCATCTCCACATCGCCGCCTTTTACCGCCTCGGGGTCAATCTTCAGGGCCAGAACCTGCTTGCGCCCGTTCATTTTCACGCTGACAGTGCCGCCGCCGGCGGTGGCTTCCACCGTCGTTTGTTCCATCTTTTGCTGCAGCACTTCGGCCTGTTGCTTGGCCATGGACATCATTTCTTTGATATTGAATCCGCCCATAATGACTCCAGGTAGTTTGTAGCTGGTAGCTGGTAGTTGGTGACTGGGAGCAAGGCAGCCCAACTACCAACCACCAGCTACCGCCTTTCCTTATGATCAATAATCGTGCGCACTTCTGCTCCGAACTTTTCGCGCATGCGCTGCACTACCGGGTCCTGGAGGGCGCGATTGCGGCCTCCACCGTTGCCCACCGGAGCGGCGCTACGCGGTTTCGAGGCGTTGTTGTTGGCTCCGCCGCCCACCAGCATGAGCTTCAGCGGGCGGCCGGCGGCGCTGGTGGCCGCCGTATTCGCAATCTTCTTCACCTCGGCGCCGAAAGCCATATCCAGAACCGCGGGCGCAGCGGCCACCTTCACCGTGAGTTCATTGCCCTGCAGAGACCACTCGCCGGCGTCAAGCATATAAGCCAAAGTGCGATGGCCGCCATTCTCCAGAGCGCTCACCACGGCGCCGCGCAAGTGGTCGGTGGTGCCTCCTTGCGCTTGGGGTTCCGCCTGCGAATCGGGAAGGGACTCTTCGTCGTCGTTCTCCGGCGCAATTGCCGGGGCGGCAGCCCCCATCACAACTGAAGCGCCGGCCCCCATAACCACAGGCGCAGTCTCCTCGGCGGAGAGCTTGCTGCCGCTGCCGCCGCTCTTGCGCGCACTATCAGCATTGAATGGAGACAGCTTGCCGGGGCGGGAAGCGAAAGAAGGGTCCGCGCTGCGCGGCCGTTCCGGCACTGCGGCAGCCATCGCCGGGCGCGGTCCTCCGGCACGGCTGCCAATCTCACCCGCGCCGGCCTCGCTCAGCAACTGCTCCAGCGGCAGCAGGCGGGTGGCATGCGCCATCTTGAGCAGCCCCAGCTCGAGGTGAAAGCGCTGCTCCTGCTTGTAGCCGAGTTCGCTGTGGGTGCGCAGCATGATTTGCAGATAACGCGCCAGATCTTCCTCGCTGAAAGCTTCGGCCACGCGCCCTACCCGTTGCCGCTCGTCGGAAGAAATCTGCAGCAGTTCAGAATCACTGCCCGCCACTTTGGCCACAATAACGTTGCGCAGGAAGCGCGACATCTGGCGAGCGAAATGGGTGGGATTCTGCCCTTCGCTGATCAGCTTGTCGGTGAGCCGCAGGACTTGCTCGCTGGAACCCTGCGCCACCGCCTGCATCATTTTCTCCAGGGTGGCCGAGGGCACGGTTCCCACCAGCTGGCGAACCACATCGGCGCTCAGAGTTTCGCCGCAGCAGGCAATCGCCTGGTCGAGAATGGAAAGCGCGTCGCGCATGGAGCCGTCGCCGGCTTCCGCCAGCAAGGCCAGCGCGTCCGGCTCCGCGTGAATGTTCTCCCGTCCGGTGAGGTCGCGCAACTGACCCAGAATGTCGTCGAAGCACACGGCATGAAAACTGAAGTGCTGGCAGCGCGAGCGGATAGTCTGGGGAATATCCTCCGGCTGGGTGGTGGCCAGCATAAATACTACGTGGCCCGGCGGCTCTTCCAAGGTCTTGAGCAGGGCATTGAAGGCGGCGTCGGTGATCTGGTGGGCTTCGTCGAGAATCCAGATCTTGAAGCGGTCGCGGGCGGGACGATAGCGGGCGGCGTCGCGCAGTTCACGAATCTCATCAATGCCGCGGTTGGTGGCGGCGTCAATTTCGATCACGTCCACGGAGTTGCCCGCGCGAATCTCGGTGCATGATTCACACACCCCGCAGGGCTCCGGCACCGGGTGGTCGGCGGAGCGGCAGTTCAGGGCCATGGCCAGGATGCGAGCGACCGTGGTCTTGCCAATGCCGCGGTGGCCGCTGAATATGTACCCGTGGGCGATCCGCTGCTGCTCGATGGCGTTCTTTAAGGTGCGGGTGACGTGCTCCTGTCCGATCACTTCCGAGAAGCGTTGCGGACGGTATTTGCGCGCCAGGACCTGGTAAGCCATAGGGAAGAAAACTCGATTATACGTGATGAGGATGGCCGATTCTGCATGCCTGAAAGTGGCTTGTTGACATGCAATTAGAACGCGCGTCCAGCTTCTGACCAATGCCGGCGCTCGCCCCGAAAAGAGCTATGCGGGACCAGACCGGCCGCTGCCAGCCGCACACATTGTTGCTCTTGGTCCTTGCGGTAGCGCCGCCATCGGCGCTACCCTTGCAGGCGAGTTGGAGGGTTGTGGGAGGAGTGCTATGCAACTGAAAATCGCTACCCACGTGGTAGAGGGCGTCACTGTGCTGGAATGCAGCGGGCGCATCGTGTTCGGGGACGAGGCGGCCGCGCTGCGGGAGCAAGTAAAAGATCTGGTGGCCGGGGGCAAAAAGCAGATTGTGCTCAATCTGGGCGGCGTTACCTATATAGATAGCGGCGGTCTGGGGACGCTGGTTGGACTCTACACGACGGCACGCAACGCTGGCGGCAGCATTAAGCTAGCCAACTTGACGCAGCGTGTGGGAGACCTGCTGCAGGTGACCAAACTGCTCACCGTGTTTGACGTTTACGAGAGCCAGGAAAAAGCCATCAAGGCATTCGGCAAGGCGGCTGTAGCCTAACCCTAGCCGCTCATCTCTCCGGGGACGGCGCTCCAGCGTCGTCCCTTTATTTTGCCCGCACCACCTGGGCACGCGCGATACGCCCGGCATTGCCCTCGGTATTGCTGGACTGGGTCTCGTGATGTCTCGGTAATGAAGATGTTCAAGCGATTGCTGGCCACAGTAGGCAGGATTCCGCGCGGGCGCGTGTGCACCTATGGTGGGGTGGCGCGGGTGGCGGGCCATCCCGGCGCGGCACGCCAGGTGGTCTGGGCACTGCATTCTCCCATTGCCACTGGTTTGCCCTGGCACCGCGTGGTGGGGGCAGGAGGCCATATCCGGCTGCAAGGGGAATCCGGCCTGGAGCAGCGTTTCCGCCTGGAGGCTGAAGGTGTCAGCTTTCGGGGCAACCGGGTGGACATGGAGAAACACGAATGGCCGTCCCCCTCCCCTAAGAGCAAAGAACTACGCTCGCCCCGCCGCGCAAAGCGCTAGACCCCACGGTTGCCCTTGTGTTGCTTCGTGTCCGTTGTGGGGAAGGGTTTTCAGCATCACAGTAGGGTGTGACCTGCGTGGCTGCGGCCCTCAGGGGAAAAAGGAAAAATGAGTGTTTTGGAGGCGGGGCCTGACCGGCCGGGTGAACTGTTCATGGCGGTCCCGGTCGTATAATGCCCTGTTTATGCGATGGCTACTATGAGCAGAACCATTCCCGCACTGCGTTTGGCCGGCCGCATGTCGCGGCTGGGCACGGAAACAGCCTTTGAGGTGCTGGTCAAGGCGCGCGCCCTGGAGCGGCAGGGCAAGCATGTGGTGCACCTGGAAATCGGCGAGCCCGACTTTGCCACGCCCTCCAACATCGTGGAAGCGGCCGTCGAAGCCCTGCACAAGGGCTGGACCCATTACGGCCCTTCCGCCGGATTGCCCGACCTGCGCCAAGCCATTGCTGAAGAAGTCAGCCGCAGCCGCGGTGTGCCTGTATCCGCCGATGAGGTGGTAGTTGTGCCCGGCGGCAAGCCCATTATTTTCTTCTTGATTCTGGCTCTGGTGGAAGAAGGGGATGAGGTCATCTATCCCAATCCCGGCTTCCCCATTTACGAATCCATGATTCGCTTTATGGGTGGTAAGCCGGTGCCCATCCGCCTGCGGGAAGAGCTGGATTTCTGTCTGGATGTGAACGAGTTGGCGGACCTGATCACGGACCGCACCAAGCTCCTCATTCTGAACTCGCCGCAGAATCCCACTGGCGGCGTGCTCAGCCAGCGCAACATTCGCGACATCGCAGGCGCCATTGGTGACCGCGACGTCATGGTGCTCTCGGACGAGATTTACAGCCGGCTGATTTTTGACGGCGAACACCATTCCATCGTGGCCGAGGATGGGTTTAAGGAGCGCACCGTCATTCTGGACGGCTTCTCCAAAACTTACGCCATGACCGGCTGGCGCATGGGCTACGGCGTGATGCGCCCCGACCTGGCCACCCATATCGCCCGCCTGATGACCAATTCCAACTCCTGTACCGCCAGCTTCACCCAGGTGGCCGGTATTGAGGCGCTGCGCGGCGAGCAGTCTTCGGTGGAGTACATGCGGCACGAGTTCCAGCACCGCCGCGACGTGTTCGTGGACGGCATCAACCGCATTCGCGGCTTCTCCTGCCGCCGCCCCAAGGGCGCGTTCTACACTTTCCCCAACATAAAGCAGACCGGATGGCCCTCGAAAAAGCTGGCCGACGCGCTGCTGGAGGAAGCGGGGGTGGCGTGCCTCTCGGGCACGGCCTTCGGCGAGTTCGGCGAAGGCTATTTGCGCTTCAGCGTGGCTAATTCCATTGACAACATTCAGACCGCGCTGCGCTCCATCGAGGAGTGGACCAAGAAAAACCTCTAACCTTGTTTCACCACCGGGCAACAAACCTGCGGTGCAGATGCTCCAGGGACTAGGCCCAATGCTCAGCCCGTAAGTCCAGGGGCACAATCAGGAACTGCTTTTATCTACGGCTTACTTCCAACAGCAAGTGTTCATGAAACGAAACTCTCAGCCTAGGGTTTTGTGAATCCACCTCGCCCAGCTGTTTGCCATTCTCGTAATCTGTGGCCTGATACTGGCCGGGTTTCAAGCCGCGCAGCTCGACTTCGCCTGACCAATTGGCAGCGCTCTCCGGCGCGTAAAAGGCGTAGTACATCCTGCCGTCCTTGGCGATGGCATAGCCCTCGGGCACGTCGTACCCATAGGTATAAAGATCGAGAAACTCCCCCTGGGACAGCATCTTGGAGTCGTAGATATTGATCCACTTCCTCCAGTAGTCTTCTTTTTCTGGAGTGAGCTGGACGGTCTTAAACTTCGGCCCGTAATCGGGCCAGGTAAACTTGGTGCCGAGGACGGCGCCGGTGCCGATGGTGGAGGCGAAATCCCGGCCCACGTCCACCTCGTGGTTGCTGTTTTGGAAATGGATCTTGGTGAGCTCCACGTGGTCGCCATAAACAGCCGCTTGCGGGCCAAGCAGCGCTTTGTACATTTTGGTGCGCAAGCGGACTTGCCGCGAGCCCACCGGATCAGCGGTGACCGCCTGGTCAATGAACGGCAGCCAGGCCATGTTGGGTGGAGTGCCGCAGGGGCAGCTCTGGGTCACGCTGTCGGGCTTGAGCGCACGCGTGGTCTGAAAGATGGTTTTGTAGATTTCGCCCATGGCCCGCACCGAATCCATGGGCGATTTGTGGTGATGCTTGGGGTTGTAGCAGGGCGGAACGATGTAGGAGAAGTCGAGCTTGCTGCCGTCGAAGCCCCAGTCGCGAATGAATTTTTCCGTCAGCTGCCTGTAATACTGCTGCACCGCGGGAACGGCTGGGCAGAGAGCGCCCATGTCGGCGGTGGCGCGGGCATGCTTGCCATTCTTATCCAGAATCAGCCAGTCCGGGTGTTCCTTCACCACCTTCGCCAGTTGGTAGCGTCGCCCATTCAGAATGTCCTTGCCCTCGCCATCTTCGACTACCAGCGGAATCCACCAGAGCGTGATGTGAATGCCCGCCTGGTGATAGGCGTCTACCACCTTGCGGACGGAATCGCCGGGAAAAGTCTTGGGGTTTGGTTCCCAGTCGCCCCGATTGTTGAACCAGCCCGCGTCCAGAGTGGCCCAGTGGAAGCCAAGCTGCTGGAGCTTGGGAATAGTGTCCAGCATCTGCTTGGGGGTGACGTTCATCTCGTAGCCCCAGCCACACCAGTTGGCCTGGTAATCGCCTTTGCTGGCGCTGGGCAGGGTCCAGCCCTCGCGCTGCAGCACGCTGGAGTAGAGATGCAGCGGCTGATAGAAATCGCCGTGAAAGACGGCGACGAAGCTCAGGGGGGTGGAGTAGGTTTCGCCGGGCTTCAGTTCCTCGCCCGGCTCAAGAGCCAGCCATGCGTTCACACGCTGATCGGGTTCGGTGCGCACCGGCAGTGACATGACCCAGGGCAGAAGTTCGACGTGCCCGATAGCTTCGCCCAGCGAGCGCGTCCAAAAGGCCACCACCGGAACGCCGCCCCCGGTGCTGTTTTCGTCGTTGTGCATCACCGTCTCCATCACGTTGGCGCGGGCGAAGCTGGTGGAGACCGGCATAACGTCATCTTTGCCCCACTTCTCGCTGGCTCCGGAAAATGACCACATCTGGTAGGGCGCAAGGTGGGAGTCAACCTGCGCCGCATTCAGCCGGTGCCGCTGGGCCATGACTTGGTCAAGCAGCAGGGGTGTGCTGCCTGCATTCTTATAGGCGACGGTGGTAAAGGCGAGGGTGGGAAACTGGTCGGCGACCTCGATGGTCAGTACCTCTCGGAGCGAGGGATGGCTGGCGCTGAGGCCGGAGATGACGACCGTCTTGCCTCGCGTGCCTAACCGGCCTGCGCCTTCGCTGACTTTGGCGGCGGCGAAGTCGAGCTGAAAATCGTCAACCTGCTTTCCACCACTGATCACCAGGTCGCTGCTGCCCGCTGATCCAGGGTCATCCAAGGACAGCGCCTGCCCGTTGCTCAGAAGAGATGCCCTCAGGTATCCGGAAGGAGACAGTTCAAATTTCGCCGCCGGCGTGTTCAGGACAACTCCGCTTCCGGTAAGGTTCACTTCGACTGTGGAGGGTGGGGCGGCGGAAGGCGCGGGACGTCGAGTGCAACTGGCAACGATGAGCAGGCCAAGGCACACCAGGATAGCCGGGCGAAAGGAGGATCGCTCTCGCCCTAGGCACGAAGTTGTTGCTGCGAATCTCTTCATCGGACCGCCTTGGTTTTAATTCGCGGAGCCGTCACAGCGGACAAAGCAGATCGGGAAAAAACGGTCCATTAAAACGGTTTACATGCTTATACCCGACCGCCCCGGCTGTCAAGCAAAAATCCGCCCTATGTCATGCCACGGCGGCGAAGGTGGCGGCCTGCTTGTCCACGCTCCGCAAGGCTATGCTTTTCTTCCAGTGAGCTGGTCATTTAGATTAGGAGGGTGTCCACCACCGGGGAGCGGTTCGAGCGGGCAGTAGCCATCATGGAGCGGCTGCGGGCGCCTGGCGGGTGCCCGTGGGATCGCGAACAGACCTTCGATTCCATCAAGCCCTACACCTTGGAAGAGGCCTACGAGGTCCTGGAGGCGATTGATAACCGCGACTGGGACGAACTCACCGGCGAACTGGGCGACCTGCTGCTGCAGGTGCTGTTCTATTCCGAGATGGCGAAAGAGCAGGGAACGTTTTCCATTGACGAAGTGCTGGAGCGGCTCTCGAAGAAGCTGGTGGACCGCCACCCGCACGTGTTCGGCGATGTGAAGGCGGAAACGTCATCCGACGTGCTGCGCAACTGGGAGGCCCTGAAAGCGGAGGAAAAGAAGAAGCGCCTGCAGGCCAGGGCGGGGCAGGCAGCGCAGGAGGACGCGGAGCCCAAGTCGGTGCTGGCGGGAGTTTCCTCGAGCATACCCGCGCTGCTGGAGGCCTTCAAGCTGAGCTCGCGTGCGGCGCGCGTTGGATTTGACTGGTCGGAAGTAGGCGGGTTGTTCGATAAGTTGAACGAAGAAGCGCGCGAGCTGCAGGAGCAGCTGCGGGAGTTTCCTCAGCCCGGACCGAAGCCCCACGGGCGGGGAGTGGCGGGCTCCGGCGAACGGAAAATCGGCGAAGATTTGCGTTGGCGGCTGGAGGATGAAGTTGGCGACCTACTGTTTGTGGTGGTGAACATCGCACGCTATCTGTCGCTGGACCCGGAATCGGCGCTCAAGCGCACCAACCGCAAATTCAAGCGCCGCTTCCAGTGGATCGAGGCTCGGCTGCGGGAGCAGGGCAAGGCGCCGCAGGACGCGAATATGGATGAACTCGAAAATTTATGGCAACAGGCGAAGCGGCAAGAGAACGGGCAGAAGTGAGCGCGACGGCGGTGGAGATCCGCGGCTGCCGCGAACTGGAGGAATTTCGCGCCTGCCTGGAGCTGCAAAAGCAGGTGTGGGGCTTCACCGACGCCGAATTGGTTCCGCTGCGCATGTTTGTGGTGGCGGCCAAAATCGGCGGCCAGGTGATTGGCGCTTACCAGGGCAGGGAACTGGTGGGCTTCGCGCTGGCCGTGCCGGGAGCGCGGGCGGGACATCCCTATCTGCATTCGCACATGTTGGCCGTGCGGGAGAGCCATCGCAACAGCGGCCTGGGCCGGAAGATCAAGCTGTTTCAGCGGGAAGACGCGCTGGCCCGTGGTTTCGAGCTCATCGAGTGGACCTTTGATCCGCTGGAGATCAAGAACGCCTATCTGAACATCGAACGGCTGGCCGCCATCACCCGCCGCTACAACCTGAACCAGTACGGGATTACTTCTTCGCCGCTGCAGGGATTTTTGCCCACCGACCGGCTGGTCGCCGAGTGGTGGCTGCGCTCCCGGCGGGTAGAGACGCTTTTGAGCAGCGGACAAAAGCTGGAGTTTGAGACGGTGGCGCGCATTTCTGTTCCGGCGCAGATCTACCACTGGAAGGTGGCAGAAGCGACGCGGGCCCGCGCGGCTGAGGCGCAGGGGCGCAACCGGGAAGCATTCCTTAAAGCCTTTGGCGAGGGCCTGGCGGTGTTGGGTTACGAGCGCGACGCCGAGGGCAACGGCACGTTTTTGCTGGGCAGGTGGGAAGAGAAGTGGTCGTATGCGGAGAAGCCATAGGCAGGACCCAGGACTCAGCACTCAGTACCCAGTAAGTAGCAGCCAGTATCTAGTACCTAGTACCTAGTACCCAGTAAAGCCTTCTTCTGCCATGGCGCTGCGCATTACGGCTGACAACTGACAACTGATTTCTGACTCTGACTACGAACATGAAAATCGAAGCCATCACGTTGCGGGAAATTCGCATGCCGCTGGTCCACTTTTTCGAGACCAGCTTCGGCCGTACCTATGAACGACGCATTCTGCTGGTCACGCTCCATTGCCAGGGAATGGACGTCTGGGGAGAGTGCGTGGCGGGCGAAGATCCCTTTTATAGCGATGAGTGGGTCGAAGGGGCTTGGCTGGTGCTGAGCAAGTATCTGGCGCCGGCGGTGGTGGGCCGCAAACTGGAGGCGGCACGCGACTGTGTCCCCCTGTTTGCGCGGGTTCGCGGGCATCGCATGGCCAAGTCGGCCATTGAGAACGCGCTTTGGGATGCGGAAGCGCGCGAAGCCGGTAAGCCGCTATGGAAGCTGCTGGGCGGCACGCGGCGGGAGATTTCCTGCGGCGTTTCCATCGGCATTCAGGACAGCGTGGAGCAATTGCTGGAGAAGGTCGCCGCCGAGCTGGCCGCCGGCTACCAGCGCATCAAGGTCAAAGTAAAGCCCGGGTGGGACGTGAAGGTGCTGGAGAAGATTCGTCGCAAGTGGCCGGAGATTCTGCTGAGCTGCGACGCCAATTCCGCTTACACGCTGGACGACGCCGGCCACCTGAGGCGCTTCGACGAGTTCAAGCTGCTGATGATCGAGCAGCCGCTTTGGAACGACGATATTTACCTGCACGCGCGGCTGCAGCGGGAACTGCACACCCGCATCTGCCTGGACGAATCCATCCGCAATTCGCGCGACGCGGAGATGGCGGCGGAGCTGCGCGCCTGCGGCATCATCAATATCAAGGTGGGGCGGGTGGGCGGCTTCAGCGAGGCCGTGCGGGTGCACGACATCTGCCAGCTGCACTCGCTTCCGGTGTGGTGC